>Ga0075370_10000108_pt1 | contig 26683 bp, 25 predicted proteins | sample EndMethybrTD3035_FD_71398 | JGI IMG/M metagenome (GOLD analysis project Ga0075370, IMG submission 71398) | Populus endosphere microbial communities from Tennessee, USA - Endosphere MetaG P. TD hybrid TD303-5 | ecosystem: Host-associated > Plants > Roots > Endosphere | place: USA: Tennessee... | reverse complement strand
GCCAGCGCCGTGCCGCGGTACGGCACGTGGACGACGAAGGTCTTCGTGCGGTCCTTCAGCAGCTCCATCGCCAAGTGGTGCGGGCTGCCGACGCCGGGCGACGCGTAGCTGTACTTGCCCGGATTCTTCTTCAGCTCGTCGAGCAGCTGCTTCGCGCTGCTGAAGCCGGCGTTCGGGTTGACTGCCAGGATCAGCGGAAAGCGCGCCATGAATCCGACCGGTGCCAGATCCTGCGGGTCGTACGGCACCTTCTTGTACATCGCGGTGTGGAACACCATCGCGCCGTTGTCACCGGTGACGATGGTGTAGCCGTCCGGCGGGGACTTCGCTGCGTTGTCGGTGCCGATCATGCCGGCGGCGCCGGGCCGGTTGTCGATCACGATGGTCTGGCCGAGCTGCTTGCCGAGCTGGGGAGCGAGCTGGCGCGCGAGGAAGTCCGAGCCGCCGCCGGCCGGGTAGGCGACGACCCAGCGGATCGGCTTCGAGGGCCAGGCTTGGGCCTGCGCTGCCAGTGGCGCGAGGCCGGCTGCGGCGAGGCAGGCGAAGATCGTTGCCTGGCGCCGCAGCGCGCGCCGGACGGTGGTGAGTGTCGTCATCGAGAACCCTTGTATGGCGGACGAGGCGGCATCTTAGGCGAACCGCTCGTGCAGGAGTCCGCGCGCCGGGTGGCCGCCTATCCCCCCAAACGGCCCGTGGTGCAAGCCGCTTCGTTACACTCCGGCCGCTCCCCCGAATTGCTTCGCCCATGGCCGGACTGACCTCGCAAACCCCGCAACCCGTCTCGATCACCGCGCACCAGCAGTCGCGGGTGCTCGAGGTCGGCTTTTCCGACGGGCGGGCGTTCCGGATTCCGTTCGAGCTGATGCGGGTGTATTCGCCCTCCGCCGAGGTGCAGGGGCACGGCCCGGGGCAGGAAGTGCTGCAGACCGGCAAGCGCGACGTGCTGCTGACGGCACTCGAGCCGATCGGCAACTACGCGGTGCAGCCCACCTTCTCCGACGGCCACGACACCGGCATCTTCTCGTGGGACTACCTGTACCACCTCGGCGAGCACGAGCAGGAACTGTGGCGTCAGTACGAGGCGCGCCTGGCCGAGGCCGGCGCCGACCGCGACGCTCCGATGACCGCAGCCGCCGCAACCGCCTGCGGGCACCATCACTGAAGGCACCCGGCGCATGAGCGGCACCCATTTCGGTTTCCAGACTGTCGACGAGTCGCAGAAGGCGACTCGGGTGCGCGGCGTGTTCGACTCGGTCGCGTCGAAGTACGACCTGATGAACGACCTGATGTCGCTCGGCCTGCATCGGGCCTGGAAGGCGTACACCGTCGCCGTGGCGAACCTGCGCGAGGGCCAGAGCGTGCTCGACATCGCGGCCGGCACCGGCGACCTGGCGCGCGCCTTCGCGCGCAAGGTCGGGCCGAGCGGGACGGTGCTGCACACCGACATCAACGAAGCGATGCTGCGGCGCGGCCGCGACCGCCTGATCGACGAGGGGTTGGTGCTGCCGACCCTGCTGTGCGATGCCGAGAAGCTGCCGTTCGCGTCCGACCGCTTCGATCTCGTCAGCGTCGCCTTCGGCCTGCGCAATATGACCCACAAGGACAAGGCGCTCGCCGAGATGAACCGGGTGCTCAAGCCCGGTGGTCGCCTGCTCGTGCTGGAGTTCTCCAAGGTCGCGGCGCCGCTGTCCAAGGCCTACGACTGGTATTCGTTCAACGTGCTGCCGCGCGTCGGCGAATGGGTCACGAAAGACGGCGAGAGTTATCGCTACCTGGCCGAGTCGATCCGGATGCACCCGGGACAGGCCGAGCTGAAGACGATGATGAAGAGCGCGGGGTTCGGCCATGTGGATGTCCACAACCTGAGCGCCGGCGTCGTCGCGCTGCACGTGGGGATCAAGTGCTGATCGCCGATCGCCCGCTGCCCGCAGTCCGTCCGGCCGGATGGCGCGTGGACGTGCGGGTCTCGGTTGCGCTGCTGGTCGTTCTGCTCGCGGCGTCGAACGATGCGTCGGCGGCGGCGCTCGGCAGCCTGGCAACCTCGGTGGGGCTGCTGGCCGCGCTCGCCGCGATGATCGCGATCAAGGGTTGGTCGGCGCACGCGGCCAGCGGCGCGCTGTCGACGGCTGGTGGCGTGCTCGCACTCGCGGTCGGCGCCGCGCTGATGTGGCGGCTGCTGCGCAGTGCAGGCCCCTCGGCGAGTGCGTTGCTGCCGTGGCGCTCGGCCGGTTCGGCGCAAGCGCGCCGGCGTGTCGGCGCGGGCCGCTCCGATCCGGCGTCGCGGCCGGCGCTGAACCTGCCGGCGGGCATGGATTCGGCCGAGCTGTCGCGCGCCTTGTGCCGGCATTTCGTCGAGCTGCAAGCCGCGTGGGACGCGCGGGACATCGACGCGCTCGCCGCATTGAGCACGCCGGAGATGTTCGACGAGTTGCGGGCGCAGCTGTGCGAGTACGGCGCGTGCTCAAACCGCACCGAGGTGCGGGCGCTCGATGCGCTGCTGCTCGGCTACGAGCAGCGCGAGCGGCTCGAGCTGGTGTGCGTCGAGTTCTCCGGGATGATCCGCGAGTCCGCCGAACGCGGCGTCGTGCCGTTCAGGGAACTGTGGATGCTGGAGCGATCAAAGCAGGCGTCGTCGGCCTGGAGGCTGGCCCGGCAACAAACCTTGCTCTGAGTGCGCCGCGCCGGCACGCCGAGCGGCAACTACTTCACGGTTCGAAGCCTCCCGGCGGGCGGGCTTCCCTCAGTTAGGGGTTGCTCCGCTGTCATGCTTCGCCGGTACACTCTGCAAGCTTTGCGCCGGGGTACCGGCCGCGCTGGCTCGCCCCTCGCGGAACCCGCAGGCCAGCACCTCGACCGGGCGCGCGATGCTCGGCAAATCCACAGATCGCTCGTTGGGAGAGTCTTCGAATGAGTTCAGGAGTTCAGGCATCTGTCATCCCAGTCCGCCGCTCCATGCCGGGTCGGATGGCAGTGCTGACGGTCGCCGCCGCCGTGTTCCTGGTCGCGGGGTGCGGTGACAAGAAGAAGGACAAGCCTGCTTCCCAGACCGCGGCCAAGGTGAACAAGGAAGAGATCACCGTTCACCAGATCAACTTCGTGTTGTCGCAGCAGCGTGGAGTCGCGCCCGAGCGGGCAGCTTCAGCCGGCAAGCAAGTGCTCGAGCGGCTGATCGACCAGGAACTCGCGTTGCAGAAGGCGCAGGAGCAGAAGGTGGACCGGGAGCCGCGTGTCATCCAGCAGCTCGAAGCGGCGCGCCGCGAGATCATTGCGCGCGCTTATGTCGAGAGGGTGGGCGGCGGTGCGTCGAAGCCGACGCCAGCCGAGGTCAAGGCGTACTACGACGCCCATCCCGCGCTCTTCAAGGAGCGCAAGCTGTACAGCCTGCAGGAGCTGGCGGTCGAGGCAAAGCCCGAGCAGATCGGCGTGCTGCGCGACAAGCTCGGGCAGAGCAAGGACCTGCAGGCCTTCATCGATTTTCTGAAGGCCAACGACTACAAATTTGCCGGCAATCAGGCTGTGCGCGCCGCCGAGCAACTACCGCTCGCGACACTGGACAAGTTCGCAGCGATGAAGGACGGCGAACGTTCGCTGAACCAGACGTCGCAGGGTGCCCAGGTCGTGATCTTGGCCGGAACTCGTAGTCAGCCTGTCGACGAGCAGCGCGCAACCCCCGCGATCGAACAGTTCCTGTTGAACGAGCGCAAGCGCAAGATCGTCGAGGATGACTTGAAAGCGCTGCGCGCGGCGGCGAAGGTGGAGTACGTGGGTGAGTATGCAAACGCGGTTGGTGAGGCTGCGCCGCCCGTGGCAGACCCGGCGACACCGCTGGCATCCCCATCTGCGCCGGCCGCCTCGGAGCCCCTGACGACGGCGGCGCCGCAAGTGGAGATCGCCCCGCCGGCGTCTGCGCCGACCGCCGCGGCGCCGTCTGCCAAGTCCATTGAGAAGGGCATCAAGGGTTTCAAATGATGCAATCGATTCGTTGGGTTGCCCTTGGCCGATTCGACAGCGAGTACGCTTCGCGTTGAGCCCGGTCAGCCGGCCGATCCATATTGATGCACGAGACTTGAACATGCGCTACCTGATCCAATGCCTCATCCTTGTCCTGACGATCTGCTCGAGCGCGTTCGCCCAGGCCCCCGCCGCGCCGGCTGCGGCTCCAAAGCCCGCGGAGCCGGTGCTCGGCGTTGGCGACGTGGTGCGGATCACCGTCTATCAGAACCCCGATCTGACGGTCGACAACGGGCGAATTTCCGAGTCCGGACAGATCAACTTCCCGCTGATCGGCAGCGTCGCGCTGGGCGGACTGACGGTATCTGCCGGCGAGCAGAAGATTGCCAAAGCGCTGCGCGATGGTGGCTTTGTCCTGCGTCCGCAGGTCACGATTCAGATCGGGACCATCCGTAGCAGCGTGGTGTCGGTGCTTGGCATGGTCACCAAGCCGGGCCGCTACCCGATCGACGTGGTCGGCACAAAGGTGTCGGAGATGGTCGCGCAGGCGGGTGGCGTCGTGGTCGGCGGCGGTGACATCGTGACGCTGGCCGGCACACGCAACGGCAAGGCGATCAAGCTCGATATCGACCTCCCGGCCATCTTGCAGGCCGGCAAGAGCGAGCTCGACCTGGCAGTCGAGAACGGCGATATCCTCTTTGTCGATCGGGCGCCCAGCGCTTATATCTACGGCGAGGTGCAGAAGCCTGGCCAGTTCCGCATTGAACGGGGCATGTCGCTGATGCAGGCGTTGGCGCAAGCCGGTGGATTGACGGCCAAGGGCACCGAGCGCGGCATCAAGCTCCATCGGCGCGACGCAAATGGGAATGTCACGATCAGCGAACCGCGGATGAACGAGCCCGTTCAGCGCGACGACGTGTTCTACGTCAAGGAATCGCTCTTTTGAGGAGCGTTTGATGACCCCGAAACGGTACTTGCAAGTCATTTGGGCCCGCAAGTGGCTCGTGCTGGGCTTGCTCGTGCTCGTGTCGGCCGCAGGCATCACGACGACGATGATGCTGCCTCGCCAGTACACGGCAGAGAGCACGATGGTCGTCGAGATGCGGATCGACCCGGTGCTGGGCGCGCTCGCCCCGAGCCTGGCGGCCCCCGGCTACATGGCCACCCAGCTCGAAATCATCCGCAGTGAGCGCGTTGCATCGCGCGTGGTGCAAATGCTGGGCATCGAGCGCTCGCCGAAGGCTGTTCAGCAGTGGCGCGAGGGCACTGAGGGGAAGATTCCCATCGAGCGCTACTTCGCGAGCATGTTGCAGCGCGGACTGATGGTGGACGTTGTTCGCGGCAGCAATCTGATCAACGTGACGTTCTCGGCGCCCGACGCCCAGTTTGCGCAGGCGGCGGCCAACGCCTTCGTGCAAGCCTATCTCGACGTGTCGGTGGAACTGCGTGTCGCGCCGGCACGGCAGTCGGCCGCGTTCCTCGACGAGCAGACCAAGATATTGCGCGCCAACCTCGAGGCGGCCCAGGCGAAGCTGACGAAATTCCAGCAGGAGAAGGGCATCGTCGTCTCGGACGAGCGGCTTGGCGAGGAGAACACGCGCTATACGACCTTGGCTGCCCAGCTCGCGACCGCGCAGGCCGAACTGGTCGAAACCTCCACGCGCCGCCGCAACACGGGGAGCGAATCGTCTCCCGATGTGCTGAACAGCCCGGCGATCCAAATGCTGAAGTCGCAGCTCGCGAGCGCACAGACCAAGCTCACGGAAATGAGCGCCATCGTCGGCAAGAACCATCCAGGGCGAATTCAGCTCGAAGCCCAGATCGACGAAATCAAGCGGCAGCTCGACGCCGAGATTCGGCGCGTCTCGAGTGGCACATCGACGGTGAGTCGAGGCAGCGGCGAGAAGGTGGCGGAATTGAAGGCGCTGCTCGAGGAACAGAAGAAGCGGCTGCTGTCGCTGCGGACCGATCGCGACCAGATCGCCGTCTATCTGCGCGATGTCGACACGGCCCAGCGTGCGTACGACGCGGTGACCTCGCGGGTCGGGCAGTTCAACCTGGAAAGCCAGAACAACCAGGCCAACACGCGCTTGCTGAGTCCGGCTGTCGAGCCGCTCGAGCCGTCGCGGCCGAAAGTGAGGCTTGGAATCATTGGCTCGATCATGGCTGGGCTCGCGGTGGGGCTCTGTGCGGCGATCGGCTGGGAACTGCTCGATCGACGCGTGCGTGACCCGGAGGATCTGATGATCGTCCCGGGCGTGCCCGTCATCGGCGTGTTGCGAGCCGAAGGCGCTCGACGCCCTGCGTTCCGACGCGTTCCGTTGGCGCTTGGAAATTCGCCTGATCGGCCGCTGCTTGCCGGCCCGGGAAGCGTCGGATGAAGATGACCGTCTCAATGCTGACGGGCGCGCCGCGCGTCAGCCGGTCGCTTGGCGGCATCCTGATCGACAGTGGGCTGCTGACGCCGGAAGACGCCGAACGCGTTCTGGTCGTACAGAAAGAGCAGGGATTGCGTTTTGGTGACGCGGCGGTTCGGCTTGGGCTGCTCAGCGAAGCCGATGTCCAGTACGCGTTGTCGCGGCAGTTTGCCTATGCGTACCTGCGCAACGGGGCCGGCGACAAGAAGCCGGTCAGCGAGGAAGTGATTGCCGCGTACCAGCCGTTCAGCCCGCGGGTCGAAGAGCTCCGGGCGATCCGCAGTCAGCTCATGCTGCGATGGTTCGACAAGGCCGATCAGCGACAGGTTCTTACCGTCGTCGGCGCGGAACGCGGCGAAGGCCGCAGCCATCTCGCGGCGAACCTCGCGGTCGTGTTCTCTCAGCTCGGCGAGCGCACGTTGTTGATCGATGCGGATCTGCGCAACCCGCGCCAGCACGAATTGTTCCTCCTCGAGAACAAGGTGGGCTTTTCGACCATCCTGTCGGGCCGCTCGCGTGAAGAGGCGATTGTTCGCATCGCCGATCTGGCCGGGCTCTGTGTGCTCCCTGCCGGCCCGGTGCCGCCGAACCCGCTCGAGTTGCTGAACAGGCTGACCTTCGACGAGTTCATGATTCAGGTGAAATCGACCTTCGACATCGTCATCATCGACACGCCCGCGCTGGCGACGGGAGACGACGCAGCAATGATCGCCGTGCGGACCGGCGCTGCCATTGCAGTCGCGCGCGCGGCTCAGACACGGGCGACGGCGTTCGCCGAGATTGTCCGCGGCCTGATGAATTCGGGCGTGACTGTCGTGGGCTCGGTGTTCAACGACGTGCCGGTCGTCAAGGCGGCGAAGCGGTGAGCGCCAGCATGAGCGCACCTGCTCGATCCGTCGGCAGGTTCGGGTCTGACGCGAATGTGTGGCTGATCGCGCTGGCGGGCTTCGCCGCCATGTACCTGCCGGTCTATTGGTGGGCCGCCGGTTCCATCTGGCAGACCGAGGAGCATGGACATGGCTTCATCATCCTCGCAGTGCTGGTGTGGCTGTTCTGGCGCCAGCGTCACGCGATTGCCGAGGCGCCGGTTCAACCGGCAGCGGTTGCCGGGTGGACGCTGCTCGCGATCGGCCTTCTGACCTACGTTACCGGACGGGCGTTCGCCATCTCGATTCTTGAGTTCGGCTCGCAGCCGCTGATTGTCGCGGCGACCGTGCTGTTGATGCGCGGTCCGGCAGCGCTTCGCGTGGCCTGGTTCCCCGTGCTGTATTTCGTTTTCATGATCCCGCTGCCTGGAATGCTGGTGGACATGATCACCGGTTCGTTGAAGCAGTGGGTGGCGAGCATCGTCGAGACCGGGCTGTATGCGATGGGCTACCCGATTGCCCGGACCGGCGTGATGATGTCGATCGGCCCGTATCAGCTGCAGGTTGCCGATGCGTGCTCCGGCCTGCACTCGATGTTCAGCCTTGCTGCGCTGGGCACGCTGTTCATGTACGTGATGGGCCGAAAGGGGCGTCTGCACAGCACGCTGATGCTGGCGTCCATCCTCCCGATCGCCTTCGCTGCGAACATCGTTCGTGTGGCAATCCTGGTTCTCATCACCTATCACCTGGGCGACGAGGCCGGCCAGGGCTTCCTGCACGGCGCGGCCGGGATGGTGTTGATGCTGGTTGCCCTGTTCTTGTTCTTTGCCCTCGACTGGCTGCTTGCGAGGTCGTTGCCGCAGGCGAGCCCTGCCGCTCGGACTAGCCAGCCTCGGCAGGCGAGCGCAGGCCGCTGAGCTGGCGACGCGCCTGCGGCGAGACAGCGCCCAGGAGGTCGGCCGCAAACGCCCGTTGCATGTCGAACGCGCGGGCCTCGTCGGAGTCGATGGACGACACACGGAACAGCAGCCCATCGGGTATTTGACCCGTCAAGCCAAGCCGAATCTCGGCCAAGCGCTTGTCGAGCGGGGTCCGGATCACGGTGTCGCCGACAGTGAGCCAGTACGTGATGGGCTCGTTGCGCGAACCCAGCGACGTGGTCAGGCGACGGACGTCGATGGTGCCGAATGCCGTCTGCAGCGAACCCTCTCGCTGCATGTGAAGCTTGAAGCCCTGCGCGGGGTAACACACCTCCGGCCGATGAGCCTGCAAGCCGCCGCGCTGATCGTCGCCGTAAGCCAGCGAGAGCATGATCCGATAGCCCTGCTTGTTGACGTAAGTGCGGGTCAGGATCTGGCTGTAGAGCGAGTCGAGCAGCCGCTGCGTCTGCGGGTTGACGACCTGGGCCCCCTCTTGCGCTTCCCGCCAGTCGCCGAACGCCACCGGGACGATGGTGCCGAGCGAAACCACGCTGCCCTTATCGGCAGCCTTGCTCCCTGGACGAAGTGCGAATCCGGCCGCCGATGCGACGCACATCAACGCGGCCAATGTGAAGGCTAGGCGAGAGGTCACCATGAATGTTACCGAGAGGCCTCAAGCCGACGATTGTGCCGCGGATCAAAGAGGGCACCAACCCGGATGTTGCAGTGGTTGCCAGCGCTGTGACCGAAACCACGCTAGCGTGACTCAAGGAGATAGTCGGCACCCGCCAGGCGGAGTGAACGACGACAGCGGTTCGAGGGATCGATCACCCGCCACCCGAGTCCGGCCTGCAACTGCCAACCGTGCAGCAGCAGCAAAGAGCCGATGACCGCGCTGTCGAGGCGATCCGCGTCGCGCAGGTTGAGCACCACAGGCAGGCCCGATTCGCTGACAGCGGCGAGCTGGGGCCGCAACTCAGGAAGATGTGAAGCGGTCCATGTGCCCGACATGGTCAGGGTCACGCATTCGCCGCTGCGCTCGAGCGAGGGTGGCGTGCGCGCCTGCCCGGAGCCTCGACGAGCCAGCCAATGATCAATCACGCTAGGGATCACGCGCGTCAGCAGCAGCTTGGAGAGCCGGAAACCGTCGTTCGCGTAGCGCCGCCAGAGCGCGGGCTCTTCGATGATGCGCCACAGCCATTCGAGCCGCGCGGCCTGAGCCCAACGCGGCGCGCGCGAAACGGTCCCGGCCGCGAAATTGATGACCGCTCCCAGGTAGCTGATCACAGGCACCGTGATGCGCGTCAAGTTGTGCTGGATCCACGCTTGCCCCTTCTTCGCGCCGAGCGAGACGACGACGAAGTCGGCCGCCGACATGTTGATGCGGTCGATGTGCTCGGGCGTACTCATCTCCTCGGCAGTGCCGAAGCCGGGTTCGTCGAAGCCCACACAGGTCACCCCGCTGGCGCGCGCGTTCAGACGTGCGCACGCCGATCCGGCCGACCCCGGCGGGCCGCCGAAGAAGTAGACCTTGACCGGGGGGCGCTGATCTGAATCGACCAGACGGTCGAACAGGCTGGAACCTGCGACGCGCTCGGGCAGTGGGGCGCCAATCAGCTTGGCGATCGCAACGATCGGCCAGCCGTCCGCGACGCTCAGGTCGCTTTGCAACACCGAGCGTCGAAAGCCCTCGTCGTCGGCACAGCCGATCGCGAAGTTCAGATTCGGCGTGGAGAGGAAGCAGCGTCGCCGCGAGACGACCGCTTCTCGAACGCGACGTACGGCCTCGCTCTCGCTGATCGCGTCGAACGGCAGGCCCAGAATGCAGTAGACGTCGCGCGAGAAGTCAGGCCGCATGACGTCGTTCGCGGAGAACCTCTTCGACGGCGCGCGTCTTGCCAACCACGAGTGCTCGCCACTGGTAGTGCCTCAGAAAGGTCCGAAAGCCGGGTTCCTCGTAGCGTGGCTTGCGCTGGAGAGCGCTCTTGAGCCAGCCCCACAGCATCGCGAGGCTGCCGATCACGTAGGGCTTCTCGTTGATGCGATTCACCGCGTTGGCGAGCATGTAAACGAAGCTCGTCCCCATGAAATACTGGCCGTAGCCATGCCGCATGCGCCCGGTTAGCACGCCGACCTGGCTCGAACCCATCGGGCGCAGGTGAATGAATCGAAGCTCGGGGGAGTCCCAGCTGCACGCTGCCCAGCCACGCATCCGGCACTGGTGGACGTCGATGCCGTCCCACATGACCTCGCGCACGAAGCCACCCAGAGCGAGGAAACACGACATCCTGTAGAACTTGGTGGCGCCGATCGAGGTCTCGTCACCGTGACGCTCGTTCACCAGCACGCCGTCCTGCCATATGTAGGCCTTGCCACTGCAGGTTGCGATGTACGGGTCGGCCTCCATCCGTGCCATCAGCCCCTCGAAGTACGTCGGCGGAAGATTCAGATCGAGGTCGAGCTTGCAGATGTAGTCGTAGTCGTTCGGATCAATGGTGTCGTAGCCCGCGTAGAACGCTTCGATCACGCCGGGGCCGACGGCGCGCTTGCCGCGGTCGGTGCGCGTGACGATGCGGATCCAGTCATGCCGAGCTGCGTAGTCGGCGAGGATCTGCGGAGATTCATCGGTCGAGCCGTCGTCGACGATGACCCACAGCGCGGGGCGGATCGTCTGGGCGATGACGCTGTCCAGCGTCTGGCGCATGAACTTGGCCTCGTTGCGGCCAGGAGAAATCACGACATAACGACGGTTCATCAGCGGGCTGCCTTCTTCATCAGGTTCCAACGACCGAGGGCGCAGCGAACTGCGCCACCAGGCGATCCAAGTTGCGCTCAGGGTCGAATTCGTGTGCCACATGCGTGCGCGCCGCGCCAATCAACTGCGTACGCAACTGCGGGTCGTCGGCCAGGCGCTCGATCTGCGCAGCGAGGTCTTCCGAATTGCCGGGTTCGCTGAGCAGGCCGGTCACGCGGTCCACCACGAGTTCGGGGACGCCCGAGATTCTCGTCGACACGACCGGCACCGATTGCGACATCGCTTCCATCAGGACAACCGGAATGCCATCCATGTCACCATGCCGGTCCTTCTTGCACGCAAGCACGAACATGTCGAGCTCGCGCATCCACGCGGCGATCTCGCCGTGCGGCAAGCTGCCTTCGAAACGCACGATGTCCGAGATGCCGAGCGTGCGCGCCGTTTCCTCCAGTTCGTTTCTCAGCGGTCCGTCGCCTGCAATTCGCAGGTGAACCCGGCGCCCGCGCCCCTGGCACGATGCGACGGCACGCAAGAGCACATCAAAGCCCTTCTTCTCGACCATCCTGCCCAGCGTGCCAATGCGAAGCGTGTCATCGGCGGCAGGTTGCGCCGGTAACGGTGGCAGCGATTTGAACGTTGCGCCGCAGCGCACGATCCCGAGGCGCTCCTTCGGAATGCCCAGACTCTCGAGGAACTGCCGATTGAATTCCGAGATGGTCAGCAGGCGGGTCGCGCGGGCCGCCTTCTTCTCCAGCAAGAGGCCGCGTTCGAAAATGTCGTTGGCATGCGCTGTGACGGTGAAAGGAACGCCCGACAGCGCAGAAGCGTACATACCGATCTGCGTGGGCGTATGCGCGAAGTGGATGTGCAGGTGTTTGCAACCCTCGCGCCGCAGATGTCGCGCGAGCGTTGCCGCCGCGAGGAACTGGTATGCCAGTTTCCAGCTGATGGTGCGGAGCAGCCCGCACTCGAGCATGTCGCCAAGAAGAAGTGCCAAGGCGCGTGGGGCGCGGGCACCGAAGCTTGTCAACGCGGCGAGTCCCCGCAGGGCCGTGGTCAGTGTCGACCCGTCGTACAGGTGAATGGTCCGCTCGGCCAGTGCCGCCTGTTCGCGAACCTCGGCGACAGGGCGCTGAACGGAGATCGGGATCACCTTGTAGCCGCGGCGCTCCAGCCGCAGCAACTCCTCGTAGACGAACGTCGCCGACAGCGCCGGCAGTTCGGGCGCCAGGTAGGCAATGACATCGCCTCTGTCTGAAGTGATCATCCGGGGCTCTTGCTCGATCGCGATTCTTGGGAGTCGCCAACGACGACGCGAGCCGGAACGCCTACGGCCGTCGCGCCGTCAGGAACATCGCACAGCACGACCGACATCGCACCGATGCGACAGTTGTCTCCGATGCGCACGCGCCCGAGGACTTGCGCGTACGCACCGAACTCGACGTTGTCGCCGATCGTCGGCACATCGGGCGAGTTGTCTCGGTTGCCGATCGTGACGCCTTGCCGCAAGGTGCAGTTCTCGCCGATCACGACGCCGGGGTGGATGAATATGTTGCCGAAGTGCCAAATGCGCAGCCCTGGGCCAATGACGACCGACTTCGAGAAGCTCGTCGACAGCAAGGTCTCGAGCAAGCGGAAGAGGAGCCAGTACAGCTTGAGGCATACGCTCTTTCGCACGCCATCCGGTCTTCGGTCGACACGGCGTCCGAATCGATAGACCCAGACCGCCCACACTGATTGCTCCTTCAGGAACGGTCTCGGCGGATACCGCTTCAGATCTGCTTGCCAATCGGGATCGTGGGTCATGAGCGCGTACAGCGGGTGCGTTGCCTGAACCCTGGGCTAGCGGCCCGAGCCATCGGGCGCCTTGTACTCTACCAGCCGGAATGTGCGCTTGTGCCACCGGTCATTCCAGTACATCAGTTGCCCGATCAGCTGCGGCCAAAACGAAATCATCAAGAGCACGGCGTACAGCAGCGACAGGCTGGCCGGTTGCCGTTTTCGTCTGATCTGCGACGCGATGCGAAGCACTTGGACGGGCCACAACGCAGCGACAGCCGCGCAGGCCAGAGCTGCGTTCACGTCGGGCCGCGCGAGCACCCACGCTGCCAGCACAACCACGACCACGAGCCATGCCGACCAGACCAGGATTCTGATGTTGTTGCGCTTGAACTGCGGCAACGCGAAGCGCTGCGCGACGTCCGCACCGCCGTAGCCGGAGCGGATCTGCCGCTTCCACCATTGGCCGAAACGAGTCATCGCCAGATCGTGCAGGGCCATGCGGTGATCCAGGCGAACGATCTTCCAACCCTTGTGCATCAGGCGTCTGCACAGTTCCGGCTCTTCGCCGGCGGCCACGGTATTGTCAAAGCCGCCGACGGCGGCGAAGGCTTCGCATCGAATCGCGAAGATGCCGCCAACCGTGTCGACCTCGCTGTCGCCGCCGCCGGCACCGGCGCCCGCAATGTTCCATTGGACGTCGCCGATGCGGTTGTATATCGATACCTCGGGCGAACGTTCGCGAAGCCAACCGGCGACGATCGCGACAGCAGGACGTGCTTCGAGCGCACCGACCGCAGCTGCGAGCCAACTCGACTCGATCTCGCAGTCGCCGTCGATGAACTGAACGAAACGCAGCGCCGGCGCCCTCTGCATCAGCCTTTGATAGCCGACGTTGCGTGCACGTGCTGCGCAAAACGGAATGGACATGTCCAGCTCGACCACGTCGGCCCCCTTGGCTCGCGCAGCATCCGCAGAGCCGTCGGTTGACCCGGAGTCGACGTAGACCACGTGTGACGAAGCAGGCAACACCGAGTCAAGACAGCGTCGCAGGCGGTCGCCTTCATTGCGACCGATGACGACGACGCCGATCACGGACGCCGGCGTCGTCATCGCGAAGCGTTGGCGGCTATCGCGCGCGCGCGAAACGCCCGCGACATGCGATGTCCGAGATCGATGAATGCTTCTTCCAAGTGAGGTCCGATCTTGTGGGGGCAGGACGCTTTGCGGCCAACAAGCGAAAATACTGCAAGACGCGGCGAATTCTGCCCCCCTTGAATGAGTGAGACAGGGTCAACAGGTCCGTTCGAGCGAACATTGCCTCGATCCGCCGTTGCAAGACGCGCACATCGTTCGAGTCGACACGACATCATCGTATAGTCAAAAGCTTCGCCACACGGGGCATGGTAGGGTAGGGGCCCAGCAGGAGATCATGAATATTTCCCGCTTCAAAGCTGCCTGGGCACGGCGCAAGGACGTGGCAGGTTCATTGATGTACTGGCTTGGCGTGGCCAAGGGATTTGAGGTCGTTGCGCAGCCGTCGGGCGCGATCATTCTGATGTACCACAGCGTTGCACCCGATGATCTGGCGCCTGAAATCGACCCGCCCAATCGCCTGAGTCCGCAGGACTTCGAGCGGCAAATGGCGTTCTTGCGCGAGCATCGCAACGTCGTGTCGATGGGTGAGCTGGTCTCGCAGCTCGAGCGCGGCGAGACGCCACCCTCCGGAACGGTCTGCATCACATTCGATGACGGCTATCTCGACAACTTGACGACCGCGGCGCCGATTCTCGAAAAGTACGACCTTCCGGCGACGCTGTTTCTCCCGACCTCGTATATCGACCGGGCCGAGACGCAGTGGGCCGACGCGCTGCACGGTCATTTCTCCCGGCGCACAGTCGATCGCCTCGATCTGCAACGCTGGGGGCTGAGCGTCGACATAGGGGATGCGCGTCAGCGTGCTGCCGCTCGACGCGATGTGCATCTGCGCTTGCTGCGGGCGACATACACGGAGCGCAGCGAACTGCTCGGTGCGATCGAGCAATGCCTCCGGCCCGTTGGAACGACTGCCCGTCTGACGATGAACTGGGGCGACGTGCGGGAGCTGGCGCAGCGCTTTCCGCGCTTTGAGATCGGTGGGCACTCGCGCAACCACATCGACTTGATGACCCATCGAGGTGATCTTGCGCAAGAGGAGATTGCGGGGTGCGCGCAAGACCTCCGCCAGCAGCTCGGCGAGGGGGCGCGGCACTTTTCGTTTCCCTACGGGCGATGGTGCGAGGAAACGCGCTCGATGGTGCGCGCAAGCGGCTGGCGGTCCGCAGTAGGTGCGAGCGATCGCATGCGCATCGACCGCGCCAGTGATCGATTCGTTCTGGCCCGTCCGGCAACGCCCAGCTCGATGACGGAGTTGAAGTTCCGGACGAGCGGCGCCTATCCAGGCGTCCTGGCGATGGTCGGGCTCCACTGACGTGGCGGCCTCCATGCCAGCGGCGACGGCTGTCGTCGTCACGTATCAATCGGCCCGTACGCTGCCCGCGATGCTCGATGCCGCGCGGCGCTGTCATGCCGAAGGTGTTCTCGAGTGCGTGTTTGTCGACAACGGCAGCAGCGACGGCACACAGGCGTTGTTGCAACGCGAGGCGAGCTGGGCTCGTGTCAGACTGACCGGCACGAACAACGGCTTCGGCCGCGGCTGCAACATCGGGCTGGCAGAAGTGCAGACACCGTACGCGATCTTCATCAACCCGGACGCGATCGTCGAGCCTGACGCGATCCGAACGTTGATCAACTTCCTCGAGGCGCATCCCACTGTCGGGATCGTCGGACCGGCGATCGTGGAGGGCGCGGACGAGGAGCGGCTCGTCCTCCAGGACACCGGCGAGCGGCCCACGCCGATGTCGATGTTGTATGGTGTCTTGCCGTGGTTGCCGGGCCGAAAGAGCATGCGCCCGATCGTGCCGGGCAGCGAGCCGGCGCGCACCGGCTGGGTATGCGGTGCGGTCCTCATGGCCCGCACGGCCTTGATGAAGCAGCTGGACGGCTTCGATCCGCGCTTCTTCCTGTACTGGGAGGAAACCGACGTGTGCCGTCGAGCCGACGACATCGGCTTTCAGACATGGGCTGTCGGCACGGCGCTTTCCCGGCATGTCGGCGGGGCCAGCTCGGAGGACGACGGCACGCGGGTGGGCGGCTGCATCGCCAAGCACTATTTTCAGAGTCGGCGCTACTACATGATCAAGCATCACGGATGGCTTCAGGCAACGGTTGCCGAGTTGGCCGAGCTACTGTTGCTGACCTTGCGTGCGGCGCTCGACGCGCTGCGCGGGCGCGGGTGGTCACGTTTGCGGCCTCGCCTGCAGGCACCCCTCTTCAGCGTGCCGAACGAGGTCTGACTGTGCCGGTGCTCACCTATCGCTCGATCCTGCCGAACGAACTTGACGCTGGTCTTGTCCGGCGCTGGCGTGAACTCCAAGAGCGCGACGAGGCGTACGCCAGCCCGTACTTCTGTCCCGAGTTCACGCAGGCGGTTGCGCGGGTCAGACGCGATGTAGAGATCGCGCTGATCGAGGCCGACGGTGCCATCGTCGGGTTCTTCCCGTTCCAAAGGGCAGGGTTCGGCATTGCAAGGCCTGTCGGCGGGCCGTTCTCGGACTACCACGGTGTGATCGCGCAGCCCGATGTGCCGTGGCGCGTCGACGAGCTCATGCGCGCGGCAAGGTTGTCGGTCTGGGCCTTCGACCATCTGGCCGGCGCGACACGAGCCTTCGCCGCGTACGTCCGTCGGCAAGCGACGTCGCCGCAGATCGATCTCGCGGGTGGCTTCGAGGAGTTCGAGAAGCACCTGAAGGCCACCGAGTCGGACTTCCTCGAGAACACCAGGCGCAAGGCACGCAAGATTGCTCGCGAGATCGGAGAACTGCGATTCGAGTACCACGATCCTGGAGCGTTGCAGCAAATGATCGAATGGAAGAGCGCGCAGTATCGACGCTCGCATCCATCGGGCATAGACGTCGTGTTCGTCAATCCCTGGGCGACGGGCCTGGTGCGGGAGATCGCAGGCGTTCAGCAACCGGACGGTTTCGCGGGCGTCTGCTCTTCGCTGTATGCGGGTGATCGTCTTGTCGCTGTCCACATGGGCATGCGTTCACGCACCCATTGGCACTACTGGCTGCCGTCATACGACGTCGAACTCTCGAAGTATTCGCCCGGAAGCATCCTCCTGTTGCGAATGGTCGAGACCGCGCAGGCGCGCGGGATCCAGATCATCGACCTGGGCAAGGGCGACTCTACGTACAAGAGCCGAGTGATGACGGGCACCTACCCTTTGCTCGAGGGGGCCGTCGAGTTGCCGTCGCTGATGTCGATGGTGCGACGGACGGCGCGCGCAGCGGAACTGGGCGCATCGTCGCTGCCGATGCTCTCTTCTGTGCTGAATCTGCCGGCGCGAGTGCTGCGCAAGATCGAGCGCGACCGGCGATTCTCGTAGCTGAGACGCAAGCGGCTGGCTAGGCAGGACGCGCGATGCCCCGGCGCATCGCGGTCGGGTTGTTGCGCAGCGGAATCGGTGCCGTGGCCACGGCCGCATAGCCCACGAGCATGCCCGCGAGCACGTACTGGAGCGCTGCGAAGCCCGCCGTCGCCATGAAGAACAATGTCGCCAGCGTGCAGGCAACAAGGTTGGCTCCGAGCAGCGAAAGGTCCGGGTCGCTCCGTCGGCAAGCCAGGAGAGCGCTATTCGCCTTCCAGATGCTCACGGCGAACACCCCGACATAGAGCGCCAGGCCGACGAGGCCGTAGAACAGCGCGACCGTCGCATACGCATTGACGAGGTCGATGATTCCCTCGCCCTGCCTGAGTGACTCCATCTGCAGCAGCACGAACGGATCGCCGAAGAACGGATTCTTCTTGATCAGCATCCACGACGTCGCCGCCAACTGCTCGCGATACACGACGTTCTGGACATCGACGGTCCCAACGAACGGGAGATTGTCGATGACTCGGCTCCCGAGCGGCGATACCAGAACTGCGGTGGCGACTACGGCGGTGATGAGCAGGCCCTTGAAGAAGACGCCCTTCCCGACCGGATGCTGGAACAGGAACACGAAGTACAGCGCCACTGAGGTGACCCAGGGACCACGCGAATACGCGGCCAGAAGGCCGAGCCACATCCATGCTGCGCCCATGAGGGACACCGTGCGTGTTGCGCCCGAACGAAGGTAGAGCCAGAAGCCGAAACCCATGGCCATGAGGTATCCCAGCGTCAGAGCGTGGCCCGACGACGCCTGTGCGCGAAGGATGCCTCCCCGCAGCAGGTAGGAACTCAGATCTGTGTAGCCCCACTTGTCACCGACCTGGGCATACAGCGTCCAGGTCTTGGCCACCTCGAATGCCCCGATCGGAGCCAGCAATGCGCAGGCGACGAAGAAGGTCGCCATTGCATCGACCAGCTGAGCGCGATCTCGACATACCTGCCGCGCCACCACGAACGGCAAGTAGATGTCGAGCACGAAAAGGAAGCCGCGGCGCACCGTGTTGGTCGGCGACTCGTATGGAACGAACAGCGCGAGCTGGAGCAGCCCGAATGCGATGAGCAGGTAGTCTGCTGCTGTCAACTTGTAGTCATTGCCGTTCGCCTTCGCGGCGGCGGCGGCACGACTGGCGGCGGGTATCAGGACGGCCAGGGCGAGCAAACGAGCCTGATTGAGGTCGAAGAGCTTGTTGATGCCGACGGCAGGGATCTCGAAGCCCCAGGGAGGGATCACGAACAGCAGCAACAGGTACACGGCGAGCGGGTTTGGATCCTTGCGACCAAGCCAGATCATCGTGGGCGTTGCAACCATCACGTAGACCCAGAAGTTGGGGGTCAGGAACGCAGCAAGCGTGATGATCAGCCAAACATTGCGCCGCCGAACGAACAGTTCCTCGGTCATGAATCGTCCGACGACGATCCGCTTGACGACCCAGAAGGCGACGCACGCGATTCCGAGCACGACCACGAGGGCCTTCAGTGCGCCGAGCATCTCAATCTGCCATCAAGAAGCGACCGGCCGTCAAGCCGTCGGCCGCGTGCGCGACGCCGCGCGCACCGTCAGCGGCCGATGAGGCGTCGCTTGGCGGCGAGGACATAGCGCAGCAATGCGGGTGGCGTCCACTGTCGAACATGCTGGTCGAATCGTAGGTGCCAGGCTTCGCGTCGAGTTGCGGCATCGTCTGTCGGCCGAGCATGATAGATCGTGTGGACGTTCGGCAGCTCGTTGTAGATCTCTCTCGACGCGGTGTAGTAGTACATCGCAATGGAGCGCCTGAGCACGTCCTTGGGCATCGTCATGGGGTCCGGATGACCATGAAACGAGTCGGCATCCGTGTTGAAGATGACGCACCGATTGAAGACCGGTGCCACCGCTCGCTGCTTGGCTGTCATCTGCTTGTCCCAGAGCTCGAGGAACCCGCCGTACTCATCCTTCCAATCGGGATTGAGGTAGATGATCATGTTCATGCGGCGATGCAGGTGCAGCCGTTCGTTGATGCGGAAGTCGGCGTGAATGCCCAGCTTCCCGCCAGACCCCGTTTCATGGAACCCGCCGCCGTCGAAGTGGGGATCCGGAATGAGTCCTTGGATCGAAGACAACCCTTCCAGGAAGTCCAGAATCGGCTGCGAGTTCAGGAAGTGGAAGAAGCTGCGCGCTGCGGCATCGCACTCCTCGGGCAGGATCTGCCGCTTGTGCAGGCCTGCATAGCCAATCTCGAACTTGAGATCCGACTGGAGCGTCTGCGAAGGGAAGTGGTCGAGCGCCAGCTGCGCGACCTCCGTCGGAAGGAAGTTGTCCAGCACGATGTGCGGGAATGGCTCGGCGAAGCAGTAGGACGCCGACAGGTCCTCGCCGATCTTCCTGGCGGATGGGCCGTCCAGCTTCAGCCCGTCTCCGAGCACGATCGGGAGGACCGGGGGTTCTGACAGTGTCTCTTCGGATCGGACTGCGGCGGAGGACATCATCTTGGGCTCGACTCGAGTTGGGTTCGGGACACGTTGCCATCGAGCGAGAGCCACGCAGACGCACGCCCGAAAACGCAGATTGTCGTCTGCCCCAGTGCACCGCGTGCGCTTGCACCCCACGTTCTGGGGATGGCAAGCCGGGAGCAAGTCGCAAAAAAGCCCGGCCACCTTGCGGTGGTCGGGCCTCTTGTTGGCCAGAGCCGGTGTTACTGGATGACAACGCTCTGGGGCGGTGCCGGCGGAACCGTATCGCCACTCGAGCCGTATTCGGCAGCACCGATGTCAGGTGTGCTGCGCGAAATCGACAGGACGTCGGTCAGCGAGCTTCCCGTCGGGCTGCCAGCGTTGATTGCCGGCGAATTCGCACTCAGGGCCACGGACCACTTGTTGCTGCTCGACGGCACCGCGGCGAACAGCGGGTTCGAGTTGAGGCCGTGAGCGTCGAACCCGGCAGCCTTCGCATTGGCCAAGGTCGCGTAGGCGGGGCTGTAGCGCCCGTTGCCCGAGGCGTCGTAGCAGAGGTTGTAATCGAAGGCCGCAAAGTTCGAGAGCGAGATGCCGGTGGTGTCGTAGCACTGGTGATTCGTACTCGACGTGCTGCCGATATACACAAGGTTGGAGACCACCTTGAGGTTCGTGCCAGCCGTGGAGCCCCCCTGGGTCGCCAGCGAGATGCCTTGCGCAAACGTCGGGCTCTTGAAGTAGATCGTGTTGTTGCGAATGACGCCGCCCGTGTCGGCAGCGTCGCCGGCACCGATGGTGCGATCGGGGATCTGAATCCCGACCAAGTCGCCAGATTCCATCACCACGACGTTGTTCTCGATCAGCGGAGAGACGCACGAGGCGCAACCGATGCCGATGCCGCCCACGTTGACGATGGTATTTCCGCGAATGACGACCTTCGAGAAGATCTCCGCCGAGCCGTAGCCCGCATCGACGGCAATCCCCCAGCAGCCGGAGTTCGCAGTACCTGGCGCCTGATAGATCGTGTTGCCCTCGATCGTCACGCCATTCCACATTCCGTGCACGACCAGGGGCACGCCGCTACAGATGCCACCGCTCTTGGGGACGGAGTTGTTGAGCAGCGTGTTACCCCGGAAGGTCACGTTTACCGCGCTCGACGTTCCGTTGCCCAGGTAGACCGAGTGATCGCGGCCATCGGTCGACAGATAGCCGTTGTAGTTGAAGGTGTTGCCCTCGATCCGGGAGTTGATGCAGCCCCAGAGAATTCCTTGCGAGCCGTTGTTCGTCAGCGTGGAATTGAGCAGCTGAACCCGTTCGATGCTCTCGCCGCAGTGGACACCGATCACGAACCCTTCGATGTTCAGGTTCGACATGATGATGTCGCTGGTCGCCTGGCTCGTGAAGACGCCCCACTGGGCGGTGCCCCCGCCGCGAAGGTCGAGATTTCGAACCACGTATCCGCCGTCGGCGACGGCGGTCCCGCCATTGTCGAAGGCGATCAGGTTCGTTCCAGACCTCGACTCGGTGAGAAGCGGCCGGGCCGTCGCGCCGGAGGCGGGGGTGTACGCGTCCATCGTGATGGGCGACGCCGCGCTCGAGCGCACGTTCTGCAGCACCATGGACGCATTGGTCCACGAACCGCCACGAGCAAACAAGATCTGGTCACCTGCGGCCAGGCTCGCGAATTGGGCCTGGACCTTGGCGGTCGAACGCCACGGAGCAGCCGTGCTGGTTCCGGTGTTGCTGTCGTTGCCGGCCACGCAGCCTGAGGCGGCGCCTGTCTGGCAATCGGAAACATAGTAGGTCGTCGCGTGTGCGGCGCCTGAGACGAGCGTTGCAGCAGCAAACAGGCTCAGGCTAACAAGTTGAATCTTCATGTGGAAACTCCAATTTTCGATCTTGGTACCGGCAAGTTGAATCGAGTCAGCACCTTGTGTCATTCCTCGCTGAGGCCAAGCCTCAGGGCTGGCTCTTGGGCATGGCCCAAGTCGCCGAGGACTACTTGATGGTCTTGCTCAACTCGACGGAGCTGGAGCTCTCGTTGTTGTTGGTGTCGTACGCTCGAACTACGAAGTAGTACGTCCCAGCCGAAAGATTCGAGATCGTGTAACTCGTCGTGTAGGGGCTGCTGATGGTAACGCTAGTGGAGTAGTTGCCACTCGACGTGCCGTAGTAGACACGGAACCCGGCCAAGTCACTGAGGCTGGTGCCGTCAGCACTCTTGGTAGGCGCGACCCAGGCGACTGTTGCAGAGCCCACAACCGGAGCGGGCGCGGGAGCCGGAGCGGGTGCAGGGGCCGGAGCCGGGGCCGGAGCGGGCGCCGGGGCCGGAGCGGGTGCAGGGGCCGGAGCGGGCGCCGGGGCCGGAGCGGGCGCCGGGGCCGACGCGGTTGTCGTCGTGCACTCCTTGCCGCTGCCCACCGCCGGATCGGAACCGAAGAATTCGTTCGTGCACTGACCGGCCCCACTCAGGGTCTTTTCGATCCACGCTGACCAAGTGCCGTAGCGGACGCGCTGATTGGTGCCAACGGTGAACGACCCGCCCTCGGACGCGATCTTTGTCCACGTTTCGGTGGCAGGAGCGGGGGCCGGCGCAGGCGCAGGGGCGGGCGCGGCGATTGTCGAGCATTCCTTGCCGCGGCCAGGCGCGGGATCCACACCGAAGAAGGCGTTGGTGCATTGGCCGGCTCCAGAGACGGTCTTTTCGACCCACTTGTTCCAAGTGCCGTAGCGCACTCGCTGATTGGTGCCGACCGTGAACGAGCCACCTTCGGAAGCGATCTTCGTCCAGGTGCTCGTCGTGCTCGCCAGCGCATCTTGCATGCCGTCCGTGGCGGTCGCGGCCGCGCTGTCGGCATCGCTAGGTGTTGAGGAGCCGCCACCGCAGGCGGTCAGTACCGCGACCGCGAGGAAGCAGAGGCTCAGCGGAACGCGGGGAGTTGGGATACGAGGTTGCGACATGTTCATTCTTCACTCGATGGAGGGTTGCAAGTGCCGCCCTTGGCAGGCGACGACGTTGCAGTGCGGAGTGCGAGTGAACCGACGCAGTCGGTATGACGCCGTGGCGTAGAGATCGCGGTGACACTGCCCACTGGCACGCGCCGACTTGTGGTCAGCATTGCTCTTGCCAGTGATTGAGAGGGGCTTTCGGTGTGAAGGCCCGAGACTTGATGGAGAACTTGTAAACACATTCGGGGACGCGTAACTCAAGGTAATCTCGGCCTGGTGCACCTCGGGCAGCTCGCCACTGCTTCCCACGATGAGGCCGATCAGAAATCGGTTGATACATGCCCTGAGGTGCAGATGGCGTGCCATGCCGCTGCGGGCCATATCGCTGTCCGATTCGCGCACTTAGTGCCGAAATTCGCGGCATCCGGGTTTCGTGCCCTTACAACGCCGACCAGAGGCGACGACTCGGGAACGGTGGGTAACAGGCCCGCAGCACTGCGTTACGCAGAGGGCAGCGGCTCTTCGGGCTCGAGGGCGGCGACATCGGCCGGTCGGCGCGGGATGCGCCGTGCAACTGTGTGGAACTGTGTCCCCGCCGGACTCCCTGGCCCGAAGTTCGCATGCATAGAGCATCCGCGGGCCGAATGTTTCACGGTGCACGCGGCGACAGGATGCTTGCCTGGGGCTCGCGCTGAAGGCGACACAGATGACGTTACAACCGCGCGACCGAGCCTCGCCGCCGATTGCACGGCGACCACGAATTAATGTCGCAGCGCCAAGGCGTTCCTGCCGCTATCTGACAGTTATTGCCGGTTACAAGAGCGCCGGCAAGCAAATGTAACGGGATCGAGACCGATGACTTTTGAATGTTCCAATCGCCAGCCTATGAATGAGCCCCAACAGCGCCTTGGAAGCGCATCGACCCGGCGCCTTTGGCTGAGTGCTCAGTTCCTGGGGTGTGCTGTCCTCGTGGCCGCTTGTGGCGGTGGTGGCGGAGCCACTGACCAGGCGAGCCCGGCAACTGGCACGGACACGCCGGCGCCCACTCCAGCGCCCAGCCCCGCACCGGCTCCATCGCCGTCGGCCGCCGGCACAGCAACCCTGACCTGGGTGGCGCCACAGACCAACGCAGATGGGTCTGCGCTGAACGACCTCGCGGGCTACCGGATCTACTACGGCACAAGCACCGGCAGCTACACGGAGTCGGTCACGATCTCGGATCCAATGACGACGACGTACACCGTCCAGAACCTGGCGGCGAGTACTTACTTCTTCGTGCTGCGCGCTTACGACAAGAGCAACGTCGAAAGCGCGTCCTCCGCCGAAGTGAGCAAGACCATCCAGTAGTGCTCCAACGGGGTCAGTAGACCCGCTCGGTCAGCAAGCGCTGAAGGTACTGGCCGTATCCGTTCTTCAGCATCGGCTGCGCCAGGGCCTCGAGCTGCGCGGCGGCGATCCACCCGTTGCGATAGGCGATCTCTTCAGGGCACGCCACCTTCAATCCCTGACGCTTTTCGAGCGTCGCGATGAACTGGCCCGCCTCGAGCAGGCTGTCGTGGGTGCCGGTGTCCAGCCAGGCGTAGCCGCGCCCCATGATCTCGACATTCAGCTGGCCCTTGCGCAGATAGGCCGCGTTCACGTCGGTGATCTCGAGTTCGCCTCGCGCCGAGGGCTTGATGCCCGCCGCGATGTCGCAGACCTGCTCGTCGTAGAAATACAGCCCGGTCACGGCGTAGCTGCTTTTCGGCTGCTTCGGCTTTTCTTCGATGCTGAGCGCGCGGCGCTCGCCGTCGAACTCGACCACGCCGTAGCGCTCCGGGTCGTGCACGTGGTATGCGAATACCGAGGCGCCGGACGGGCGACGGGTGGCGCTCTCGAGCGACTGTTGCAGCGCATGCCCATAGAAGATGTTGTCACCGAGCACCAGCGCACTCGGGTGACCGTCGACGAAGTTCTTGCCGAGGATGAACGCCTGGGCCAGCCCGTCGGGACTGGGCTGCACGCAGTAGCGGATGTCGATGCCCCACTTGCTGCCGTCGCCCAGCAGACCCTCGAAGCGCGGTGTGTCCTGCGGTGTGCTGATCAGGAGGATGTCGCGAATGCCGGCGAGCATCAGCGTCGACAGCGGGTAGTACACCATCGGCTTGTCGTAGACGGGCAGCAGCTGTTTGCTCACTGCGAGCGTTGCCGGGTGCAGCCGAGTGCCGGAGCCGCCCGCGAGGATGATGCCTTTGCGATTGATTGCGCTCATGGGGGTCTCGTCGATACCGGCTCGTCGCGTCAGCCCAGCACTTCGGTCAGCATGCGGTCGACGCCCGACTGCCAGACCGGCAGGTTGACGCCGAAGCTGCTGCGCAGCTTGCTCGTGTTCATGCGCGAGTTGTGCGGGCGCTTCGCAGGGGTTGGAAATGTACTTGTCGGCACCGGCGCGATCGCGTCCGCGGCCACCTTGATCGGCAGGCCCTTCGCACGCGCGAACTCGATCACGTGTGTCGCATAGCCGTGCCAGCTCGTCTCGCCCTGCGCGACCGCGTGGTACGTGCCGGAGACCTCGGGGCGCTGCTGGGCATGCCGCAAGGCGTGCGCCGTCAGGTCGGCCAGCAGCTCAGCGCCGGTCGGCGAGCCGATCTGATCGTCGATGACGGTCAGGCGCTCGCGCTCCTGCGCGAGCTTGAGCATGGTCTTCGCGAAGTTGCCGCCGCGCGCCGCGTATACCCAGCTCGTGCGAAAGATCAGGTGGCGGCAGCCGCTCGCGCGGATCGCCTGTTCGCCTTCGAGCTTCGTCTGTCCGTAGACGCTGAGCGGACCGGTCGGCGAATCCTCTACCCAGGGCGTGCTGCCGCTGCCGTCGAACACGTAGTCGGTGCTGTAGTGCATCAGCCAGGCGCCCAGCGCGCTCGCTTCGCGCGCGAGCACGGCCGGGGACGTCGCGTTCAGCGCACGGGCGAAGTCGGGCTCGCTCTCGGCCTTGTCGACCGCCGTGTGGGCCGCTGCATTGACAATGATCTGTGGCGCGACCGCGCGCACGGTCGCTGCGAGCGATTCAGGCGCCGAGAAGTCCGCCGTCAACGGGCCCGGCGAGTCGAAGTCGAGCGCGACCACTTCGCCGAGCGGCGCGAGCGAGCGCTGCAGCTCCCATCCGACCTGACCGTTCTTGCCGAGCAGCAGGATCTTCATGTGCCCGTGCGCGCGGCGTAATTCGTCTGCACCCAGTCGCGGTACGCGCCGCTCTGCACACGAGCCACCCAGTCGGGATGGTCGAGGTACCAGCGCACTGTCTTGCGGATCCCGGTGTCGAAGGTTTCAGCGGGCTTCCAACCGAGTTCGCGCTCGATCTTGCGTGCGTCGATCGCGTAGCGGCGATCATGGCCGGGGCGATCGGTGACGTAGGTGATCAGGCGGCTGTAGCTGCCGGCCGGGTCGGGACGCATCTCGTCGAGCAGCCCGCAGATCGTGCGCACGATCTCGATGTTCGGCTTTTCGTTCCAGCCGCCGATGTTGTAAGTCTCGCCAAGGCGCCCCCGTGCGAGTACCTCGCGGATCGCGGCCGCGTGGTCCTTCACGTAGAGCCAGTCGCGAATCTGCTGGCCGTCGCCATAGACCGGCAGCGCTTTGCCGGCCAGCGCGTTGACGATCATCAACGGGATCAGCTTCTCGGGGAAGTGATAGGGGCCGTAGTTGTTCGAGCAGTTCGTCGTCAGGACCGGGAGCCCGTAGGTGTGGTGCCAGGCACGCACCAGGTGGTCGCTCGCAGCCTTGCTCGCCGAGTAGGGACTGTTCGGCTCGTAGGTGTCGGTCTCGGCGAACGGCGGATCGCTCTTCGCGAGGGATCCGTAGACCTCGTCAGTCGAGACGTGATGGAAACGGAACGCCGCCTTCGCGGACCCATCGAGCGCCGACCAGTACGCGCGTGTCGCCTCGAGCAGCGTGAACGTCCCTTCGACGTTCGTCTTGATGAACGCGCCTGGGCCGTGGATGCTGCGGTCGACATGGCTCTCGGCCGCGAAGTGAACGATTGCTCGCGGCTGGTGTTCAGCGAACAGCCGATCGAGCAGCGCGCGGTCGCCGATGTCGCCCTTGACGAA
>Ga0075370_10000107_pt1 | contig 26683 bp, 23 predicted proteins | sample EndMethybrTD3035_FD_71398 | JGI IMG/M metagenome (GOLD analysis project Ga0075370, IMG submission 71398) | Populus endosphere microbial communities from Tennessee, USA - Endosphere MetaG P. TD hybrid TD303-5 | ecosystem: Host-associated > Plants > Roots > Endosphere | place: USA: Tennessee... | reverse complement strand
TCCTGCTGCCGATGCAGCTGCATATCCCGGTCCCCACGGGCGGGGCGATTGTCCTCGTCGCTGCGGTGATCTTCATCTTCACCTCCGTCGTTCGAGCCAGCGCGCCCCGGTTCCGAAGCGCCGGTATCTAGGAAGCACTCCATGTCCTTCCGAAACTGGTTGACGATCTTGATGTTCGCGTGCGGCGGCCCGCTTGCGGCACACGCAGGGGCCGGCAGTGAAAAATGCCGCGTGCTCACGGCACTTCCTGCAATACACGCCCTCACCTCCGCCCTCACAGAAGGAACGGGCATCGAAGCGACACGTCTGCCTGAAGGTGCGGCGGTGCCAATGGAAGCGCAGGCCAACGCGCTCGCACGCCTGCAGGCCGACGTGTTCACGAAGGCAGCGGCGGTTGTCACGCTGCGCAACCTGTGGCGCGCGGACCCGCTGTATCCGACGGCGCGCCGGCACAACCTGCGCATCGTCGAGATCGATGCGTCGCGCTCTTGGGATGCCGCGAAGCCGGGGTTGTCGGTGCTCGAAACACCAAAGAACAACGTCCCTTGGGCTGAGGCAGCAGGCCCGGATGCGGGGCCGTCGCCCTACGCTTGGCTCAGCCCCGACAACGGCATGCGCATGGCGGCACTGATCGCTGCCGACCTGGAGCGCTTGTCGCGTCCGGATGCCAACCGGATACAACATAACCTCGCCGCCTTCGAAGGGCGCTTGCGCCGATTGAAAGCCGAATATGGCGCACGCATGGCGGCGCAGCGCGACCCTCGCGTGCTTTCGCTGGCCAGCGAGTTCGCCTACATGCTGGGCGACTTCGGCGTGTTCGTCGAAGGCTGGTATGTCAAACAGGATGTCGACTGGAGCGATGGCGATCGCTCGGCGCTGAGCCACTACCTGCACGAGCGAGGCATTCGGCTGGTTGTCCACAAGTGGAAACCGGACGAGCGGATCGTCAAGGCCATCGAGCAAGGCGGCGCGCGGCTGCTGGTGCTGGATGCGGGCAACGCCGGCATCCTCACCGACGAGGCCCGTCCCTACGAGGCCCTTCTGAGGTGGAACATGAATGCCTTGTCGACGGCTCTAGCAGAAACCGCCGGCGACGCAATGAAAGACACGGACCGCTCGCCCCGGCGTTGAGCGGCATGTGAATGAAGGAAAAGACTTGATGAAGCCATTGCTCTCGCTTCGTGGGACGTCGGTTGCTGGAATTCTCTCCGCGTGCGCGGCGGCGCATGCGCATGCGCCCGTCCTTGACTGCTACATCAAGCAAGACCAGGTGCAGTGCGAGGCTGGTTTCTCGGACGGCAGTTCCGCCGCTGGAAAAAAAATCCAGGTGCTCGACGCCAGGAACAAGGTGCTGCTGGAGGGCGTCCTCGACAACGCCGGCACCTACGTATTCAAGCCACCAGGCGTCGATTACCACGTGGTCTTTCTCGGTGGCGACAACCACCAAACCACGCTGTACAGCTCCAACATCACCCAATGAGGATCTTCATGAATTTTCTTCGCCGAGCCGGAGTGCTCGCATTGGCCGGTTGCCTGGCTGCACTGCCCGTGCAAGCCCATTTCCAGACGCTGTATGTCCAGGAGTCGACGCTCGAACGCGGCACAGATTTGGAATTCGCGCTGGTGTTCACCCATCCCTTCCAGGGTGGACCCACGATGCCGATGGCAGAGCCGCGTTCCTTCAGCGTGACCACCCACCGCGCCGGCGCGGAGCCGGTGAAGGCTGATCTCAAGAAATACCTGCGCCCCGTCGAATGGAAAGCGGGTGGCCAGCGGGCCGCCGCGTTCCGGGCCTCCATCCCGCGAGAGGTGATGCGCTCGCTCGGAGATCACGTGTTCGTACTCGAGCCCGAGCCCTACCTCGAGACAGAGGAAGACCTGTACATCCAGCAGTTCACCAAAGTCGTGGTGAATGTGGGCGGCGTGCCCAGCGGTTGGGCCAACACGCAGGGCCTTCCGGTCGAGATACAGCCTCTCACGAGGCCGTACGGCATCTGGACCGGCGGCGTTTTCCGCGCCATCGTTTTGTCAGACGGCAAGCCGGTGCCCTTTGCCCGCGTGGAGATCGAGTATCTGAACCACCCGGTCGATCTCAAGACGGGGACATTCGGACGAAAGGCGCACGTGACGGCGCCTCATGCCGCGTACGAACGCCTGAGCGTTGTCGCCGATACCGAAGGCGTCATTGCGGTCGGCTTGCCCAAAGCGGGATGGTGGGGCATTGCGGCCTTGGACATCGGTGCCGCGAGAAGCCACAAGGGAAAGACCATGTCGCAGGACGCCGTGCTGTGGGTCCAGGTCAAGGACATGAAGTGACATCGAGTGGCAGATGCCCGAGGGGTCCCCCCTGAGCGGCAAGGTCCATGAAGCGTGCGCTGATCTTCGTTCACAAGTGGCTCGGCGTTGTCCTGGCACTTTTCTTCCTGATGTGGTTTGCCACCGGCATGGTGCTGCACTATGTGCCGTTTCCCAACCTGTCGCAGGCGGAGCGGCTCGAAGGGCTCGCGCCGTTGCGGGTGGGGCCGCGCTGCTGTTTGACGGCGGAAGCGGTTGTGCGGCGCGCCGGCATCGACTTCGGCGCGGCAAGGCTGGGCATGCATGCCGGCGTGCCTGTCTGGCGCCTCCTGGCCAGCGGGGCCGAAGGCCGTGCTCCGGCCTGGCGGACGTTCGACGCGGAAACCGGCGCACCGGTCGCACCGCTGACTTCGCAGCAGGCCGCGATGGTCGCCCAGGCCTTCGGGGGCCGCGAGGCTGTAGACACCGAGGAACTGGAGCGCGACCAATGGACGGTGCCGCAGGAACTCGATCCTTATCGTCCGCTGGTGAAGGTCAGGCTGGCCGGCGACGACGGCCTTGAGTTGTATGTGTCGCGCGGCAGCGCCGAAGTGGTTCGAGACACGCGCCGGGCCGAGCGCTTCTGGAACTGGATCGGCGCGGTGCCGCACTGGATCTACCCGACAGTGTTGCGCCAGTTTCCGCAGGCGTGGAACCAGGTCGTGGTCTGGCTGTCGATTCCGGGGGTGGTGCTTGCGGCCACCGGACTTGCGCTGGGCATCTGGCAGCTCTTCCTGAATCGCACGCGCTGGATCCCCTATCGCAAGTTCTGGATGCGCTGGCACCACATCGCTGGCCTTGTGGCCGCTGTCTTCACGCTGACGTGGATGTTCTCGGGCTTGATGTCGATGAACCCGTACGGCGTCTTCGGTCCGCGCAGTGCCTTGCCGTCCGAGCAAGCGCGCTGGTTCGGTCCACCGTCGGTCGCACAGCTTCAACCGCGCGACGCACTCGCCGCGCATGCCCGAAGTTCGCCGAACGCCGATGCATTGGAACTTGAGCGTGTGCAATTTGCAGGGCACGCCTGGTATCGCATCCGTACTCGCGTCGACCAACGCGTAGTGCGCGCCGATGTCCCCGCGCCGGCTTCCGTGTTGCAAACCAGGTTTCCTGACGAGGAGATCGTGTGGACGCTGGGAGGCATCCGGGGAGCCGGGTATGTTCCAGTCGAGGTGCGGCGCATCGACGCCTACGACAGCGTCTACTACGCGCAGAACGCCGCATCCTCCGATGTGCGGGACACACGTCCGCTGCCGGTGTGGCGAGTCCGATGGGCGGACGGGATCGACCTGTACGCGGATCCGCTCTCGGCCAGGGTGCTGCTGCGTATCGACCCCTCAGGCCGCTGGCAGCGTGTGCTGTACCAGGGCATGCACAGCCTGGACTTCGAGGCATTGCGCGACCTTCCATTGGTGCGCGACTGGGTCGTTGTGGTGCTGTCGGTTCTCGGCATTGCGCTGTGCATCACGTCGTGCGTGATCAGTTGGCGAGTTTTTGCGCGCAAGGCCAAGCCGCGTCGCGTGGCCAGGCTCGGTGAGCCGTGGTCGCCATCTTCTTGAATTCCTCGCGGTTGCTCATTTGGGCTACCGCTCCACCCACGGACAACAGGACACTCGCCCCGCTTGTGGTCGACTCCCCGTCTCCATGACGCGGTCGTTCTCGAACGAGGGCAACACGCCCGTTCTGCCTGCCCGCATGGGACACCCGTCACAAGTCTCTCACGACACAACACAGGAGACACCATGCGTCCGATTCGCAGCCTACCCTTCATTTCCCTCGCCGCCCTGTGCGCGCTTGCACCTGCAGCCTATGGATACGAACTCTACGCCGAGGGCGAAACGACTTTGAACGCAGAGCTCAAGGCGGGCTACGGCATGTTTGGCACGCGGCGCAACTATGTAGGTCGACCCAGCGGTTTCCGGTGGCAAGAGGGTTTCGCCAAGTACGGCCTGAGCGGCTCCACCGACCGGATCGGCAGCGGGACTCTCTACGGCGCGCTGAGTGCGATCAGCACGGCCACATGGGGAGATGGGGACCCCGGCGGCATTACCACGGGCCGCGAGCACCGCACACGTTTCGAGGATGCGTACGTGGGATGGAAGTCGGGTGAGCTGTTCCCTGCATTGGGCAAGGATGGGGTCGACTTTTCAGTGGGCAGCCAGGTCGTGAAGGCCGGCTCCGGCTTCCTGGTCAATGACGACGGCGTCAACCCTGGCAAGGGCCCGGTAGATGGGCGCTATGACCGCGGCGGTGCCTACTACTTTGGCCAGCGCTTGGCGTTCGCCAAGACAGCAGTCCTGCGTTTGGGTGGCACCGAGGGACTGCACGGCAGCGCAATGTGGCTCAAGTCGAACACGCGCCTCCAGGCCAACACGGAGATCGCAGTCGGGACGCTCGACTACACCGCCCCTGAAGGCACCGTCGGGTTCACCTTCATCCGCGGCCTGGACGTCGATGAGCAATACGCCATTTCGCCGGCACGTCTGGAGCGCAAGGGCATGAAGATCTATAGCATTCGCGCGGACGGCAACGCCGGAATTCCGGATGCAGACTTCGCATTCGAGTACGCATACCAAAAGAAGCGGTCTCGCAACGACAACGCATGGTATGCGGAGGCGGGCTATACGTTTTCCGACGTGGCATGGCAGCCTTCGGTGAGCTACCGCTACACCCGTTATTCGAAAGAATTCGACTCCCTGTTTCAAGGCGGCTTTCGCGGGCGCTACCAGGGCGAGGTCGCATCGAACTATGCGTTCTCGTACAACTTCAACACCCGCATCCACGATGTCGCACTCACCGTTCGGCCGCTTGAGAATTTGACAGCGACGCTGATGTTCTTCGACTTCAGGACGCTCGCCGACCGCTCGACGCTAAACCTGGACGCGCGCGAATTGGCTCTTTACCTGGATTGGGCCATCACCAAGAACCTGACTTTCTCGCCGATCATTGGGGTCTACAAGCCTCGTAAGTACGAAGCCAATGGAGGCAACCAAAGCGGCAGCGCCAAGGCCAATCCCTATCTCAAGCTGATGGTGGTGGCGAGCTTTTAAACGGTGCACCACGCCGCGTCGTGCCCAGAAAGGGCCGGGAACGTGTGCGGCGGGGAGTGCTGCACATGATGGGCTGGCGTGCAGACTGTTCTTCTGGCGAGCGATGCCATCGGCGACGCCAATGAACTCCACGATCCTGTGTGCACCGGAGGTGCTTTCTGCCACCAGCGCGACGATTCGACGCGCTGCTTCAGGCAACGTATGACCGGGCCTTTTCCGCCCGCTTGGTCTGGGACGGCAGGACACCGAACAGTTCCTGGTATTCCGCTGCGAAATGGCTCAGGTGGAAGAAGCCCCATCGCGAGGCCGCGTCGCCAATGGAAAGCTCGGAGGCCGGTGTCGACATGAGAGTCCGACGTACCCCGTTCAGGCGCACGGAGCGCAGGTAGTTCAAAGGCGTAGTCTCAGCGACCAAGCGAAAGCTGTTCTGGACAGTGCGCCGGCTCACCTGAAGGCGTTGGCACAGCTCGATCACGCTGGGCACGTCGATCGTCTCCGACATCGCCAATCTGTGGCACTTTTCAACGATGAAACTGTGCGTGGAACTGCCGCTGCGCTGCCGCCTGTCGCAGGCCGGATCGGTCATCAGCACAAGGAGTTCATCCAGCATGGCCTGTTCCAGCTCGCGCTCGCGCGCCTGCGTATTGCCAAGCTCCTCGTTGACAAGCGCTTCAGAGAACATCGTGAGCAAACGCTGGCGACACTCTGCGAAGCGCGGCGGCGGCACCTTGATTACTGGTTGCCGAAGCAAGGTCTGGATCTCGCAAGCCGAAGCGGTGTCGCCCAACGCGGCTTCGAAGAATTCGCGCTCGAAGGTAATCGCCAGCATGTCCATGCCTGTTGGCATGTGGAACATGAATTCCTCTCCGCCACGGAGAAAGAAGATGCTGCTGTCGTCCGCCTCGCGTCCCTGCATCCGGATCGCCCCCGGGATCGCAAGTGGCACCGCGAAACACACCCTGCCCTTCGGCGCCTCCCCGTGCTGCACCACCCGCTGGTTGATTTGCTCCCGAAAGACATGGCACCTAGCACTCGTGAGTTGCATGAGTGAACTCTCGAGCGACCCCGCGGTGATCTGGCTGTAGGTCTGGTTCCACTCCCGCACCGAGACCGCGTGGGCATGTATGTCTTGAAAGCGATGGATGCTTTGATTCACCGGCTGGCGCTCCTTGGATGGACGGGCTATTCTGAATTTTGTGCCAAATTATCGTATAGACGAAATTTTGCACATATCGACCAAGCCTCCATAGAGGGGAAACCCCCCTCACCGTCCAGTCGCCGTGGGCAGAGGCAACTGGCTATTCGCGGCGGGTTCACTGCGAGTGGGTCAGCGCGCGGCCGCAGTGATGCGCCTCATCCAGTCGGCCAAGCTCAATGGGCTCGATCCGTACGCGTACTTGAAGGACGTCCTGCTGTGCCTGCCCACTTACAAGTTGCGGCTTTTCGGCGAACTACTGCCGCATCGCTGGCAGCCTGTGACATCCACTGCCCGACATTCGTGACGTCGAGGGCCTGTCGCCCCTAGGCTTACGTTATTCGAGCGCGAGCCATTTGAAGAAGTGATCCACTGAGCAGGAAGCGACGAGCGGCAGCAGAGGGAAAGCCTGACAGGGTGAGCTAACGGTCTCCGGCTGGAGTCCGACCAGCACATGATCGGCCACCTCGGGCTTTACCTCGTGGCGATAGTTCAACACCTGTCCCCACGCGGAGCTACTGTTCAAGTGGAGAGTCCCACTTGCGAGCGCGAGCGAAGCGGTTCACGCCGGCGGGAAGAGCCGTTCGTAAGCTTGGACGTGAATACAGCCAAGAGCAGCCGAGAACCTGCCGAACTTCAGGATGCTGGTGTCGAACTTCCGCGAACAATGCCCGCAGTTCCGTACGGCCTCGTGCATGCTCGTGTCCGCAAGGGGACTGCTTTGGTTGTGACGCATATCCGGTATGAAATGAAGCCGCAGTGGCTCTATCCGGAAGTGAAACGCCGGCCAGCGCGGAAATGCAGCGGCTTGCCTGGTCCAGCGAAATCGAGCGGCGAAGCCCATCGCGCTGACCCGGTCGCAGTTCGACATGCTGGTTACGACGCGTTTTGCCGAACAGGCGACACCTCAACCATGGGCTTCTCAAATCTGAACATATCCCCCTTTCCGGGGAGACCTGCAGGCTGGGGATGCCCGGGATCGGGGTGGTGCCGGTTATAAAACTCCACGATTTTGAATCCGCATTTGTTCACATAGAAGTGGATATTGCGTTTCTCGAAATACGGCGTGTGCGTTTCCCAGACTTTGGTCTCAGGATAGTGAGCCTCGATGGCCTTCCAGGCTTGTAGTCCGACACCGCGGCCGTGAGTGCCGGTCGACACAAAAAAGAGGTCCAGCGAGTTGTACTGGGTGGCCTCGTCAATTCTCAGTACTGCACCACCAACCCGGGCTCCATTTATCAAGATGTGACAGGTGACGGAGCCAAGTCCGCCGAACGATTTCTCTATGTCCTCATCTGGGGGGATGGGCTCGTCCGGGCCAGCGCCCAAGGCTTCGACCATGCCTGCAGCAAATGCTCTCTGCAGCTCACGTTTGAATCCCGGCAGATCTTCCTTGCGGGCAATCTCGAGTGTCACGCAGATCTCTTGCCAATTTTTCTTCACAACTTCTGCTCCTGCGCGACAAGCCGCGCGGCCATAGCGCTAGAAATGCCGCGCCAGCCGGCACGATCGGTATGCGTACTTGAAGGACGTCCTGCAGCGCATGGCCACGCACAAGGTGCGGCTCATCTCGCCCCACTCCCAGGCCTTAGGTCACCACGGGGCTGCCATACATGAGCCTGCAGTCCTGCAAACAGGTTGGCTCTTTTTGCAGACGAGAGGCCGGTCGAGAAATAATCTTGGTCCCCGGTGCGCACATGCCCTAGCAACGGAGACCTCGGTCATCCGTGTGCGGCACCATGGCTCCTGCCACGCAGAGTCTTCCTTGCCGCTGGCAAAGTACGGCGCGCGTATCGGCCCGTCGCACTGCGGATCCTTCAAAGCGTGGCCAAGCCCCGTCCAAAGATGTCAAGCGCCTTGAACAACAGCGATCGCGGAATCGTGAGCGATGGCATCACGCGCATCACATTGCCATAGCGTCCGCATGGCACCATCATCACGCCGTGACTCAGAACATAGCCCATCAGCTCGCCAATCTTCTCCTGGCCCAGAGGCTCCTTGGTGGCTCGGTCCTGCACCAGTTCGATACCGATCATGAGCCCCAAGCCGCGGACTTCGCCGATGAACGGGCTGTTGAGGCCTTGGATGTATTCCTTTGCCTCCTGGCCAAGCGAGCGAGCTCGATCCAGCAGTCTCAGAGACGGATCCTGCAGCAGGCTGATGTTGGTCAGCGCAACGGCAGCTGACACCGAATTGGCTGCGAACGTATTTGGTACCGATCCATCCGGAATCTTTGCTGCCAGGTCTGAACGCATCACGAGTCCTGCCATAGGGACATCGCCCCCGATGCCCTTGCCGAAGGTGAGCATGTCCGGCTTCACGCCAGAGTGCTCCACCGCCCACATCTTGCCGGTCCGACCGGCGCCGGCTTGCACTTCGTCCACGATTAGCAGCGCACCACTGCGGTCACAGGCCTTGCGCAATATTTGCAGGAATTCCGACGCGGGCGGCACGTAGCCACCTTCGCCCTGCACGGGCTCAACAATCACTGCCGCAACATCATCGGCGGCCGTATAAGGAGTGTTCAGAAGGTAGTCGACGTACTCACCCGCGATCTGTTCGGCACTTTTTCGAGTAGTGTCGAAAGGGAACCGGTAAGCATAAGGATAGGGTGCGTGAATTACGCCGCCCATGAAGGGGGCGTAGCCTTTGCGATAGGCGGTACCGGTGGTCAATGCGACCGAGGCGTTCCACACACCGTGATAGCCGCCATGGAAAGCGATGATCTGGTGCCGTCCCGTGGCACGCTTGGCAAACTTCACGGCGGCTTCGAGCGCGTCGCTGCCGCTCTGCGTGAAGAACGTGATGCAATCGCCTCGCAGTCCTTCCGGCATGATCTCAGAAATCTTGGTGGCCAACTCCGTGCGCTTCGTGCTATTCACCTCCATGGCATGCATCAGCACTTCAGATTGCTCGCGCATGGCTGCGACTACCTTGGGGTGGCAACGTCCCACACTGCTCACACCAACGCCAGCCGAGAGGTCGATGAACGTATTGCCGTCGGGGTCCTTGAAAGTCACGCCGAAAGCGCGATCGATCACCACGGGCGCTCGACCTGCACCACGTGCCATGGATTCGGTACGTGCCGACTGGGCCAGCGCATCAGCCGACTTCGGGCCAGGGAACTCGGCTGACACCATTTGGGGGGCGTTGGGGAAATTGAGGGCTTCCAGATCGGTCTCAGTCACAGTCATACCTCTTCGGTCGGATTCAGGGTTGAGCATTCGCCGCATTCACTGCGACGGACAAGGACGGAGCGGACAGCTTCGTGACGGCTAGGCAGCAACGCGGCTCTGCATTCATGAAATTCGGTCCGACAACGCATGGTCCAGCCGATGTTGGCCGAGATCAACACGGCTCGGTAGCCCGAATCGGCAACCGATGCCACAGATCGAGTGCATGCGCCGCGGGTCGACCAAGCCTCGACTTAGCGGAACGCGATGAGCCCGCATTCGAGCGTGACGAAGAAGCTTGCGGCCATGGTGTTGTCGCAGGCCTCACCCGCGTTGCCCATGCGGGTGCGCGCCTCCATCGCCTTACAGCGCTGCCCGAATGCCAAGTTGGTATACGTCGCGGAAAGCACGAGGAGGCTGTGCCCGATTCGTGCTATGGCGTCTTCTAGCGCAGTCAATGTCATCCGTCCCTTCCGGGCTCAGGCAGGCCTCTACATCCACCCTCCCGCACGCTTCGTCGGACCTGCCGATGCGGCGGATCGCGCGATCAATGCGTTGAGGGCCCGCGCCGAGCGGATTGGATTCGCCGTCTTACAACGGGCTATCGTTATACGGAGACGCCCTGTTGCCTTCCCAACTGCCATGCCACCGATTGGCCGCGTGTGACGGCCGAGACCTGTTGACCCAGGCGCTGTTCAATCACAGGTCGCCAAGGAACGAGTCTGAAGCTCATCCCATCGTCAAGCATGACGAAGCGGCCGCTGGCGAGCTGAACGCTCTGGCTGTAGACGCCACTGGCGCGCGTCCCGTCCTCGAGTCGGCGGAAGATTCGACCAGTCTGCTCTTGCAAGGATTGACCGACAGCCGCCAGTTCCCGATCCCGCAAGGTGGTCAGAAGATTGCGCGCCAAAACGACGCGCTGGCCTTGACGTTCGGCCAAGCCATGCATGACCAGGAAGTCCACGCGGCTGTGCATCGCATCACGCACCTGGGCACCGAAACCCTCCGTTGCCAATCCACGGTGGGCTCCGACCAGTTGCTTGTCGAGCCAGGTGGCGCCGATCGTGCGCACCTGCTGCTCGAGCGGGAAGTGCGAGTGCAGCTCTATGGTCGGGACCGTCGCCTTTGCATCGTGCTGCAGAGCCTTCTCCATCAGGTCCGACGGCACCTGCCAGACACCATCAGCCATGCGCTCCACGATGCCTGCGCGGCGCAGCGCCTCAAGTCGCCGCACGTGGACATCTATTGAGGACTGCGGGTCCCGGTCATTGGCGCGCGTCAGTTGGACTAGGTGCTCGGAGGCTTTGTAGATGCCGCACCTGGCGACGGCAGCGATGCTTCGATCCACCGCCCGCTCTTGCCCCACCGGCTTCGCTTCCACTATGCCACCGATCGGCAACGCCGCCAGGTCGGCGCCGGCGGGCAGCGTCACATAGTGCGCGCGACCGTCGACGCCATCGATCACCAGATAGCCGCCATCATGAAGCTCGTCGGCCAAGCCCTTGCCGGCAATGCGTCCGATGATCGGTACTGTCAGGCTCGCTTCGACCGCCCAGTCGCGTCGCTCGCCTTTCATCGCCCGGTGCATCGCCCGCAGGATGTCAACACGCTCGCCCAGGGCGGTCAGAGACTGCGCCATGTCAGGCGCCAGCCGCCAATGATTTGCATCGATCCGCTGGGCTAATCCCATGGCCCCGAGCCGTTGCAGTCTGGCGCGACGCATCGTCTGGCGCTGCCGGCTGTCGGCCGTCTTGGTCAGGTCCACCACGCCGTCCATCGCCTGTCGTAACAGCCTCCTGCCGAGGCTGGTCAGCCGCTCCTGTTCCACCTCGCGCAGCAGCCCTTGTCGGATCTCCAGTTCGGTGCGAGGTCCGAGCCATTCGGTCGCGATCTCGCTGGCACGCATCCGCATGCCATCCGCCATGTAGTTCGGGGCGATGACCAGATCCTGGCCCGCCCGGCCGTCGCCTGCACGCCCGCGCAGCACGACATGGGTGTGCGGGTTGTCCGTATCCCAGTGATCGACCGCCACCCAGTCCAGTCCGGTTTCCATATCCGTCGCCATGCGCCGCATCAGCTCGCGCGTGTAGTCTCGCAGGTCCTCAAGTTGCTCGGCGTCCTCCACCGAGACGATGAAGCGGAACTGATGGCGGTCCCCCTTCCCTCGCTCCTCGAAAGCCTTGAGGTCGGCGGCATCGGTGGTGGCACCGTATGCCTGACCGCGCTGCCCATCCCGGGTCACTCCATCGCGCTCGATGTAATGCAGGTGCGTGGCGACCGAACTGGCGGCGGCCTTCCTGAGAACCACGAAGCGGGACTTGATGACCACGCGCCGGGCGTTCGCTCCGAGACGAGTTCCTGCCAGGCCTGCGGCGACGCGCCCACGACCGAAGGTGGATGCGGGCCGCGAACCGACGGCTCGCGATGTGCCCGCACCGGCCTTCAGCGCCTGGGCGACGAAGCGTTGGGAACGCGGCCCGGAACGCGACTTCAGCGGGTCTGAATGCAAAGAGGCTGAGACGATGTCGCGGACAGACCGGCACACCGGGAATCTGATGATCCCGACGCCAATAGACCTCGCCGTACTCGTGTTCCATCTCCTTGGCGCAATCGGCGCAATATTTCAGGCCCAGGGGGCCTGAGCTTCGGCCGGCAACCAAACCGGCCTGAGTGCCATAGAACGTTGGTAGTCCTGTCTTGAGCTTGTCGCGCAGCGAACCGCGTGTGGCTTCAGTCTGAAAAGCCATCAGGTATTCAAACCCGCTGCAGCAGAGAGTCGGTCACATCCATGTCCTGCACGGCAGCATGGAACACCTGCAGCAGCCACTGTATTCCGGGGTCTCGTGTGCGGTAGCGATGCCACTGCATCATCTGGTGCATCTCGCTCAGGGGCAGCGGACTTTCGCGCAAGACGATCGGGAGGTGGCGCACTGCCAGTTGGGCCAACCGGTTGTGAACAGTCGCAATCCGGTCTGTCCCCAGCACCAGAGCCAGGGTGGAAGCAAAGCTGAAGCTGGTGACTTCCACCCGTCGCGTAAAACCAAGACGGTTCGCCATCCACGCCTCCACGGACGAGGCATTGGCCCCGGTGGGAACCATGACGATATGGCCGGCGTTCATGTAACGCTCGAGCGTCAGCTCTCCTTGCGCAAGCGGGCTGTCGCGCCAGAGCGCGCACAGGTGCCGCTCCTGGAGCAACTCGTCGGATGGGTGGTCCGGCGTGCAGAACTCTTTTGGCAGTACCAGCAGATCGACCTCTGCGCGGTCGAGCGCGCGCGTCGGGCTTTGCACCTGCGGCAGCAGCGCAAAGCGGATGCCTGGCCCCTGTGCATAGGCACGCGCCAGCACGTGGGGCATCAACGTAGCCAGCGTGAAGTCCGAGAGCGAAATGCGGAACTCGCGATCCGAGGTGGCTGGAGCGAACTCCGGCTTGGCTGCAATGGAGCCGTCGATGCGGCGCAGCACATCGTGCACCGCGTCCTTGAGCACCTCCGCGCGCGGGGTGGGTTCCATGCGCCGCCCGACCTGAACCAGCAGCTCGTCGTCGAAGTATTCACGCAGCCGCCCCAGCGCATTGCTCATGGCCGATTGACTCAGGTGCGTTTTTTCCGCTGCCCGGCTGATGCTGAGCTCCGTCAGCAACGCATCCAGCGCGACGAGCAGGTTGAGGTCAAGCTTGTTGAAACGCATTCTTGCTGGCTTCCTTCATTGTTCCTTCCATGCCGTTTCCCGCCTGTGAAGCAGCGCCTGTGACCCGTCGGTCAATGTATGGACACTATCCATAGCAGGGATCAAAACAATCCATTTGATCAATAGATCGTCGAATCTTAATCTGCCGCCTGTTCCCGGTACACGGCCACATTGGATACGGCCACCGGGGATGTGGTGGGTGGAACACGCGCTGTTGTTCCAGCCATGAAGAGCCGATGGGCATCAGACAGATGCCCAGGAAAAACAGAAGACTAGGAGACAAAAGTGAGTAAGAAATTTACGCTGGCTGCAGCGGGTTGCATGACGTTCGCCGTCCTGGGTTCGCAAAGCGCTTGTGCGTTCGAAGGCGGGGTTTCGCCTTTCCCCGTGGGTTCGACCGGCGAGTTCATCGCGGCGCTGCCGCCCATTCCCGGGTTGTTTGCGGTGGAGCAGTTCAACTACAGCTCATCCAACGGCCTGTACGACCGCAACGGCAAGAAGCTGCCGATTGCATTCAAGTCGTCTGTGTACTCGGCCACCACGCGCCTGCTGGCCGCGTACCCCACCACTTTGCTGGGTGCCAATGTGTACTCGCAGCTTGTCCTTCCGGCCGTATCGCTGCACACGGACGTTCAGGGGCACAGTGAGACGCACCGGGGCATGTCCAACATCACGGTGACGCCAGTCATGCTGCGATGGGGCTTGTCGCAGTACTCGAACATCACCGCGGGCCTGGATATTTCCCTGCCTACGGGCTCCTACAACCCCAACAGGTCCAGCGTGGCGGTGGGCTACACCTCGTGGCAGCCTGTCCTCGCATATCGCTACAACGATCCCGCCGGCCTTGACGTGGGGGTTTCCAACCGCTTCATGTTCAACCAGAAGAACGGCGATACGGACTACCGCTCCGGCAGCGCCTATGCCGCCGATTTCACCGCGGGATGGAACTTCGGCAGGTGGAAGGTGGGCCTGGTGGGGGGATACCTGAATCAATTCCGCGATGACAGGCAGAACGGCGCGGTGGTTGTCGGCAACCGGACGCGAAGTTTCACCGTCGGGCCGTCCATTGCCTACAACGCCGGCCCCTTCAGCATCAACGTCAATTACCAGCAAGGCACCTACGCAGTCAACACGGCCAAGAGCAATGCACTCTGGGTCAACGTCGCCATCCCTTTGTGGGTGAAGCAAGGGCTCTGAAGAATCAACTACCGTAAAAGGAGGAACTTGTATGTTCCGTTACTTCCCGACGAACTACGTCTGGAATCTCTCCGTCGATCTGGCCATCGAGATGGGGGCGCGCATCGGCGAAATCGAAACCATGTGCGCGCCCTTGCAGGAAGCCGCCAGACAACCCGATGCGGCAGGCACGCAAGCCTTCCGCGCCACCTGGTCGAGCATGGCGGACAAGCTGTGTACCTTGGCCGAAGAGGACGAGGCGCTGGGCCGCAAGCTCTCCGCCGGAGAGAAGTACAAGCGCGCAGCCAGCTATCTGCTGACCTGTGAGCGCCTGCAGGCGCATGGAGCGCCAGGCCGGATGGAGCTGTACCGGCACTTTCTGGACGTTTTCGCGCGCGGCATCGCATTGGCCAGGGACAACTGCGAGCGCGTGGAGATTCCCTATGAAGGCAAGGTCATCTCCGGCCTGATGGTGCGTGCCAAGGGCGTGCAAGGGCGCGCGCCCATCCTCGTTCAGCTCAACGGGCTGGATTCGACGAAGGAGATGAAGTACCTCGTCGGCCTGCCTGATTGGCTGGCAGAGCGCGGTGTCTCGTCGTTGGTGATTGACCAGCCGGGCACCGGCGAGGCCCTGCGCCTGCACGGCATGACGGCGCGCTACGACACCGAACACTGGGCCAGCCGCGTGGTGGATTGGCTGGAAACGCGCGAGGACGTGGACCCTGTGCGCATCGGCTGCGAGGGTGTTTCGCTCGGGGGCTACTACTGCCCGCGCGCCGTGGCCATGGAGCCGCGCTTTGCCTGCGGCGTGGCCTGGGGGGCCAACCACGACTGGCGCGATGTGCAGAAGCGCCGGCTCGAAAAGGAAGGCGACTTCCCCGTGCCGCACTACTGGCAGCACGTGTGCTGGGTCTGGGGCGCGAAGGACGTCGACGACTTCATGCGCATTGCCGAAGACGTGCATCTGGACGGTGTGGTCGAGAAGATCCGCGTGCCCTTCCTCGTCACGCACGGCGAGAAGGATTCGCAGATTCCGCTCAAGTGGGCGCACCGCACTTACGAGCAGCTCATCCACAGTCCAAAGCGCGAGCTGAAGATTTTTACCGACCGCGAAGGCGGCGCACAGCACGCCAGCTTCGACAACTCCATCAACCCCGGCCACTACATCGCCGACTGGGTGGCCGAGACGCTCGGTGGCCACACCGCATGAAAAGAGTCTCCTCCATGAACATCATCGGACCCGATGCGCTGGTCTTCGGCGTGGACGATCTGCCGGGCTGCAGCCAGTACCTGATCGACTATGGCCTGAAGGACGCGGGCAATGGCCGCTTCGAAGCACTGGACGGCACGGCCGTCGTGCTGCGCGCGAAAAGCGACCCCGTGCTGCCCGCGCCGATGGGCACTGCCAGCCTGTTGCGCGAAACGGTCTACGGTGTCGCCGACGTGCACACGCTCAACGCGATCGAAACCGAACTGCGGCGCGACCGCGAAGTGACGCGCCAGGACGGCGTGCTGCGCTGCACCGACGACATGGGGTTCGCACTGGCCTTCCAAGTCACGGTGCGCAGGTCGCTGGATCTTGCACCCGAGCGCATCAACGCACCGGGGGGCGCGGCGCAGCGCGGCGTGAATGAACTGGGCCTGCCGCCCGACATGCCGGCGCTGCCTCGCTCGCTGTCGCACGTCGTGTACTTCGTGCCCGACGCGGCCAAGGCCGAGGCGTTCTACCAGCGCCTGGGCTTCGTCTGCACGGATCGCTTCAGCGGCGTCGGGCCGTTCCTGCGTCCCGCCGGGACACAGGACCACCACACGCTGTTCATGATCCAGACGCCGCCATTCATGAAGGGCTGCGAGCACTTCACCTTCCACATGGGCGGCCCGACGGAGGTCCTGCTGGCCGGCTCGCGCTTCGTGGAAAAGGGCTACCAGAGCTTCTGGGGGCCCGGGCGCCACCGCTTCGGCAGCAACTGGTTCTGGTACTTCAATTCGCCGTTGGGCTGCCACGTGGAGTACGACGCCGACATGGACGTGCATGACGACGCCTGGGACGCGCGCGAAGCGCCCATGGGCGCCGACGCCTCGCAACTCTTCCTGTTCCAGTACCGCGAGAAGTGGGCCCCCAGCGGGCCGCCTCCGCCGGGTGCGCCGCGTTGAGCAAGGTGGCGCGCCATGCGGCTGTGCCATCTGTTCGACGTGCCTGACGGCGGTGCGCGCGGCTTCGACCCTCACGCGGCAGGCCATGCCACCGTTTTCGTGGTGCGGCGCGGCGCGCAGGTGCGGGCATGGCAGGACGCCTGTCCGCACCACGGCACTCCGCTGCCCTGGCGCAAGGACGCCTATCTCGACCCGTCGGGCGAACATGTGGTCTGCGCGGCGCATGGCGCGCTGTTTGACCCGCTCACCGGCATCTGCACGCTCGGGCCCTGCCTGGGCGATGCGCTGACGCCCGTGCCACTGCACATTCATTCAGACGGCGGCCTTCATCTGGTCGCCGAAAACAACTCGAAGGAGACACTCACATGACACTCGCGGCTCGACGCATCCTTATCATCGGCGGCGGTTTTTCCGGCATGTCGGCCGCCATCGACCTGCGCCGGCGCGGCGCAGAGGTTGACCTGGTGGAACTCGACCCCAACTGGCGCAACTATGGCGCAGGCATCAGCCTGGGCGGTGCCACCCTGCGCGCCTTGCGCCAGTTGGGCGTGCTGGACGCCTTCCTGCGCGAGGGCAGCGCGACCGACGGCGTACGCCTGTGCCTGCCGCACGGCGTGCAGGTGAGTGAGATTCCGACGCCGCGCATCGCCGGTCCCGACGTGCCCGGAGGCGGCGCCATCTTGCGGCCCGTGCTGGCGCGCATCCTTGCCGACGCCACCCGCGCATCCGGCGCCAATGTGTACCTGGGGTGCACCTTCACCACGCTCCAGCAGCACAGCGAGGGCGTGGACGTCCAATTCACCGATGGCCGGCACGGCCGCTACGACCTGGTCATCGGCGCGGATGGCCTGTACTCCAAGGTGCGCGCCGCGCTCTTTCCCGACGCCCCCGCGCCGCGCTACAGCGGGCAGGCCGTGTGGCGCGCCGTGCTGCCGCGCCCACCCGAGATCGAGACGGCGGTCATGTGGCTGGGGCCGCGCATCAAACCCGGCGTGAACCCGGTTTCGAAGACCGAGATGTACCTGTTCGTGACCGAGCCGCGCCCCGTCAACGACCGCGTGGATCCGGCCACCTTCGTCGAGCACCTGCGCGCTCTGCTGGCCGACTTCCCTGCTGCCGAGCTGCAGGCCATTCGCGCGCAGCTCGACGAGCGATCTCAGATCATCTTCCGCCCGCTGGAGGGCCTGTTGCTGCCGCGCCCCTGGTCGCAGGGGCGCGTCGTGCTGATCGGCGACACGGTGCACGCCACTACGCCGCACCTTGCCTCCGGCGCGTGCATCGGCATCGAGGATGCGCTGGTGCTGGCGGAAGAACTGCAGCGCGAAGACAACAACGTGGCCGCTGCGCTGGCGGCCTTCGAGGCACGCCGCTGGGAGCGCTGCCGCATGGTGGTCGAGAACTCGGCGCGCCTGGGCGACATCGAGATCGAAGGCGGCGACAAGGAGGAGCACGCCCGCATCATGCGCGAGTCGCTCACCGCGCTGGCCCAGCCCATTTGAAGCCAAGGCAAACGGCAGGAGACAAAAATGATCACGACAAACTCCAAGCGCGGACGCATCGCGCTGATGGTGGCGCACTGCGCCGGCATGATCGACCTGGTGGCTCTGCCCGTCTGGGTGGGCACGCTGGTCGCGCAATACCACCTGGATTCGCAGCAGGCGGGTCTGCTGGCCTCGTTGTTTCTGGGCGGAGCAGTGCTGGCCAGCGCAGGATTGGCCCCGCGCTTCAACCCGGACACGGCCAGGCTGGAGGCTGCGCTGGGCTTCGGCGCTGCTGCGGCGCTCTTTGGCGTGGCGTGCTTCACCACCGACTTCGTCATGCTGGCCATGCTGCATGCATTCTGCGGCGTGGCGACAGGCGCGGCCCTGAGCGCCACGCACGGCACCATTGCGCGCACCGCCAACCCGCACCGGATGTTCGCCATCGTCGGCATGGCGCTGGGGGTGTTTGCCATCGTGTTCCTCGGCGGCACGCCGCAGCTCGTGGCCAAGCTGGGCGGCGCAGCGTTGTTCCAGGTCTTCGCAGGAGTGATGGCGCTGGGCGCCGTCGCATGTGCGCTGGCCTTTCCGCAGCCCGACGCGGATGAAGCACATCAGCCGAACGCACCCAGGCAGCCCATCCCGCGGGCAGTCTGGTGTGGCATTGTGGGCATCGCCTGCATGGGCCTGGTGCAATCGATGACCTTCAGCTTCCTGGAACGCGCGGGCAGCGATCGGGGCTTTGGCGTGGAGGCCGTCACCGGCGTGCTGATCGCGCTGGGCGTCGTCAACCTGGCGCCTGCCCCGCTGGCCGCACTGCTGCAAAAGCGCTTTCCCGCCAAGAGCGTGCTGCTGGTCGGCCCGGTGATTCAAGCCTTGTTGGTGGTGGTGATCATGTCCTCGCCGCAGTTCGCGCCTTATGCCGCGGCAGCCTCGGTATTCGCCGCCGTGATGATCTTCACGCACACCTTCGCCTTCGGCTTGCTGGCCCGGCTGGATCGCAGCGGTCGCGCCATGGCGGCCACCCCCGCCATGCTGATGACCGGTGCCGCCATTGGCCCGCTGCTGGGCGGCACGCTGGTCAAGACCTGGGGCTACGCCAGCCTGGGGCCGGTGGCGGTGGCCATCGGGGCCATCGCGGTGCTGTGCTTCTCGCGCATTCCCGGCCCAGTCGCCATGCAGCGAAAGGAGACCCTCGCATGAACAAACCCAAGTATCGTTTCGTCGATCTGTCGATCTATCTGGAAAACGACGTGCTTTCCGATCCACCGCCGCTGGCGCCCAGGATCACCTACCAGAAGCACGCCGACACCTTGCCGGAGTTCATGGCCATGCTGCCGGGCACGCAGCCGCAGGACTACCCGGACGGCGAAGCCGCTGCCGCCGAGTGGGTCACGCTGACCACGCACAACGGCACCCATCTGGATGCTCCCTGGCATTTCCATTCCACGCAGGACGCCAAGAACGGCGGCGCGCGGCCCTCGATCACCATCGATCAGGTGCCGCTGGAATGGTGCTTCCAGCGTGGCGTGAAGCTGGACTTTCGCCACTTTCCGGACGGCTACGTGGCCACGGCCGCTGACGTGCAGGCCGAGCTTGCGCGCATAGGACATACGCTGGAGCCGCTGGACATCGTGGTCGTCAATACGCGCGCGGGCGAACGCTACGGCCATGCCGACTACCTGGGCGCAGGCTGTGGCATGGGCTATGAAGCCACCATGTACCTGCTGGAGCGTGGCGTGCGTTTAACCGGCACCGATGCATGGAGCTGGGACGCGCCGTTCTCGTACACCGCGCAGAGGGTGGCCGAAACCGGCAACAAGGCGCTGATCTGGGAAGGCCACAAGGCAGGCCGAGATATCGGCTACTGCCATCTGGAGAAGCTGCACAACCTCGAAGCGCTGCCGGCCCACGGTTTCACCATCAGTTGCTTCCCGCACAAGATCCGCGGCGCCAGCGCAGGCTGGACACGGGCCGTGGCGATCCTTGACGACAACGCTTGACCCGATTCGATACCTCACAAGGATTTCATGTCTTTCCCTTCCATCCGCCGAGTCGTGACCGGCCATGACGCGCAAGGCTGCGCCATCGTGAGCAGCGACGGTCCGCTGCCCAGTGTCATTGAGATCACCGCCATTCCCGGCACGGTATTCCACGAGGTCTGGAGCACCGATGGCAGCCCCGCGCCCGTGGACAACGGTGCCGACCCCTCACTGGGCGCGCTGATGCTGCCGCCGCCCCCACACGGCACGCGCATCCGCTTCGTGGACATTCCACCCGACACCGCCGAATTCCTGGCACACGGTGCCGCGAAGATGCACGACGCATTCAGCCAGATTGGCGACGCGGAGGCATCCACCGTGCGAGGCGACTCGCCCCACCCGCTGATGCACCGCACGGAGTCCGTGGATTACGGCATCGTGATCGAAGGCGAACTGACGCTGGTGCTCGACCAGGGCGAGGTGCTGCTCAAACCCGGCAGCGTGGTGGTGCAACGCGGCACCAACCACGCCTGGGCGAACCGTTCAGGCAAGCCCTGCCGCATGTTGTTCGTGCTGATCGACGGCGCTTACGAACCGTCGATCGCCTCCGCGCTTGCTGAGCGTTGAACCCGCCCCGGAGACCTGAAGAATGAAATTCGCCACCCTCAAGGACGGGACGCTGGACGGCGCTCTCGTGATCGTTTCGCGCGATACCCGGTACGCATTGCCTGTTCCCCATATCTCGCGCAGCCTGGCCGACGCTCTGCGGCGCTGGGACTCTGTATGTGAGCCGTTGGAGAAGCTGTACCGTGCGCTGAATGCAGGTGATGCGGAGGGCACGACGCTCTTCGACCCCCATGCCTGCACGGCCCCGCTGCCGCGAAGCCCCCAATGGCTGGACGGTTCGGCCTTCTTGAACCATGGGCGGTTGATGGAGCAAGCCTTCAACACGCCGCCGATTCCTCAGTTCGACACCGTGCCGGTGATGTACCAGGGCGCGAGCGACGATTTCCTGGGCCCGTATCAGGACGTACCGCTGCCCAGCGAGGCCGACGGCATCGACTTCGAGGGTGAATTCGGCGTTGTGCTGGGATCTGTGCCAATGGCCGCCACGCCCGAGCAAGGGCTGGAAGCGGTGCGTCTCGTGGTGCAAATCAATGATTGGAGCCTCCGGGCACTAGGGCCGCACGAGATGCAAACCGGCTTTGGCTTCCTGCAGGCCAAACCCTCAACCTCGTTCGCGCCCATTGCCGTCACGCCGGACGAACTGGGTGATGCCTGGCGCGATGGGCGCGTGCAGATGCGGCTGCACACGCATTGGAACGGAGAACGCTTTGGCGAGCCGCATGGCGGCGAGATGGGCTTCTCTTTCGGCCAGCTCGTTGCACATGCCGCGCGCACACGATGCCTGACGGCAGGCACCATCATCGGCTCGGGCACCGTCTCGAACAAGGCAAGGGCGGCCGGCTCCGCTTGCATCGCCGAGCGTCGCGTGATCGAAAAAATCGATTCGGGAGAAATCCGCACGGGCTTCATGCGATTCGGTGATTGGGTGCACCTGCATGCCAAATACGACGATGGGCGGGATGGACCGTTCGGCGTCATCCAACAGCGCGTGGTGCAGGCGCCATTGCGCAAGGTGATGCCTTGAAGGTGCTGGTCACGGGGGCCGGCGGTTTCATCGGCTCGATATTGCTGAAGGTCCTGGAGCAATCAGGCCACGTGGGAGCACAGCGCATCAGCGCGGTTGCCGCGCTGGATCGTCAATTGCCCGATACGCCGGCGGGTATCCGGCGCATGGAAGGCGATCTGCACGACCCTGTGGTTCAGGATCAGATAGGGGCGTTCGCGCCGGATGTCTGTTTCCACCTTGCAGCAGTGCCAGGTGGCGCGGCCGAGGCCGATCCTGCGCTGAGCCGACGCGTGAACCTCGATGCGACGCTCGATCTGTTCGAGACGCTGGCCGCGTCGCGCGCAGCGGCCGGCCTCGCGCCGACAGTGGTGGTCTATGCCAGCACCATTGCGGTCTATGGCAGCCCGCTGCCGGACCCGGTCACGCCTCTGACGCCGACGCGTCCGCCCATGGTCTACGGCGCGCACAAGCTGGCCTGCGAAATCATCCTGGCGGACTTCACCCGACGCGGGCTGCTCGATGGCCGTTCGCTGCGCCTGCCCGGCATCGTCGCGCGACCGAGAGCGCCATCCGGCCTGGTGTCGGCCTTCATGAGCGACCTGATGCATGCGCTCGCGGCCGGCGAGCCCTTCACTTGCCCGGTCGGACCGGAAGCCACCGCGTGGTGGATGTCGGCACGTCGCTGCGCACAGAACCTGGTGCATGCGGCGGTGATGAACCCGGCGGGCGACGCGGCGCGCGCGTGGCCGCTGCCTGTCCTGCACCTGTCGATCGGCGAGGTCATTCACACGCTGTCGGCCGTGTACACCGTGGATGGCGGGCGGCTGGTGACGCATGCGCCGCAGCCTTCAGTCGAGGCCGTCTTCGGTCGCTACCCCGTGCTGGACGACCGAGCATCCCGGTCGCTCGGACTGCGCGACGACGGCGCGGCCGAAGACCTGGTGCGGCGCGCCCTCGAAGCCGACTTCATCGATGCCGAAGGCGACCGCGACTGGCGCTGAACCGCTTTTTCGACTCTCGGCGGGAAAGACCCAAACACCTGACATGAACCCATCGACCCTCTCGCGCCGCTCGCTTTTGCGTGGCACGGCTGCACTGTTAGCGCCGACGCAATCTTGACCCGCTGGGGGGCAGATAAAAACTTGGACTGGTTTTATGTCGCAAGTCCGAGACTTTGTCGGTATTCGATAGGGCTGAGAGAGCCAAGGGAGATCTTGATCCGCTTCTCGTCGTACCAGCGGATGTAGAAATCCACTTCTTTGATGAACTGCTCGACCGTGGCGGCCCTCCAGTCCCGAGGGTAGACCAGTTCCGTTTTCAGTCGGCCGAAGAAGCCCTCGCACGCCGCTCTGTCAGGTCAGCAGCCTTGCGAGACAACGAGCGAATCAGTTTCGCGCTTCCGGGGATTTCAGTTGCCGTTCAGCGTATTACACGTGAGCGGCGTACCTCAAGCGACTCCGGTGTGCATTTTGGGGGGCATCGAAATGTCCCGTGATTTATGTCTCTCAAAGTTGTCAGGCAAGTTGGAGAAGTATCGAAAAAAGCTGCCTCGATCCCGGCGACAACGGAAAGAATCTCATGCTTGATCTGAACGAAGTGGCGATGTTTGTGCAGGTGGCTAGCAGCGGCAGCTTTGCCGAGGCGGCACGGCGGTTGAGGATACCGACCTCCACGGTAAGCCGGCGTGTCCAGCAACTCGAAGCGCGGTTGGGCACGCGGCTGATGCAACGCTCGACGCGCAAGCTCACACTGACGAGCGCGGGCGAATCTTTCCGTGAGCGCTGCGGCCGGGCAGTGGGGGAACTCATCGAAGCTGGTCAACTGCATGTGGCGGACAATGCGGAGCCCAGCGGCATGGTGCGCGTGGCCGCGCCGACCAGCTTCTTCGACTTCTTCCAGATGGAATGGGTCGCGGCTTTCTTGGCCGAGCATCCGCAGGTGCGGCTGGACTTCGTGCTCAGCGACCTACTGGTCGACCTGATCGCCGATCGCATCGACATCGCATTTCGCGGTGGACCCTTGCAAGACTCGAGTCACGTGATCCGGCGAATCTTCGCGAGCCACGGCGAACTGATCGCCAGCCCTTCCTGCCTGGCAGCGCATGGCATGCCCACCGACCTGGAAGAACTGCGCGAGCATGAGTGCGTGGTGCAGTCCAATGCCGGTGGCGGCGTCACGTGGCACTTGCAGGACATGAATGGCATGCAGAAGGAGGTGCGCGTGAGTGGGCGCTTCAACAGCAACGCACAAGAGGTTCTGCGCAAGGCCGCTTGCGCCGGCCTTGGCATCGCGGCGCTGCCGTCGGTCCTGACTGCATCAGATATCGCGGCGGGCAGCCTGGTGCGAGTGCTGCCGCAGTACACGCGGGCCGGTCGCGGGCTGAGCGTTGTCTATCCCTGTCGCCAGCAGCGCCCGCTGGCGGCAACCGCACGCACGATCTTCTCCAGAACGGTGAAAGCACGGCGGCGGCGCTCGCCTCCTTCTCAGGTGATCGCGCAGTGCGGATCATGACGATCCACAAGAGCAAGGGTTTGGAGTTCGACACCGTCGTAGTGCTGGGCGTTGAGCAAGAGACCTTTTGGGGCGACGTGGAAGCGGAGCGTTCGGGCTACTTCGTCGCTATTTCAAGAGCCAAGCGGCGTCTGTTCCTGACGGTCTGTGACCGAAGGGAACGGCCCGACGGCGCGAGATACTGGAAGGTCGATCGGACCGAGCACGACGAATTCATCGGATACGCGGAGCCCTATCTGTAGCTAGGGGCGGAGCGTTGCCAGCAACCCGGTGTGTTGCTCGGCAGCGGCTTCGACGACCCATCTCTGCCTGACTCGGCTGCATGCGAGGGGGTGAAAAGGGGGTAGAAAGAGCAAACGGGCCGCGAAGGCCCGTTCTTCTTAGAGATTGGCGGAGTGGATGAACTCGAACTCGCGCCCCCCCGCGTGACAGACAGCTGGTCACTGTCTTAGATCATCTGAAACGCTTCCAACTTGCCAAATCAGTGCACACGCGCTGCACACGGATGCAGCTAAGTAGTTGATTTATCTCAGCTTTCTGATTTATCCATCATGGGTGCAACGGAGATGACCTTCTCTTCCAAAACGCGGGATCCTGTCGTCGGCATCGGCCCGGACATCGGGCACGCAAGGCCGCGATTTTCTCACGCGGCCCTTTCCACCCGCTGCCCGCCGGCCATGCCGTTGCCCGCGTCACGCCGAGGCAGCGGCGCATCAACGCTCGCGCGCGGCGCGGCGCAGCACCTGGGTGACCGGCTCCACCAGGTACTGGAGTGCGGTGCGCTCCTCCCCCTGCAGGTAGATCTCGGCGGGCATGCCGGCGAGCAGCTTCAGGTCGCCCGCCGTCGCGAGCGAAGCCGCGTCGGCCTCGACCAGCACCGAGTAGTAGGGAGCGCCGGTCGCACGGTCGACCAGGCGATCGCCCGACACATAGACCACCTTGCCGTGCACCAGCTGCGTGGTGCGGTACTTGAATGCCGTGAAGCGGATGTCGGCCGGCTGCCCGCGCTGGATCCGGCCGATGTCCTCGGGGCGCACGCGCGCGTCGGTCACCAGGCGGGTGTCGTCCGGCACGACGTCGGCAATGGTCTCGCGCGGCGGGATCACTGCGCCGGGCGTCGAATATTTCAGGTCGATGATCTCGCCGCTGGCCGGCGCCGTGATCACCTGGCGCGCCGAGGCGTCGGCCGACTTGCGCCGCTCCTGCTCGATCTCGGCCAGCCGGGCCGCCGTGACCTTGAGCTGGTCGCTCGCCTGCTGGCGGTACTCGCTCTCCAGCGAGCGGATGCGCAGGTCGGCATCGACCGTGCGCTGCTCGGCGCGCGCCAGCTCCGCGCGCCGCTCCTCGATCTTCACGCCGTAGTCGGCCACGGTGCCTTCGAGCTGCGCGATGCGCGTGGCCGAGACGAAGCCGTCGTTGAGCAGCTTGCGGTTGTTCTCCAGATCGTTCTTCTGGAACTTCACCGACTCGCTCGCCCGCATGATCTGGGCGCGCAGCGCGACGATTTCCTCGGCCACCTTCTCGCGCTGCGAACGCAGCAGGCGCACCTGCCCCACCAGCGCATCGCGCCGCGCCTCGAACAATGCGCGCTCCTTGTCCAGCTGCGCGGCCAGGCGCGGGTCGGCGGCCGCGGTCTCGACCACGTCGGCAGGGAAGGCGATCGCGTGAGCCATGGTCTGCTCCGCGTCGAGCCGCGCGAGGCTGGCGCGCTCGGTCTTGACGCGGTGGTCCAGCCGGTTCCTGTCGGCATCGACCGAGACGTCGCCCAGCACCAGCAAGGGCTCCCCCTGCCGCACATGCTGGCCGTCGCGCACCAGGACCTCGCGCACGATGCCACCCTCGGCATGCTGCACCGGGCGCCGGTTCAGGTCCACCTTCACATGGGCCTGCGCCACCACGGCGGACGACAGCGGCGCGAAGCCCAGCCACGCGGCGGCCGGCAGCAGTCCGCAGACCAGCACGGCCAGGCCCCAGTGCGTCAGGCGGTGCGCTTCGCGCACATGGAGCGCCAGCGGGTCGTTGGCCGCGATCGCATGCGCCGCGTGGTTCATGACACCTGGATTCATGACATCTTCTCCGCAGCGCGCGGCGGCATCATCACCACCTGGGCGCCGCCCGTGTTCTGGCCCGAACGCCGGATCGTCTGCATCACTTCCGCCGCCGGTCCGTACTGCTTGACGCGGCCGGCCTCCAGCACCAGCAGCTTGTCCATGTGCTGCACCAGCGCGCTGCGATGCGTGACGACGACCACCGTGACCTGCCCGCGCAGCGCCTTCAAGGCCTCGCCCAGCGCCAGTTCGCCCGCCC
>Ga0075370_10000106_pt1 | contig 26815 bp, 24 predicted proteins | sample EndMethybrTD3035_FD_71398 | JGI IMG/M metagenome (GOLD analysis project Ga0075370, IMG submission 71398) | Populus endosphere microbial communities from Tennessee, USA - Endosphere MetaG P. TD hybrid TD303-5 | ecosystem: Host-associated > Plants > Roots > Endosphere | place: USA: Tennessee... | reverse complement strand
CGCCGCCACCACCATCCAGTGGAGCGCTCGCTCCATACTCGCTACCCCACACCGAACCCAGCGTCAAGCGGCCCGTCATTTCCAGTCAGAACCCACTCCCCCAGGGTGCAGGAATGCTTCTGATGGGCGATTGCCGATCTCTCGCGGGCCCGCGCAGCGGGGACCTGGCGAAAGCCCGGATCAATGAGGGAGCGAGCAACGGCCGAGACCGCTGCCGGCTAGACGGCAAACGAAACCAGATCTGCCAACATTGAAAGTGATAAAGGATACGCGGCCACGGCCTCAATCGCATTCATATTGCTGTGCGAGTGTCGCTCTGATCGGATGCGTTTTTGTTGTGCGTGCTTCATCGCACAAGAAGCTAATAACTGCGCCTAGAGTTCGAGGGGCTTGGTCCGGCTGGATGTTCGGCTCCTGCGCCGGCAACGCGGGTCGCCTACCCGATACCGAGCACGAAGTGTCGCCTCGGCGGCCCGCCGAAGGTTTGCAATTTATGGCTTCTCGCTGCCCTGGCGAGCCATATCGACGATAATTCTCCGAAGCGCCGCGCAAAAAGTCGCGCGGTCGTCGTCATAGTCTACCTCGTTGTTCACTCTGGCCAAGGTCGGAAAACGCTCGATCCCGAGTTGCTTGAGCGCCTCTCGGCTCTCGCCAGGCGCCCAATGATTGGCCCTCGTCGTAACAACCGATCCGATCGTCAGGCGGTACAACGTCGAAAACAGTCCCGACGCATCGTCGATTGGCAATCCCGAGGCGACGATGCCGTGCATCGCGGGCTCATAAAAGCGGCTCGTGATGTTCACACCCAGCCATGCTCGGCCGTGCATCAGAAGGATGAGATCGGCATGCTCTGCCCACATGTCAAACGCCGCCTCGAAACGCATCTGGGTCGCTTCCACCCAATCGAGATCGTCGGCAACCGCCGGGAAGTCGCGAGCCACATAGTCGGCACACATGTCGAGAAGACCGTCGAAACTTCCACAACGTCGGTACACGGCAACATGGTTTGTTCCGAGTATTTCACCCACACGCCTCAATGAGAGCGAATCAGGTCCTTCGTTTCGCAGGATCTCGAGCGCCGCTTCAGCTACAGCTTCGCACGATAGCGATTTCGCCCCTGCTCTTGGCCGTCTCGCGGCCGCCGGTGCATTCTTCGACTTGCGTGCGCCACCATGCATTAGCTCAAACCCTAATTTTAATAGCAGAACCGAAGAACTTGGTACCAGATCCAATATCGCAATGAGCAAATCTGGCGAGCCTGACCGTAGAACCCATACGGCTTCCGAAATCGGACTTCGTATACATTTCCCTCCTTACATCCTGCGCAAGAAATGCACCGATGAAAGAAAACGGGGATCGGACGGCTCGCCCCGGGGCGGCCCAACTATGCCGAGATGCTGCTGCCAGACAAGGGGCAAGCATTCTTGACATGCACTTCGCTTCGTGAGAAATCGTTTGTACCACTGTTACAAGATGGGCTCCAGACCCATTCCGCCTCGAGAGGAGAAGAATGATGATCTCAATGGTATCGCAGCCGGATTCAAAATCGGCGGAATGGAATTCAAGCCGGGTCCATGCCGACTGGCAGTCGGTAAAATCGGCACTTGCCTCTCGCATCGCGCTGTTGCCTCGCCGAGACGAGAAGATTCTGTTCGAATTCGGCAATTCCGGCAATGTTCTGGCCGACCTCGCGACCGGCTTCGTCGAACACGAGACGGCGCTCGCCGGCCAGGCGACGACTGTGCTAGAGGTCTCTCCGCGACACCTGAGCCGCATCATGAACGGCTCGCTGGAGCCGCGATCAGCACTGCTCGGCGGATCTATGAAATTCCGAGGCAGCGTCGAGAGCGGCGTTCGTTTACTCGACGAACTTGCGGGTAAACGTTTTCCTAGAAATGAGAATTTTACCGAACTTCCGCTTCCTACGCCGACGACTGACATGGCTCTGGCTCTGCATCAGCTCGAGGTTTTCGGCTATTGCATCGTCAAGGACGCCCTACCGCCAGCGCAATTGAAGGCACTGCAAGAACGGCTTGAGGATCAGGCCGCAGCAGAACGGGCGGCGGGCGTCGCATATCTTGACGGCGGCCGGGCCGCGAGCAAGGAGCGACGCGGCTATCGTGGCGACGAGGAAATAGACGAGGCTAGCTCCGACGAGATCGTGCCCAATCAGCGAGTGTGGTGCCTCCAGAACAAGGGCGAGGAGTTCATCGCGGTCTTGGACAATCCCGTGATTGACGAGATCGTAAGCCAGTACCTCGAAGAAGACCACCCTCGGGTAGCGATCTACAGCGCCAACATTGTCGGCGGCGGCGGCGAAGCGCAGTTCCTGCATCAAGACCAAAGCGGCGTTCGCCCGACGACACCTTTCGCAATCGGCGTGAACATCATCTTTTGCCTGGACGACTTTACGGCGGAGAATGGGGCAACACGCATCGTTCCGGGAAGCCACGTCCCCGAGCGCGGTCTCGCACCAGACAATATCTACACAACGCAAGGCACGGTGGCTGCCGAGGCACCGTCAGGCTCGGCGATACTGGCAGATACGCGCATCTGGCACGGTACGGGGGCAAGCAAGTCCAACAGCCGCCGCCGCGCCGCCATCTGCCTATTGCAGCGCTCCTGGGCTCGCGGCGCTTCGAACGGCGTTCTCGCGGTACATCCGTCGGTTCTCGAAACGATGTCGGACCGGGTCAAGACCATGTTCGGCCACCGGGTGACGGATGGCCTCGGAGCCATTCAGACGGAACCTGAAGGATCGATCGTCGGTTGGAATCCCGATCAGCTCGTCCTCAAGATGCACGCTGATGGCAAGCTCTCTCAAACGGAAGGTCACTCTTCGCGGTAAGGTCGGCCAGATCTTGGAGCACCAGGCGTTGGCAACAATGCCGAACCGTTTCAACCGGCTCCGCGCAACGGAGAATGTTAGATGAGCATCGGCGGCATTTTGAATCTGATTGAGCTCGGCGAGCGACTGGTCCTATCAGGCAAGACTACAGAACGGCAATTTCACTCGGATCGCGCCACTGGTTATGAAGTGGTCGTCGACCTCGCCCCCTCGCTCGGCGAGAACGCATTGCCCAACGAAGCGCGCCTGCTCGCTGATCTGGGTCTTGAATATCATCACATCCCCGTCAATTGGACATCGCCAGAAAGTTCGCAATTCGAGCCGTTGACGGCCATCACGGAAAAAGCCGCGGACCGGCGGATCGCCGTACGCCGGTACATCGCGCGACGAACTTTCGAGTAACGGCATTCAATTCGCTCCGCGCGATGCCACGGCTGGCAGGAAAGCCATGCCGACGCGATGATGGACAGGATCTGAAAATCGGATCCGAGTTTCCAGAGAGCGATGCATCGATTCAGTTGTTTGCCGAGCTCCATCAAGGTTTCGCTCGCGCCGGCCAGTTATGGATCGTCAGAGCGCTCGGCTCGATCCAATTCCTTGCAACGGCAGCGATCAGGCATCACCAAACCGCAAACAATTATAGGGTCGCTGACCAGACAATTATCTCGAAGGCCGCCTCATGAACCGCCAATATCCCGATCAGGAGTAGTTATGGGAAAGTCGGGTACAATGTCCAATTTAAGAGATGACGATCACACGCCGGAGCTTTTCGTTTTCTACGGAACCGAGTCCGGCAATGCGAAGATAATTGCGCTCGATGCGGTAAAGACGCTCACCCAAGCCGGCCTCGGCAGCCGCGCGCTCGGACTCAACGAAATTGCCCCGCAGGAACTGGTGAAGATTCGCCACGCGATCTTCATCGTGGCGACGTCGGGTGATGGCGAAATGCCTTATAATGCGATTGATTTCTGGGATGCCCTTGTTGCCGACGATTTTCCGCCCCTGGAAGAATTGCGATACGGCGTAATCGCGCTCGGCGAGTCCGTATACGAGGAATTCTGCGCGGCGGGCATTGCGATGGACGAACGCCTCCACACGCTCGGAGCGACACGGTTGGTCGACCGCGTCGACTGCGACTATGATTTCGAGGTCCACGCGGCCACCTGGCTCGAGCAGGCGCTCGAGCCGTTTGCAACGAGCATGGCGGCGAATGTTGCCGAGGATACTATGACCGTTGTGGTCGGGGAAGCGGCCGATTGCGGTCGCCCGAAATACGGCGGGCGCATTGCCGAGAAGAGGGTCCTGACGCGCGATGGTGCCGACCGGGAGGTCTTTCACTACGCAATCGAGGTGGATCGCGAACGGACTGGCTCGGTCCCATTTGACTGGAGCCCTGGGGACTCACTCAACCTCTTTTACGAAAACGATCCCACCCTCGTGAAGGCGATCATCGATCGTCTAGAATTGTCGCCTGATTCGGTCCCTCGCGGCGCGAGCCAGTCGCTGGCAGGCTTGCTGGCGAAGGAGTTGGAACTTCGCGCCATCTCACGCGAACTGGTCCAGGCAGTCGCCGACCAAGTGCCCGAGAGTGGCCTCCAACAACGGCTGGCGAGGGACACGCATGCCGAATTCGAGCAATGGCGCGATACAAACGACCTCCTTCAGCTGCTCCTCGACCATCCCGAGGTCGCCTTTGATGCGGAAAGACTGGTTAGTCTTCTTCGGCCGTTGCAGCCGCGCGCCTATTCGATTGCCTCGAGTCCCGAGATCGACGCTGGATCGATCGCACTGTGCATCCGCACCGTCCACTACCGAGAAGCCGAGCGAGAACATCGCGGCGTGGTGAGCGGCGGTCTTTCCAAGCGCGCGCGCGTGGGAGATTTGATTGCGGTGCAGCACGTCGCCTCACCATCCTTCCGACTTCCCGAGGATCCTGCTGCGAACATCGTGATGGTGGGAGCCGGGGTCGGCGTGGCGCCTTTCAGAGCATTCCTGCAGCACCGGGCAGTTCGCGGAGACACCGGCCGCAACTGGCTGTTTCATGGCATCCGGCACCCTCAAGAAGATGAGCTCTACGCAACGGAGTTCAAAGCCTGGAACGAGAGGGGGCTGCTGCAAACCTATGATTTGTGCGCCTCTCGGCTCGCGGAAGGCAGACGATATGTGCAGGACGGAATGCGCGAACGCGGCCGCGAGCTATTCGAGTATCTCGAGGCCGGCGGATATCTCTATGTATGCGGCGATGCTCATCACATGGCGAAAGGCGTGCGATCCGCGCTTCGCGACATTGCAGCTGGAGTACTCGGATCGGCCGCAAACGGTGAGTTTTTCGTCGAGGGACTCCAGGCGAACCGCCGGTACCGGCAGGACGTCTACTAGCGCTGCGTGGCACTTCAAACGTCAAGCTTGGGTGACCTCGAAGGCCACGAGCAAAGCCTGATGGCTGCAACATTGCAGATCGAGCATTGAGGATGCCGAATCGGTGGGCTGCCCCACGGAACGATCGAGCAAAGTCTCGCGAAGGTGCGGGGAGACTGGCGCGACCCGTACCCTTCCCAGCGCGGACGGTGGCGGCATAAGCGAACCCATGCCTTGTCGCGGCAGAAGTCCGGTTTGCCGAGCGATCAACTTCGCCCTCAAGTGGATCTCGACACACCGGCTTCGGGCCGGGCAAAGCTGCCTAGTTCATCGCTCTCGGCGGAAATCCGATTGCCTTCAGGTTTGCTGATCCGCCAACGGCCGCCTGTTCCGCGCTACTGCGCCGTGTATCCCCCGTCGACCGGGAGTGTCACGCCGGTGATGAACCGCGCATCGTCGCTCGCGAGAAAGACGATTGCCGCCGCAATATCGTCAGGGCTCGGCATACCGGGCAACGGATTCAGTTTCTTGAGCGCCTCCTCAAGCGCTTGAACATCGCCAGATTCCCGGGCCGCCTCGATATTCATCGGCGTCCAGACTGCCGTCGGCGCAACAGCATTTGCGCGGATACCATACTGGGCATATTCGATCGCCGCTTCTCGCGTCAGCTGCACCACGCCAGCCTTCGCCGCGCCATAGGGCGGCCCGCCAAAGCAGCCAACCAGACCGTTGATTGATGCCATGCTGACGATCACGCCACTCTTTTGGGGCACAAATTGCTGGAGAGCATATTTCATGCCGTAGTAGACGCCACTGAGATTGACACCGATAACGCGATCCCAGTTTTCCAACGTGGATTCGTGGATCGGTGCGACCTTGGAGTTGATTCCCGCGTTGTTGACCATCACGTCGAGACGGCCAAACGCCTTGACCGCTTCAGCTACGGCCGCCTCGACCGACGCCGGGTCGCTGGTATCGATCCGGGCAAAAGGCATGGCCAGCTCCTGGGCAGCGACACGGCCGTTTTCGACATCAATATCCGTTACCAGGACATTGGCACCTTCCTCCACGAAGCGCTTCGCAATTGCAGCACCCATGCCTGCTCCGCTACCGGTCACGAGAACAGATTTGCCTTTCAGATTCCGCAAGTGCCAACTCCATGTATTATTTTAAAATATACACAACTCCCTCGGAAGGAGTCGTGACGTCACAAACCCATTACGTCAAAGACCGTTCCTTACATTATGCTCCAATATAAAAACCGGCAATCGAACTAACCGGGGCACGCGGTTTAACTTTTCAGCGAGCCGCACCAAGCTTTCACGTGCCCCTGGCAATTACGTCTTGACTAGAATTTCACCTCGAAGCGAGCACCCCACGTGCGCGGCGGCGACCACGCCCCCTTGATGATGCTACCCAAGACCGGAGACTGATCAAATCCGCCATCGATCGCCAGCTTGTTGGTGATGTTTCTGACGAAGGCCGTCACGGAAAAACGATCGCTGACGGGGTGCCAGGCGAGTGATGCGTTCAGAATCGTGAACGCATTCTGCGAGACGAGCGGATTGTTGTTGATGTTGAAGAACGTACGACCTTTCGTCTGGCCTTCACCGCGCAAGGTGAAGTCTCCGGCACCCGTATTGAGCGTGTACTGCGCGCCGAAGCTTAACGTGTAGTCCGGCGTAAAGGGCAACTTGTTGCCTTTCACCGTGCCGTTCTTGAACTCAGAGTGGATGACCGCGGCTGCGACATTCAATTCGAGGTTAGGAACCGGAACGGCAGTCGCCTCAAGCTCCGCACCATAGAGTTTGGCTTGTGCGTTAACATTTCTGGAGCCGGTGCCGCTCGAATCGAGTACAATCACTACGGTCTGCAGATCCTTATAGTCGTAATAGAATCCCGCACCGTTCACACGGAGTTTTTTATCGAATAGGTCAGCCTTGAAGCCCACCTCATAATCGGTCAGCGATTCCGGAAGATAGGGGGCACTCGCTGGCTGGGCCACATTGAAGCCACCCGTCTTGAAGCCCTTCGCGTAGGTGGCATAGATTAGTGCATCAGGACCAATCTTCTGCTCCAGCGTTACGCGCGGGCTGAAATTGTGATACTTCACCCTTTGATCTGGATGGGTAGCACTGGCTGGAATTACGTAATTCGGGTTGTAAGCAAGATTCACGAAATCGAAGCCGCCGATCGAATCGTAAAGCTTCCTCTTTTCCCAACTGTAGCGCGCACCGAGAATCAGTTTGGTCGAATCTGTAATTTCATACGTCGCCTGGCCGAAGACAGCGATACCGCGAGTATCGACGGCGCCACCCTGAAGAAAGCCCTGCGTATAAACGTCGCGTGCCGCAGTAGTCGGCTGACCAACGAAACCGGCAACGAACGCGCCGAACTGGCTCAGCGTCGCGTTCGCGGTCAAGTCGGACCCGCCGGTCCGATAATCCTGGCTGTACAGGTAGGTGCCCAGGACAACGTTGCCGCGGTCGAAGTCTTTGCTAATTCGCAGCTCTTCGGAAAGTTGCTTCGCATTCTCGAATTGCCGACTCATGAGCAACGAACCCACACCGGGCCGATTGCTCAAATCATCGTCATGGTAGATGAAATGTGAGTGACGATAGTTGGTCAGCGAAACCAGAGACAAGTCGTTCCCCAGATCAAGCTTCATGTCGAGCGTCGCGCCGTATGACTCTTTGTCATTGAGCGGTATCTGGCCGGAAAAGTTGTGACGGGGATTTCCATCTGTCACCACCGAGCCCAGATTGGCCTGGATGTTTATTGGCGGGGGGTTAGCCGATCGCCCCACGAACATCGGCCCCACGCGGTCATTCTCGTTGAAATAGTCCGCCGACAGGACCGCTCTAAAATTGCCTCGGTCGACCTTGATCTTGCCGCGAACTGCTTGGGTACGCTGGTTGTTGATGTCGACGCCGTGGGGGACATTGAAGTCGTAGCCACTATGGTTACGCGACTGGACCGCGATACGCGCGGAAATACCGTCAGCAAGCGGGCCACTGATGGCGCCCTCGACATTCGCTGTATGATAGTTGCCGACCTCAGCGTTGACGTAGCCCGAAAGCGTGTCGGTTGGATTGCGGGTGATAACGTTCACGGTACCGGCAGTCGCGTTGCGCCCGAACAGCGTGCCCTGCGGACCGCGGTTAACCTCGACGCGCTCGATATCGTAGAACGTGCCGCCGATGTCGCCGGTCATCGCCATATACGCGCCGTCGACGTGATAGGCGACCCGAGCCTCGCCGCCCTGTGCCGCGAGATCCGCGAAACTCAAGCCTCGCAAGGTGATCCGGACCTGGCTGTAGGCGTTACTGAAGCCCATGTTGGGGACCAGCCGCGATAGCGATTGAATGTCAGTGACGCCGCGCGCCGTGAGAGCGTCGCCGGAGAACGCGGTGACCGCGATCGGTACACTCTGAAGATTCTCTTCCCGCTTTTGCGCGGTAACGATGATGTCGCCGACACCGGAGTTCGACTCGTTGCTGTCTGCCTGCGTTTGATCGGCGGGGGCCGTCTGGGCCCAGGCGGTAGCGGGTACAGTTGCCAGTGCGGCCACCAGACATGGACGTACGATCGTTGTTAGATTCATTTCACCCTCCCAGGTTTAAATTCCCTCGCGGCGCACCACTGGTTGGAGCGCTCGCTCCGATATCAACTAGGACTCGCGGGACTTTGTGTCAATAGTTTGTAACAGCGGTACGCCAGCTTCAGAAGTGGTCAATTCGCTGGCGGGCAACTCGGCGGCTTCTGTTCGTGCTTATGGCAGGCAGGGGGGCCGGAGAAACGATGGTAAATCAACCATCTAGTCTCGCGCCGGCCCTACGAACAAAACGCGGTCAGTTCGTTTTAAAGACCCGAAATTCTTGGCGCCCACAAAGTTCGAATGTTCTGACTCGCTTTTGCCGAAATCGAAATTGCCGACCGTCGCGAATATTGGGGATGCCGCTGGCCCCGAGTCCGGAGATAGCGAACGTCGTCCCGCCCTCGTAATTTAGCTCGCCAAGAACCGGGCGGCGCGGCAAGTGACGAACACCTGATCCAAGTCCTCTCCGCCAACGGTGACGCTGGCCGAACAGCCACAGGGCATGGCGAGAACACGCTCGGTCGTTCCATCTGGCATGTAGGCAATGATCTTACCAGCACCGCATATCGTCATCCAGATCAAACCCTGTCAGTTGAAATGGTGCTGTCCGGGAGCCCCGTGTTATGCTGTACTCGCGAATAGTCTGCGACGGGCGACGGAGCCCGTACCGATGTTGTATTCGTAAGCGGAGACCTGAGAACGCTTGCGCAGCTAAGTCGACAAAAAGACGAGGATTGGGTGTCACCGTCACCGACAAGTCCCTCGACCACCGTTGGCGCGGCGGTATCCATTGCCTCGCTCGCGCTGACGATTGCCCTTCGGCTCCTGCCCTTCGCGATAAGTCGCATCGCCCGGCCGCAAGCGACCCGCCGGTTTGGCCGCGCCCAGATGCCAGCGAATTGACCGACCCCAAGACGATCTGCGTCAGCAAGCGGCGGAAGCGCCGCCGTGGCTAAACCGGGCTCTTGCCGAGGACGAGCGCGCCCGCCGCCCAGCCCATCCCGAGTGCGACGACCGCCAGATCGACATTGTTGACCTGACGAGCCCCCGAGCGGCCCGCGACCTGAAGCATCCCGTCCATCAGGTGATTGATGCCATGCATACGACCGCCGCCGAGGTTTCCGCCCGATGGGTTGATCGGCAGCCTACCGCTGGGGGCAATAGTCCCGCCCTGGATGAAGTCGAAGGCTTCGCCCTCACCGCAAAGTCCAAAAGCCTCCATCCACAAAATGGTCATGATGCTGAAGCCGTCGTAGAGGTTGGCGAGCCGTATATCTGCGGGCCCGCAGCGAGCATCTGCCCAGAGACGGCGGCCGATGTCGCGGTTCTGCTCCATCTGCTCCTCGAGCGCTTCATCGACAGTGATGCTCCGGCGCGCGGGTACGCCATCGGCGATGCCGTGCACGTAGGCGGCGGGCTTCGCGAGATCCGCGGCCCGCTCGGCGGTCGTGATGATGAAAGCGCCGGCGCCCTGCACCGGGATGTCGCAGTCGAATATCGAGACCGGGCGGGAAACCATTCGCGCGTTGAGGTAGTCATCGATGCTGAGTTCTATCGGCTTGTAACGCGCCCAATAGCTTCCCTCATAAGCAAGCCCGTTCTTGCGCGACTGAATGACGAGAGCTGCCATCTGCTCGCGACTGCCACTCCCATATTTCGCCTGATACTGCGACCAGGGAAGAGCCGCTCCATCAGCAGGTGGGTAGAGGCCGTAGGAAGCGCGGAACTGCTCGATCGCGAAATTCGCGTCCGGACCGGACATCTCGATCTCGCCTGAATTCTTTTCCTCGGTGTGACCGTACTTGCCGGACCCGGGATTGTGAAGAGCGCGAAACAACAGCGCGTAGTTGCACTCGCCTGCCTCGACGGCTCGGATCGCCGCAAGCGTCGAGTTTGCAATCGTCCCCGGCACATCTGCACACCACCGCGGGTGAATGCCAAGAGCATTCTTCATGAAGCTTGTAGAGACAAACTCGATGCCGTCCGCCGACCTTCCCCGAGAGAAGGGAGCGTCAGGAGTGCAGACGAGGCCATCGATCTGACTCAGTTCCAGCCCTGCATCCTTGATCGCCTCGAGACTTGCCTCGACGGTCAGTTCGCCCAACGGCACGTCGGGGCCACGGAAAACCCGCGACTCTCCAAAGCCAACGAAGGCGGCGCTATGGCGGTTCGATGTTGTCATTTCAGCCCTTTGCTGCCTGCGGCGCCGACCAGCCCGAACTGCGGTATCAACACGCCGTTCGCGATCTCCTGAAACTCCACTTTTACCGCGGCTCCGATTTCCAGATCGGAATACTCTGACCCAGGAAAGTTAGAGGGAAATATCAAACCCTTCTGTTCATCGAGCTCAACCATGCCCACGAGATAGGGTGAGATCGACTGGAAATAGGGATGTCGGGCGCCCGAAACGGTTTGCGAGAAGCTGAATACGGCCCCCTCCCCGCTCATCTCCACAAAAGCGAGCTCAGTCGAGGCGCAAGCTCCGCAAGCCGCGTCGGGGGGGAACTGCAGTCGTTCGCATCCGGCACATCGCTGAACGAGCAGCCTGCGATCCTGGATACCGTCCCAATATGGCTTCGAGATTTCGTCGGCCACCGGCAGCGGCGGATGTAGGCTCATACCCATTCCTTTGATACTGTTCCTGTTTTGCCCCGCATGCGCGCCGACAGCAGCGAGAATGCGGATTCCCCGGGCGACCAGATTAGCGAAGCGACGCGGGCAGCGCGTCGAGCAGCATCGTCTTGGTTTCGAAATAAGGCATCAGGCCTTCGACGCCGCCTTCGCGGCCGAGTCCGGAACGCTTGAAGCCGCCGAAACCAATCGTGAAATCGCCGCCTCTAAAGGCGTTGTGTCCAACAGTGCCGGATTGAAGGCGACGGCCGATTGCATAGACACGATCGATATCATTGGAGAAAACCGATGCGTTGAGGCCGTAGATAGAATCGTTTGCGATATCGACCGCATGGCTGTCCTCTTCGACGGCAATGACGCTCAGCACTGGCCCAAAGATCTCTTCGCGCGCGATCGTCGAGGCATTGTCGACATTGCCGAAGACGGTCGGCTCCACGTACCAACCTTGGCCGAGTTGAGCAGGGCGCCCGCCCCCGCAAACGAGACTGGCACCTTCCTCCTTTCCTGCAGCCATGAAGGACAGGATGCGGCCACGTTGACGCTCGCTGACTACGGGTCCCATGTCGACCTGGCTGTCGAACGGATCACCGATTCGAACACTCTTGAAGATCGCCGCGAGAGCTTCAACCATGGCGTCGTGGCGCTTGCGCGGCACGATAATGCGCGACAGGCAGGAGCAGGCCTGTCCCGTCAGGCGCGTGGCCGCCGTGGCGATGGTATCTGCGGCTTCGCCGATATCGAAATCGTCGAGGATGATGGCTGCCGACTTGCCTCCGAGCTCGAGAGTAAGGCGGCCAACGCGTTGTCCGACGAGCGAACCGATGCGCTGACCGGCGGCCGTCGATCCGGTGAAAGCGATCTTGTCGACGCGCGGGTCGCGAACGAGGATCTCCGATGCCTCGCGGTCCGCGGCCACCACGTTCAGAACACCCGGCGGCAAGCCGATTTCCTCGGCGATTTCAGCAAGGACGTAAGCCTCACCAGGCGCCTCGGGAGCGGCTTTCAGGATGATTGTGCACCCGGCGATGAGCGCTGGCGCGATTTTGAATGAGGTGATGGTCAGCGGCCCGTTCCAGGGGATGATCGAACCGACCACACCCACAGGCTCGCGCACGAGGAGACCGAACTCGCCGCCATCGACCGGCCTATGATGCTCGATCCAGGCGAACTTGTCGGCCAAATCGGCATAATAGTCGAAGCGCGCCGCGGCCCAATCGGGACCATGTTTCGACAGCTCGAACATGATTCCCATCTCATAGGATTGGATCGCGCCCAGCCGCTCCGCTTGCGCGCGCAGCGCATTTGCGAACTTCCTGAGATAGTGGGCGCGTTCCGCCGGCTCCATGCGGGGCCAGGGCCCGTTGTCGAACGCTTCGCGGGCAGCTTCGATGGCTCGCTCCATGTCCGCCGGTTGAGCCGCGGCAACCCGGATCGTAACTTCTTCGGTCGCCGGATTGATCACGTCGATCAACTCGGTCGACGACGGCTCGATCCACCGCCCACCAATGAACAGCTTTTCGGGATTCTTCAGATCGAACCTAGGCCGGGTAAGGACGCTCATGACCATCTCCTAACTTTTTTCTGATGTTCCAATCGCGGCTCAAAGCGCCCCGACTTCGCGCAGTCTTTCGATCTCGCCAGAGCTCTTCTTCAGGATTTCGCGAAGGACGTAGTCATTGTCCTCGCCGTAGTTCGGGCCTGCGCGGTTGAGGCGGCCGCCAATGTGGGCGGGCGTCTCGGAGAGATGGACAGGGAGGCCGCGGGTGGGCCAGATGCCGATCTCGGACTGGTTGAGCTGGGTGAGCCAGCCAAGATGCTTGAGCTGCGGGTCCTCTTCGATGCGTTCCTGCGCCGTCTGAACGACACCAGCGGGGACATGCAGCCGCTGCAACTCTTCCATGAGCGCAAAGCCATCGCGGTCCTTGGTAGCTTCGCCGACGATCACTTCGAGTGCATCCTGATTGGCTAAGCGCGCTTCGAGCGTCGCAAACCGCTCATCAGATGCCGCAGCGCCAAGGCCGAGAACATCGACCAGCGTGCGCCAGTGCTCCTCAGTGAAGGCGGCAATGGCGATCCAGCGATCAACGCCCACGGTCGGGAATGCACCGTGCGGCGCTGCGGGCTTGTAAGGCGAGCGATTGCCGTAACGCGCCCAGTGCCGGCCGTTCACCGAATAGTCGAGAATGCTCGTCCCGGTGAGATAGACCCCAATGCCCGCTTGCGAGGCATCGATATGGCACCCCTCGCCGGTCACGCTGCGGCGGTAGAGCGCCGCCATCATAGCTTGCGCCATATTGTAGGCACCGAACCAGTCAAGATACGAATAGCCAATACCCGCCGGCGGAAATGGGTCCGGGAGTCCCGACATATCGCTGATGCCCGAGATCGCCTGCGCGGTCGGCCCGTAAGAGCGCGCACGACCATAAGTACCAAGCTCTCCGAGGCCGCTTTGCTGGACGTAGATGATGCTAGGATTGATCTTCTTGAGCTCTTCGTAGCCAAGGCCAAGGCGGATCATCGTTCCGGGCGAATAGCCCTCGACGATCATATCGGCGTCTCGGATCAATTCCTCGAGAGCCTTTCGGCCGTCCGGACTTTTCAGATTGAGCGACATGCCCAGCTTGCCCGAGTTGATCTCCATGTAGAAGCCAGTGCGGTTAAGACTGGTCGCCTCAGGCAGCGGTATTGGTCCCGTCGCGCGCGCGCGCTCTTCTTGGCCGCCCGGGGGGCAAATAGCGACCGGCGCCACCCGCATTCCGTCGAGCCGGCTTTCATGCTCGACCTTGATGACCTCGGCGCCCATGGCCGCGAGGAAACGGCCGGAACCCGCGCTCGCGAGCATCCACGAAAGGTCGATGACGCGCACATCGCTAAGCGCGAACGGCTTTCCATGCGGACTGACCAGCGGGGGCTGCTTCGAGCGCTCGTTCACGAGCTTGCGGACATGCTTCGGCCCCGGACGGGACCATTCGGCGAGGACCTCGTCGGTATGCTCGCCGACCAACGGCGGACGGACCGGTCGAACCCAAGATTCGCCCTCGGTCACCCATTTCGCCCCGGTATGTGTGAAGGTCTCACCGAGTTCAGGATGGTAGACGTCGAAGAACGCGTCGCGCATCCACCAGTGTTCGTCGTCCAAGCTTTCTTCGGGTCGGCGAACCGGGGCCCACGGCATACCCAGATCCTGACCGCTGCGCCAAAGATCGCGCTTGTAGAGAAGCTTGCCGATCAGCTTGTCGGTCAAGTCGGTGAGCCGCTCCGGCGTGACGACCGCGCCGGGTTCGTCGATATCGGCCTGTGCGCCGAAGTTGCGCAAGAGCTGCGCAGTAGGACCGTTGCCGTCGACGACGACCGAACCACCGGTTCCAGCGTAGGTGCGATAGGGAAGCAACCAGCGGCCGTCCTTGGTCTGCGCAATCGACGGAAGGTCCGAGTTGATCGGCATAGAGTTCCGGCAGGTATTCCGCCGGTGCTTCATTGCCAGGTAAATCCAGTTCGGTGTGTCGGTTTCGGTGTTGGTGCTGACGGCTTCGTGGACGCTGGTATCGATCCGTTGGCCGATACCGGTCGAGAGACGGTAATGCAGCGCGCCCAGGATCGAAATGGCGGCCAACTCTCCGGCAATCTGGTACGACTGCCACATCTGCGGGGCGATCGGCGGCGTATCATAGGTCCCGTCGGGCTCGGGATCGTAGCCGCAATTGTCCATGACACCGCCAAGCGCCAGTTGGACGAGGTCGCTGGCCTCGAAATGAGCCCATGGGCCGTCATCGCCAAACGGTGTGATACGCGTCCAGATCAACCCAGGGTTTGTCGCCTTGATGCGATCATAGTCGAGTCCGCGCTCGGCAAAGTATTCGCGCGGCCGGCTGTCGATGACAATATCGGCGCCGTTGAGAAGCTGCTTCAGCCGGGCCTGATCCTCACGCAGGTCAAGGTCGAGAACGACCGAGCGCTTTCCGAAGTTGTAGTGCCAGAAATAGAGGCTTCGATCGGGATCGGGGACATCGTGATAAAAGGGACCATTCGAGCGCGTATCGTCTCCCCCAGGCTTCTCTATGCGGATGACGTCCGCACCGAGGCCGGCCAGAACCTTGCCGCAATATTCGCCGAGCTCGTTCCCGATTTCGACAACGCGAAGCCCGCCGAGAAAATGACTAAAGGCCTGGCCATTGTCAGAGTTTGGCGCGTCAGAAGCCATGATGATATCCTCTCCACCTGGGGTTTTTGCATGGCGTTGCGACGTTCGTGGGCGAACCGGTCGCACCGGAGCCCTGTCCTGCCTTGCAATTTGTACCAGTGGTACATAACCTCGATTGGCGTTGCAAGAGCCTAAGATCAAGCTGCGAATTCGCGGCTGGATTTCCAGAAAATCGACACTGTTCCTTCACACTTTCTCAAGTTCGGCAGGCTTGTACCGATCATCGCTGCGCAGCGAGGCTGACCCGAAGGAGACGCCCAAAGGGAGCGAATCAGGCAAGGCGCGACTCGAACGGGGAATGTGACGAACCGACCAGGCAGCCGCGAGCTTGCTCTCGCTCTGACAGCGGAATGCTCCGCGCCTTGCGCTCCTTTGGAGCCTCGCGGTTTGGCCCGCATGTGGTGCTGCATACGGAGTTGAAGCATTTGCGAGCTTGTCATCGGCAGACGATTGTTCCTGCGCGAAGCGCCTAAGCCCCCCTGTTGACAGTCATTTGTACCACTGTTACAAAATCGGCATCAATGGCGATGTGGTGCGAAGCTACGAGCCGATGGAACTGATAAACCGGGATGAGAGTCGATCGCTTTCGTGAAGAAAGCCGATGCAAATTTCGGTGATCAAGAGGATCTTAAGTGCCGACCGTTGGGGGCCGCTTCCTCGAGATATCAGCATCGGATCTGAGCGGCAGCCCGAAGCCAGGGAGAGGCCCGCTAATTCGTCCGAGCCTCATTCAGTTCGCAAACTCTGCGGCCGTTAGCGAGCGGCGCGCTAGGAGGAGGATATCTAGCCATGAAAGCAATTGTCCATGCGGAGCGCTGCCAGGGCCACGCCCGCTGTCTCGCCGAAGGACCCGATGTCTACATTCTTGACGATCTCGGCTACAATTCGACGAGCATCGAGAATGTGCCGCCCCATCTGCACGAACAGGCCCGCCGCGGCGCCCTTTCCTGCCCGGAGTTGGCGATCACCATCATAGAAGAATAACCGGCCGCAAATGCAGGGATTCTGCGCGCGAGCTAGTCTGGGAGTGGAATGAGATGTCAGTATTTGACAGCGGGGAAAATGCACGTCCTGAGGGTGTGCCGGTAATCGATTTCGACCTTGCATCGTACAAGGGGATCGCGGCTTCCAACGAGGCTTGGGCGAAGTTGCGGTCCACGACGCCGGTGGCTTGGACCGACGACAACGGCGGCGCCTGGATCATTTCGAGCTACGAAGCAGTGTCGGACGGGCTGCGCAACTGGCAGGCGCTTCGTTCGGGTCGCGACGTTAGGACGATACCGGGTCCTGGCGGATCGCCTGACCTGCTCCCGATCAATGCGGTGCCCGTGAAGACGACCGCCAGGATGATCCCCGAGGAGCTTGATCCGCCTCTCTGGCATCCGTACCGGAAAGTGTTCAATGAGTTGCTCTCGCCTCGCAAAGTCGAGCAGTCCCTCTATCCGCGCATCAGATACTGGGTAACAAAGTTTCTCGACGATGTGATCGAGACCGGTGAGTGCGACATCGTTGATACCCTCACCAGCGGCGTTCCGGGCGCGGTAATCCTCGAATGGCTCGGTTTCCCGAAGCAGGAATGGCATCGTTTCAGCGCCGCTTTCCACAACTCGTCGGCCTATGTCCCCGGAGCTCCCAATGGACAGCACTATCTCGACGAACTCGAGTGGGCATTCGAGCGAATCAAGGAAGAAGTGGCGAACTTGCGCGAGAAGCCTAACGACACGCTCACCAGCGAACTCTCGAACAAGGAAGTCGACGGCGAGCGAACGCCCTACGAGTACGCGACCGGCATGGTGAACATGCTGATGTCCGGCGGCGTCGACACCACAACATCGGTCGCATCGTCGGCCTTCGTCCATCTTCATCGACATCCCGAGGATCGGCAGCGCCTGCTCGATCAACCTGAATTGATCGACAGCGCAATCGAGGAATTTCTTCGCCTTTACCCGCCGGCGCGCACCCACGGGCGTACTGTCGTGGAAGACACGGAACTCGGCGGTTTCCTACTCCGCAAAGACGACCGTGTAATCTTGAGCGAAGTGTCGGCATGCCACGATGAGACCGCTTTCCCCGACGCGGATAAGTTCGTGATCGATCGGTTCCCGAACCGGCACGTAGCCTTCGGCATAGGTCCGCACCGCTGTCCGGGTTCCCACGTCGCCCGCGCGATGTTCAAGGAAATGCTCACGCAGGTCCTCGAGCGGATCCCCGACTATAGCGTCATCGAGGACGGGCTTGAGGAATACCCTAATTGCACCGCTCTGGGCGGCTGGAGCACGGCGCCCATCAGGTTCACTCCCGGAAAACGACGGCTTTAGGGGTTGCAGCCGGGCAGGCGCGGGTCATGCTGTACCCTCGCGGGCTACTGCCATTTCTTTCGCAATTGGCCGTAGTTGAGGTGGTCCGCCTGCCCACCACCGTTCAAACCATCCCGGTGAGGATCAGGGTGAATAGTCGAAATGAGCGATAAGGACCTTTTGATCGTTGGGGCTGGCCTCGGCGCTTTTCGGGTCGCAGAGCAACTCCGTCGCCGCGGATACTGCGCAAAGATCACCATTCTCGGCGCGGAACCGCACCGGCCCTACGATCGTCCGCCTCTCAGCAAGGGGATGCTCCGGGGAGAAATCCAGTCGAGCGAATTCCCCGGCACCGACGAACTGGATGTCGATTGGGTACTCGGTAGCAGAGCAGTCTCACTGGACATTGGGGGTAACTGTGTCGTCGCCGACGACGGCAAGTCTTACGGCTACAGCATGCTCGTCCTGGCTCCTGGCGGCCGCGCCCGAACCCTTCCACACCTTGGAGCCGGCCCGGGGCTCCATGTGCTGCGGACGATTGAAGACGCTATTGCGCTGCGTGCATCCATCCAGCCCGATCGGCGGCTGATCATAATCGGCGCCGGTTTCATTGGATGCGAAATCGCTGCGAGCGCGCGACAAATGGGAGCTAGTGTCGATCTTGTCGAAGCCTTGCCTGCCCCCCTCGCTCGGGTGCTCGGAACGCAGGCGGGCTCTAAGGTGAGTGCCCTGCACAAGCACCATGGGGTTCGGCTACACATGGGCGAAATGGTCGCGGAAATTCTGCGAAACCATGAGGGAGTCCTGAGCGGAGTTGGATTCAAGAATGGGACCAAGATCGAAGGCAGCGATGTCGTCATCGGCGTTGGAATGGTCCCGGAGATCGAATGGCTCGCAGGCTCGGGCATCGCGTTGCAAGACGGCATCGTGTGCGACAGTGGTGGCAGGACGAATGTACCAAATGTCTTCGCACTGGGAGATGCGGCGCAATGGTGGCATGAACTCGCCAGTGAAAATCGGCGCGTGGAGCATTGGACTACGACGACCGATCAGGCTGCCGCCATTGCCGCCAATATCGCGCAAGACCCTGCCGACCCTCCGGTGAGGCTGACAGCCGCCCCTTATTTCTGGAGCGATCAGTACGACACCAAAATCCAGGGAATAGGCTTTATCGACCCTTCCGACGAGATTGACGAGCTTACCATTCGCGGCCGCTCGGTGTTGCTCTATTCCCGTGAAGGCGTTGTCCGAGGTGTCGTGGGCTTCTCCATACCCGGAGCAGTGATGCGTACCAAATCGCTCATCGAGCGCAGAGCTCCCGTTCGAGAGGCAATCGAACTTCTCGCGGCCTAAGGCGAGACAGATGTAGAACAAGTCTCGAACTGTCGCGTGGATGCCCAGCACATACTGCGAGGGAATCCTAGTCATAAAATGGCTACATCCGCGCCGACCACTTAATAGATCTCGGCCTATCGCAGATAGTTCGAAATGACGCGTTCCAGGAAGAACCTAAGCCTTTTGGCAGGGGATCGAACGGAGGAGTAAGGGCTGTATGGTTGACCTACCCAAGAAATCGGGACAGAGTTTGCAGGTTGCCGTGCTAGACGACTACCAAGGAGTCGCACTTCAGATGGCCGACTGGTCGTCACTTGGTGACGCTGTCGAAATCACCGTCTTTCGCGATAATCTCTCAGATCCGGCAGCAATAGTTCAGCGGCTCAAGCGTTTCGACATCGTCGCTGCGATGCGGGAGCGAACCCCCTTCCCGCGAGAGATACTCGAGCTGCTGCCAAGTCTGAGGCTGTTAGTGACCTCAGGGCCTGTCAATGCAGCGATCGACATGGACGCTGCCCGCGAGCTGGGAATCATCGTGAGTGGAACGGTCGGCAGAAACGGCATCCCGGGGACGATCGAACTGACCTGGGCCCTTATCCTGGCCTCAGCGCGCTCGATCGTTCGCGAAGACGCTTTTGTCCGCGCAGGGGGATGGCAGCGCGGCGTAGGCACCGTTCTGAGTGGCAAGACACTGGGCCTCGCTGGTTTGGGCAATCTTGGATCGCGCATGGTCCCCGTCGCGAAGGCATTCGGAATGGAGGTCACCGCGTGGAGCAGGAACCTCACCAAGCAACGTGCGGCCGAATTTGGTGTAGCGGCACTCGATCACGACGAATTCTTCCAATCTGCGGACGTCGTGTCGGTCCACCTCAAATATACTTCAAGTTCAGCCGGATACATCGGCAGGGAAGCTCTCTCGCTGATGAAACCTACTGCATTCCTGGTAAATACCTCTCGCGGACCGCTCGTCGACGAAGTCGCTCTGATCGAGGCCTTGGACGCGGGCTCGATCGCAGGAGCCGGGCTTGACGTGTTCACGGTCGAGCCGTTGCCGCTGAACCATCGCTTGCGATCCCATCCCAATGTCGTGCTTTCACCCCATATGGGCTATGTGAATCGACAGACTTACGGCGACTACTTCGCCGGCTATGTCGAGGCAATCGCAGCCTATCTCACTGGTAAGCCCATAAGGGTTCTGACCGAAGGCGCCGATCTGATGGGTCAGGTCCTTTGATAATGGGGGCGTCAGTCGCTGGGTGAAGCAGCCAATAAAAGGCGATCTTTCTTTTCGCAAAGGGTTGCCACAGCGCGTCGAGGCATTTATTACTGACTGGAGCGAGCGCTACATTCAAATTCCGAAAGCTGCCTTGCGACAAGGCGCTGCGGATATCGCACGGATCGGCTCTACGGGAGAGTTTAAGGACGATGGACAAAGCACCAAAACGCTTGATCGGTACGCCGTGACCCAGGTTGCCGAACCTCTTGATCCCGCCGAGCTCCGGCGCGTTTTTGGCGCCTTCCCTTCGGGAGTGGTCGCGATAGCCGCATTGATCGACGGTAGCCCTGTCGGCATGGCGGCGAGTTCGTTCACATCGGTCTCGCTGGATCCACCGCTCGTGATGATCTGCGTGGGCAAGACCTCAACCACATGGCCCAAGTTTCGCGAAGCGCCGCGCTTCGGGGTCAGCGTTTTTGCTGCGGACCAAGCCGCTGCCTGTCGTCAGCTGGCGGCGCGTAGCGGCGATCGCTTCGCCGACATCAGTTGGCGGTCGACCGAGGACGGAGCGGTCATGCTGGAGGGTGCGACTGCCTGGCTCCATTGCAGTACCCATGCAGTTTATCCCGGTGGCGACCACGACATCGTAGTCATGCATGTGCACGATCTCGACGCAAATCATGCAATTCATCCGCTCGTATTCCACGCAAGCAAGTTTCACCGGCTCGAAGCATGAAGCAACACGGGCCCAAATTTGCGACGTCCAAACGAAGGCCGCCCAAGATCTGCCGCGGCTCTGGAGGGTAAATTAGATGTCGGCCGAACTATATAAGCGCGCCTATGTCGAGGTTCTTGGCGTAAGAACCCATTTTCTTGAGGCAGGCAATGGACCCGACCTCGTCCTCCTGCACAGCGGGGAATATGGATCGAGCGCCGAAATAAGCTGGCGCCACAATATTCCCGGCCTTGCGAGGCATTTTCGGATTCTTGCGCCCGACCTTCCCGGCTGGGGCGATAGCGACAAGCTTTATAGCTTCAGCGAGCGGACCGGATTCCGCGTGCGTCACGTCGCCGAATTTTGCCGTATAATGTGCGTAGAAAATGCATATTTCATCGGCAGCTCTTTTTCGGGTGGGCTGCTCCTCAACGCCGCCGGAAGCAATCCGAACCCTTTGCCGATCAGCAAGCTGGTGACTGTGGGTGGGGGCGGAGACCTTGCGCGGGACTCGACCGCGCGCGATGTGCTCCAGACCTACGATGGTAGCCCCGAACATATGCGCAAGGCGCTGCAGGTGCTCTTTTTCGACGAAAAATGGTGGAGCGATGCGCTGGTCGCCGAAAAGCAGATCTCGGCGCTCAAGCCGGGTGCATGGGAAGCTATTTCCGCCGCTCGCCTTCGCCGCCCCGGCGAAAAATTTGTCACGCAGTTCCCGGACTCGAAGCCCGAAAACATCAAAGTTCCCACGTTGATCGTCGCGGGAGAAGACGACCAGATCAAGGACCCGGATTGGGGCCCGCGTCTCCAGGCGCAAATACCCGGATCGGAACTCCACACCTTCAAGCGATCCCGCCACATGTCGCATATCGAGCATGTCGATGAATTCAACAGATTGGCCGTCTCCTTTCTCTTGGGACGGGATTGATCGCAACAAAAATAGCGAGAGGTTCGAATGAACGAGGACAAACTGCAGTATCTGATCGATCGCCAGGCAATCAGAGACACGCTTTTGCGCCACGGCGCTTGCTTCGACGAAGGCAATATCGAAGGCCTCGACGAGATCTGGGCAAACGATTGTCGGCGTGATGATGGCCCCGACCGCGGCGGGATGGTCATGGGCCGTGATGCTCTCAAGAAGAAGCTCGCCGTTGCAGTTCACAAGTTCAACTGGACCCATCACCAGCTTGGCGAAAGCCTGATCGAGGTCGATGGTGACGTGGCCAAATCCGTGTCATTCGTTGCTTGCTGGCACGAAATGGCCGACGGGGAGCGCTGCTGGGGTACAGCGCGCTATTACGATGAACTGCGGCGCGACGGCGACCGCTGGCTGATCACGTTCCGCCGCCTCGTCATGACCGGTGCGGAGGGCGCAATCTTGGGGCATGGCGGCACATGGGTGAAGCGCGAACTCCCGCAACTCGAGACCCAGTAACGAGATGCCGCCGCCTGCCGGGGCGGACGACAATTGCATGAGGTGCCTGAATGCAGATGACCATCAGCCAGAAGATTCTTTCAGCCGCAAGCGGCCGAGATGTCCTGCCTGGCGACGTCATCAATGTGCCCGTGTCGGGCCTGTCGGTCCACGACAGCGCTCCACTCGGCATATTTAACACGTACCCCGAAGCACGCGTTTGGGATCCTTCCAAAATTGTCATTTGTTATGACCATTTTAGCCGTACCAACATGGCGCCTTATCACGCGCGTTTCAGGGCGTTCATTCGCGATCAAGGCATTCCGCCGGAAAACGTGTTCGCCTATGGAAGGCAAGGGATATCGCATCAGGTTCCTGGCGAGGAGGGGTACGTCCTGCCCGGCACCGTGTACGCCGTCTTCGATACGCAGGGCGCGACTCTAGGCGCGCTGAACTGCTTTGCCTTCACCAGCCTGCTCACGACCCCCTCCGTTCTGGCACTCGGAACGGCATTGGTCGTCGTGCCCGAAGCGGTGGACATCGAACTTGTCGGCCGACTATCCGACGGCCTGACAAGCAAGGATCTGACGTTCCATATGCATGCCATGTACGGGAACGAATTGCTGGGTCGCGTACTGGAGTTTCGCGGCGCGGGCATTGCCGGCCTGTCAGTCGACCAGCGTCTCGGCATCGCCAACGCTTCGAATAATCTCGGTGCCCTTACAATGATCTTTCCGGGCGACGATGTTCTTGCGGCCTATCTGGATAAGCGCGCCCGCGCCCCTTACGCTTTCGTCGCGGCGGACCCCGGAGCGACTTACGCGTCCAGGCTGACGATCGACCTTGCCGATGTCCAACCGCTGGTTTCGGGGCCCGACGCCATTGAAAAGATTTGCGCGCTTGACGACGTAATTGGTTTGCCGGTCACCGCCGCTTATATCGGCTCGTGCTCGGCAGGCAGGCTGGACGACCTGATTCTCGCGGCCGCCGTGTTGGATGGGCGCAGCATCGACCCGTCGGTCCGGTTCGTCGTCACGCCGATCTCATCCGAAGTGATGCGAGAGGCAAGCGACCGCGGCCTCATTGCCAAATTCATAGCTGCCGGTGCGATGGTCACGCCTCCGGGATGCGGCGCCTGCTACGTCGGCAATCAATCGCCTCTGTTGCTTGAGGATGATGAGCGCTGCATTGCCTCGTCGGTCTCGAACGATCCCGGCCGAATGGGAAGCAAGACTGCGAAGATCTATCTTTCGAACCCCGCGGTGGTTGCAGCCTCTGCCATCGAAGGACGTATCGCCGATCCCCGTCCCTATCTTTCGCGCATTGCGGAGCAGGTGCAGTGATCCTTGAAGGCCATATCTGGAAATACAATCAGCAGGTTCGCGCAACAGACCTCGTTCCTGCCCGCTATGACTATATCAAGCTTGCCGACTGGACTGAATGCTCGACCCATGTGCTCGAGGACCTTGATCCAGGGTTTCGCGAAACGATGCGGCACGGCGACCTGATTGTCGGCGGACATGGCTTCGGCGCCGGCCATGCCCATTATTTCCAGCAGGCCTTCGAGGGCCCGCGGTGGCTCGGTGTGGGCGGCTATCTCGCCGAGAGCTTCGACCCGATTTTCATGGTGTCGGCCATTGGCGCAGGCATGCCCTGCTGGACGGTGCCAGGCATCCTCGAATTCGTCGCCAGCGGCGACAAAGTGAAGTGCGACATGGCGACCGGCGAAATCGCGAATCTGTCGGCGGGCACCACGTTCCAGTTTCGTGCGGTCGCTCGCGAAGTTGTCGAAGTCCTTGAGGCCGGCGGCCTGGACGCGTTGACTGTGCGGAAGCTGGGGCTCGACGCCACGCTCTGAACCGCCGGCACGATCATACCAATCCCCGCGGGGCCCTGAAAGCTTTGCCAAGCCGCATCCCCGCAATCATTGCCGCAAGTGCAAAAAGGAACCACCACCCATGACGAAATCCCGGGAAGTCCTCCTCGAGCGGCGCGACGGCGTCGCCGTGTTGACGCTGAACGCACCCAAGCGCCGAAATTCCCTGACCGAATCCATGGCCGGAGAACTGCTCGATACCTGCGCTGAAATCGACGAAGATCTCGCAATCGGCGCCGTCGTCTTGCGCGGAGCCGAAGGCTATTTCTGCTCCGGCGGGGATCGCGCGACCCTCGCGTCAGTCGGTGAAGCACCTGCCAAGGACGAGGCATTCCGCGTACTCGGCAAGATCTACGACTCCTTCCGGCGCGTAGGCGCGCTGCTACCGCCAACGATAGCAGCCATCGAGGGCGGTGCCGTAGGCGCTGGCCTCAACCTCGCCATGGCGACGGACCTGCGGATCGTCGCGGCCGATGCACGTTTGATGTCGGGCTTCTTACCGATTGGCCTGCATCCCGGCGGCGGCCATGCCGCGCTTGTCGGCCGGGCGGGTGGCCGCGAGGTGACCAACGCAATGGTGCTGTTCGGAGAATCGCTTACAGGAGCAGAGTGCGTGACCCACGCACTGGCTTGGGAGGCATTGCCGGCCGAAGCCGTGTTCCCGCGCGCGCTCGAGCTGGCTGCTCGGGCCGCTACCGACCCCGCCTTGTCGCGCCGCGTTGCGCGCTCATCGCGCCTGCAGGCAGGGCCGCCGGCGATTGGTTGGGACGCGGCGCTGGAGCTCGAACGCGCTTCGCAAATGTGGTCGATGCAGCGCAAGGCTGACGCTTAGGGCCTATGCTCCAGAGCACACCATTGGGCAGAATGGCATGTTCGCAGAAGCTTGTGGAAGACCTCGAATGAGCCTCGCCGATATCCTCAATTATATCCCGATCGATGAGCGTGTTGCGACTGCCGGCCAGCCGAGCGAGGCTCAGTTTCGCGAGGCGCGCGAGGCTGGCTACGCAGTCGTGATCAACCTGGCACCAGACGGTCTGGAGACATCGTTGCCTGATGAGGCAGGACTGCTCGAATCACTTGGCATGGAATATCATCACATTCCTGTCGCTTGGGCTGACCCCCGACTCGAAGAGCTTGAGCGCTTCGAAGAGCTGATGGCGTCGATGTCAGGGAGGCCTACGTTGATACACTGCCAAGCCAACTACCGGGTCACGGCATTTTACGCTATGTATGCCACTAGTTGGCTCGGCTGGGAGGACGAACGGGCAGACGCTCTGATCAACCGCATCTGGGGAGCCCGCCAGGATTTCCGTATGGACGAGACCTGGAGGAATTTCATCGCCGCGGCACGCCGACGTCAAACGAAGAAGGTGGAGAACCGGCCGTGACGTCCGAACTGTCCCATGATATCTCGCGAGCAACGGGGTGCCGATAAATCCACCCCCCCTCCTCGGACTGCGCTGGGCGATCAAGCGTAGCTTTCTCGACTATATAGAACGGTCCCCTGGCGGCCGCGGGTCTCTCGCCGATGGTGCCGTGGCAACGGCCGACAGAGAAATTGTCTTTGCACCCGATGCTCGGAGTTCCGCCTCAACACCGGATAATGGACGTACTCTGGCATTTCGCGGGACCGCGACATTCATCGCCTATTCCGGAGCACTTCTCGTACCGATCGCAAATCCAGAGGTCAGGCTCGAGGGCACAAAGGGCGAACTCACTGTGGTCGACCCCTTTCATCCAGGCAGTACCGCGCGGCTGCGCTTCGCCTCTTTCGCCATAGACGATCATCTGCTTGCTGAGGGGTTTGAGCATTGGGCCGCGAGCGATGTGCGGCTTGCCTCCGAGGGGTGCGCTTTGTTCAACAACGTTTATCCCGATGCTACACCACTCGAGCCCTTGACGATAATCGTTCGAGGACCGACAAACACGGCGGATTGATGCGCAACGTGAGGATCATTGCCTCACATCGCGCGACGCCTTTTCAGTCAACCCCGCGAAATTTGAAGAAGTGCGTTGGAAAGTTGGCGGACGCACTCGACGTTCTGAGACATTGTAGAGTTGATGCACACCTCATGCAGGCGGTGTTGACGGATATTTTGCGCGAAGAAATGGGCCTGCTCTGCGCCGAGATTTGCGAATTCCGTATGCCGCCAAACCCACTGCAACTCGGCAGTAGATCTGGCGACATGAGATCAACGTCCTTCGTCGCTTATTAGACTGCCCGCACCGGCTCCGGAGCCGGCGTTAGGAACGGTGTATTGTAGCCCGGATGGCCATATTCACGGTGCAAGACAGGCATGATCTCCTCAGCAAAGTATTGCATCTG
>Ga0075370_10000103_pt1 | contig 26975 bp, 24 predicted proteins | sample EndMethybrTD3035_FD_71398 | JGI IMG/M metagenome (GOLD analysis project Ga0075370, IMG submission 71398) | Populus endosphere microbial communities from Tennessee, USA - Endosphere MetaG P. TD hybrid TD303-5 | ecosystem: Host-associated > Plants > Roots > Endosphere | place: USA: Tennessee... | reverse complement strand
TCGATTCCATAGGCTGGCTCACCCCTGACTGACCCCGATCATGAAAAGCGGGGGTCTTCCATCAATCCGTTTCGTCCGTCCATCGTCACAAATTCATGTGTTTTGGAGCGATCGCTCCAATGAGGAGCTACTATCGCGTTCCTGCAAGGTCAAGCCTGCATTCGGCATCCGGGAGCAGGCACAGTCCGATCACCCTGACGGGATTCAGGCAATTGCGGCGACCTTGTCTGGATCCATGTAGAATGCGTCCACGTGAGTGACCAAGCCATTCTCGTCATAGTGATACAGGTCGACCACGCTGGTTTCGACATAGTCCCCCGTGCGCTTCGAAGTGAAGCCCATGACGAATTCACAGACCAGCATTTCGTCTCCCGCTTCGGTCAGTTTCGTTTTTACTGGCTCAGCTGTGTAGAATTCGCCGATCTTTCGGATAAGATCGACATAACCCTGGGGGCCATGGAACTGGCCGCCAAACGGAAGGGCCGACGGCTCGTTCAGGCTGAAATTCTCGGCAAGGTAATTTTGCATGCCTTCGAAATCGCGACGATCGCGTGCTGCAGCGCCTCGAACCGTTGCCGGATGCCCATTTCGCGCGCTCCCCGTCTATTGCGCTGTATAACCGCCATCGACGGGCAGAGTAACGCCAGTGATAAAGCGGGCTTCGTCACTGGCCAGGAAGGCAATGGCCGCAGCAATGTCTTCCGGGGTGGGCATGCCTGGCAGAGGATTGAGATTGTTCAGGGCGTCCTCCATGTCCTTGAGGTCTGTGCCGGAATCCTTGGCCGCCTGAACATTCATCGGCGTCCAAACTGCGGTCGGCGCAACGGCATTGGCGCGGATACCATATTTGGCATATTCGATCGCTGCCTCGCGCGTCAGGTTGACGACACCGGCCTTGGCTGCGCCATAGGGCGGACCGCCAAAGCAGCCGACCAGCCCGTTGATCGACGCCATGCTGACGATCACTCCGCTTTTTTGCGGAATGAACTGCTGGAGGGCATATTTCATCCCGTAATAGACGCCATTGAGGTTGATGCGGATCACACGGTCCCAATTGTCCTGCGTGCATTCGTGGATCGGGGCGATCTGCGAATTTATCCCGGCGTTATTGACCATCACGTCAAGGCGCCCGAATTCCTTGACCGCTGCCGCGACTGCGGCTTTGACCGAGGCGGGATCGCCGGTATCGATCCGGACGAAGGGCATATCCATCTCCGTGGCAACCGCCTGCCCACGCTCGACATCAATGTCGGTGATCAGAACGCGCGAACCTTCTTCGACAAAGCGCCTTGCGATCGCCTCACCCATACCGGCGGCGCTGCCGGTAATGAGCACGCTCTTGTCCTTCAGGTTGCGCACGATTTAACTCCTATCAAATTTTCAGTGTTTTGTGGGAATTCTGCCAAACCGGACATCGGCTTCCAGGTCGGCCATTCGGGCGCGCGGGTAAGCACGCGCATAGCGGATGAATTTGACCAGATCCCGGTCCGTCGCTGACAGGACTGATGGTCCAGGCGCGATGGTGGTCAGCACTGGAACATCCTCAAGCACCAGCGCGGTCTGCAGATGAAGGAGGTTATCGACACGTTCCTCGGCACCTTCGCCGCGCAGGGTTGCCACGCTCATGAACGTGGCAGTGCCTTCTCTGCCCAAAGGAGCCTGCCCCGAAAGATAATAGAGCACGCCGGTGTCGTCGGTGATGACCGAAAGAACCGAGGCCACGCCCCACATCCTGATATTGTTGGTGATCGCCCCCAGATCTTCGCGCGCCATCACGCCAGTCCATTCAGGGCCGAATTCGTGCCAGGTCACCTCGGGATGGAAGCCCGGCATGCTGTGCATGGTATGGATATGCTGGAAATCGACAATATTCGCTCCAAACATCCAAGGATCGCATGCGAGAAAGCCCGTCGGAACGCGAATTGCCTTGAATAAGTAATCTGCTTCATCGTCAGGACACGATGGCAGATCGTGCAGTGGCTCATGGCCGAAAAATACCCAGATCAGGCCGAATTTCTCTTCTGTCGGGAAGGCAAGCACTTTTGCTCCAGATGGAATTCGTTCGCCGGTAGGAATGTGGGTGCACTTGCCATCCGAGCCGAACTGCCAATGGTGGAAGCCGCACTGGATATCGTTGCCGACGACCTTGCCGACTGCCAGGCTAGCCCCAAGGTGCGGACAACGTGCGGACAAGGCCTGGGCCGCGCCATCCTCACCCCGAAAGAGAACGATCTTGCCGTCACAAAAGTCCAGCGCCTTGCGCTCGCCCCGAGCAAGCTCATCCGAAACCGCAATCGGGTACCATGCTTGATGATAGCCATCCAGCTTCTGCCAAAGGTTGTCAGGCTCGCGCTTACTGGCAATATTCATGTTTTCCGAACTCATCCCGCAAGGCTCCTCTCAATGCCTGCGACTACATGGCAATCAGGCTGAAAAAATCTCGAAGGTCCCAGCAATCGGCTCCTCTCCAAATATGACCCGTCGTGATGCGAACCGCACGGAAGGACTGCACAAATGGAAATGGGGCACTCCGGCTTGAGCGAATGGTGATTGCATCGCCATTCCCCGTAACCGAGCGTGCCCCATTTCAGTTCATTTCAGGATCGGTCAGAACTTCACTCCGAACCGCGCCCCCCAGGTGCGCGGCGGATCATAGGACCCGCGAATGGCACCGCTCAGGAAGCCAGGAAGCGGGAAACCACCATTCACCGCAAGCGTGTCACCAATATTCTTGACGAAAACGGTAACCGAAAGGCGGTCATCGGCATCGCGCCAGGCAATGGAAGCGTTAGCGATTGTATAGGCACCTTGGGAAACGAGAGGGTTGTTGTCTTCTGTGAAGAAGGTCTTGCCCTTGGTTTGCCCATCAACCCGCAGGGTGATTCCACCATTCGAGATCGGGAAGGTATATTGGGCACCATAGCTAAGCGTGTAGCTGGGCATCCAGGGAAGCCTGTTCCCCTTGACGGCACCGTTGGTGAACTCACCGTGGATCACCGCAATCGCCGCATTGAGTTCGAAATTGGCGGTTGGAACCGCTGTCATTTCGAGTTCGCCGCCATATACTTTGGCATCGCCGTTGGTGTTGACCGAACCCGGAATTGTTTGATCGGCCGGAATGACGATCGTCTGAAGGTCCTGGTAGTCATAGTAGAAGGCCGAACCATTCAGACGCAACTTGCGGTCTAATAGGTCGGCCTTGAAACCCGCTTCATAGTCGGTCAGAATTTCCGGCTTGTAGCTGGAATACTGGGCTGCGTTAAATCCACCCGTCTTGAAGCCCTTTGCGAAGGTTGCATAGATCATCGCGTTGGGCCCAAGCTCTTGCTGCAAGGTCACGCGCGGGCTGAAGTTGCGGTACGACGTCTTCTGAGCGGGCAGTGCCGCCGGCAAGACGAAACTCGGGTCGGATGCAAGCGTCAGGAGGTCAAGCCCGAGTGTTGAATTGACGAGCGTGCGACGCTCCCAGCTGTATCGAGCACCGGCAATCAGCTTTGTGGTGTCGGTCAAGTTAAAAGTGACCTCGCCGAAAATGGCCTCTCCACGCGTACGTACGCCAGCGCCCTGAATAAAGCCCTGAGTGTAGAGGTTAGGGGTGGACAAATAGGCGCCGGGCGGGAAACCAATGACCGAGGCAAGGTAGCTGCCAAACTGGGTCAACACCGCGTTTCCGCCTTTGACTCCAGTGCCGTCGCCACCGGTATCGTAGTCCTGGCTGTAGAGGAAGCCGCCAAGGGTGATATTACCGCGGCTGAAGTCCTTCGAAAGGCGGAGTTCCTGCGAAAATTGCTTTGCCCTTTCGAACTGCCGCGATTCGATTAGCGAACCCGATCCGGTCGTCCCCGAATTGAAAGTCCCGATATCATCGTAGAAGCGGTAGTCGGACTTGCGATAATTGGTCAGCGACACAACGGAGAAATCGTCCGCCAAGTCCAACTTCATATCGAGGGTGACGCCGTATGATTCCTTCTCATTAAGCGGAATCTGGCCCGAATAGTTGTTGCGGGGATCCGGATTGGCTCCTGTATCCTTATACTGCGCACCAAAGCCGGTAAGAACTGCACCGCCATTTGGCACGGCAAAACCAACCAGCAATGGACCCACCCGATCGTTCTCGTGGAAATAGTCCGCCGACAGGATCGCGGTGAAATTCTCGGTCTTGTTGAACATCAGCTTGGCACGAACGGCCTGCGTGCTCTGGTTGTTGATGTCGATTTTGTTCGGAACGTTGAAATCATAGCCGCCGTGGTTGCGCGACTGGAACGCGATACGGGCAGAAATGCCATCCCCAAGCGGCCCGCTCAGCGCACCCTCTATGTTGGCCGTGTTGTAGTTACCCACTTCGGCATTCAGGTAGCCGCCGAAAGTATCGGTGGGATTGCGGGTGACCACGTTCACCGTGCCTGCCGTCGCGTTGCGGCCGAACAGGGTGCCCTGCGGACCGCGGTTCACTTCGACACGTTCCATGTCATAGAATGTGCCGCCAATATCGCCGGTCATGGCCATATAGGCACCATCAACGTGATAGGCGACGCGAGCCTCGCCGCCCTGAGCCGCGAGATCCGCAAAGCTCAGGCCGCGCAAAGTGATGCGAACCTGGCTGTAGGCATTACTGAAGCCCATGTTGGGGATCAGACCCGAAAGCGCCTGCATATCGGAAACGCCACGTTCGACGAGCGTGTCTCCGGAAAACGCCGACACCGCGACAGGCACATCCTGCAGATTTTCCTCGCGCTTCTGCGCGGTCACGATAATTTCGCTGACACCGCTTTTGGCTTCGTCCTCGGAAGCCGTTTGCGCGAATGAAGTGGCCGGCATGGCCAGCATAGCCGCCAGAATGCACGGCCGTGTAATTTTCAAGAAATGCATATTCCCCTCCCAGGGTTGAAGCTTGATACCGACAGCGACGTTAATTGGAGCGCTCGCTCCGCTAATCGCTATTCCCACCCGCCAAGGTTGTCAACTCGCTTCCGCAGTGCGATACGATTCCACGCTTCCAATTGTTGCCAAACGGTCACAGTGGCTGCTTGCCGAGGACGAAAGCGCCAGCCGCCCACCCCATGCCTATGCCAACTACCGCGAGTTCCGCGCCGGCGATCTGCCGGTTGCCAGAGCGACCGGAAACCTGAAGCATTCCGTCCATGATGTGGTTCACGCCATGCATCCGGCCGCAGCCAAGATTTCCGCCTGAAGGGTTGATGGGCAATTGGCCCCTGTGAGCAATTCGGCCCTCCTGAATGAAATCGAATCCCTCGCCTTCGCCGCACAGGCCGAAGGCTTCCATCCACAGAATGGTCATGATGCTAAAACCATCGTAGAGATTGGCGAGATTCATGTCCCTCGGGCCCAAGCCTGCATCCTTCCAAAGGCGCCTGCCAATGTCGCGGTTGTGCGCCATCTGCTCATCCAGCGCTTCGTCGACTGTTATGGTACCATGCGCCGGAACGCCGTCGGCAATGCCATGGACATAGGCCGCGGGCTGAGCCAGGTCGCGAGCGCGCTCAGCCGTGGTGATAATGAAGGCGGCGGCACCCTGCACCGGAATGTCGCAGTCAAATATCGACACCGGGCGGGAAACCATACGTGCGTTGAGATAGTCTTCCGCCGACAGTTCGACTGGCTTGTAGCGCGTCCAGTAGCCGTTTTCGTAGGCCAGCCCGTTCTTGCGCAGTTGCACGATCAGTGCTGCCATCTGCTCGCGGCTGCCGCTTTTGTAGCGGGCCTGATATTGGGACCAGGGTAGCGCCGCACCATCAGCTGGCGGATAGAGTCCGTAGGAAGCCCGATACCGTTCGATGGCCACAACTTCGGGCGGGCCCGAAAGTTCAAGCTCGCCCGCTTTTGTTTCCGAGGTATGGCCATACTTGCCCGAACCGGGATTATGGAGTGCCCGAAACAAAAGGGCATAATTGCAGGCCCCAGAATCCACCGCCCGGATCGCGGCAAGCGCCGAGGTGCTTATCATGCCCGAAACGTCGGCTTGCCAGCGTGGACGAAGTCCAAGCGCCTTCACCATGTAGTCCGTGGTGACATATTCGATGCCATCTGCAGACTGCCCGCGCGAAAACGGTGCATCGGGTGTGCAGGCGATGCCATCGATCTGGTTGACGTCCAGGCCGGCATCCCCAATCGCTGTCAGGCTGGCCTCGACAGCGAGTTTGCCCAGAGGCACCTCAGGTCCTCGGAAGACCCGTGATTCGCCGAAGCCGACGAATGCGGCACTGTGTCTTTTTGCCGAGCTCATGGCCGCGCTATCCTTCCCCGCCGTTTGTCAGCCTGAACTGCGGAATGACGGTGCCTTGGGCGAATTCCTGGAATTGCACCTGCACCGGCTCGCCGATGGCGAGATCCTCGTATCGGGCTCCGGGGAAATTCGAGGGGAAGATCAGACCTTCATGTTCATCCAACTGCACCATCCCGACTAGATAGGGCGAGATTGACTGGAAGTAGGGATGCCGCGCGCCCGATACCGTTTCGGTGAAGCTGAAAATCTTGCCGCGTCCGCTGACCTCGGTGAAAGGGAGGTCAGCCGATCCACAGGCCCTGCAGGCCGGCTTCGGCGGAAACTGGTAGTGCTGGCATCGAGAGCAGCGTTGAACCAGAAGTTTTCCTGTCTTTAGCCCATCCCAGTATGGCTCTGACAGCTCATCGGGGACCGGGAGTGGCGGATACAGGGCCATGCAGGTTTCCTCTTTCTGACGTTTCAATTGGGCCAGACCGTCAATTCAAAGTGCGCCGGTAGCCTGCATGTGCGCGATGGCCTCAGGGCTCATCCCCAAGACATCACGCAGAACATACTCGTTGTCCTCACCGTAGTTCGGACCCGCGCGGTTGAGCCTGCCGCCGATATGGGCGGGCGTTTCGGACAAATGCACCGGCATCCCCCGCGTAGGCCAGCGCCCGATTTCCGACTGATCAAGCTCGGTCAGCCAACCCAGATGGGCAAGCTGCGGGTCTTCCTCAATGCGCTCTTGCGCTGTCTGCACCACACCGGCGGGCACTTTGCGCGCCTGCAGCGCGTTCATCAGTTCGTAACAATCCCACTTGCGGGTCGCCTGTCCGACCGCGGCTTCCAGCGCGTCCTGGTTAGCCAGCCGATTTTCCAGTGTCGCAAATCGTTCCTCACCCGCCGCGTCCTGGATGCCCAGGACATCGACCAGCGCCAGCCATTGCTCCTGGGTAAAGGCCGCGATGGCGATCCAGCGATCGTCACCCAGCGCCTGGAAAGCCCCGTGCGGCGCGGCCGGCTTGTAAGGCGAACGGTTGCCAAAGCGGGACCAGCGCCGGCCATTGACTCCATAATCGAGTATGGTCGTGCCAGTAAGATAAACGCCAATGCCGGCCTGGGCCGCATCAATGTGGCACCCTTCGCCCGTCGCGCTGCGGCGATAGAGTGCGGCCATCATCGCTTGGGCCATGTTGTAGGCACCGAACCAGTCGAGATAGGAGTAGCCGATTCCTGCAGGAGGGAAGGGCTCGGGCAGGCCCGACATGTCGCTGATACCGGAAATGGCCTGGGCGGTGGGCCCGTAGGAGCGCATGCGGCCATATGTGCCAACCTCACCCATACCGCTCTGCTGCACATAGATGATGCTTGGGTTGAGCTCCCTGAGCTTGTCATAGCCCAGGCCGAGACGGATCATCGTACCCGGCGAGTAACCCTCGACGATCATGTCTGCATCACGGATCAGGTCTTCGAGAGCCTTGCGTCCTTCGGGCGACTTAAGGTTGAGCGACATGCCCAGCTTGCCCGAGTTGATTTCCATGTAGAAGCCGGTGCGATTATAGCTGGTGGCCTCGGGCAACGGGATCGTTTCGGTGGCCTTCTCACGTTGCTCACGCCCGCCTGGCGGGCAGATCGCCACTGGGGCGAGCCGCATCCCGTCCAGTCGGCTTTCATGCTCCACCTTGATGACCTCTGCACCCATAGCGGCAAGATAGCGCCCGGCGCCCGCACTCGCGAGCATCCAAGATAGGTCGACCACCCGCACGCCACTTAGCGCGAAGGGCTTGCCATGCGGACTGATGAGCGCGGGCTTGGCCGTGCGATCGTTATGCAGCTTGCGCTTGTGCGGAATGGCGGGTTGCGACCACTGTTCAAGAACTTCCCGCGTGTGCTCGCCGACTAACGGCGGGCGAGGGCCGTGAGGCCAGGAAAAGTCGTGGGTGAACCACTTGGCGCCAGTGTAGGTGAATGTCTCGTCAAGCTCGGGGTGATAGACATCGAAAAAGGCATCGCGCTGTCGCCAGTGGTCGTCTTCGAGGTTTTCCTCCGGGCGGCGTACAGGCGCCCATGGCATGCCAAGCTCCTGCCCGCGACGCCAGAGGTCGCGGCTGTAAAGCAGCCGGCTGATGAGCTTGTCGGTAAGCTCGGTGAGTCGCTCCGGCGTTACCACCGCGCCGGGCTCGTCTATGTCGGCCTGTGCACCAAACTCGCGCAGCAGTTGTGCCGTCGGGCCATTGCCATCAACCACCACCGAACCACCGGTGCCGGCATACGTGCGATAGGGCAGCAGCCAGCGTCCGTCCTTGGTCATGGCGATCGAGGGCAGGTCCGAGTTGATCGGCATCGAATTGCGGCAGGTCTGGCGGCGATGCTTCATCGCCAGATAGATCCAGCTTGGCGTGTCGGTTTCGGTATTGGTGGCGACCGCTTCGTGAACGCTGGTGTCGATCTTTTGCCCCTTGCCGCTATCGAGTCGGTAGCAAAGCGCGCCAAGGATCGAGATCACCGCGAGTTCGCCCGCTATCTGATACGATTGCCACATCTGCGGCGCCACGGGTGGAGTATCATAAGTGCCATCCGGTTCGGGATCGTAGCCGCAGTTGTCCATCACCCCGCCCAGCGCGAGCTGGATGAGATCACTGGCTTCGAAATCGGCCCAAGGGCCATCGTCGCCAAATGGGGTGATGCGCGCCCAGATCAGGCCGGGGTTTGCCGCTTTGACACTGTCATAATCAAGTCCACGCGAGGCGAAATAGCCGCGAGGGCGACTGTCGATGACAATATCGGTATTTGCGAGGATCCGCTTCAGATCGGTCTGGCCGGCAGGCGAATCGAGGTCCAGAACGACCGAGCGCTTGCCGAGGTTATAGTGCCAGAAATAAAGGCTACGGTCAGGGTGCGGTTCGTCATGATAAAAGGGGCCATTGGCACGGGTTTCGTCCCCGCCTGGTTGCTCCACCCGAATGACATCCGCACCAAGGCCGGCTAATACCTTGCCACAGTATTCGCCCAGCTCACTGCCAATCTCGACGACGCGCAAACCGCCCAGGAACTGACAAAATTCACCGCTGTTTCCCGACGCGTCAGCCTGCGATGCCATAAATACCTTCTCCTATCCCGTTGCAGTCCCGAACCCGCCACGCCGACTGCATAGCTGAATCAGGTCGCCCGCGGCCGCGATTCCCGCACTGAGTGGTGCCAAGACCATGCAAGTGCGTACCGGCCGATTGATTGTAGCGCTCGCTACATACCCTTTGTTGACGGCTCGCACAAGGTCATACCGGGTATCAGCTGGCCGAAAAGATGGCTCCGGCTTTGACGAAGTACGTATTGCACAAGCTTGACGGGCGATGATGGTGCGGCTAATAGAAATTGAAGCGAGCGCTCCAGCCGTCGCATTTTGCAGTTAGTGGGCGGAAAGGCCGGGAAAACCCGGCTGAAGCTTGCACCGGACACGTTGAGAGAGGATTTTGCACGAATGTCTGTCACCCTGGCGTACAACCTCAAGCATCGTGACAAAATGTTTATCGGCGGCGCATGGGTGAAACCCTCATCGACGTCGATGGTCGACATCATCAACCCGGTGACGGAAGAACTGACCACCCGGTTCGCACTGGCCGACAGCGAGGATATGGACCGCGCCATTGCCTCCGCGCGGGACGCCTTCGATAACGGGCCGTGGCCACGTATGTCCCCGCCCGAACGCGCGGTCTATATCCGTGCGATCGCTGATGGCATCCGCGCCCGCGCCCCGCAATTCGGCGCGCTGTTCTCTGCGCAAAGCGGCGTAGCTTCTGCCGAGGCCGAATACGCCTCGTTGTGGGGGGCACAGCGCTTTGATTATTATGCCGACCAGGCAGACAAATATCCCTTTATCGAAAAACATGATCCGAGCGACGGGGCGGGCAAGCTCGCAATGCTGGTGCGCGAGCCCGTGGGCGTGGTCGGTGCGATCATCTCGTGGAACAGCGGCGTGACACTGATTGGCGCAAAGCTGGGCGCGGCCCTTCTGGCAGGTTGCACGGTAGTGTTCAAAGCCTCCCCCGAATCGCCAGGCGATTCCTGGCTGTTTGCCGAGGTTCTGGAGGAGGTCGGTCTGCCCCCCGGCGTAGTGAACGTAGTCACCGCGCGGCGCGAGGCTTCGGACTACCTTATTCGCGATCCCCGCATTGACAAGATCTCATTCACCGGATCGACCAGTCTGGGGCAGCGGGTGGCCTCTATAATGGGCGAGCGGATCGGCCGCTTTGGCTTGGAACTGGGCGGTAAGTCGGCGGCGGTGATCTTCGACGACTATGACCTTTCCGAAGCCGCTGAGATGCTGGCGCTGGCCGGCACTCGTCTGACCGGACAATCTTGTACCAATCTCACCCGGATCATCGTCACTGCCGGGCGCTATGAAGAATTCGTCAAGCTGCTCAGCGATGCCATGGCGCGGGTAAAGGTCGGCGACCCCTTCGATCCTGAAACGCATATGGGGCCGCTCGTTTCGCAGCGGCAGCTCGAATCGGTTCAAAACTATATCGAGATCGGCAAGCAGGAAGGCGGCCGGATCACCACCGGCGGCGGTCGGCCGAGGCATCTCGAGCGGGGCTGGTTCGTCGAACCCACGGTGTTTGCAGATGTCGACAATTCGCACACCATCGCGCAGGAAGAGATCTTCGGCCCGGTCTTGTGCGTCATAAAGGCGGATGACGAAGACCATGCCATCGCCATTGCCAACGACACGATTTACGGCCTCAACAACAGCGTATTCACGCATGACGTCGAGAAAGCCTATGCTGCGGCACGACGGCTGCGCTCGGGGACAGTCGGCCACAACGGGCCGCGCAGTGACTTCTGCCTCGCTTTCGGCGGTTTCAAACAGTCGGGCATTGGACGGGAAGGCGGACACGAGGGCATCCATGCCTTCGTCGAAGTAAAAGTCATCGTGCTCGACGACGAGCCAGCGGCTATATGCAGTTTGCCGATCAACTGAAAAGGAAGGGCTCCCCCATGAAGATCATCGTCAACGCAGAGCTGTGCCAGGGCCATGCGCGGTGCCTCGCTGAAGGCCCGGACGTCTATGTTCTGGATGAAGTCGGCTACAATTCGACCAGCATCGATAACGTGCCGCCACATCTGCACGAACAAGCGCGCCGCGGAGCGCTGGCCTGCCCGGAGCAGGCAATCACCATCGTAGAAGATTGATCGGCGGCAGCAGCAACAGCATTCCGACGGCGAATTTTAGGAGCGGACCAAGATGACAGACGTTGCAAGCGGTGGGAGCCCGCGCCCCGAAGATGTGCCGGTGGTCGATTTCGATCTCCGCTCCCAGAATGGGCTGGCCGAATCAAACGCTGCTTGGGCGGAATTGCGCAAGCTCGGCCCGGTTGCATGGTCGGATGACAATGGCGGTGCCTGGATCGTCTCAGGGTATGACGCGGTTACAGAGGGCTTCCGCAACTGGCGGGCCTTGCAGTCGGGACGTGCCGTGCGCACAATACCCGGCCCTGGCGGTTCGCCCGACCTCAATCCGCTCAACGCCGTGCCGACGCGGACTACTGGCCTGCTGATCCCCGAAGAGCTCGACCCGCCGCTGTGGAAACCTTACCGGCAGGTGTTCAACGAGCTGCTTTCGCCCAAAAAAGTCGAGCAGGCGCTTTATCCACGGGTGCGCCATTGGGTTACCAAGTGCCTCGACGATGTGATCGAGAGCGGTGAGTGCGACATTGTCGACACACTGACCAGCGGCGTCCCGGCAGCGGTGATCCTGGAGTGGCTGGGATTCCCCGAGAAGGACTGGCATCGGCTCAGCGCCGCGTTCCACAACATGGCATCCTACATTCCCGGCACGCCGCTTGCCGACCATTACATGAGCGAGCTGGACTGGGCCTTCGACCGAATTGAGGAGGAAGTTGCTGCCGTGCGTGAAAACCCGCGCGATGACGTGACCAGCTACCTTGCCAATGTCGAAGTCAATGGCGAGCGCACATCCTACGAATTCGCCAAGGGCATGCTCAACCTGGCGGTGTCGGGCGGTGTAGACACCACCACCTCAGTCGCGTCGTCAGCCTTTGTCCATCTCTCGCGTCATCCGGAAGTGCGCCAGCGTCTGATCGACGAACCCGAGCTAATTGACAGCGCGATCGAGGAATTTCTCCGGGTCTATCCTCCTGCTCGCACCCACGGCCGGACCGTTGTCGAGGATACCGAACTGGCCGGCTTCAAGCTGCGCAAGGATGACCGGGTCATTCTGAGCGAGGTTTCGGCCTGCCACGATGAAGCGGCTTTCCCCGATGCCGACAAGTTCATAATCGACCGTTTCCCCAACCGGCATCTCGCCTTCGGCATGGGCAACCATCGCTGCCCCGGCTCCCACGTCGCACGGGCCATGTTCAAGGAAATGCTCACCCAGGTTCTAGAACGCATTCCCGATTTCAAGGTGATCGAGGAGGAACTGGAAGAATATCCCAATTGCGCCGCGCTGGGCGGGTGGAGCAAGGCACCCATAACTTTCACGCCAGGTAAGCGGCGGCTCTAGGCACAGGAACCTCCCGTTGGCCGAACGGCGTATTCTGATTGTTGGAGCGGGGCTTGGCGCAATGCGCCTTGCTAGGCAACTGCGGCAGCGTGGCCACAAGGGGCCGATCACGGTCCTGGGTGCCGAGCATCACTTGCCCTATGACCGGCCCCCGCTCAGCAAACAGGTGCTGCGCGGCGAGAGTGATTCGACCGCATTCGCCGATGCCGCAAGCCTGGATGTACGATGGGTGACGGGCACCCGCGCCGTATCGCTCGACGCCGCGCGCGCCAAGGTCATCGCAAGCGATGGCCAGACTTATAGCTATGATACGCTGGTCCTCGCGCCTGGCGGGAGCCCGCGCCCCTTGCCGGGACTGGATCCCGGCCACGGAATCCATGTGCTCCGCACGATTGATGACGCCCTTGCGCTGCGCCGCGACATCCGCCCGGGTGGCCGCTTAGTCGTCATAGGCGGCGGATTCATCGGCTGCGAGATCGCCGCGAGCGCGCGCAAGGTCGGTGCGGAAGTCGATCTGATTGAGGCCCTGGCCGCTCCGCTCTTGCGTGTGCTCGGTCCCCGCGCCGCCGCAAGAGTGACGGCGCTGCACCAATCGAACGGCGTGCGGCTGCACCTGGGCGCCACGCTGGCCGAAGTCCTGCGCAATGCCGAAGGCCGCTTGCGTGGCATCCGGCTTGGCGATGGCGCTGTGATAGAGGCGGACGCGGTTGTCGTGGGAATCGGAATTGTCCCCGAAATTGATTGGCTGACGGATTCCGGCATCGCCTTGCAGGACGGAATAGTCTGCGACAGCAGCGGCCACACGAACATTCCCGGCGTCTTTGCGCTGGGGGACGCAGCCCAGTGGTGGCACGATCTTGCCGACACGCACCGACGCATCGAACACTGGACAACTACGGTCGACCAGGCCCAGGTCGTCGCGGCAAACATCGTCGCTGCGCCGGGCGAGGCGCCGGCCTGCCTTGCCGCAGCGCCCTATTTCTGGAGCGACCAGTACGATCAGAAGATTCAGGGTATGGGCTTCATCGATCCGACCGACCATGTTGACGAGATCAGTATCCGCGATCGTGCCGTGCTGCTTTACTCACGCAATGGCATACTGCGCGGCGTCGTCGGCTTCTCGATCCCGATGGCGGTCATGCGCACCAAACCGCTGATCGAACGTGGTGCGACGGTCGAGGAGGCACTTGCCTTGCTGATGCCGTGATCGCGTTCAGCAAGCCGGGTTCACCGCCCGTGCGCCAGAATTATGGTCATGGGTTCCATCAGTTCCCCAGCAGGATATACGTTGTTGAACAGTTCGCAACTTTCTGGAGCAAGCCGGACATTGCCTGCCGCCCAGTGTTCGAAACCATCGGCAACAAGGTAATCCTCGATATCGAAAGTTGCCAGGCGCAGGCGCGCCGTACTGCCGGCGTCGAACGGGTTGTCGACCGCAAGGTCACCCGCGCCGCCCCTGATGACAACCGAGGGGTTCGCGATCCGCACGAACAGCGCACCCGAATAGGCCCTGAACGTAACCGTGCCTCGGAATGCCAATGACCGGTAATCGCTGTCCGGCACCGGGAATAGCCCCCTGCCCGGGCCGAACACGACCTGTCTGCCCTCGGTGGCCAGGGCTCCGTCACTCAGCGAGCCTGACCCTCCCGGCGCCCGGGCGATATAGTCTAGAAAGCTGCGCTTGATCGCCCAACGCAGGCCGACGAGCGGCGTGTAGCCAAGCGTCGGACCAGCATCTGTCACCTGTCGTTCTTGCGCTGCATCGACCACATCTGCGATGCGCGCTCAAGCTCAAGCGCCGCATCCCAGCCAATCGCGGGAGCGCCCAGCTCAATACGCGTGGAGCGGGCGACCCGGCGGGACAGGTCAGGATCGGCGGCCGCGCGCGCGGCCAGTTGCATGGCCCGATCGAAAACCTTATCGGCAGGCAATGCCTCCCAAGCGAGGCCGCAATTCACGCAATCCAATCCGTTAAGTGATTCGCCAAACAGCACCATGGCATTTGCGACTTCCCGGCTACCGGCGCGGCCAACAAGGGTGACGTGTCCCCCGCCGGGATGCAAGCCGATAGGCATGAAGCCGGACATCAGTTGCGCGTCGGCGGCGACAATCCTTAGATCGGTCGCCATGGCAAGGTTCAGGCCCGCGCCGACAGCGCCGCCTTCGACGGCGGCGATCGTAGGCGGCAGCAACGAGCCAACGCGCCGGAAGGAATCGTAAATTCGACCCAGGGCGCGAAATGCCTCATCCTTTGCTGGAGAGGCGCCAACAGATGCGAGGGTCCCCCGGTCACCCCCGGAGCAGAAAAAGCCGCCCGCCCCGCGCACGACCACCGCACCAATCGCCGGGTCATCGTCTATCTCGGCGCACGCGTCGAGCAATTCAGAAGCCATCAATTCCGTCAGCGAGTTGCGCCGCTGCGGAGCGTTGAGGGTCAAGGTCGCCACTCCATCATGACGCTCGACGACGATCTCCTGATATGTACTCACGGCATTCTATTCCTTCTGTACTTAGCTGCTTTGGCGCAAAACCTGGTTCGGTGGCACCCGGGATTAGACACCGGCGTCCAGCCCCAGCTTCCTGACAGTCAACTTGTCGAGACCGCCCGCCTCAAGCACCTCGACGACCTCAGGCGCGAGCGCGCGGTACTGCGCAGAGGTGCCCGCGGTCAGGTTCAGGATCGTTCCCGCAGTCAAGTCACACCTGAGCCGGTCACCGGTGCTGACGAAGTCAAGTATTCGCGGCACGCTCCAGCAGGGCATCCCTGCCCCCATGGCCGAGACCATGAAGATCGGATCGAAGCTTTCTGCCAAATAGCCGCCAACCCCCAGCCATCGCGGCCCTTCGAACGCTTGCTGGAAATAGTGGGCATGGCCAGCGCCAAATCCCTGGCCGCCGACAATCAGGTCACCGCGCAAGACATTGACGACGAACTGCGGATCGAGATCCTCGAGGACATGAGTCGAGCATTCGGTCCAGTCCGTGAGCTTGATGAAATCGTATCGAGCGGGGACCAGGTCCGTCGCGCGAACCTGCTGGGCGTATTTCCAGACGCGACCTTCCAGGATCACTGGCTCACCTTTGATGACTTGAGCAGATAGGGGCGCGGATCAGCGATTCGGCCTTCCAGCGCAGACGCCGCCACGACGGCCGGGTTCGAAAGATAGATTTCGGCCGACTTGCTGCCCATCCGGCCGGGATCGTTTGAAACCGACGAAGCAATGCAGCGCTCGCCATCCGCGAGGATCAATGGTGACTGGTTGCCAATGTAACAAGCGCCGCATCCGGGCGGCGTGACTATCGCGCCGGCCGCTACCAAAGTGTTGATAATGCCGCGCTCGCTTGCCTCGCGCATCACTTCCGTCGAGATCGGCGTGACCACGAAGCGCACAGAGGGATCGATCGTGCCTCCTTCGAGCACCTTGGCGGCAAGCGCCAGATCATCAAGCCGGCCTGCGGAGCATGAACCGATATAGGCCGCATCCACCGGCAGTCCGATCACATCGCCGAGGCCAAAAATCTTCTCGATGCTGTCCGGCCCGGAAACCAGCGGAAGCACCTCACCGAGATCGATCGTCAGGTTCGCGGCATATTCCGCACCGGGATCGGGGGCCACGAAAGAATAGGAATCACGAACCCTGGGAGCCAGCCATTCAGCCAGCACCTCATCGCCCGGAAAGATCATGGTCAGGGCGCCGATGTTGTTGGACGCATTGGCCACGCCCAGTCGTTGGTCGACCGAAAGGCTGGTTACACCGGGGCCGCGGAATTCCAGTACCCGACCGATAAGCTTCTGACCGTATTTGGCTTGGAGATGAAACGTCAGATCCTTGCTTGTAACGCCAGGCGACAGCGAGCCGGTCAGCGTAACGTCAACGGCCTCCGGCACGACGACCAGCGCTGTGCCCAGAGCCAGTACCGATGGCGTGGTGAACAGGCTGGTAAAAGCAAAACAGTTGAGCGCGCCCAGCGTCGCCCCTTGGGTATCGAACACGGCATAGACAGTGCCGGGCAGCACGAAGCCTTCCTCGCCGGGCACCTGGTGCGAAATGCCCTGCCGCCCCGGCGCGAATACGTTTTGCGGCGGGATGCCTTGATCGTGCACGAAATCGCGAAACCGCGCATGGTAGGGCCCCATGTTGGCTCGGCTGAAATGATCATAGCAGATCACGACCTTCGAAGGATCCCAAACCCTTGCTTGCGGATAGGTATCGAATATGCCCATCGGCGCGCTGTCATGCACGGAAACGCCCGAGACGGGAACGTTGATGACATCGCCCGGCACCACCTCCTTACCACTGGCGGCGGCAAGAATCTTTTGGGTCATGGTCATCTGCATCGATTAAGTCTCAATCATTCGCAGGCTCAAACTCGGCCTGATCTAGGTGTCGATCGCCGGAACGTGCCGTTCTACCCACACTCCGCCATGCTGCGTGAGTGCGCCTTCCGATCCAGTCATCATCAGCCTGCGAAAAGTTATTACCCAGCGTTCGCCATCCCGGCGCAGTTCATCGTAATAGCGCGCGGTGCCCCAACACTTTTCTCCGTTGGTCATTTCGTGCCAACAAGCGACGAATGTGATCGAAGTCGCAGTGTCGCCATTGATCTCAATAAAGCTGTCGCCCAACTGGTGGTGAGTCCAGTTGAACTTGGTCAGGGCCAAGGTGAGCTTGTGCTTCAGTGCTTCGCGCCCGACGACCATACCGCCCCGTTCGGGCCCGTCGTCGCGGCGGCAATCCTCCGCCCAGACTTCATCCAGACCGGCGATGTTGCCTTCATCGAAACAGGCTCCATGGCGCAGCAGCGAGTCCCGGATGGACTGACGATCAATCAAATACTGCAATTTGTCGGCGTTCACGCGCAATCTCCCGATTTCCAGATTTCTATTCCTGTCCGAGCAGGAAGGATATGGCCAAACGGTTGAACTCGTCCGGATGCTCGATATGTGACATGTGCCGACTCTTGCTGAAGGTATGGAGCTGCGAACCAGGGATCTGCGCCTGCAGTTTCGGCCCCCAGTCCGGATCCTTGATCTGATCGTCCTCACCGGCAACGATCAAGACCGGAACCTTGATGTTTTCCGGCTTCGAATCTGGAAACTGCGTGACGAACGTTTCGCCCGGTCGGCGCAGGCGGGCAGCCGAAATCGCTTCCCAGGCTCCGGGTTTTAGCGCGGATTCCTGCTTTTCGGCAACCAGATCGTCGCTCCACCACTTTTCGTCGAAGAAGAGCACCTGCATGGCCGCACGCATCTGTTCGGGACTGCCGTCGTAGGCCTGAAGGACATCGCGGGCAGTCGGATCACGCGCCAGATCGCCGCCGCCGCCCACCGTGATGATTTTTCTCACTGGCAGGGGGTGCTCGGGCTGGCCTGCCGTGTTAAGCAGCAAGCCCCCGGAGAACGAGCTGCCGATGAAGCAGGCACTCTCGACCCCCATCAGACGGCAGAATTCGGCAACGTGACGGACCCTGAAGCCGGTGCGTTCACTGAAACTGTAAATCTTGTCGCTGTCACCCCACCCAGGCAGGTCGGGTGCGAGCACGCGAAAGCGCTGTGCCAGCCCGGCGATGTTGTGACGCCAGCAAAGCTCCGCGCTCGAACCATATTCACCGCTGTGGAGCAGTATCAGATCAGGCCCGGAACCAGCCTCCAGGTAATGCGTTCGCACACCCAGAACTTCGATAAAGCCTTGCCTGTAGGGCCCTTCAACCATTGTTCTATGCTTCCAGCTGGCGGAACTTGCTGGCATGAAACACCAGCGGGTTGATCGCGGCATCGGCGTCGAGCGCGTGGATCCGAAGCACGACGATGTCATGATCCCCACCCGGATAGACCGCGTGCGTGCTGCATTGCAGCCACCCGCTTGCCCCGGCAAGCATGACGGCGCCCTCGTCGCTCGCACGCCAGTCCAGGTTGGCAAAGCGGTCGTCGGCGCGTGAAGCCAGTTGCCGGCCGGCGAGTTCCTGATCGGCGGCAAGAATGCTGATCCCGAATCGCGGAGCATCGCGAAGCACCGGCCAGGTCGTCGAGGTGTTGGCCACGCAGATCGACACCAGCGGCGGATCGAGCGAAACCGAAGTGAACGAGCTGGCCGCAAGCCCCACAGGCGCGCCATCGATCATTGCCGCTATGGCAATGACACCGGACGGGAAGGCGCCAAAGACGCGGCGCAGTTCGGCGGGATCGAGAGTTTCCTGCTTCACTGTCATAGTTCAGTGCCCGCGATCATTGCCCGAACATCCTTTGCCAACACAGACATTTTCAGCTCTCTCCCCCTTCTCGGGCGCGGGTACCGTACTGCCCGAGGCGTGCAGACCCATAGATGGAACGTGCGCCGAGACACGCCCCGCAAGTGACGGATTGTAGCGCTCGCTCCATGAATACACATTCCTGCTTGGATAGGCAAGCCTCTGGTTGACAGTTATGATTGCCGCCCATACCGTTTGTCTTGTAGCGAGCGCTTCATGCGCGGGTTTGGGAGTGCGGGAATGCCGATCGGTCGCAGGGAAGTCCTGATAGCGGCGTCTTCCGGGGTGGCTGTTTCATCTGCCTCTGGAGCGGCGCAAGCCAGGCAGCGCAAGCCCGATGCCATGGGGAAGGCCATTGCCATGGCCGCCATCATCCAGGTCATCAACGAATGGGCCCATGAAGTCGACACGAACTACGGCCGGGCAATGATCGAAGCTGACGTGCTGACGAGCGATTGTCGCTGCAAGCTCGAAGGCAATTGGATCACGGGCCTGAACGCAATAGCAGGCTTTTACAGGGCGCGATTCCAAGGCGTCGATGCGCTTGAGGCCAAACCAATCATTCGTCAGCTCCTGTCGAATTTCCGCATTTCGTTCATCAGCACCACAGAAGCCAGGGTCGGACTCTCGCTCCAGTTGTTTTTCAAGGTCGGCAAGGTGTCCTTCAGCGACTATTGCGATCCGGTGGAAGTGGCCGATGTGCGTGTCGATTGCCGGCGCGGGAGCGACGGGCGCTGGCGCATCAGCATGCTGGATAGCGACCGGATTTTCCGCAAGGACTGACCCTTCCTCAAAGCACCTGGCTCATCAGGTCCGCTCCATCAGTCAGCACGCGTATCGGTTCACCCTTCAGATAGGCATCAATCGCCTCGACGTAGCCGCCGAAATAATCGCCATAAGTCTGGCGGGTGACATAGCCCATGTGGGGCGAGATCACCACGTTGGGCAGCGTGAGAAACCGGTGGCCGGACGGCAGCGGCTCGATGCAGAAGGTATCGAGGCCGGCACCCGCAATCGCACCGCTCTCCAGCGCCTCAATCAAAGCCTCCTCGTCGACGATCTCGCCGCGCGAAGTGTTCACCAGAATGGCATCGGGCTTCATCAGCGAAAGTTGCTCCCTGCCGATATAGCCCAGCGAACGCGGCGAAAGCTTGAGATGCAAAGAGATAACATCAGAGGTTCGGAAGAAAGTATCGTGATCGAGCGCCTTCACACCAAGTTCCGCAGCACGATCCGCCGACAGATTGCGGCTCCAGGCGACCACATCCATACCGAAGGCGCGCGCCACCGGGATCATCCGCGATCCCAAATTTCCAAGCCCGACGATACCAAGTGTGCGCCCGTGCAGGACCGTTCCAACCCCGCCTTGCCAACCACCCGAACGCACCAGCGCGTCCTCGCGCGCAATCGAACGCGCGGACGCCAGAATCAGCGCCCAGGTGAGTTCGATTGTTCCTGGAATGCCATTGCGACCCACCGTGCCGCTGACAACGATGCCCAGATCACGCGCTGCATCGATATCGATGGCGGCGTTCACCGGTCCTGACGTGACGAGAAATTCAAGGTTGGGCAGTCTTTCGAGAACCGACCGGGGAAACGGGGTGCGCTCGCGCATCGCGGCGATGATGTCGAAATGTTCGAGCCGATGCACCAGTTCATCGGGGTCCGCTACATGCTCGCGGAAGGCGGTAACTTCTATCCTGCCATTCAGCCTAGACCAGTCCGCCATGTCGAACGTGACGCCCTGATAATCATCAAGCACCGCCACCTGGTATTTTGCGCCTGGCTCTTTGGGCTTTGCGCGCATACAAGCCAACTCCCTCGAACGACCCGGCAGACACTCCATCTGGGAGGTGCCCCAAAGTCAAAACCATTGCGCAGCACAGGCCATGCCCGTGCTGCGCAATATCCATCCATTCACACCCGGCGCTGGGCCGGTTGCCCCAGCCGTCACACGCGAGGCTGCGGTTCCGGATCCGGGCTGAGATTGCCACTGGAATAGCCGGGATGGCCATATTCGGCATGCAGCACTGGCATGATTTCTTCCGAAAAGAACTGCATCTGGTCTTCAACCATCTGGTTCGGCAGGCAGTGCCCGTCAAACAGCATAATAACGAACATGTCGTCGAAGCCGCCGGCCTCCTTGAGTTCGGCGAATGCATCGATAACCATTTGCTTACTGCCGACGAGGTGAAGACCCGAGCCCGCCAGCGAGGCGACGTTGGATTCCTGGAAACCGGCTTCAGCAAGCTGCACGCCCAGCGAACCGAAGGCATTCATGTAGTCCATATACATGGTAAGGCCTTCTTCGTAGAGCTTCTGGTTGCCGAGCGAACCCTGCACCACGTGCACCATGCGGTTGGCGACGACGCCGCGCTTACGCTTGGAATCCCAGCCGCGCTTGAATTCACCGCCGCCCAGGCGATCAGGCCAGCCAGCCTTTTCGGCGGCGCTGTGATAAATGTCGAGTTCACGCTTGAGCAACTTGTTGGGGGTTGCTGCATAGATGCCGTTGATGCCGTGCGAAGCGGCCCACTCAGCCGAACGGCGCGTGGTCATTGGCATCCAGAACTGCGGATGGGGCTTCTGCAGCGGCTGAGGGCCGACAGTAATCTCGTTAAGCACTGTTGTAGCCGACTGCACTCCGGACTTGCCGGTAGGCGCGCCAATCGAAAGCGCTTGCGGGCGGTTGACCTTCTCCTGGTTGTAGTAGGCAATCGTCTGAGGGTGATGCCAATTCAGGTAGGAATGCGGGAAGCTGAAGAATTCACCGTGATGCGAGAATGATTCCTCGGTGAAGCACTTCAGAATGATTTCGTAGCACTCCTCGAAGATCGCACGGTTGGCTTCGCCGTCCTGAATGCCCGCACCGAATGGTTTGCCAAGGATCTCCGCCTCGCGCGCCTGATAGCCGCGGCCAATACCGAACTCGAGGCGGCCATTGCTGAGTACATCGAGGATGGCCGCCTGTTCAGCCAGGCGAACCGGGTGGTGCCAGGGTGCGATGTTCGCCATCTGGCCGAGGCGGATGCGGCTCGTCGTTACCGCGAGCGCCGCCTGAATCATCAGCGGGTTCGGGCTATGCTCCGCGCCTTCGGGCTGAAAATGGTGCTCGGTCAGAAAGTAGGCGTCATAGCCAAACTTTTCCGCAGCAAGCCCTTGCTTGTACTGGCGGTGGACTTGCCGCTGCATGTTCGACAGCGATTCTGCGAGGGTTCCGTCTGGAAGTGTCATGCCATCGGCGTTTTTGTAAGCCGGCAGATCGGTGTAGCCGTTGTTCATCACGCCAAGTTCGATCACGTTGAAACCCTCTCCAATGGATTTGCCTTGATGGCGAGTCACTAAGGTTAGAGCGCTCGCTCCAACGAGCCATATGATTTCTCTCTCAGCTCGTCAATGGCCTTCATACGTCGCTTTTGGCGATTCCGAAATCAATGGTGATCCGGTATGAACAAACGCCGCGAAGCATTGCTTAACGACAACTCCTGCGCGAGGGTAGTCGCTTGCGTGCCGTCTTTACAGTGCCGCCGCGCGGCTGCCTCGACACAGAAAACCAGGTGAGACTGATGACGATTGAGGCCACACCACCCAGCTTCGCGACGATGCAGGCGCTCCAACGGCAAGCGTTGTCGTATGTCGCGCCCGACTTTGATTCTATACGCCTCGCCATCTCATCGCGAATCACTAGCCTGCCGAGACGGGACGAACGGATCCATATCGACGCAGGGCAGGACGGGGCATTCACCATCGATTTGGCAACAGGTTCGCTGGACCGCCGCCAGGGCGATCCAGAACCGAATGCCACTCTGACTGCGGGCCCGCGTACCTTCGCGCGAATCCTAAACGGATCCAGGGAGCCGCGCGGCTTGCTATTGTTCGGCGCCTTGCAAATTCGTGGCCAGATGGAAAGTGGTCTGCGACTTTGTGACGAACTCTCGGGCAATTGGTTTCCACGCCAGGAGCAATTCACTGCTCTGCCATTGCCAATGCCGACCAAGGATCGGGTTCTCGCGCGCCGTCATCTAGAAGAATTTGGCTACTGTATGATCGCGGACGCACTGTCATGTGCAGAACTGGCAGCATTAAGGGCGCGTTTGGATGAGCAAGCCGCAGCGGAAATGGCGGCTGGAATCGCTTATTTCGAGGGTGGCCGGGGCGCCACCGAAGATCGCCGCGGCTTTCGCGGCGATATCGTGAGTAACGAAGCGAGCGCAGCAATCGCCGCCCCTAACCAGCGGGTCTGGCTGCTGCACAACAAGGGCGATGCATTCATCGACCTGCTCGACAATTCCGTTATAAGCGAATTCGTTCCGGGCTTTTTGGACGAGGACTATCCGCTGCTCGGACAGTACAGTGCGAATGTCGTGGGCCCAGGTAGTGAAGCGCAGTTCCTCCATCAGGACCAGCACCCGGTACAGCCAGCCACCCATTTCCCCATCGCCGTGAACACTCTGTTCTGTCTTGACGATTTTACTGAGGAAAATGGCGCGACGTGCATCATTCCGGGCAGCCACATCGTGGAGCGAGGCCTGACCCCCGCGAACATCTATTCAACACAAGGAACTAGCGTCGCTCGAGCACCGGCGGGATCGGCTATCGTCCTTGATTCTCGGCTGTGGCACGGAGCAGGTGTCAACACGACAGGACGAAGCCGCCGCGCGATTATTATGCTAACCCAGCGTTCTTGGACGCGGGCGGTCAACAACGGAGCTCTTGGCGTTCATCCGACTGTTCTGGCAAAGCTTTCAGACCGGGCGAAGTCGCTTTTCGGCTTTCGCGTTACCGGCGGCCTGGGGTCAATCCAGACTGAATCCGAAGGGTCTCTCGTTGGTTGGGATCCCAACAATCTCGTTCTCGAAATGCACTTGAAAGCAGCTGGATAGCGCCGCCTAGTTCTAATTACCGGCGAAACGGTCCACCCACCTGGCACGATCGGAATTAAGCTGCGCACGCGCTACCTTCATGGTCGAGGTGCGCGGGAATTCATCCCAGAAATCTATGTACCTAGGCACTTTGAACTTGGCCAGCGACTTTAGGCAATGATCAAAAAGCGCTTCGGCCGTAACCGCTGATTCCGGCTCCCGCATGACGCAGGCGCGGATTTCCTGACCGCGCAGCTTGTCTGGCTCGGGGACAACCACCACGTCGCGGACACCAGGATATTGGAGCAGTGTGGCTTCGATCTCTGCGGCTGAGATGTTTTCACCGCTGCGACGGATGGCATTGCCTGCGCGTTCAACGAAAAATAGCTCGCCATGTTCGTTGACATAGCCGCGGTCGCCGGTGCGGAACCAGCCGCCTTCGGCAAATGCCGCGGCAGTCGCCTCCGAGTTGTTGAGATAGCAATTGAACAGCGATGGTCCGCGAACCTGCAACTCGCCGGTGGTTGAATGAGGCACTTGCAGGCCCACCTCGTCGACGATCCGAAACTCGCTCTCGCCCAATGGAGGGCCCGCACAGCTTGAAAGCTCTTCGGCGCTCAGGCCCCGAACCTGCGCACGATCATGGTCGACCGACATCGCCACCATAGTGGTTTCAGTCGATCCGTAGCCGCGTGCAAGGCGGATGCCGAACCTTCGATCCAGTTCAGCGATTTCTTCGGGGCGACGCGAACCGGAGACGAAGCGCAGCTTGTGGTTGCGATCATCCGAGCGCGGCTCTGCATCAAGCATGTAGGTGGGCACCGGTGCAATCAGCGCAAGCCAGGTTATGCCATGAGCGCGGATTGCATCCCACATGCCAGCCAGCGTGTATGGACTCAGCTGAAAATAGGGGACGCCCATGGCATAGGCCGAAAGCCATGACAGGAGCAGTCCGCCCTGATGGTTGAGCGGGAGGAACGATAATGCCCGATCAGTCTCGACCATCGTCAACGCGCTCCACTTGTCGATGAATTCGAGATGGCTCGCGTGAGTATGGGCCACGCATTTGGGATCACCCGTCGTTCCCGATGTCTGCATGACCACGGCGAGATCAGACGGATCGCAGGCAACGGGAGTTGCCGGATTAAGCGCTAACATTGCCGCCACGCTCGGCCGCACATCGCCGACTTCCTCGAAGGTGATGATCTTGTGTTTGGCATCCGCGTCGACAAGCGGCGACGTAAGGCTGTCCGCGGAAACGACCGCCAAGGTGGCGTTGGCAGCAAGCATGACCCTGGCCAGTTCGGCATTCTTGGAATGAGCATGAATCGGAGCGGGCAGGCCGCCAGCCAGCAGGATACCGGCAAAAGTCGTCGCCCAGGCAATCGAAGGTTCGCCACGAAGCACAACGAGCGAGCCCTTTGCGATTCCCAGGCCCTGCAAGCCTCGCGATATCCGCTGCGCCCTATCCACGAAGTCGCGCCGGGAGATCGATTCTCCGGGACCCCCGTCCGCAACAACCGCAAAGGCTATCTCATCAGGCGCATGCTGCGCGCCGGACATCAGCAGGTCTGCCCAGGTCTGAAATCGCCGTGCCATTATCTCCAACAGTCTTCTTCACTGTCCTTGCCGCGAGTGCTTCGCGGGTTCAGGGGCCGGAATTAGGCCAGGTTAGCCGACGATAGTTGCGTTGTAAGCCGCAATGGCTTCGCGGTCGACCACGGGCGCGCGTTTCTGGCCCGCTGGAATGCGCACCGAACCTGGCTCGCGCTGGAGCATGTCGGTGAGGCCAAGGAGTGCGGCTTCGCGCCGCGCCTCGGGCAAAACCTGCTCACCGATCAGCCGAATCGAATTGCGACGGTCCTGGTCACTGACATTGCCAAACGGCGCCATCATGAACAGCATGCCGGGGCGCAGACAACGCAGGACGATCTTGAGCTTCTCGGCAACCTCTTCGGGCGTGCCCACCAGCATCTGCAGGTTGTCCTGCATGCGATCAAATCCCACTTCGGTGGCGGCGCGTTGCTGGGCGACGGTCTTCTTCTTGACTCCGATCGTTTCCTCGTCGAGCCGCTCCTTGTTGATGCCGAGCCAACCTGCCTGGGGAACGGTTGCAAGGCGCTTGATCGCGGCGGGTGAGTTGTAGCCTGCCGGAAGGGTGTGCTGTGCCTTGGCGAAGTTGCCGTTGCCCCCGCCGAAGCAGAAGCCCTCGCGGGCGATCCGCTGCGCGCGCTCGCCATCTTCATCGACAAAAATGTTCACGACGTGGCCGAAGTTCTCCGGTCCCGCCTGCAGTCCACGCGAAGCATATTCGTCGGCATAAAAATCCGACATGTCGGCATTGGGCAGAAGCGGTCCGCCGAGCCCGAGATAGGGGTAGCCCTTGTCGACCGCCCATTGGGTCGTCTCGCGGCTGAGGAACCCTGGGATGATCGCGGGCGGGATTGGCTTCTGGTAAGGCAGCGTCCAGGGGTTCACCATGCGGTAGTTGAAGTGCTTGCCCTCGTATCGCCACGGCCCCGGCCGGGTCCACGCCTGCACGATGAAGTCGTGACCTTCCTCGAACATCTCACGGTTGAACGCCGGGTTGGCATTGTTGGCGAACTGTTCCGGGCCGCCGCCACGTACCCATCCGGTGACCAGGCGGCCCTTCGAGATCAGATCGATCATCGCCAGTTCCTCGGCGAGCCGCAGCGGGTTGCGATGCGCCGGGATCGGGTTACCGATCAGCACGATCCTGACTCGCTCAGTCAGCCGCGCCAGCACCGCCGCCTCAATATTTAGCACCGCGCCCAAGCAGAAGGGGTTGCCATGGTGCTCGTTCAGCGCAACCCCGTCAAACCCGACCTGCTCACACAGTACCGCCTCGTCGAGATAGGCATTGTAGTCGTGCGAGGCCTGCACCGCATCAAACGCGCTGTTGGGTAGACCGAAATAGGCGCCGTGCTCGTAAATCTGCTCTTCGGTCAGGCCGCGATAGGGGCGCTCGGTGATGTAGTTGAACTGCATGTGTGCATTACTCCAGGGCGAGACCGCCTCAGCTGGCTCGAACGGATGATTTGGGGGCGGCCATCGGATCAGACAGACCGGCTCCCAGGAGCTTGGATACCAGCGC
>Ga0075370_10000101_pt1 | contig 27175 bp, 23 predicted proteins | sample EndMethybrTD3035_FD_71398 | JGI IMG/M metagenome (GOLD analysis project Ga0075370, IMG submission 71398) | Populus endosphere microbial communities from Tennessee, USA - Endosphere MetaG P. TD hybrid TD303-5 | ecosystem: Host-associated > Plants > Roots > Endosphere | place: USA: Tennessee... | reverse complement strand
ACCATCGCCGGCGGCGCGATCGGCGTCGTGGCGGTGGCCATGGTCTTCGGCACATCGCGCGCGCGATGTGCCGAAGACCATGGCCACCGCCACGACGCCGATCGCGCCGCCGGCGATGGTGGCGGAGGTGCCGATGCGCTCGGCCGCCGCGCCCGCGAGCGTGACGCCGGCCGACTGCCCGAGAAAGAACGAAGACGCGAACGCAGCGACGGCCGCGCCGCGCCGTTCGGGTGCCATCTGCGTCGCGTTGATCTGCAGCGTGTTGTGGAACATGTAGAAGCCGAGCCCTGCGACCAGGCACCCAGGAATCGCCCACCACCAAGCGGGCCCGAGGCCGACAGCGAGCATCGCCAGGCCGAGCAGCACGCCGCCGGCGCGCACCAGGCCGACCTCGCCCAGCAGCGGCACCAGCCGGCTGGACGTCGTCGCGAAGATCAACCCGCCGAAGCCGTAGAGCATCACGAGCGAGCCGGCGAAGCTCAGCGCGATGCCGAAGGTCGAATGCAGATGGGCCGGGAAGAACGCGAACGGCCCATAGAGCAGAGCGCCTTCGAGGAACACCGTGACGAGAATCACCCGCGCCCAGCCGTGCCCGAGCACATGGCTGAAGTCGGCGGCGATGCGCCGCAGCGCCGAGCCCGAGCCCGGCTGCATGCGGCGGGCGCGCTCTGGCAGGCGCCGGTTCAGCGTGAACAGCGTTGCGCTGATGACCAGCAGCAGCGTTGCGATCACGACGTACGGCGCGCGCCAGCTCAGGTGATCGGCCGTGAAGCCGCCGAACGAGACGCCGGCAGCGAGCCCGACGATCTGCCCGATCAGGAAGCGGGCGAGCACCGGCTGCCGGTGCTCGTAGTCGATCACGTCGCCGATCCAGGCCATCGAGAGCGGGATGATCGCTGCCGCGGTCGCGCCCGCGAGCACCCGCGCGACGAGCAGCGACTCGAAGCTCCAGGCGAGCGCGCAAAGCAGCGTCGCGCCTGCGCAGGCGAGGCTCGCGAACGCGACCACGCGGTACTTGCCGAAGCGGTCGCCGAGCGGGCCGAAGAGCAGTTGGGCAAGGCCGTAGGCGATCGAGAAGAAGCTGATCACGTGCGCGGCAGTGCCGAGCGAGACCGAGAACTCGCTGACCAGCCGAGGAAGCAGCGCGTCGTTCACGCGCAGCGACACGCCGCTGCCGAATGCAGCGAGCGACAGGCACACGATGGCGCCGGCCGGGATCGCAGCGTCGGCTTCGTGTGGAGGTGGCGGCCCGCCGGCGGCGCTCAGCGCAGAGCCTCGCGCACGAAATCGAGCCGGTCCTGGCCGAAGAACATTTCGTCGCCGACGAACATCGTCGGCGCGCCGAACACGCCGCGCCGCACCGCATCGTCGGTGTTGTGGCGCAGGATGTCCTTGACTTGCGGATCAGCCGCCAGCGCGAGCATCTCGGCCGGGTCGAAGCCGGCGGCATGCAGCGTGGCGCCGAGCTCGGCCGGGTCGTTCAGGTTGCGGGGATGCACCCACATCGCGTCGAAGACGGCGCGCAGGTAGTCGGCCAGCCGGTGATGCATGCGCAGCTGCACGCCCACCGCACCGCGCATCAGCATCAGCGTGTTGATCGGAAAGTGGGGGTTGTGCTTGTAGGGCACCTGGTAGCGCTGGGCGAAGCGCTCGATGTCGACATTCATGTAGACGCCCTTGGCGGGCACGTTGGCCGGCGATGCGTTGCCGGTGGCCTGGAACACGCCGCCCAGCAGCATGGGCTTGCAGATCAGCTCGGCATCGGCTTCGGCCGCAATCCGCGGGAGCTGTGTCCACGCGAGATAGGTGGTCGGACTGCCGACGTCGAAGAAGAACTCCACGAACTTGGTCATGATGCGGCCTGCATGGTGACGTCCGGACGAGAAGCATACCCACTTCGAGGAGATGACGCATGACAAACCCTGATGGCGCGAATGACGTGCGCGGCCCCGTGGCGCTGGTGATCGGAGCGGGCGATGCGACCGGCGGCGCGATCGCCAGGCGCTTCGCACGCGAGGGACTGGTGGCCTGCGTGACGCGGCGCAGCGCCGACAAGCTGGCGCCGCTGGTCGACGAGATCCGCGCCGCGGGCGGCGCGGCGCGCGGTTTCGCGTCGGACGCCCGCAAGGAAGAAGAGGTGATCGCCCTGGTCGAGCAGATCGAGCGCGAGGTCGGGCCGATCGAGGTGCTGGTCTTCAATATCGGCGCCAACGTGCCCAGCAGCGTGCTCGAAGAGACAGCGCGCAAGTACTTCAAGGTCTGGGAGATGGCGTGCTTCGGCGGGTTCCTGAGTGGGCGCGAGGTGGCGCGTCGCATGGTCGCGCGCGGCCGCGGCACGATTCTCTTCACCGGGGCCACCGCCGCATTGCGAGGGTCGGCCAATTTCGCGGCGTTTGCAGGCGCCAAGCACGCGCTGCGTGCGCTCGCGCAGAGCATGGCGCGCGAGCTGGGGCCGCAGGGCGTGCACGTGGCGCACGTGATCGTCGACGGCGCCATCGACACCGAGTTCATCCGCAGCAACTTCCCGCAGCGCTATGCGCTGAAGGAGCGCGACGGCATCCTCAACCCAGATCACATCGCCGAGAACTACTGGCAGCTGCACCGTCAGCCGCGTGATGCCTGGACCTTCGAGCTCGACCTGCGACCCTGGATCGAAACCTGGTAGCCGCGGCGGCGCAGGCCTTCAAACGCCGGTCGCGCGCCCGATCAGCTCGCGCAGCACGTTGCGCGTGTCCTGGAAGCCTTCAGTCGTCGGGAGCCAGGCGAGCGACGGCAGGTTGCCGCGCTTGGCCGTGCCCATCGGCGCCGCCTCGATGCTCACGTCGCTGCCTGCGGCCTGCTCGAAATTGCGCAGTGCGCGCGGCATGTGGTAGCCGTTGGTGACGAGCACGATGTGTCGAATCCCCTGCGGCTTCAGCAGCGCGATCGTCCGGGCCGCGTTTTCGCGGGTGTCGCGCGAGTTGTCTTCGATCCACTTCAGCGGGCGCCCGTACTCCGACGCGGCAATCTGCGCGGCGATCTGCGCTTCCGGTTTCGCGTCGAGCTGGGCCCAGCCGACGCCGCCGCTGAACGCAACGGGCAGCCCGGTCTCGCGACTGAGCCAGACGCCGTAACGCAGTCGCTCCAACGAGGCTGCCGTGAGGCTGCTCACGCCGTACTCCGGCGCCAGTGCCTCCATGCCGCCTCCGAGAACGACGATCGCGATCGGCCGCTTGGCCAGGTTCTCCGCCTTCAAGGCCTGGATGCGGTCGGCGCTGAGCACCGGCGGCGGATGCAGCACGAACTGCATCAGCAGGCGCGCCGTACCCGTGCACGCACTCAACCAGATCAGCGCCACGCTGAGCAGGATGACGAACCAGCCGAGCCCGCGCCGCGGCAGGATGAGCCGCGCGCCGATCAGCGTGAGCAGCAGCAGCGGAACCGGCGGCAGCAGCAATGCTGTGAGGATCGGTTTCCAGGATTCGATGCCCATCAGGGCGAGCAGGCTGTTCATGGGGTCGGGATTGTGCCCGTCCGTAACCGTTTCGCCCGTTGGCCTGTCACCCGGGCGTGACGCAGTGCATGATGCGGGCCCATCGTGACCTGCACGGAGCGCCGATGACAGAACCCGAACGAGGCTTTCGCGAGCATCAGCTGCGTGAACGGCTGATTCGCAACTACGAGACGATCGCGAAGACCCGCGAGGAGCGCGCGCCGCTCTACGACACGTCGTGCGCGCGCCTGGGCACCGGAACCGCCGCGAAGAAGCTCGGCATCAGCATCGATGTCGTCGCGCCCGGCAAGCTGAGCTGCCCCTACCACTTCCACTATGCGCAGGAGGAGGCGTTCGTGATCCTCGAAGGCGAGGGCACCTTGCGCGTGGCCGGCGAGCGGCTGGCAGTGAAGGCGGGCGACACGGTGTTCATTCCTCCCGGCCCGCAGTATCCGCATCAGTTCATCAACACCTCGTCCGCGCCCCTGAAGTACCTGTCGATCAGCACGAAGGAGAGCCCCGAAGTCGTGGAGTACCCCGACTCGAACAAGTACCTCGCGATGGCATCGGGCCCGCTCGACGATGCCGGCGGCATGCAGGTCTTCGACCACATCCATCGCGCGAAAGACGACCTCGACTACTGGGACGGCGAGCCGTGACCCCGAAAGCCGCGCGCTTTGTGCCAGCATTGGCGCAGGACGGTCCACGCACGCAGCGCGCATGGGACCTTGAATTGTCGGGAGCGGACGTTTGGAAGCATTGAAGCCGCCGGAACTGCCGGCCCCCTCCGGCCGCGGACAGCTCTGGCTGCGTCGCATCGGGTGGTTCGGCATCGGCTTGCTGCTGTTGTGGATGCTGGCCTGGGTAGCGGTGCCGCCGCTCTTGAAGTGGCAGCTGCAAAGCCGGCTGAGCGAAGCACTCGGACGCGCCGTGACCATCGGCGACGTCGGTTTCAAGCCGTGGACGCTCGAGTTCACGTTCGGAGACCTCGCAATCGCGGGCTCGCCCGCAGACCCGGTCAACACGGCAGGGCCGACCCGCGGCACCGTGCCGGGCAAGGAAGGCGATGCCAAGGTCGAGCCCTTGCTGCGCGTGCAGCGGCTGCACGTCAATGTCTCCGGCTCGTCGCTCTTCAGGCTCGCGCCGGTGCTCGAAGAGCTCGATGTCGACTCGCCGCAGCTGCGCCTCGCGCACCTCACGCCGGGCCACTACGACATCGACGACCTGATCGCGCGCTTCACGCCCAAGCCCGAAGCGAACGCCCGCCCATCCGAGCCCGCACGATTCGCGCTCTACAACGTGCAGGTCCGCAACGCGCAGCTGCGTTTCGACGATCGGCCCGTGGGGCGCGTGCACAAGGTCGAGTCGCTCGATCTCTCGCTGCCCTTCATCTCCAACCTGCCGGCGCAGGTCGATGTCAAGGTCGAGCCGCGGCTTGCTTTCAAGCTCAACGGCAGCCCGTTCGACAGCGGCGCGCAGGCGACGCCGTTCGCGCAGACCCGCAGCGGAACGTTGAAGTGGAAGACGGGCGACGTCGATCTCGGCCCGTACCTGGTGTACCTGCCCGAATCGCTGCCGGTGCGGATCAAGCGCGGTGCGGTGTCGAGCGATCTCGGGCTGCAGTTCGAGGTGCCTGCCAGCGGCTCGCCGAAGGTCGTGATGAGCGGGACGATCGGCGTGCGCGACCTGGTGCTGACGGACCCGGCGGGTGCGCCGCTGCTGAACTGGCAGCAGCTCAAGCTCGGCCTGCGCGACGTGCAGCCGCTGGCGCGCAAGCTCGCGTTCGACACGCTGCGCGTGGAGGGTGCGCGGTTGTTCGTCGCGCGCGACACGGCCGGGCAGATCAACCTGATGCGGCTGGCCGGAGCGCCTGCGTCCGCGGCCAGTGCGACATCGACATCGACATCGACATCGACAACTGCCTCGGCAGGGGCGAGCGCCGCGTCGGCGCCGCCGGCCCGCGTGGCATCGGCCAACTCGGGCGACGGCGGGTGGCAGGTCAGCCTCGAGGGGATCGAGCTGGCCGGCGCCGGCGTGGCGTGGAACGACACGTCGACCCAACCCGACGCCGCGCTGCAGCTCGACGGGTTGTCGCTCGCCCTCAAGCAGGTGCGCTGGCCCGTGAGCGCGGCGATGCCGCTGCACCTGGCCGGCACGCTGCGCTCGCAGGCGCAAGGCGCGGCTTCGGGCGGCACGTTCGAGATCGACGGGCCGTTGACCGACCACGATGCGAAGCTCGGCATCAAGCTCGACGCCGTTGCGCTCGATCTGGCGGCTCCCTACCTCGCGCAGTTCCTGAGCGCGAAGCTCGAGGGCAAGCTCGCCGCACAGGCCCAGCTCGATTGGTCGGCCGCCGCCGATGCACCGCGACTGAAGCTCGCGCTGGACAGCGCGACGCTCGATGGCGTGCATCTGCGCGGCAAGGGCACCGCGCCGGTACGCCGCGCTGCTGCCGCGCCGGCGCGTGAAGCCAACGACGGAGTTGCGCTCAAACATCTGGCGCTCGCCGACGTGCAACTCGACGTGCTGGGCCGCCACGCGGCGATCGGCAGCGTGAAGCTGGTCGAGCCGAATGTGGGCGTCGTTCGCGAGCGCGACGGCAAGGTCAACGTGCTGGGCTGGCTCGCCTCCGAGCCTTCGCGGCAGGCTGCGTCCAACGGCGCGGCAAGGAAGCCGGGCAACAGTGCGAAGGAAGCGCCGTGGCGCGTCTCGCTGAAGGAGCTTTCGCTCGACGGCGGCCAGGCGCAGCTGCACGATGCGGCGGCGCGGCCCGATGGGCGGCCGGTGCGTGTCGAGATGAACGGCTTGCGGGTGGCCTTGCGCAACTTCGAATGGCAGGGCGAGCGCGCAGTGCCGCCGGCCAAGCTGGAGCTGAACGCGCGCGTCGGTGCCGCCACTGCGCGCGGCGAGCGGGCGGGGCGCGGCGGGCTGATCGACTGGAACGGCCAGGTCGGCATGCAGCCGATGCTTGCGAACGGCAAGCTGCGCGTCGAGCGGTTTCCGGTCCATCTGTTCGAGGCGTATTTCGGTGCGCAGCTGCCGGTGAGCATCGTGCGTGCGGAGGCCGGCTACACCGGCACGCTGGCGCTGAGTCAAGCGGCAAGCGGCCTGGACGTGCGGGCCGCCGGCGACGTGCTGCTCGGCGATGTTCACGTCGCCTCGCTCCCCGACGCGAACACGCGCGCGGGCATCGCGTCGACCGACGAGCTGCTGAACTGGCAGGCGCTCGCGCTCAAGGGCTTGAGCTTCACTATGAAGCCCGGCGCGAAGCCGTTGCTCGAAGTGCGCGAGGCCGCGCTGAGCGACTTCTACTCGCGCCTGATCGTCACCGAGCAGGGGCGCTTCAATCTGCAGGACGTGGCCGCGCCGACCGGTGCGGCGAGTGCGCCGGCCGCGTCGGCGTCGGCACCCGCGTCGGTGTCTGCGTCTGCGCCTTCGCCAACACCGACAGCCGTCGCGACGGCTGCGTCGGCTGCGTCGGCCGCGTCGGCCGCGAGCGCGCCGGCCGGCAGTCCGCTGCCGATCGACGTGCGCATCGGAGCCACTCGCCTCACCAACGGCAAGGTCGACTTCAGCGATCGTTTCGTGCGGCCGAACTACAGCGCCGCGTTGACCGAACTGAACGGCCAGCTCGGCGCGTTCCGCTCCGACTCGCGCGAGATGGCAACGCTCGAGCTGCGCGGCCGGGCCGCCGGCACGGCGCTGCTCGAGATCAGCGGGCAGATCAATCCGACCGCGAAGCCGCTCGCGCTCGACATCCGCGCAAAAGCCACCGACCTCGAACTCGCGCCGCTCTCGCCGTACGCCGGCAAGTACGCGGGCTATGCGATCGAGCGCGGCAAGCTCAGCATGGACGTTGCGTACAAGATCGATGCGGACGGCAAGCTGAACGCATCGAACCAGGTGATCCTCAACCAGCTCACCTTCGGCGAGAAGATCGCCTCGCCCGAGGCGACCAAGCTGCCGGTGCTGCTGGCGGTCGCGCTGCTGAAGGACCGCAATGGCGTGATCGACATCAACCTGCCGATCAGCGGCAGCGTCAACGATCCGCAATTCAGCGTCGGCGGGATCATCGTCAAGGTCATCTTGAACCTGATCGCGAAGGCATTGACGGCACCGTTCTCCCTGCTTGCCGGCGGTGGGAGCGACGACCTGAGCCTGGTCGAGTTCACGCCCGGCACGGCAACCTTGAGCCCGAGCAGCGGAGCAACGATCGACAAGGTCGCGAAGGCGCTGACCGACCGGCCTGCGCTGAAGATGACCGTGACCGGCGCGTCCGACCCGGCTTCGGAACGCGAGGCATACCAGCAGGCGCTGATCGATGCGCGGCTCGTCGCGGAGCAGCGGCGTGAGGCACTGCGCTCAGGAGCCGCCGCACCGGCGGCGAGTGCGGCGAGCGCACCTGCTTCGGCGCCGGTGCTGAATGCGGATGAACGCAACCGGTTGTTGAAGGAGGTCTACAAGCAGACCGAGATCCCCAACAAGCCGCGCAACGTGCTCGGCTTCCAGAAAGACATCCCGCCGGCCGAGATGGAGGCGCTGCTGAAGACGCGGCTGCTCGTCACCGAAGAGGCGATGCGCGAGCTCGCGCTGCAGCGCGGCATCGTGGTGCGCGACGCGCTGATCGCGAAAGGGCTGCCGAGCGAACGGCTGTTCCTCGCGGCACCGAAGCTGCGCGTCTCTGGCGAAGACGACGCGAAGTGGACGCCGCGGGTGCAGCTGACGTTGTCGACGAACTGAGCTCGGGGGGCGTCTCAGAAGAAGGCTTGCAAGCCCGTCTGCGCGCGTCCCAGGATCAGCGCATGCACGTCGTGCGTGCCCTCGTAGGTGTTCACCGTCTCGAGGTTGATCATGTGGCGGATCACGTGGTACTCGTCATGGATGCCGTTGCCTCCATGCATGTCGCGTGCGGTACGCGCGATGTCGAGCGCCTTGCCGCAGCTGTTGCGCTTGATCAGCGAGATCATCTCGGGCGCAGCCTTGCCCGCGTCGAGCAGGCGGCCGACACGCAGGCAGCCCTGCAGGCCGAGCGTGATCTCGGTCTGCATGTCGGCGAGCTTCTTCTGGATGAGCTGGTTCTGCGCCAGCGGGCGGCCGAACTGGGTGCGGTCCAGCGTGTACTGGCGCGCTGCGTGCCAGCAGAACTCGGCGGCACCGAGCGCTCCCCACGCGATCCCGTAGCGCGCCTTGTTCAGGCAGCCGAACGGACCCTTCAGGCCGCTGACGTTGGGCAGCAGGTTCTCTGCCGGCACGAACACGTTGTCCATCACGATCTCGCCGGTGATGCTCGCGCGCAGGCTCATCTTTCCTTCGATCTTCGGGGCGCTCAGGCCCTGCATGCCTTTTTCGAGGATGAAGCCGCGGATCGCCTCCTGGCCACCCACTTGTCCATCGGGATCCTCGAGCTTCGCCCAGACGATGAACACATCGGCGATCGGCGAGTTGGTGATCCACATCTTGCTGCCCTTGAGCCGGTAGCCGCCGTCGACGGGCTTGGCGCGCGTGAGCATGCTCGCCGGGTCGGAACCGTGGTTCGGCTCGGTGAGGCCGAAGCAGCCGACCCACTCGCCTGTGGCCAGGCGCGGGAGGTATTTCTGGCGTTGGGCCTCGTTGCCGTAGGCGTGAATCGGGTGCATCACGAGCGAGCTCTGAACGCTCATCGCGCTGCGATAGCCGCTGTCGACGCGCTCGACCTCGCGCGCGACGAGCCCGTAGCTCACGTGGTTGACGCCGGGGCAGCCGTAGCCTTCGATCGTCGAGCCGAGCATGCCGAGTTCGCCGAGCTCGTTCATGATCGCGCGGTCGAAGGTCTCGTGGCGCGCCGCCATCAGCACGCGCGGCTGCAGGCGCTCCTGGCAGTACGAATGCGCGGCATCACGCACGGCGCGTTCCTCGTCGTCGAGCTGGTCGTCGAGCAGGAAGGCATCGTCCCACTTGAAAGCGGCTTTCATGGTCGTAAGTTCCGATCGGTTGAAGCGACCGATCATAGAACGGAGCAATGATGACCCCATCCATCGAAACCATCACTCTCGGCGGCGGCTGCTTCTGGTGCGTCGAGGCTGTCTACGAACGGGTCCAGGGCGTGACCGGCGTCGAGTCGGGCTACGCCAACGGCCACGTCGCAAACCCGAGTTACGAGCAGGTCTGCGGCGGAGACACCGGGCATGCCGAGGTCGTGCGCGTGAGCTTCGATCCGGCCCGGATCAGCCTGCGCGAAGTGCTCGAGATCTTCTTCGTCGTGCACGACCCGACAACGCTGAACCGCCAGGGCAATGACGTCGGAACGCAGTACCGCTCGGGCATCTACTTGCACAGCGCGGCGCAGGAGGCGATCGCACGCGAGGTGCTGGCCGAGGTCGACGAGCTTCACAAGGGGCGTGTCGTGACAGAGCTGCTGCCCGAGCGCGACTATTCACGCGCCGAGGACTACCACCAGCACTACTTCGCGAACCACCCGAACCAGGGCTATTGCGCCTTCGTCGTGGCGCCGAAGGTCGAGAAGTTCAAGAAGACTTTCGCGAGCAGGGTGCGTGCGGCCTGATGCCGCCGCGCGCGCTGCAACGCGCGCGTGCCGATACACTTCGGGCATAACACCGCGCCGCGCTGGGACATGTCCGTCCCGGCCGAGCGCGGCCTCGGGGTGGCTTGCATGGACGACGATCTGTGGCTGGCGGCTCCGTACGCGGCCATCAAAATCTGGACCGACGAAACCGGCGCGCGCTGGCAGATGAACCCGGCGGCGCTCGAGTGGGGCCGCTCAGTCGAGCTGCGTGATTCCGACTGGCGCGCCCTCGCCGAGCAGTTGGCTGCGGCTCAGCCGCCCGATGCAGGCGGCGAAGGCTCGCTCTCGACACCGCGGCTGCGCTGGAATTCCATCCGCGTACGCGATGCCTGGGTGGTGTGGCTGCGGCCCGAAGCAGCGCCCGACGCCGAACCGTGGCGCAACATCGGCGACAGGCTCGAGCTCGTGCAGCGTTTCGGCCGCCTGTGCCTCTGGGAGCGGAACATCCAGACCGGCGAGGGGCGCTGGGACGCTCACACCTTCCGCCTGTTCGGCTTCGAGCCCGACGAAGTGGTGCCCGACTTCGAAACCGCCACCACACGCATCCACCCCGATGATCGTGAACGGGTTCGCAGCGAGTACCAGCGCTTTCTGCAGCACCCGGGACAGCACAGCAGCCGCTACCGGCTGAGCCTGCCGGATGGTTCGGTGCGCCACGTGCACGCGTTGCTCGAGGTGCGCGCGGGTCCCGACGGGCGGCCGCAGTCGGTGATCGGCGGAATGGTCGACGACACCGAAGGCGTGATGCGCGTCCTGGCCCAGAAGGCCGTCAGCGAGAAGTTCGAGAAGGCACTGAACCTTGCGAAGGTGTCGGTCTGGCACATCGACGCCGCTCACAACCGGATCGCGTTCAACGACGTGGGCTACGAGTTGACCGGTCTCGGGCGCCCGCCCGACGGGCTGGGCCTCGAGGAGGTGCGCGCGACGGCGCATCCCGATGACGTCGACGCGATCGTGCGCGCCGCGGACGAAGCGATGCGGCGCCCGGGTGTCGTGGACGTCGAGGCGCGCTATCGCAACCCCGACGGCAGCTACCGGAACCTGCTGACCCGTCGAGTCGCCGAGCGAGATGCGAGCGGCAAGGTGATCGGCCTGATGGGCATCTCGCTCGATCAGACCGCTCAGATCGCCGAGCGCGAACGTGCCCGCGCGCTGGCAGGGCGCATCGAGCTCGTGACCGAGGCCGCACGCGTGGGCGTGTGGAGCGTCGACACCAGCTGCGATGCCGTCGAGTGGAACGCCGAGATGATGCGCATCTATGGCTTGGCACTCGACGGCCCCGCGCCGAGCCTGAAGCGCTGGATCGGCGAACTGGTGCACCCCGAGGACAGGCGCGCGCTCGTGACCGAACGCCGGCTCGCTGCCGAGGCGGGACGGCTCGACTTCGAGGCCGACTTCCGGATCGTCCGGCCCGATGGCGAAGTGCGCTGGGTCGCCTGCCGCTCGCGACGTGAGCTGCGCGAAGGCGGCGAGTTGGTCGTGGGCATCCATCTCGACACGACCGAACAGACGCTTCAACGCCAGCGCGCCGAACAGGCCTTGCGCGACCGCGAGAACGCGCAGCGCGCGAATGTGGCGAAGTCGGCCTTCCTCGCGCGCATCAGCCACGAGCTGCGCACGCCGCTCAATGCGGTGCTCGGCTTTGCGCAGCTTCTCGAACACGACGACGCGGCGAGCGGCCTGCCGCCGCTGCAGCGCGAACGCGTGGCACACATCCGCTCGGCCGGCGAGCATCTGATGGCGTTGATCGGCGACGTGCTCGACCTGTCGGCGATCGAGGCGGGCAATCTGGTGGTTGCGCGCGAGCCGGTGTCCATCGACGCGGTGCTCGGCGATGTGGCGTCGTGGCTGGCGCCGCTCGCGAGCGCGAACCGCGTCACCGTGCGTGTCGGGCGCAGCGAGGCTTGGGTGCTGGCGGACGCGCAGCGGCTGCGCCAGATTCTCGTGAACCTCGCGACCGATGCGATCAAGTACGCGCAAGCCGACGGGACGGTCTGGCTGGACGTGCAGGCCGGCGCCGACGGCTGGTTCATCTGCGTGCGCGACGACGGGCACGGCCTCACCGCCGCAGAGCGCGAGCACCTGGCCGATTCTTTCGCGAGGCTGGAGAGCGAACGCCAGCCCAAGGAGACTGGCGAGCCGGCGATCGGGCTGACGATCGTGCGCCGCCTCGCCGAGTTCATGGGCGGGCGCGTCGACGTGGTCGACGTCGACGGCCCGGGCAGCGAGTTCCGGGTGTGGCTGCCGTCCTGTGCGGCACCGCATGCGACGACCACGGCTGCCTCCGGCGCGAGCCAGGAAGCGGCCGCGCCGCAGTTCTCGATCCTGTACATCGAGGACAACCCGGTCAATGTGATCCTCGTCAAGGAACTGGTCGCGATGCGGCCCGGCGTGACGCTGGTGTGCTGCGTGGACGGTGTGTCGGGGGTCGAGCGCGCACTGGCCGATCGGCCCGACGTGGTGCTGGTCGACATGCAGCTGCCCGACATCGACGGCTACGAAGTGCTCCAGCGGCTGCGTGCCGGGCCGAGTCTGGCGGGGAGCTCGATCATCGCGTTGTCCGCGAACGGCATGAGCGACGACATCGAGCGTGCCAAGGCGGCCGGGTTCGACGACTACTGGACCAAGCCGATCGACTTTCGGCGCTTCCTGGCGGGCCTGGACGCACTGATGGGTGCGAGGGCCGGCGCGCTCCAGTGAGTGGGCAGCGTCAGGGCGCGAGGCGCTCGCGAATCCAGCTGCTGCCCTCGAGCCGGTAGCGCAGCCGGTCGTGCAGGCGCGACTTGCGCCCCTGCCAGAACTCGTAGGTGTCCGGCGCAAGCCTGAATCCGCCCCAATGCGGCGGGCGCGGCGGCCGCAGCATGAACTGCGCACCGTACTTCGCCGCGTTCGCCACCAGCAACGAGCGCGACGCGATCACCTGGCTCTGCGGCGATGCCCACGCGCCGATGCGCGAGTCGAGCGGGCGGGAATCGAAATATGCGTCGGACTCCTCGGCCGATGTCCTCGTCACGCGGCCCTCGATGCGGACGACGCGTTCGAGTTCGACCCAATGAAATTGCAGCGCCGCGAAGGGATGCTCCTCCAGCTCGCGCCCCTTGCGGCTCTGGTAGTTCGTGAACCAGACGATTCCGCGCGCATCGAAGCCCTTGATCAACACGATGCGGCTCGAAGGCCGGCCGTTGCTGCCCACTGTGGCGAGCGTCATCGCATTCGGTTCGGGCAGCTGCGCGTCGATCGCCTGCTGAAGCCACAGCCGAAACTGCTCCAGTGGGTCGGCGTGCGACGCCGACTCGTCGAGCTCGGCGCGTTCGTAGCTCTTGCGAAGGTTCGCGATGTCGTTCATCGGCGCAGTATAGGAAGTTGGCGATTTCGTATCGGGGAACGTGAGGCGGCAAAACGCTTACGGGGAAGGCCTTAGGTGAAGAACCCACTACCTGGAAGGCGACCCACCTTCCATTCTTGGTCTGGGGATGGATCGTCGGCGCTGCCGCAGGCAGCATCGCGACCTTCATGTTCGACTGTCGAGGAGAGGGAATGGCGTTGGGGCCCGCGCTCATCGTGCTGGCGGCCGGCAAGGGCTCGCGGTTCAGCGGTGCCGAGCACAAGCTCGCGCAGCCGCTCGGACCGTCGAGCGTGCTGGGCAGCACGTTGCGTCACGCAATCGAGACACACCTTCCGGTCGTCGTCGTCACGACCGAGCCGCTTGCCGAACTGGCGCGGCGCAGCGTCGCGGCGCGCGACGTGGTCGTGCTGCCCGAGGTCGGATCGGGCGCGACGAGCGGCACGCTCGGCATGGGCTACTCGATTTCAGCCGGTGTCGCGGCGCGGCCCGATGCGGCCGGCTGGCTGATTCTCCCGGGCGACATGCCGCTGGTTCGCCCGGCGTCGATGCTTGCCGTCGCTCGCCAGCTCGAGCACCACGCGGTTGCGTATGCCCAGCACAAAGGGCGGCGCGGCCACCCGGTGGCGTTCTCGGCCGAGCTGTACTCGGAGCTCCTCGCGCTGAGCGGCGACGAAGGTGCGCGCCGGCTGGTGGCTCGCTATCCGGCGATCGGCGTCGAACTCGACGATCCCGGGGTGCTGGTCGATGTCGACACCCAGGCCGATCTGGAGGGCGTGCGCCGCGCCGACGGCGTCAGCGTGCGCTGAACGCTCAGGCCGTGAGCGCATGGTGGCGTGCCAGGCACACCAGGCGCTCGACGTCGGTGTCGCGAATCCCGCAGCCCCGAAGTGAGTTCGCGGTCTCGAGAAGGTAGTCGAGCGTGCTGCCGTAACGTCCTGTTGCGCAACGAAGGATCTCGACCATCTGCGCGTCGCCAATCGGCCCGGTGTGCGCGGGGCTCGAGCGGCTCAGCGTGAAGGCGAGAGCGTTCACGCGGCCCTGGGTGGTGCGGCAGCTCAGCCATTTGGGGTCGTAGACGCCAGTCGGCATCTCGCGCCGCCAGAGCCGCTCCATCTGCTCGGGCACTTCGTCGCGCTCGATCCGGTAAACCATGCCGCGGCAAGAGCCGCCCGAAACCAGCGCGAACACGAGGCCCGGGCATTCGGGTGACCCGCGATTCACCCGCGAGCGCATCTGCAGCGCCCGGTGCCAACCGTGCACGACCGCCGGTCGTGCCTCGATGGAGTCGAACTCGGGGCGCCAGATCAGCGAGGCATAGCCGAACACCCACAGGTCGCCGTCGCCGCCCCAGGCGCGTATCGCCTCCTGCAGCATTGGCTCCGGATCGCGCACGTGCAAGTCGGCGTAGAGGGACGACATGACCTCGACTCTAAAATCAATCGGGCCGCGTGGGGCACACAAGGACAAACCAATGAACGACCAGAACGATGATGCGCAAAATTTTGCACTGATGGTGCTGGCCGGTGTGGTGGCGCTCGTGATTGCGGGCGTGCTCGCGTTGGCAATCTCGACGAGCGGCGGCCAGCCGGGCGAGGGTGGCGCGGCGGCGAGTGCCGCCGCTCCCGGCCCCGCTGCCTCCGCGCAGGCCGCAGCAGCCGAGGCGGCTCCGGGCGCGGCGGTTCCGGCACTCGGCGAGGCCGATGCGCGCATCTACTTCGAGCTGGCATCCGATGCGCTGCCTGCCGAGGCCGCCGCCGAGCTGGCGCGAATCGCCGACGCGGCGCGTGCCGATGCCGGCAAGGTGGTGCTCATCTCGGGCTATCACGATGAAAGCGGTGACGCCGCCAAGAACGCCGAACTCGCGAAGAAGCGCGCGTTCGCGGTGCGCCACGCGCTCGAGGCCAACGGCGTCGCGCGCGAGCGGCTCGTGATGGACAAGCCCCGGGTCACGCTCGGCGGCGCCGACGCGCGCGAAGCGCGCCGGGTCGAGATGCGGCTGAGATGAACGCCATGGGCGAGCTTGCTCGCGGCGCCGCGCGTCGCCCTGTGGCCCGAAGGGGCGCTCGGTTGTTTTGACGATGTAACTTGGTTACTTGATAATTCGAGGCCCGGTTACATCGCAGGAAGGACCCCGACCATGCCGCCACTGCACCCCGAAGTCGCGCGTGTCACCGACCGCATCCGCGAGCGCAGCCGAAAACTGCGCCATGCCTATCTGGCGAGGGTCGACGCGGCGATCGACCGGCCACGTGGCGCCGATCGAATGGGCTGCGCGAACGTCGCCCACGCATTCGCCGCGCTGCCGGGTCGCGACAAGCTCCGCATCGTCGCCGAGCGCGCCCCGAACCTCGCGATCGTCACGGCCTACAACGACATGCTGTCGGCCCACCAGCCCTACGAGGGCTTCCCCGCCCTGATTCGCGACGAGGCCCAGCGCCACGGGGCGACCGCGCAAGTGGCGGGCGGCGTGCCGGCGATGTGCGACGGCGTGACGCAGGGATTGCCCGGCATGGAGCTGAGCCTCTTCTCGCGCGACACGATCGCGATGGGCACCGCTGTCGCGCTCACGCACGACGTCTTCGACGCGGCATTGCTGCTCGGTGTATGCGACAAGATCGTGCCGGGCCTCCTGATCGGCGCGCTGCACTTCGGACATCTGCCATGCGTGTTCGTGCCGGCCGGTCCGATGAGCAGCGGCCTGAGCAACACCGACAAATCGAAGGTTCGCGAGCAACACGCGCAGGGGTTGGTCGGCCGAGCCGAACTGCTCGAAGCCGAATCGGCTGCGTATCACGGCGCCGGCACCTGCACCTTCTACGGCACTGCCAACAGCAATCAGATGCTGCTGGAAGCGATGGGCCTGCATGTGCCGGGCGCTGCGTTCGTGCACCCGCACGCGCAGTTGCGCGAAGCGCTGACGCGTGAAGCCGCGCGCGCCGCGCTCGGCATCGTCAAGGGAGCGCGATTCACGCCCATCGGGCAGCTCGTCGACGAACGCACCATCGTCAACGCGATGGTCGCGCTGCTGGCAACCGGCGGCTCGACGAATCACCTGATCCACTGGGTTGCGGTCGCGCGCGCCGCCGGCATCTTGATCGACTGGACCGACTTTGCCGAGCTGTCCAAGGTGACTCCGCTGCTCGCACGCGTGTACCCGAACGGCGTTGCAGACGTGAACCAGTTTCAGGCTGCGGGCGGACCGGGCTTCGTCATTCGCGAGCTGATCGCCAGCGGCCGCATGCATGCCGACGTGCGCACCGTTTCGGCCGGAGGCCTCGGCGACTACACCACGCTGCCCAGCCAGCATGACTCTCAACTGCGCTGGAGCGCGCTGCCGGAAGCGAGCGGCGACGCCTCGGTGGTGCGGCGCGCCGACGCGCCGTTCAGCGAGGAGGGCGGGCTCAAGCTGCTCACCGGCAACCTGGGCCGCGCGGTGATCAAGATCTCGGCCGTGCCGAGCGACCGGCACGTGGTGGAGGCGCCGGCGATCCTCTTCGATACGCAGGAAGCGCTGCTCGCTGCGTTCAAGGCCGGCCAGCTGGAACGCGATTTCATTGCGGTCGTGCGCTTCCAGGGCCCGCGTGCGAACGGCATGCCCGAGCTCCACAAGCTGACGCCGCCGCTCGGCGTGCTGCAAGGACGCGGCTTCAAGGTGGCGCTCGTGACCGACGGCCGCATGAGCGGCGCATCGGGCAAGGTGCCTGCCGCCATCCACGTCTCGCCCGAAGTGCTCGCCGGTGGCCCGCTGGGAAAGCTGCGCGACGGCGACCTCGTGCGCCTGGACGCCACCGCGGGCACGCTCGATGCATTGGTACCGGCGCAGGAATGGGCGCAACGCACGCAGGCCGAGCTTGCGGACGAGCAGGCCGAGGTCAACGGGCACGGGCTCGGGCGCGAACTCTTCGGCGGAATGCGCCGCAACGTGCTGAGTGCCGAGGAAGGCGCCTGCACCTGGCTGTGAGCCTCAACTCTTCGAACCCAACACGCACATGAACACTCTCGACCTCGTTTCCTACGGCCCGGTGATTCCGGTCATCGTGATCAACAAGCTCGAAGACGCCGTGCCGATGGCGCGCGCGCTTGTTGCCGGCGGTGTGCGCGTGCTCGAGGTCACGCTGCGCACCCGGATCGCGCTGCAGTGCATGGAGGCGATCGCGCGCGAGGTGCCCGAGGCCGTGCTCGGTGCGGGCACGATCCGCAGCGTCGCCGATGCGAAGGCAGCGAAGGACGTCGGCTGCGTGTTCGGCGTGAGCCCCGGCTACACGAGCCAGATCGGCAACGCGTGCCGCGACATCGACCTGCCGCTGCTGCCCGGCACGGCGACCGCCAGCGAGGTGATGCAGGCAAGCGCCGATGGCTACTCGTTCCTGAAGTTCTTTCCGGCGATGCAGGCAGGCGGCATCCCAATGCTGAAGGCTCTTGCCGGGCCGTTCACCGACATCGTGTTCTGCCCGACCGGTGGCATCACGGTCGAGACTGCGCCGCAGTTCCTCGCGCTGCCGAACGTGAAGGTCTGCGGTGGCTCATGGCTGACGCCGGCCGATGCCGTCGCCGCAAGAGACTGGGCGCGCATCACGCAGCTCGCGAAAGAGGCGAGCGCGTTGCGCGTCGCCTGAAGCTCACGCGGCGTCGCGCTCGATGAGCTCGATCTTGTAGCCGTCGGGGTCGGTGACGAACGCGATCACCGTCGTTCCGCCCTTTACCGGGCCGGCCTCGCGCGTGACGGCGCCGCCGTTCTTGCGGATCTTCTCGCACGCCGCATAGGCATCCGCCACGCCGATCGCGATGTGTCCGTAAGCGGTGCCGAGTTCATACGACTCGACCCCGTGGTTGTAGGTCAGCTCGATCTCGGCATGCTCGGGGTTGTTGCCGTAGCCGACGAACGCGAGCGAGTACTTCTGGTCGGGCCGCTCGGTCGTGCGAAGCAGCTTCATTCCGAGCACGTTCGTGTAGAAGTCGATCGAGCGCTGCAGGTCGCCGACCCGCAGCATGGTGTGAAGCAGTCTCATTTGATGTCGAAGATGAAGCAGGTGGTGGAGGCGTGAGCGTACAGCCTGCCGTCCGGCCCGAACAGCCTGCCTTCCGCGGTGGCCATCCGGTTGCCGCCGTGGATGATCTTGCCCTCGGCGCGCACCATCGGGATCTTGTCGGTCAGCGGCCGCACGATATTGATCTTCAGCTCGGCCGTCGTATAGGCCTTGCCGACCGGCATGGTCGTGTGCACTGAACAGCCGACGCATGAGTCCAGCAGGGTGGCGAACCAGCCGCCGTGCACGGAGCCGAGCGGGTTGTAGTGGCGTAGCAGCGGCGTGCCCTGGAATACAGCGCGCCCGAACTCGACTTCGACGAGCCAGAAGTCCAGCGTGTCGGCGATTGGCGGATAGGGCAGCTTGCCCTGCAGCATGGCCTGCAGCTGCTGCAGGCCGGTGAGCGGCGCCACCTGCTCGGGGCGCGCCACGCCGGCCTGAACCATCACCTTGCGCAGATCTGCCAGGCGCGAGCGCCACTGGTCGAGCACGTGTGACGGGTCGGCGGTCTCGGTCGTCATCGATTCACCTCAGATAGTTGCATATACAAAAGTTGCAGGTACAATTATGCCATGCGATCCAGAACCACACCCGGGCCCGTCCCTGCCAGCGCAGCGGCGGCGCAGCCGGCGGGCTGCAGCAGCTTCAAGCTGCGCCAGCTGTCGCGCCGGGTCAGCCAGCACTTCGACCACATCGTCGGCGAGGCCGGCCTGAGAACGACGCAGTACTCGCTGCTGTCGCACATCACGCGGCTCGGGCCGATCCGCCCAGGCGAGCTCGCCGCGTCGATGGAGATGGACCCGTCGACGTTGACGCGCAACCTGCAGCCGCTGATCGCGCACGGCTGGGTCGTCGTCGGCGCCGGCGCCGATGGACGCAGCCGCAGCATCGAAGCGACCGACGCGGGGCGCGCCAAGCGCAGCGAAGCGCAACGCGAGTGGAAGCGCGCCCAGGTTGCACTGAACGATCGCCTCGGGCCGCAACGAGTGGCTCAGCTGCATTCGGTGATCGACGAATGCCTGGCGCTGATGAACGACACCGAAGGAAGCCATGATGAGTGACACGACAACGCCGGGCACAACGACCGCGGCATCGAGCGGAATCACGAAACGCCAGGTCGGCGTCGGCCTGGTGCTGCTCGCGGCGGCCGGCACGTTTGCGCTGACCATGGGTGCGCGCCAGTCGATGGGGCTGTTCGTCAGCACCTTGAACACGTCGACCGGTCTGGGCATTGCGAGCATCAGCCTCGCGTTCGCATTCGGCCAGCTCTGGTGGGGACTGACGCAGCCGTTCGCCGGCATCGTGGCCGACCGGATCGGCGCCGGGCGCGTGTTGTTCGCCGGCGTGCTGCTGGTGGCGCTCGGCACGGCGCTGGTGCCGTTCATGACCACGACGTTCGGGCTGACCATCGCGATCGGCGTGCTCGCGGCCGGCGGCGCCGGCATGGCGGGGCCGTCGGTCCTGATGGGTGCGACCGTGCGCCTGATTCCCGCCGAGAAGCGCGGCATGGCGACCGGCATCGTCAACGCCGGCGGTTCGTTCGGCCAGTTCGTGTTCGCGCCGATCGCACAGGGCGTGACAGCGGCGGCCGGGTGGGTCGCATCGCTGCAGACCTTGGCAGCCATCTCCTTGCTGGCCTTGCCCGCCGCCTGGGTACTGCGCGGCAATTCCGTGCAGGCGGCGAGCGCGGCCGTGGCCGCCGGCGCGGCACCGGTCAAGACCGAGACCACAGGCGCCGCGCTGCGGCGCGCGCTGGCCGATCCGAGCTACCGCCTGTTGAGCGCGGGCTTCTTCGTCTGCGGATTCCACGTCGCGTTCATCGCCACGCACCTGCCGGGCGTGGTGGCTGCGTGTCAGCTGCCGCCAGCGGTGGGGGCATGGTCGCTCGCGGTGATCGGGCTGTTCAACATCGTCGGCAGCTTCGCGATGGGTTGGGCGGTCGGCCGCTGGCGCATGAAGTCGCTGTTGGCGCTTGTCTACCTGACGCGCGCGCTGGCGGTCATCGTGTTCATGTTCGCGCCGAAGACCGAGGCGGTGATGCTGGTGTTCGCGGCGGTGATCGGCTTGAGCTATCTCTCGACGGTGCCGCCCACCGCCGGCCTCGTTGCCAAGATGTTCGGCACGGCGCACATGGCCACGCTCTTCGGCGTCGTGATGCTCGCGCACCAGATCGGCGGCTTCCTAGGCGCCTACATGGGCGGCAAGGCGTTCGAGTGGACCGGCAACTACGACTGGATGTGGTACGCCGACATCGTGCTGGCCGTCGGCGCCGCGCTCGTGAACCTGCCGATCCGCGAGGCGCGTCTCGCGCCGCGGGTTGCAGCGGCGTGACCGGCGTTCAGCTCGTGACGGTGTAGTTCAGCGTCAGCCGACCGCCGTCGACGTAGACGATCTCGCCGGTCATGTAGCTCGCCGCGCTGCTCACGAGGAACGCGCAGACGTCGGCGATCTCGCCGGGTTCGCCCAGGCGCTTCATGGGTGTGCGGCTCATGATGCGCTGCTTGGCTTCCTCGCTGCCGAGCACGGCGTTTTTCGCGAGCTCTGTTGCGATCGTTCCGGGCGCCACGGCATTCACGCGAATGCCCTTGTCGGCGAGCGCGAGCGCCATCACGCGCGTCAGCTGGTTGATCCCGCCCTTGCTGACGTTGTAGCTCGCGATGCTCGGGATCGCGAGCACGCTGTTGACCGAGCTCATGTTCACGATCGAGCCGCCGCCGGCGTTCGCCATCGCACGTGCGACCGCCTGGCCGACAAGAAACGCGCCCTTGAGGTTCACGTCGATCACCGCGTCCCAATCGGCTTCCGTGATGTCGAGAAAGTCGGACGCCTTGAAGATGCCCGCGTTGTTGATCAACGCGTCGACACGCCCGTAGGTTGCGAGCGTCTGCGCCAATGCCGCATCGACCTCGGACTTGCGCGCGACGTTGCAGTGCACGTAGTGGGCACGGGCGCCGCCTTCCACGAGGCGCTTGGCAAGCTCGTTGCCGTGCGCGTCGTCGACGTCCCACAGCGCAACGGCCGCGCCGTCGGCAGCCAGCCGCTGCGCGCAGGCGGCGCCGATGCCTTGCGCGGCTCCGGTGACGATCGCGACGCGATCTTCGAGATGAAAGTGGACGGGTGTGTTCATCGTGTCGTTCTCCGTTTCAGCCAAACCTCGATGCCCTGGGCATTGAGCTCGAGGTCCAGCGCCAGTAATTCATGCACGCGCTCGCCGGTGAACGTGCAGCCGTGTGCGCGCAAACTGCGCAGGTGGATCGCCTCGAAGCCGCGCATCAGCGCGGCGTGCCGCTCGGGCGTGCCGGACAGAGTGGCGGACAGAGACAGCGCGAGCGCCACCATCTCGTCGAGCTGTTCGAGGAAGAGGGTGCCGAGCCGCGCGACGTCGCCGACACGGCCGTAGTGCGTGAGGTAGAGCGACTCGGGCTCGTAGCCGAGCATGCGCCTGACCGAGGCGCGCAGTGCATCGGGTTCGAACTGCACGGGCGTGGTGGTGGGCATCAGCCAGGGGCCGTTCGCGTTGTCGAACTCGCGGTACGAGAGGCCGAAGGTGTCGCCGGTGAAGAAGCCGCGGCTGCGTTCGTCCCAGATGCAGTGGTGGTGGCGTGCATGGCCCGGCGTGTCGAGCAAGGTCAGGGGCCGGCCGCCAAGCTGCAGCACCATGCCGTCGAAGCTGCGCTGCACGCGCTCGGCGTCTACACCGACGATGGCGCCGTAGGAGCGCGCCATCTCGTCTGCGCCGTAGACGCCGGTTGCGCTCCTCACCAGAAAGCGCGGGTCGATCAGGTGGCGTGCGCCTAGCGGATGCACGACGAGCGTTGCGCGCGGCAGTTCCTTCATCAGCAACCCGGCGCCGCCCGCGTGGTCAAGGTGAACGTGGGTCGGGATCACGTAGTCGACTGCTTCGCGCGCCAGGCCGGCAGCCTGCAAGGCTTCCAGCAGCCGCGGTACCGAGTAGTTGGTGCCGGTGTCGATGAACGCGGCGTGACCTTCCTCGATCATCAGGTAGGCAGCGTCGAAGTTCTCCCGGTGAAAGCCGGTGTCGATCGCGTGGATGCCGTGCGCCAGTGGCTGCACGAACGGGAGGGATCGGGTCATCGGTGCATTCTATGGACCAAGCACCGAGCAACTTTCGCCGCGCGGATGGATCAGAATTCGCTTCACGTACGTGGCACGAAGGAGATGTCGATGCAGTCACCACGGGGTCTTCTGCAAAGCGCTGCGGCCGGTGCGCTGGCGCTGGCTGCTGCCGGTTGCGGCACGCTGACACCGGGCGCAACGCCGGTCGGCACGCCGATCGAGACTGTCCGCCACGGCATCGCGGCGCCGACCGGCGAGTACAAGCTGCCCAACGGCGGTACCCGCCTGGAGTTTGCGCAAGGCTCGTTCGGCAAGCAGACCTGGATGCTCGACTTCGATGCCGGCGGCCACCTCGTCGGGAACCAGCAGGTGCTGACCGAGGCGAACTTCGGGAACATCTCGCCCGGCATGAGCGCAAACGACGTCCGCATGCGCCTCGGCCGGCCCGCGAACGTGTTCTACGTGCCGTGGCAGCAGCTCCAGGTCTGGAACTATCGGTTCGCGACAGGCGACTGCGTCTGGTTCCAGGTTTCGCTGAGCCAGGCTGGGCAGGTGACGGAGTCAGGCATCGGCACCGACCCGGCCTGCGACGGCCCGAACACTCGCGACTGACGCTTGACCCTTGACGATCGACATGACGACGAACATCACCCTGTACGGCATCCCCAACTGCGACACCGTGAAGAAGGCGCGCGCCTGGCTCGCGGAGAAGGGCCTGGCCGTGCAGTTCCACGACTTCAAGAAGGCCGGCGTGCCGGCGGCTCGGCTCGACGCGTGGCTGAAGGCGGTCGGCTGGGAGCGGCTGCTCAATCGCAAGGGAACGACCTGGCGCCAGCTCGACGAAGCTCTGCGCAGCGAGACCGTCGATGCCGCCAGCGCACGCCGTGTCATGCTCGATCAACCGAGCGTGATCAAGCGCCCGGTCGTCGAGTGGGCCGATGGGCGCATCACGGTCGGCTTCGACGCCGCAGATTGGGCCGCGCGCTGACGCCGCGCGTCAGACCCGCAGATCGAACGCCGCGCTCGCAACGGTCTCGCCGTTGACGAGCAGGTCGACCGCATGGCGCCCGGCGTGATAGCGCCGCGTGGTGATCAGCTTCAACGAGTGGCGCTTGCGCAGCAGCCGCTCTTCGCCCGCGGCTAGCTCGAGCACCCAGCCCTTGAAGACCTTGGGCGACGTGCCGCCGTTCGCCTTCACGTGGTGTACTGCGTAATCGACGACGAGCTTTTGCGCGTTGCGCGCCGTCGACTTCAGCGCGACCGACAGTTCGATCGCATCGCCGATCGCCACTCGCTTGGGCGCCACCTTCAGCCCCGCCTCGCCCTTCAGCTTGCGGCCTAGCCCCCAGGCTTTCAGGATGCGCGCGTCGCCGCGCTTGATCAGCGTGCGGCTCGCGTGGCGAAGCAGCGCGCGGCGCTCGGCCGATGCGCCGGGCAGATGGGCCTCGAGCCATTGCGCCACGATGGCCGGGTGGTCCTTGGCGATGTCGTTGAGGTGGTTGGCGACGCTGCGCCGCACGTACTCGCTCTCGTCGTCCTGCAGCGCCAGCAGCAGCGGCAGGGTCGGCGAAGGATCGGCGATCAGCCTCTTCAGCTGCAGGCCCCACGGCAGGCGAGGGCGGCTGCCTTCGCTGGCGAGCCGCCGCACGTGTTCGCTCGGATCGCGCGCCCAGGCGGCGAGGGTTGCGAAGGTCAGCTCGGGATGCGCTTCGATGAACGCGCGCACCGGCCACTCGGCAGTGAACCGCTGGGTCAGTGCATGCAACGTGCGCAGCGCGCGCTCGGGCGCATCGAGGCCGCGCCGCGCGACGTATTCGCCCAGCGGCCACACCGCCCAGCCGTTGAGCCCGGCATCGGTTGCGGTGTCGGGCGCGACTGTGCTGCGTCGCGTGCCGACCGGCGCGAGGCTCTTTTCCAGCACGGCCGCAGCCTCTTCGAATTCGCCGGGCAGCGTGGCTTCGAGCGCATTGCAGACGTGCTGCGCACGTGCCTTGAACTCAAGCGTTTCGAGAGAGGCAAGCGCAAGCCGCTCGAAGCGCTTGCGGTCGAAGGCCGGCCAGGCGCGCGCGAGCTGCGCGCCGATCTCGCGCACCGTGCCGGGGTTGATCAGGTTCTTGAATGCCTCCGGCACGATGCGGATCGAGCCGTCAGGCCGCGAGAAGCTGGCGCAGCACGAATGGCAGGATGCCGCCGTGCTTGTAGTAGTCGACCTCGATTGGCGTGTCGATGCGCAGGATCAGCGGCACGCGCTGCGAGGTGCCGTGCTTGCGGATCACGAGGGTCGCCTCCTGCTGGGGCTTGATCTCGGTGCCGAGCTCGATGTCGAACTCCTCGTCGCCCTGGATGCCGATCGATTCCCACGAGTCGCCGGGCTTGAACTGAAGCGGCAGCACGCCCATGCCGACCAGGTTGCTGCGGTGGATGCGCTCGAAGCTCTTCGCGACGACAGCCTTGATGCCCAGCAGCTGGGTGCCCTTGGCGGCCCAGTCGCGGCTCGACCCGGTGCCGTACTCCTCGCCACCGAACACGATGGTCGGCGTGCGTTCGGCGATGTACTTCATCGCGGCGTCGTAGATGAACATCTTCTGGCCGGTCGGCTGGAAGAGCGTGACGCCGCCTTCCTCGCGCGAGCCATCCGGGGCGGCGGGAATCATCAGGTTCTTGATGCGCACGTTCGCGAAGGTGCCGCGCATCATCACGTCGTGGTTGCCGCGGCGCGATCCGTATGAATTGAAGTCGGCCTTCAGGACCTTGTGCTCCTTGAGCCAGATGCCGGCGGGCGAAGACTCCTTGATCGAGCCGGCCGGCGAGATGTGATCCGTGGTGATCGAGTCGCCGAAGAGCGCCATCGCACGCGCGCCCTTCACGCCGAGCTCGAGCACGGCCGGCTGCATCGTGAAGTTCTCGAAGAACGGCGGCTCGGCGATGTACGTCGACTTCGGCCAGTCATAGACCTGGCCCTTCACGCCCTTGATGTCGTTCCAGAGCTTGCCGGGCTGCTTGGCGACCTTGTCGTAGTTCTCCTTGAACGCCTTGCCGTTCATCGCGTACTTCATCAGCGCGTAGATCTCGTCGCTCGAGGGCCAGATGTCGCCGAGGTAGATGTCGCGGCCGCCCTTGCCCTTGCCGACCGGCTCGGTCATCAGGTCCTTGAGCACGGTGCCGGCGATCGCATACGCCACGACGAGCGGCGGGCTCGCGAGGAAGTTCGCCTTGATGTTCGGGTGGATGCGCGCCTCGAAGTTGCGGTTGCCCGAGAGCACGGCGGCGCACACGAGGTCGTTCTTCGTGATCGCCTCGTTGAACTCGGGCCTCAGGTCGCCGGCGTTGCCGATGCAAGTCGTGCAGCCATAGGCTGCGACGGCGAAGCCGAGCTTCTCGAGGTAAGGCAGCAGGCCCGCCTTCTCGAGGTATTCGGTGACGATGCGCGAGCCCGGTGCGAGCGAGGTCTTGATGTGCGGCGCAACCTTGAGCCCGGCCTCGACGGCCTTCTTCGCGAGCAGGCCCGCGGCAAGCAGAACGCTCGGGTTCGACGTGTTCGTGCACGAGGTGATCGCCGCGATCAGCACGTCGCCGTGACCGAGCGACAGGTCGCCGACCTTGCGCTGCGTGGACTTTGCTTCCGACTGCGCCGCTTCGAGCGTCTGATGATTCGCGCTCATCTCGACCACCTGGCGCGGCGCACCTGGCGCGTGGTTGGGTTGATCGGGCGGCGTTGCGTCGGCCGGCACGTCCTTCGCGCTGACGACGTGGCGCGTGTGCAGCATGGCGGCCGGCAGGTTGAAGCCGTTCTCGCTCGGCGACTTGCTGAACAGGGACGTGAACTGGTTCTTCACGTTGCCGAGCTCGATCCGGTCCTGCGGGCGCTTCGGGCCCGCCAGGCTCGGCGTCACGCTGCCGAGATCGAGCGTCACCACCTTCGTGTAGTCGACCTGGCCCGCGCGCGGCGCGCCGAACATCTTCTGCGCCTTGAAGTAGGCCTCGAAGGCTTCGATCTCGTCCTTCGTGCGGCCGGTGCCCCTGAAGTACTCGATCGTCTTCTCGTCGACCGGAAAGAAGCCCATCGTCGCGCCGTACTCGGGCGCCATGTTGCCGATCGTCGCGCGGTCGGGCAGCGCGAGGCTGGAGGTGCCTTCGCCGAAGAACTCGACGAACTTGCCGACGACCTTCTCTCTGCGCAGGATCTCGGTGACGGTGAGCACCAGGTCGGTTGCGGTGACGCCTTCGCGCAGCTTGCCGGTGAACTCGAACCCGACCACGTCAGGTGTCAGGAAGTACACCGGCTGGCCCAGCATGCCGGCTTCGGCCTCGATGCCGCCGACGCCCCAGCCGACCACACCGATGCCGTTGATCATCGTCGTGTGGCTGTCGGTGCCCACCAGCGTGTCGGGGTAGTAGACGCCCTGCGCGGTCTTGTGCACACCACGTGCGAGGTACTCGAGGTTGACCTGGTGGACGATGCCGAAACCCGGCGGCACGACGCCGAAGGTATCGAACGCCTGCATGCCCCACTTCATGAACTGATAGCGCTCCTCGTTGCGCTGGAACTCGAGCTTCATGTTCAGGTCGAGCGAGTTCTTCGAGCCGTAGTGGTCGATCATGATCGAGTGATCGACGACCAGGTCGACCGGCACCAGCGGCTCGATCGTCTTCGGGTTCTTGCCCAGGCCCTTCGCGACCGAGCGCATCGC
>Ga0075370_10000100_pt1 | contig 27184 bp, 22 predicted proteins | sample EndMethybrTD3035_FD_71398 | JGI IMG/M metagenome (GOLD analysis project Ga0075370, IMG submission 71398) | Populus endosphere microbial communities from Tennessee, USA - Endosphere MetaG P. TD hybrid TD303-5 | ecosystem: Host-associated > Plants > Roots > Endosphere | place: USA: Tennessee... | reverse complement strand
GGCATGCACATTGCCGGCCCGCGTCGCCCGCAGGACCTGCTGGGCTACGCGGAGGCCGCCGCGTCGTTGTCAGCGCTGGACTTCAAGCGCAAGACCACGCATGCGACCATGCCGCGGCATCCGATCGCGATCGCGGCGATCACGAGTTGCACCAACACCTCGGACCCCGGCCTTCTGATCGCCGCGGGGCTGGTCGCGCGCAAGGCGCGGCAGCACGGCCTGCGCGTGCCGGGCTGGGTCAAGACCTCGCTCGCTCCAGGCTCGCCGGCCGCGGCGGCGTACCTTGAACGCGCCGGCCTGCTGGCCGATCTGTCGGCAGTCGGCTTCGACATCGTCGGCTATGGCTGCACCACCTGCATCGGCAACCCGGGTCCGCTGCCCGAGGCGATCCGCGTGGCGCGCGACGAGGGCTCGATCCATCCGGTGGCCGTACTGTCGGGCAACCGCAATTTTCCGGGCCGCATCCATCCCGACATGGACCTGGGCTTCCTGATGTCGCCGCCGTTGGTGATCGCCTTCGCGCTCGCCGGCGATGCCGAGATCGATCTGAGCGAAGAGCCGGTTCAGATCGACGCGAAGGGGCGCGCGGTGCACCTGAGAGATCTGTGGCCGGCGCGCGAGGAGGTCGACGCGCTGCTCGTAGCGGCCACCGATCCCGGGGACTTTCGCCGCGAGTTTGCGATCGCGGCCCGAAACCCCGCGTGGCACGCGTTGGAAGCGCCGGACTCGGCTCGCTTTCCGTGGGACCCGGCTTCGACTGCGTTGCGCCGTCCGCCATTCGCGTCGATCGACCAGGGCACCCAGCTCGGGCGCTATGCAGCCTATCCACTGCTGGTGCTCGGTGACGACATCACGACCGACCACATCTCGCCGGCCAGCGCGATCCCGCCCGACAGCCTGGTGGCCGACTTCCTGGTGGAGCGGGGCGACGATCGGCGCGACCTGAACGTGTTCGCGTCGCGCCGCGGCAATTGGGAGGTGATGATGCGCGCCGCCTTCCACAGCAAGACGCTTCGCAACCTGCTGAAGCCCGATGTGCCGGTCGCGCACACACTGCACGTGCCAAGCGCAACCGTCGCACCGATCTGGGAGGTGGCCGCGCGCTACCGGGAGGCCGGCGAGTCGGTCGTCCTCGTCGCCGGCGAGCGCTACGGCACGGGCTCATCGCGCGACTGGGCCGCGAAGGGCCAGCGCCTGCTCGGCATCCGTGCGGTGCTCGCCGTGAGCTTCGAACGTATCCATCGTTCGAACCTCGTCGGCATGGGCATCCTGCCGCTGCGCCTGCCGCACGCTCTTCACCCGCAGATTCTGAAGCTGCTGCCAGGCGATCGCATCGAGATCGATGCGTCACCGCACGCACTGGCCGCGCGTGGCGAGGTGCCGGTGCGGGTGCTGCGGGCCGACGGCAGCGTCGATGCATTCAGCGCGACGGCGGCGGTCGAGACGCAGCTCGAGGTTGAGCTGCTGCGCGACGGCGGCGTGATTCCGTCGATCCTGAAGAAGACGATCGCCGAAGGGAATGTCTAACATGGCCATCGCTGCCGACGTCGTCGCGAGCTTCACGCCTGCAGGCAAGCTGCGCGCCTCGATCAACCTGGGTAACCCGATCCTGGCCGGCACCGATCCGGCAACGGGTGCGCCGCGCGGCGTCTCGGTCGATCTCGCGCGTGCGTTCGCGCAAGCCCTCGGTGTGGAGCTCGAGCTCGTCGTCTTCGATGCCGCCGGCAAGTCAGTGCAGGCGGTGACCGACGAGCAGGCCGACATCGGCTTCTTCGCGATCGATCCGCTGCGCGGCGCGGGGATTTCGTTCACCGCGCCGTACGTGCTGATCGAAGGCAGTTACCTCGTGCGCGACAACTCGGCCATTCGCGACAACGGCGAGGTCGATCGCGACGGCCACATCGTCGTGGTCGGCAAGGGCAGCGCCTACGACCTGTTCCTGACGCGCGAGCTCCAGCACGCGCCGATCGCCCGCGCGCCGACTTCGCCGACGGTTGTTGACACATTCCTCGCGCTGAACGCCGATGTGGCGGCCGGTGTCAAGCAGCAGCTCGAAGCGGACGCGGCGCGCCTGGGCCGACTCCGGTTGCTGCCTGGCCGGTTCATGGTCATCCAGCAGGCGATGGGTACACCCAGAGGGCGAGGGCCGGCCGCCGCAGCGTGTCTTGCTCGCTTCGTCGAAGAGATGAAGGAGAACGGTTTCGTGGCAGATGCACTCGTTCGACACGGCATCCGTGGCGCCGCAGTCGCACCGCACTCCGGGACAACGTCATGAAATGAGGCCCGGATCCTGGTGAACCTTGACCGGTTCACTTCGCGGTAGACGAAGGGGAGCGGGCACCAATCCCGCCGGTGCCGATCACACGCAGTCGCCGCGCGGCGTTCGCCGAGCTGGAGGGTCGATGCAGGAGCGCAGCTTGCAGCGCGATCAGCCCTTCACGGACCGGATCACCTCGGCAACGTTGGCTCCGAACGCCTCCGCGGTGCGCAAGTCACCCGGGGCCATTTCGTCCACCGAGGCGTCCGACGGGCTCGTCACGAGCAAACCCTTGTGACCCCCGAGGTGGTTCAGGTCATCGCGCGTCGCGGCCTTGGTGCTTGACGGATGCATGCCGGTGCCCGTCCAGAGCATCTTGTGCTGGGCGGCAAAGGTGGCGAAATAGTCGATCGTCGATTCCTTGTTGCCGTTGAGGGACCCGGAGTTCGTGAACCCGGACGCGACTTTGCCCTTCCACTCCATGCCGAACCACGACTTGCTGGAGGAGTCTGCGAACTTCTTGAACTGCCAAGACACCCCGCCCATGTAGGTCGGAGATCCGAAGATGATGCCGTCGGCCGCCTTCAACGTTTCCCATGCGGTGGCGTCGACGTTGCCTTCACCGTCGATGGCGACCAGTTGGACCAAGGCGCCGGCCGCCGCCGCTCCCTTTTGGACGTGCTCCGCAACCCGGCGAGTGTGACCATAGCCGGAATGAAACACGATGGCGATGTTGTTCATGCTGAGATTCCTCGTTGATTTCGGACCTGCGGCGATTTGTCTAAAGATTGCACGCAGTGCAGAATAATACGACACTCAGTGCAACGTTGCAACCGGTGCAGCAGGCCTGCTAGGATGGCGTCATGCAAAACGAAGATTGGCCGTCGGAAGACGGTGTGCCGGAGGGACTGCGCGAGCGCAAGCGCCGCGATACGCTGCAACGTATTGCACAGACGGGACTCGAACTCTTCATCGCCAAGGGCTATGAAGAGACCACGCTGGACGATATCGCCGCTGCTGCGGGCATCTCCAGGAGGACCTTCTTCCACTACTTCAAGTCGAAAGACGAGATTCTGCTTGCATGGCAGGTTGGACTTGTCGATGCGGTGCGCGGCGCGGTGCTGCAGGAATCGGTCGACCAATCGCCGCTGGATGCGCTGTGCGGCGCACTCCTCAAGTTGGCCGCAAACTTCAACGCGGACACGGCGATCGTCATTGCTCAGGTCCTGCGTTCCAGCGAGCAGCTGCGCGCGGCGAACCAGGCCAAGTATGTACGCCTGGAGATCGCCGCGTTCGAGGCCCTGAGTCAGCTTTGGCCGCAACGCGCGCGTCGCGGGCGCCTCCGCATGGTGGCAATGGCCGGTCTCGGTGCGTTTCGGGTCGCGATCGACGAGTGGACCGATGAAGGTGCGAAAGTGCCATTGACCAAGCGCATCGAGAAGACGTTTGCCGACCTGCGCATGGCCATGGAGCGGGATTGGCACGTGGCGCGCTGAGGGCCTCGGGTGGCGCCGGGCGGCGACATCTCGCGCCAGTTCGACCATTCGGATGCGATCGCGATTCGCATAGAGCACCTCGAGCTTGAGCCCGAACTGCTCGGCTGCTACGGCCATGAACCTCGTGACGGGTTGCCAGACGTCAGAACCGTTCTCGGCCCCGGGATTCACGAACGCAACCTGAACGTCGCGTGCCGATACGTCCCCGATCAAGAACACGAAGGCGCTCAGTAAAGCAAGGAAGCAAGTTCGCCAGGTTATCGTGCCTCGCCTGACTGGGGCAACTGGAGTGAAGGGCTAGATTCCGCCGCTGGGCGCAGGTGCCGATGTATTGCTTTGCCAGAACCTCTCCGCGTTCGAAGAGCGCGGTGAGCGCCGACATGCCGATCTTCCGGTGCGACCCGTCGGTGGAGGTATGCCGACTCTCATAGGTAACGCTATCATGCGGGCAGTATGACAACTGACATAGATGGCGACCCACATGGCCGATCCGTCGGCGAAGCGAGCGGTGTCCGGCGGGGCAGGCTGCCAAGATCCGACCGTCGCCGCCTGATTGCCGCCAATGCCGGCCTGACGGCCATGATCATCGTCCACGATGCCGATCACGTTCGGCAGGCCGTGAACTGGTGCTACACCATCCCTTTGTCGGTGTGGGTCGTCAACGTCACGGTGTACCTGCCGGGGCTGTTGGCCCTGTGGCTCGCATGGTGCTTTCGGCCCACCGCGGCGTGGGCGACCAGCGCGGCGGGGATCGCTGTGGCCGCGGCCTTCGCGAAGGTCCACCTTTGGAAGCCGTTCTTGCCGGTGTGGGGCATCTGGAACAAGACTTTCCTGGTCCTGGGCGTCGATGCCATTTCCTGGTCAATCCTCACACTGACGGTGCTGACAGGCGTTGCGGTCGCGATGGCAGGAGCCTATGTGGCCGGCAGGTTGTCCCACGAATCGCGCCACGCAGCGAGGTTCTGACACGCCACCCGACGGGACGTGAGGCTGCGCGCGACGCGCGTGCGCGCATGGAAACGGGCTGTGGCGGCACAGAGAAGAAGCGGGGTTCGCCGCTCTCCGGTGCGCTGGTGTCGGGCACTTCGTCCGGCGCCGTCGGGGCCTATTGCACCCCACAGTCGATCAACTCCCGACGCGCTCCGCCATTGGTTGATGTCGAGGTGTCAGGTCGTGGTTCGGTGTCGATCCAGTGCCCTCGGGTGGCTCAGCCGGCACCGGGTACACCGGCGCACTTGAGCGATCCCGTCGCCAGCGCTCGCGTCCGTTCGATTCGCCAGAGCACCGCATTTCGCCCACGCGCGACAACCTGCCCGCGGGCGAGGAACGCGTAGTTCTGGGCGGCGTCGGCCGGGCCGACCACCCAACTTACCGGCTGCGCGCAAAGCGACGCGTCGAGAGTGGCCGGCATCAAGAGCAACCCGCGCGCGCGCGCGGGGGCGAACGCGCCCGCGTCGGCCAGTTCCTTGCGCCAGGTGTCGTGCAGCCGAATCTCGGGGGCAGCCCAATTCAACACCACGGGCGCTGGCTCCGGCAGCCGGGCGTAGAAGGGCAGGTCGAAATAGTAGTTGCCCAGCATATGGACAGGTTCGCCGACCTTGCGGAACGTGCGCAGTGCCTCACCGACATCCGCGGTCGAATGCGGGGTACGAACGCTCAGCACACCAATGATCGCGAGGCTCGACGCGACGGAGACGCAGGCGCTCGCGGACCAGAGTCGTCCCGAACGTGGCTGCCGATCCAGCCAGGTCTCCAGCCCGTCGGCCAACAGTCCCGCCAGGGGCGGTACGGCCGGCAGCACATAGCCAAGCAACTTGGACGCCGGCAGCGAGAAGAAGACGACGATCACTGCAAACCAGGCCCACAGCAGCAAGCGAAGGTCTCCGCGCACCGGATCTGCCAGACGGCCTCGCTCCAGGTGCGGTCTGAGCCAGGGCAACCATGGCAGCGTGAACAAGATCAGCACCACCGGGTAGAACCAGGGCGGCTGAACGTTGTTGAAGCCGCCGACTGCATAGCGCTTGAAATGCTGGACGACGAAGAAGTAGTTCAGAAAGTCGGCAAATCGCAACTGCATTGCGATGAACCAAGGTGCCGCAACGGCCAAGAAGACAAGGATCCCGGGTACCGACTCCAGGCTTCTCAGTGTTCGCCAGCGGCGGCGCAACAGCAGCCAGGTGCAAATGACAAAAGCGGGTAGAACGAACCCGATAAGCCCCTTGGCCAGCATGCCGAGCGCGGCCGCCGCGTAGGCCGCGATCAGGGGAACCCGGAACTTCGCGCCTGCTTCGCAAAGCAAGGCCGCGTGCGCGAGCAGCACGATCGTGACGGTGATGCACCCCGCCACGAGCATGTCGAGGTTCGCGAACTGCCCTCCGATGTAGAAAAGCGGCTGCGCCATCAGCACCACCAGCGCGAGGCGTGCGATGGCCGGCTCCCTCCAGCGCCGAAGGAACAGGAAGGTGCCCATGGCACCAGCCCAGGCGCCCAGCACCGGTGCCGCACGGGCTGCCCATTCGACAGGCCCGAATGCCGTCATTGCCGCGGCGGTGATCCAGTAGAACAGCGGCGGCTTGTGGAAGTAGGGCAGGCCGTCCAGCGTGGGCACCAGCCAGTCGCCGCTGCGCATCATCTCCCACGCCACGCCGACATAGCGGCCCTCGTCCGGCAGCCACAGAGGTCGCGCCCACGCCAGCAGTGCCAGCCAGGCCAGGGACATCAGGGCAGTTGCGGCCCCGCTTCGTTCGAAAGATCTGGCTGAGGCGTTCACGGACGATGATCCCTTCAGACCGCGCCCACGCGTGCGCCTGACGATAAACAGCGGCCATGCCTTGGCCTCCTCGAACACACGGCCGATGTACTCGCCGACGACGCCCAGTTTCGCCATTGATCAGACCGCTCCCGCGCAACCGTTGATGAGTACGCGAGAGCCTTTGCCGAGCAGCGCCCGCTCGAGGGCCGCCGGCCAGGCTGTTGCGCAGGGAATCGGAAGGCGGGCCGCTTGGGAAGACGACCACTGCGGCTTCTTCGCCACCAGCGACGCCTCGGTGACAGAACCTTCGAGTACGCGCCCGGGTGCTTGACGTTCTTGGTCCCATAGACCTCGTCACCAGCTTGCAGCCCTTGAACCGAGTCTCCGACGGCGGTGATGACACCGGCGACGTCCGACCCCATCCCTTCGGGAAGCCGCCCGCTCATCAGGAGCTTCATCGACCCTTGTCGCCGCTTCCAGTCCAGAGAGTTGACCGCTGCGGCCACCACGCGCAACTGAACTAGCCCACGCCCGGGTTCCGGAACATCGGACTCGGCCATTCGCCTCACGGCCGGCCCGCCGTGTCGGTTGAACTCCACGCGCTTCATCAGTTACCCAAAGAGTGCACTCAGTGCAGTATCATAGTGGCAACATGCACTCGGTGCAAAACGTGGAGGCGAAATGATGGACGACGCGAATGCGCGCCGACACTTTTGGCGGGGCACGAGAGGCGCGATTGCGGCGTCCTCGTTGGGATGTCTGCTGGCGGCCTCCGGTATGGCGCAAAGCAGAACTTCACAGCTGGAGACCACCGGCTTTGCCGGCTATCAAGAGCAATCCTTTGCGCTACTGCGCTCGCGGCGCATCTTCCAGTCCGACGACAGGGCTGCCGAACTGGTGTGGAACGGCCCGGGCGAGTGGCGCCCGGTCTCACGGGACGCTCACCAACCGCCGGAGAAGGGCATCTTGCTGGTACACGGCCTGGGCGACTCCCCTTGGTCGTTCCACGACCTGGCACCGGAGTTGGCACGCGAAGGTTTTCTTGTTCGCACGGTATTGCTGCCAGGTCATGGCACCAAGCCTGACGATCTCCTTGACGTCACCCTAGAGCAGTGGCGCCGAGTGGTACAGGAGCAGGTCGCGGCAATGCAGCAGGATGTCTCCGGACCCGTATTCCTGGGGGGCTTTTCGACAGGCGCGAACCTTGCGCTCGAAGTGGCGTACAGCCATCCCGAGATCGCCGGCCTGGTGCTCGTTTCTCCGGGATTCCGGACGTCCGTTCCTCTGGGCTGGCTCGCGCCGTTGGTGGCACGCATACGACCATGGCTGGTGACGCCCGGGGACCGGGCCCCGGCCCAGAACGTCGTCCGGTACATGACCACGCCCACCAACGGCTTCGCTCAGTTCTACCGCAGTGCCCAGGCCGCACAGCGCTTGCTGCGAGAGAGGACGTACGACAAGCCCGTGTTCATGGCTGTCGCGCAGCACGATTCGGTCCTGGATGCGAAGTACCTCCTCGATGTGTTCCAGCGTCGCTTCATCAATCCGCACAGTCGGATGGTCTGGTATGGGTCTGCGCCGGTTGGGCTGAGCGATCCCGCCCGCGTGATCGTTCGAGAAGACAAGCTGGTGCAACATCGGATCAGCCAGTTCTCACACATGGGCTTGCTCTTTTCGCCATCAAATCCGCTGTACGGGTCCGGTGGCAGCGTCCGAATCTGTCTGAACAGCCTGGACCGCGATGCCACCCGCGAATGCGAGCAGAGCAGGCAGGTCTGGTATTCAGACTGGGGCTATCAAGAGGAAGGAAAGATCCATGCCCGGCTCACGTTCAACCCCTACTTTGATTGGCAGGCGTCGGTCATGGCGTCTGTACTTGCCGGACCCCAGTGAGGGGCACGGACGTTGAAGGTTGCGGGCGTGCGGTCGGTGGTGCTCGAGCCAGCAACCCGGGTGCGCATGTCACCTCGAGCGCCAGACTGCGCGAGCACTTCCGCCGACGAAACGCCACCTCCGGACATCCACGCGCAACGGCTGGCGATATCGCTCGCGCACCGTCAGCAACGACCGGCGTGTCGTGCACTCCGATCGTGGCGCCCACTACCGGTGGCCTGGCTGGCTGGCTGTCCCGGATCGCTGATGCGAAGCTGGTTCGCCCGATGTCGCACAAGGGGTACTCGGCAGACAATGCGGCGTGCGAAGGCTCCTCTTGCGCCAGCAGCACCCGCTTTCTCCCCTGCGCGAGCAGGCACAGCACCGGCTCGCACAGCGAGTGCGACGGCTCGCTGGGCTGCGATGTGCGAACCAAAACCACGTGCGGGATCTGTCGGCCGACGGGCCGGCCGGCGGTATCGCTAGCTGGGCGAGACGACGAAGGCGTTGGGCGACGTGAAGAAAGCTGTCGAGCGGATGACGGTCGAATGGCGTAGCCGACTTTGAGCCACCGCCATGGCGAAGCGATCAGTGCGCAAGAATCTGACTGAGGAAGGTTCTCGCGCGCTCCGTCTTCGGGCTGTCAAAGAACTCGACCGGTGAGCCGCTTTCCGCGATGCGTCCGTCGGCCATGAAGATCACGCGGTGAGCGACCGCGCGTGCAAAGCCCATCTCGTGCGTGACGCACACCATCGTCATTCCGGTTTCGGCGAGCTCGACCATGACATCGAGCACCTCAGCGACCATCTCCGGATCCAGTGCAGACGTCGGCTCATCGAACAGCATCAGTTTGGGCCGCATGCACAGCGCTCGCGCGATCGCCACCCGTTGCTGCTGGCCGCCAGACAGCTGTCCCGGAAACTTGCGAGCATGCTCCGCGACGTGTACCCGTTTCAGCCACTCCATGGCACAGGCTTCAGCTTCTCTTCGGTCGCGCTTCTGCGACCAGGTGGGTGCCAACGTGCAGTTCTCCAACGCCGAGAGGTGAGGAAAGAGATTGAACTGCTGGAACACCATTCCGACGTCGTGCCGCACCGCGTCAACCGCTCGCGCGTCGCTCATATCACGGCTTTCAACTACCAACGATCCGTGCTGGAAAGGCTCCAGGCCGTTGAAGCAGCGCACCAGCGTCGACTTGCCAGATCCCGACGGTCCGCAGACGACAACCCGCTCGCCACGTTGTATGTCGAGCGACACGTCATGGAGCACCTGTTGCTGGCCATACCACTTCGCAACCCGAGACGCCGAAACGCTGGTGCCTCCTCCTGCGGAGATGTCACTCATTGCCGTCCTTGTGGTGGTTCAGGGCGTCGCGGTCCGAGCATATCCAGATCACTTTCGCGTCTTCCTTGCTCGACGACACCAGCGCATGGCCGGCGCGACTGTCGAAGTACACGCTGTCGCCTGGGCCGAGCTTCAGCGGCTCATAGTGCTCGCTGTGTAGCTCAAGGCTTCCGGAGATCACGTAGACGAATTCCTCGCCCTCATGGGAGGGAAGTGCCTTGAAGGCTTCGACGCGGCGGGCCTTGATGGTCGCAGTGAGCGGAAGGAACTGCTTGCGGGTCAGGTCAGCCGCGAGCGCCTCGTAGTCGTAGTGCTCGGAGGCGTAGCGCACGCCCTGCCCGCGCCGAGTAACCCCGCGCCTCCCGGTCGATGCTGACTCCACACGCGGCATGAACAGTTCCGCGACTTCCACCCCCAGCCCGATGGCCAGTCGCTGGATGGTCTCGTAGCCGGGCGAGAGCTGGCCCGTTTCGATCTTCGAGATCGTCGACACCGCTAGATCGGCGCGCTCGGCCAGTGCGCTGAGGTTCAAGCCCGCACGATGGCGCAGCGCCTTCACGATCGCATCGAGCCCTGCCGCCTTCGGCGAAGCCTGCGGGGTCGCCGTTGTGGTCTTGCGTGCCTTCGAGGGACGTTCTACAGGGGCAGTTCTTCGTTGCGCTGCGGGCATCAAAGGCCTCCTTCGTTCATGATCAAATATTTTTCCAATTGGAAAAGTCTTTGCGTATCATATCTGTATTCTTCGGCGCTGTGTACTGCACAAACCGTGCAGGGCGCGGAGAGGAGGCAACGAAATGCGAATCTCAAAAGGTCACATTCGGGCCGCGGCGGGCGCGACCGCAGTGACGCTCGCCGGGCTGCTCGCCAGCACGCCGACCTGGGCTCAGCAGGGCAAGAGCGCACTGGACACGATCAAGGAGCGAGGGACGCTGCGCTGCAGTGCGCACAACGGCAGCTTCTCTGGCTTCTTCGAAGTGGACGACAAGGGCAGCTGGAAGGGCTTCGACATCCAGTTCTGCAAGGCCCTCGCCACCGCGATCCTCGGATCACCGGACAAGGTCACCTACGTGCCGCTGAGCTGGGCCCAGCGCTTCCCGTCGTTGATCTCGGGGGATGTCGACGTCGTGTTCAAGGCCACCGGCTGGACTCTGTCGCGCGATACGAAGCAGAAGATCGACTTCAGCCTGCCGTACTTCATGGGCGGGTTCCAGTTTCTGGTGCCGCCGACGTCGGCCATCAAGAGTGGCAAGGAGCTCAACGGCGCCACCGTTTGCACGGCCTCCGGTACCAGCATAGAGCCTGTTCTTGCGGACTACATGGCCACCGAGAAGGTGAAGTTCAAGGTCGTCACATATGAGAAGGGAGAGGAGGAGCGTTCAGCCTACGCAAACGGACGCTGTGATGCCATGGCGGCGTGGGGTCCGAGCCTTGCTGTCGCTCGCACGCAGCAGAAGGAGCTTGCTGCCCACACGATCCTGCCGATCACGCTCACGCTGGAACCGATCGGCGCAGCGTTGAGGCAGGACGACAAGCGCTTTCGGGCGGTGATCGACTGGACGATCGCCGCAATGATCCGCGCCGAGGAGATCGGCATCTCGAGTGCGAATGTCGACACTGTCCGGTCTCAGGTCGCAGGCAATCCGGCGGCGAACCCTGGACTGGCAAAGTTCCTCGGGATACAAAAAGGCCTCGGGACCGAGCTGGGTCTGCCCGACACGTGGGCGTATGACGTCATCAAGAAGGTCGGCAACTACGGGCAGGTCTATGACCGGGAGCTCGGTGCCGGCTCACCCTACAAGCTGGAGCGGGGTCTCAATCGCTTGTGGAAGAACGGCGGCCTGATCTATTCGCCGGTCTTCGACTGACGTACCGCCGATGAGCACACTCCCCCGAATGAAGCCTCGGCTCCGCCTGCCATCGCTGCACGGCACGCTGCCCGCGCTGGCGGTGCTGGCGGCGTGTCTCGTTGCATACGCCACCGGGTCGCTGCGCTTTCTCGACGACGCCACGTCGTGGCAGCTGGGCTTCTCGGTCATTGCCCAGGAGCCCGGCGACCCGTACTGGCGAACCCTGGGCATCTCCTTGCTCAACACGCTCGTGCTCGCCGGCATCTCGATCGCCGCCGCGACCTTCATCGGCACCCTGGTGGCACTTGTCGCGATCACGGGCCATCCCTTGTGGAGTCGGTTTGCGCGCGGCTATGTGCAGCTTTTCCGGAACATGCCGCTGATCATCCAGGCGCTGTTCTGGTTCGCCTATGTGACCCATTTGCCCGGCCCGAGAAAGGCGATCGGCCTGTGGGGCGTGTACCTGAGCAACCGCGGACTGAGCTTGCCTGTGCCGACACTCGCGGGCTGGGCGGTGGCGGCTGCCGGACTCGTTGCCGCGTTCGTCGCGATGCGTGCAACGCGATCGCTGGAAGGACGCCTGACCCATCGCGTAGCGGTGATGTTCCTGTCCTTGGTTGTAGCAGCCTGCGGTATGCGGTGGACCGTGCTCGCGAACCATTCATTGTGGGACGTTCCGCAGCTGACAAGCTTCAACTTTTCCGGGGGCGTTCAAGTGGCGACCGAGCTGATCGCCGTCGCCATTGCGCTGTCGATGTTCGGCTCGGCCTACGTCGCAGAGATCGTCAGAGGTGGCTTCGCGACCGTGCCCAAGGGTGTGATCGAGGCAGCCCGGGCGCTGGCACTGCCGTGGTGGGCGCTTGAGCTGAAAGTGCGCGCGCCGCTCGCGCTGCGCGCGATCATCCTCCCCTTGGGCAGCCAGTACACGGTACTGGTCAAGGCAACTTCAATCGGGCTGGCCGTGGGCTTCACGGACCTCTTTGCCGTCACCATGATGTCCATCAACCAGTCCGGCCACACCATCGCGCTGCTGTGCGTCATGACAGCCTGCTTCGTCGTGCTGAACCAGGTGATCGTGTCGGCTGCGAACGCCGTGGACCGCGCATTCGCGCTTGCCGCATGAGCAGCCTGCCGGTCACCCTCGAAGGTCCCCGGGAGAGCCTGGCTTCCAGGCTGAGCACGGTCGCGGCGATGGCGCTCGTCGCCTGGATCGGCTGGCACGTGCTGCGCTGGGCCGTTGTCGACGCGACGTGGCATGCGGTGTCGGCGGACCAATGCTCCGCGGCCGGCGCGTGCTGGGCGGTCATCCGCGCCCGGTATCGCCTGCTGCTTTTCGGCTTGTATCCTCCGGAGGAGCAGTGGCGCGCAGCACTTGCAGGCGGCGTGGCAATCGCCACTCTGCTGGCGCTGTGCTGGAAACGCATGTGGCGGGTGCGAGTGCTCGTGGGGTTGTTTCTCGCAGCGCCGGTCGCGTTCGTGCTTCTGATGTACGGCGGACTGCCTGGCATGCCGCTCGTCCCGACGGATCGCTGGGGCGGCCTGGCGCTGACGCTGTTCCTCTACCTCATCGGCATTGTGCTCGGAATGCCGCTTGGGGTGGTGCTTGCGCTGCTGCGCAGAAGCCACCGTCGGCCAATCGCTGCGGGTGCCGCATTCGTGGTTGACACCGTGCGAACGCTGCCCATGGTGATGATCCTCTTCACCGTTGGCGTGCTGGCGCCTATGGCGTTCCCGGACGGGTTCGCCGGCGACAAGCTGTGGCGAGTGGCCATCGCTTTTGCTTTCGCATTCGGCTGCTACCAGTCCGAGATCGTGCGCGCGGGCCTGCAGGCCGTTGCAAGCGGCCAGGACGAGGCCGCGAGGGCCCTGGCGCTGACACCCTACCAGCGCATGCGCTTGGTGCTGCTGCCGCAGGCCCTGACGAACGGGTTGCCCGCAACGGTCAATCTGCTGGTGGCGACTTTCAAGGAGACGTCCATCGTGGCGATCATCGGCTACTTCGATTTCGCATCGTCCGCCCAAGCGGCCTACGGCAACGCTGACTGGGCTGGTGCGTACGTGGAGGTCTACCTGTTCGTCGCCGCCGTGTATTTCGGGTTTGCCACGGTCATCGGATGGCTCGGCCATCGGATCGAGCGGCGTGTCCGGATCGATCGGAGCTGAAATTGAACATCGACTACCTGGAGGTTTCGGCGTTCACGACGACGCCAGGGCAGGGGAATGCAGCCGGTGTGTGCGAACTCGCGGCATGGCCCGACGAGGACACCTTGTCGCGGCTGGCGCGTGAGATCGCGATGCCCGTGACGTCTTGCATCGTGCGGCGCCAGGGAAGGCTCGAGCTGCGCTGGCTGTCGCGTTCGGGGGCCCCGGTGCGTTCGATGTGTGGACATGGCACGCTGGCCGCATCGTTCGCGGTGTCGTTGGCCGACCCCAGCGCTGTCGATTTCACCTTCGAAACCCCGAGCGGCCCGGTGCCGGTGCGTCGACGGGATGACGTCTTCTACCTTGAATTGCCACGCTGGAATGCCAAAGCGATGCCCGCTTGGCCAGCTCTTGCCGAAGCGTTGAGGCACACGCCGGCAGAGGTTCTGGATGGCGGGCGCGACGTGATCGCCGTCTTTGCGGATGAAAATGAAGTGCGTGGTCTCGTGCCGGATATGGCAAAACTGTTGGCGCTCGGCCATCGCGGTTTCATTGCCACTGCGTCGGGCCGGCGACATGACTGCGTCTCTCGCTTCTTCTGTCCGTCGTTCGGACTGGGCGTGGATGAGGATCCCGTCACGGGTTCGGCTCATTGCGCGATTGCTCCGTTGTGGGCTGAACGTCTGGGCAAGAAGGTTCTGCGCGCTTATCAGGCTTCCCCGGCCGGCGGCGAGCTGATCTGTGAAGTCCGAGACCAAAGTGTCGTGATTGGCGCCAAGGCGGCGTTGCAGGCCCGTCGCTCGGTGTCGCTGCCGTGACCGCCACGCCGCCGGTCATGCGGATCTTCGATGAACAAGCGACCCGCGACGCGCTGCCGTTCGAAACTCTCATCGAGAGTCTTCGTTCGATGTTCCGGGCGGGCTGCACCGTCCCCGAGCGACACGTGCACCACATCGAAAGTGCGACTGCCCAGGGAACCTCGTTGATCATGCCTGCCTGGAACGAACGCTATTTTGGTGTGAAGGTGGTCAACGTGTTTGCGGGCAACGCGGCCGCGAAGCGACCGTCCCTGCATTCAACCTACCAGTTGTTCGATGCTTGCACTGGCGCTCCGATTGCCCAGATGGATGGGAACGTCATCACTTCTCGAAGAACGGCCGCGACATCGGCGCTGGCCGCGTCCTACCTGGCAGCGAAGGAATCAAAGCGCCTTCTGATCGTCGGATCGGGGCGAGTGGCCAGTCTGCTCGCCGAAGCCTATCGGGAAGTGTTCGAGCTCGAAAAGGTCGCTGTCTGGAACAGGGACGCATCCGGCGCGGCCGCGCTTGTGCAGCGCCTACGAATCCAGGGTTTTCACGCGGTCGAAGCGAACAACCTCGCCGAAGCCGCGTCTGATGCCGACATCGTAAGTTGCGCCACGCTGGCGACTGAACCCCTTGTCAGAGGCGTCTGGCTTCGCGAGGGATCTCATTTGGACCTGATAGGCAGTTTCACGCCCCAAATGCGAGAAGCTGACGACGACGCGATCAGGAATGCGTGCTTGTTCATCGACACGGAAGAGGCGGCGAAGAAGAGCGGCGACTTGCTGGCGCCCCTGGCCTCAGGGCGGTTGGTCAACGCAGACATTGCAGGGACACTGTCGGACCTTTGCTCGGGGAAGGAACTCAAACAAGTTCGACCGCGCGCTCGGACGGTGTTCAAGTCGGTTGGAACCGCCTTGGAAGATCTTTCGGCGGCAATCCAAGTCTTCGAAAGTTCAGAGTCATCGGGATACTGAAGAGCAGGCGGTCCATGTTCAAGCGAGGGACCGCTGGCGGGGGGCACTCGCCCGTCATGGGTCACAGTGGAGTGCCGCGACGTCTGGAGTCAATGCGACGTCACCTGGTGCTTGGTCGTGTTGAGCGCGAAGCGCTCCGAACAACGTGGGCAGAGTCGAGCCAACGGAGAACACCCGATTCGGTCGAAGCGTCTGGCCAGCTCCGACCGCATCAACGTGTGTGCTGCTGCGGTGTCCCTGTCGTGTTGCTCCGCATACCGCACGAACACTTCCAAATGATGGAGTCCTGCGCAAGGTCGATTCGGATCGTCTCGCTCCCTCGCAGGCAGCGGAGACGCGCTCGTCCCGCGTCATCTCGTCGCAGCGGCCTTGTTGCGTTCGGCCAGCGCCCGGATCAGGCCTTCGATGCCGCCCTTACCAAGTTCCTGCCCGAACTGGGCGCGATAGCTCGAAATGAGCCAGACGCCCGCGACACTCACATCGACAATTCTCCAGTCGCCGTCGATACGATCGAGACTGTAGTCCAGTTTGAGCGGTTCGCCTTTGCCGCGCACCTCGGACCGAACGAGCGCGCGTCCACTGTCCGGCACCGTTTGAGTCTTCACGACCTCGATCGTCTGGTCTCTAATCTGCGTGAGAGCGCCGGCGTAGAGGCGCATCAGGAGCGCCTTGAACTCGGCTTGGAGGCGGTCGCGCTGGTCGGTCGTCGCCTCGCGCCACTTCGGCCCTACCGCCGAGCGCGTCGCGGCCGCGAAGTCGACATGCGGCATGACTTTGGATTCGACCAGCGCAAGAACCCGGTCGATGTCGCCCGCCTGGATGGCTCGGTCAGCCTTCGCGGTTGCGATGACATCGCTAGAGACGGCGCGCACGAACGCTTCAGGATCCTGCTCGGCCGCGGATGCGGCAGCGCTGGCGACTGCGGAAGCGAGAAGGACTACGAGGAACAGCTTCTTGATTGTCATGAGTGTTGCTCATTTCGCCCGCAGCGTTGCACCAACTGCACAAGGGCCGCTCGGTTGGCGCTATCTGGACTGCTCAGGCGGCTGCGAAGTTGATGCCGGCTCGTCTTCGCGCTTCTCTTCCGGGGGCGCACCGTCATAGACCTGATCGAGCCGACGTTGCAACCAGGCGTCGCGCATGAAGCTGTAGCGGTCCAGTGCCGCCGTGTCCAGCAGTTGAGTGGTCGACAGCAGGTTGCTCCGCGCGTTGATGACGCTCAGAGCTGTGATCGAGTAGCGGCCGGCACTGGTCTGGGCCAATGCCGAAGGCGCGTACTGGAGGTCGACAGGCAACGCCACGGCGTCCCGCAGAGATGACGGACCCAGCAGCGGAAGTACAACGAAAGGGCCGGAACCGACACCCCAGTGCCCGAGCGTCTGCCCGAAGTCCTCGCTGCGGCGCGTCAGCCGGGCCTCAGTGGCGACGTCGAGCACACCGCCAAGGCCGAAGATCGTGTTGACGAGTACGCGCATGCCCATCTCGACCCCGTCCTGCACCTTGCCTTGAAGAAACTGGTTGGCAGTGGATCCAATGTCACCCAAGTTGCCGAGGACGTTGTCGATCCCGGTGCGCACGGGATGCGGCACCGCGGACCGATATCCCTCGGCCAAGGGCTTCAGCACGGCGCTGTCGATCCGGTCGTTGAACGCGAATACCTTGCGGTTCCAGTTCTCCCAGGGATCGGCCAGATTCACGGATTCCGCCCGGTCGATCGTGTGGTTCTGATGCAGCGTATCGGTCGGAGGCACTGTGGCACAGCCAACCAATGCCGCCGCGGAGAGAAGCGTCGGCAGGTGCTTCACTTGACGACTCCCGGCGTCGAATCCGACCCAGGGGATGTTTCGATGTTCCTTCGTCCCATGCGAGGCTCCAGTCTTTTGAGAGGTCAACCGGTCGAGAACAAGAGTGCGGGGAGTACGAAGTCGGTGCAGAGCACCGCGACGCACCAGGCGAGGACACCACGCGTTGTTGCGTCAGCCACGGCCTTGCGGCGTCGGATTGCACTCGTACCCCTGGTGCAGCGCGACGACACTTCGTTCAGGATCGTTCGTCCCGAGTCATAGGCGAACGAGGTACGGTGGATCTCGACGAAAGGAGCTGAGGCCATTCGGGCGCGGCAGCGTTTGTGCACTGATTGCTATATTGCACTCAGTGTAGTCGTAGATTGCACTGAGTGCAACATGTCGAGAGCGGCCTCCTCAGCCTGCCACCATCGTCTTCCACTCAGGCCGCGGCCGTACGCGTCGTATGCCCAAAGCATGTCCGCCGCGGCCGATGATTCGGTCGACCTCATCGCCATCGATGGCGACAGCAAGTCATCAAGTGCTTGGCATGCTGAAACGGGATCTCTTGCCCCATCGGACGGGACGCGCCATCGTCTCGTCTCCCACCGTCATCAAGCCGCGCCGCTGGACAGAGAGTTCTTTGCATTTCGAGATGACGCTGGTTGTGGGAAGTTCTGGTCGGACGACCATCCTCAACCCGTTCGACCCGTCGGGAAAGATTCGTCATCACCTGATCGACTTCGTGGAGCGGCAGAACGGCGACTCAAGGGCAGGATGTGCCATGTGATATTTCCTATAATGAACCTGATTTCATTCAGTGAAATGCTGGCAGCGCATGAACCACCCGATTGCCCCCGCACCGCTGCCAGAGGCCACATTGGTGGCCCATGTCATCGCGCAGGCGCGACATCCGCTCGCGCAGGCCACCCGCGAGCGCCTGGCGCAGGCGCTGCTCGACTGGTTCACCGCCGGCTGGTCCGCGCTGGAGCTGCCTGCAGCGGCCCGCCTGCGCGGCCTGGCGGACGATCTGTTTCCGGGCCAGGGCGCGGGCACTGCCGCGGTCTTCGGCGGGCGAACGGCCACTGCCATGGCGGCCGCGTTCGCGAACGCGGGCATCGCGCATCTGCGCGAGATCGATGACGCGCATCGTGCGGCCATGCTGCATCCCGGTGTCGTCGCGGTCTCCCCGGCGCTCGCGCTGGCCTCCGGTCTGGGCCTGACGCAGCGGCGCGTGGCACAGGCCGTGGTCGCGGGCTACGAGGTGGCGCTGCGGGTCGGTGAGGCGCTGGGTGCGCGGCATGCCGGACTCTTCCATGCCACCGCGACGGCGGGCAGCGTCGGCGCCGCGGCCGCATCGGCCTTCGCGTTGGGCCTGGGGCCGGACGCCGTGCACCACGCGCTCGGCATCGCAGCGACGCAGGCCGCCGGGCTGTGGCAACTGGTGGACGACGAAGCGCACGACGCCAAGTCGCTTCACCCGGCCTTTGCGGTCCGCAACGGCCTGACGGCCGCCTACGCCGCCCGGGCAGGCCTGCCGGGGGCGCGCGCGTTCGTCACCGGCCGCCGCGGCCTCTATGCGGCGCTCAGCGGCGACGGCCCGCTCGCGGCGCTCGATGGCGAGCTGCAAGCGCCGGAGCGCCTGCACACCGCGACCATCAAAGCCTGGCCCGCCTGCGCGATGCTGTTCACGCCGCTGGACGCGACGCTGTCGCTGATCGAGCAGCACCGTATCGCGGCAGCGGATGTGGCAGCGGTCGACATCGAGATCTTTCCGCACGCGCTGAAGATCGCCGGCGTGCACTGGCCGGTCCGGCCCGCCGAGGCGAGCTTCTGCCTGCGCTATCTCATCGCGACGCTGCTGCACAAGGGCAGCATCGGCATCGCGGACACCGAGGCGCCGGACCTGGCCTCGCGCGAGCTGCTGGCCCTGGCCGACCGCATCACCGTGCGCAGCAACGAAGCGTTCCAGCGAGACTTTCCGAACAAGCGGCCGAGTCGGGTGACGCTGACGCTGCGTGACGGCCGGCAATTCGGCGCGTACCGTGAGTTGCGCCGCGGCGACCCGGAAGCCCCATTCACCTGGGACGCGCTGCAACTGCGCCTGCGCAGCTTTGCACCAGCACTCGGTGACGAGCAGGCCGCACAACTGGTGCGCTGGTGCGAGCGCTTTCTCGACCCGCGGCTCGACGACGAGCCCTGTGTGCCAACGCCCGTGCTGTTCGGCGCCCGCGGGCCCGCGTGACGCTCAGCCTTGCCAGTCCTTCGGCGGGCGGCTGGCGAAGCCCACCTGCGCGAGCTCGTGCCGCGCCACCTGCACGGCCTTGCGCTGCGCGGCCGGGCTCTGGCGCGGCGCGAGGCCGATGACCACGAGCGCGCCGAGGAAGCCGCCGTCGCCATCGAACACCGGCAACGCGACCGAGGCCATCTGAGGCAGGCGTTCTTCGCGCGTGATCGCAAAGCCCTCGCGCAGGATGTGCCCGGCCTGTGGCGTGTGGCCACCGGTGAACGCCTTCAGCACGTGGGCCGACGAGCCCCCGTCGGCCAATTTCACGCGGGCCCCGACCTCGACGTGGTGCCGTAGCTCGTGGTCGCTGTTCTCGCGATACAGGCACACCCGTTCGTCGCCGCTGCGCACGAAGAAGGCGACGGTCTCGCCGGTCGCCTCCATCACCCGGCGCAGCACGGGTTGCAGGCGCGAGCCGACGTCGAAGGTGCGTCGATACAGCATGCCCATGTGCAGCAGTGCCGGGCCCGGCGCGTAGTTGCCGTTGTCGAAGCGGTGCAGCAAGCGCGAGCGCACCAGCACGCCGGCAAGGCGCAGCACCGTCGCCTTGTCCAGGCCGGTGAACTGCGCCAGGTCGCGCAGCGGCAGACGCAGCCGGTCTTCGTTGAAGCACTCGAGGATCGAGATGCCGCGCTCCAGAACCCCGGAAGGCGCCGCGGCCCCGGGGGGAGCCTCCACAACCGGTGGCGGATCGGGGCGGCGGGGCCTGGCTGCTGTGCGGGGCTTGGGCGTCATGGGGCAAGGCTACGGCATGCCGCCTCAGGGGTGGTCCCGTTGACAGCAGGCCGGTGCTCAACTAAAGTTTTATTTATTAAAACACGTTTCATTCAATAAAACAAGAGACGACGCCACGTGGACGCCATCGCATCCGAGCTTCCCACCGCTGGCGCTGCCCTGCTCGAGCGCCTTGCGGCCATCGTCGGCCCGGCGAACGTTCTGACGACGCCGGCAGACACGATCCCGTACGAGGCCGATCATCGCGGCGTCTTTCCGGGTGCCTGTCGCGCCGTGGTTCGGCCGGCCTCGACCGAGGAGGTCTCGCGTGTCGTCGCGGCCTGCGCCGAGGCCGGTGTGGCCATCGTGCCGCAGGGCGGCAACACGGGCCTGGTCGGCGGCTCGACGCCCGACGACTCGCGGACCGAGGTGGTGCTCAGCCTGCAGCGCATGCGCGCAGTGCGCCGCATCGATGCGCTGGACAACTCAATGACGCTCGAAGCCGGTTGCACCGTGCTGGTGGCGCAGCAGGCGGCCGCCGAAGCAGGGCGCCTGTTTCCGCTGTCTCTGGCGTCGGAGGGCAGCGCGACGATCGGCGGCGTGTTCTCCACCAACGCCGGCGGCGAGCAAGTGCTGCGCTACGGCAACGCGCGCGATCTGGCGCTCGGGCTGGAAGTGGTACTCGCCGACGGCCGTGTGTTGGAAGGCTTGAGCGCGCTGCGCAAGGACAACACCGGCTACGACCTGAAGCAGCTCTTCATCGGCGGCGAAGGCACGCTGGGCGTCGTCACCGCAGTGACGGTCAAGCTGTTTCAGCGCCCGCGCCAAGTGGTCACCGCGTGGGCCGCGGTGCGCGACCCGCAGGCCGCCGTGCAACTGCTGGCCTTGCTCACCGAAGCGGTGGGCGAGCGCGTCACCGCGTTCGAGCTGATGGGGCAGGGTGCTCTGGATCTGGTGCTCGCGCATGCCGCGCCCGGCATGCGTGCGCCGCTGGCCGGGGCGCACGCTTGGTCGGTGCTGTTCGACGTCTCCGAGGTCGCGGCGCGCTTCGACCCGGTGCCCGCGGTACAGGATGCGTTGGCCGCGGCGATGGAGGACGGCCTCGTCGTCGACGCCGCGATCGCGGCCTCGCAGCGCCAGGCGCACGAGTTCTGGGCGCTGCGCGAGCACGTGCCTGAGGCCCAGCGGCGCGAAGGGCCGTCGATCAAGCACGACATCTCGGTCGCCGTCTCGCGCATTCCCGCCTTCATCGAGGCGGCCGGTGCTGCGCTGCAGACGTTGATGCCCGGCGTGCGCATCGTGTGTTTCGGCCACGTCGGCGACGGCAACCTGCACTACAACCAGAGCCCACCCGAGGGCATGGGCAAGGCCGAGTTCCTGGCCCGGGAAGAAGCGATGCATGCCGTCGTGCACGAGACCGCCGCACTGCTGCAAGGCTCGATCTCGGCCGAGCACGGTATCGGCCGGCTCAAGCAGGACGCCTTCGTCCGCTACAAGCCCGCCGTCGCGCTCGAGCTGATGGCGCGCATCAAGCGCGCGCTCGACCCGGCCAAAACGTTCAACCCCGGCCGCCTGCTGCCGCACGCGCTGCTCGATGGGCCGACCCCATAGCGAGCGAATCGACACGAATCGCTACACGAGACCCACCATGCCCGTATCCGTCTTTGACATGCAATCGCTCCAGCACCTGTGGAGCACCGACGAGCTGCGCGCCATCTTCTCGGAAGAGAACCGCGTCCAGAAGTGGCTCGACTTCGAGGCCGCGCTGGCGGCGGCGCAGGCCGAGCTCGGCATTGTTCCAGCTGCCGCGGCGCGGGAGATCGGCGCCAAGGCGACGATCGCGACGATCGACATCCCGAAGATGTCCGCCGAGATCCGCCGCATCAAGCACTCGCTGGTGCCGGCGCTCAAGCAGCTGCAGGCCTCCTGCGCGAACGAGCACGGCGAGTGGGTGCACTACGGCGCCACTACGCAGGACGTGGTGGACACCGGTGTCGCACTGCAGCTGAAGGAGTTCCATGCCGTCGCGATGCGCGACCTGCGAGCGGTCGGCCGCGAGCTCGCGCGGTTGGCGCTCGAGCACCGCGCCACGCCGATGGCCGGCCGCACGCATGGCGTGCAAGCTCTGCCGATCACCTTCGGCCACAAGTGCGCGCTGTGGCTCGACGAACTGGGCCGCCACCAGGTGAGGCTGAAGGCGTGCGAGCCGCGGGTGCTCGTGGGCATGGTGGCCGGCGCGGTCGGCAGCCAGGCATCGCTGGGGCCGCAGGCCGAAGAGGTGGAGCGCCGCACGCTCGCCAGGCTGGGCCTGGGCGTGCCCGACATCAGCTGGGCACCGGCGCGCGACCGCTTCACCGAATACGCGACCTTGCTCGCGATGCTGGGCGCCACGCTGTCGAAGGTCGGCAACGAGCTCTTCAACATGCAGCGCAACGAGTTCGGCGAGGTCGAGGAGGCCTTCTCCGAAGGCAAGCTCGGCTCGTCGACGATGCCGCACAAGCGCAACCCGACCTCGGCCGAGAACCTGGCCGGGCTGTCGCGCCCGCTGCGCTACAACGCCGCGATGATGCTCGAGGGCATGGTGCAGGAGGGCGAGCGCGACGGGATCGCGTGGAAGATGGAGTGGAAGGCGCTGCCCGAGTGCTGCCTGATCGCCGGCGCGATGCTGTTTCAGGCGAAGAACCTGCTGGCCGGACTGCGCGTGGACGCGCAGCGCATGGCGACCAACCTCGACATGATGCGCGGCTACCTGCTGTCCGAGCGCGTGATGCTGGAGCTGTCCGAGCGCGTGGGCAAGCAGACCGCGCACGAGTGGATCTACGAGGCCTCGATGCACGGCATCACGAACAAGCTCGGCTTCGCCGACGCGATGCGCCAGCACGCCGGCCTCGGCAAGCTCCTGAGAGACGACGAGATCCAGCGCCTGACCGACCCCGCCGGCTACCTGGGCCAGTGCGAACCGTCGGTCGCCCGCGTGGTGGCGCGCCAGCAGGCCTGGCTCGAAGGCTGAGCCGGTCGACACGGCACACCGACAAGGAGACACCGCGATGATCCATCTGCGCATCAACCGCCGGCAGGCGGCGTTCGCTCTGGCCGGCGCGTTTGCGCTGCCCGCCTGCGCGCGCTTCTCGGTCCAGCCGATCAAGCTGCTCGTCGGCTTTCCGCCGGGAGGCGGCGGCGACCTCTACGGCCGCCTCATCGCCGGCGCACTGCAGAAGTCGCTCGGCCAGACCGTCATCGTCGAGAATCGCCCTGGTGCGGGCGGCAACATCGCGGCCGACCTGGCGGCGAAGGCGCCGCCCGACGGGCTGACGCTGATCCTCGCGATGAGCGGCAACTTCGCCGTGACGCCGGCGCTGCGGCCGGCGGCGGTGCCCTACAAGGTGCCCGACGACTTCGCGCCGATCGGGCTGATCCTCGAAGCGCCACACGGCCTGTTCGTGTCCGCGGCGTCGCGATTGCGCACCGTGCAGGATGTGCTGAGGGAGGCCCAGGGCGGCAAGCTGACGTTCGCCTCCACCGGCGCCGGCGGGGCCGCGCACATCGGTATGGAGATGATCAAGCGGCGCGCCGCGCTCGAGATCCTGCACATCCCCTACAAGGGCAGCGGCCCGGCCATCACCGACCTGCTCGGCGGGCAGGTCGACCTGTTCTTCGCGACCGCGTCGCCGATCATGGGCCAGGTGGAGCAGGGCGCACTGCGCCTGCTCGCCCTCACCGGCGAGAAGCGCAACCCGGCAGCGCCCGACGTGCCCACGTTCAAGGAAGCCGGCGTCGACGTCGTGGTGACGCAGTGGTACGGCCTGGCCGCGCCCAAGGGCACGCCGCCGGCCATCGTCAGCACCTTGTCGGAGCATCTGTCGAAGGCGCTGGCCACGCCCGAGTTGCGCAACCCGATCCGCAAGGACGCGGCGATCGAGCGCGACGTGTCGGGCGCCGCCTTCACGCGCTACATCCTGGCCGACATCGCGCGCTACCGCAGCGGCGTGTCGCAGGAGTTGGTCAAGCAGGTCATGCAGTGAACGACGACCACCAACCCGTGACGACGCGGCAGCCACTCATCTCGCCGTCGCAGCTTCGCGAGCGGCTGGACCACCCGAGCGCCAAGACGCTGGTCGCCGACTGCAGCTTCGAGCTGTCCGACCCCGCGGCAGGCCGCCGTGCCTACGAGACCGGCCACGTGCCGGGCGCCATCTACATCCATCTCGAAGCCGTGCTGTCGGCCACGAAGACCGGCCGCAACGGCCGCCATCCGCTGCCCGAGCGCGCCCGCTTCGCGGATGCGATGGCGGCGCTGGGCGCCGACGACGACACGCTGGTCGTGGGTTACGACAACGCTGGCGGCATGTACGCCGCGCGGCTGTGGTGGATGCTGCGCTGGGCGGGCCATGGCGCCGCGGCAGTGCTCGACGGCGGCGTGGCGGCGTGGCGGGCCGAGGGTGGGCCGCTGGTGGCAGCCGAGCCCGCTGCGCGCCGGCGAGGGACCTTCCGGCTGCGTGAAGGCCTCGTGCGCACCGCCGACTACGCTGCGGTGAAGGCCAACCTCGATGGTGGCGAGCGGTTGGTGCTCGATGCCCGCGCGCCCGACCGCTTTCGCGGCGAGAACGAAACGCTCGACCCGGTCGGCGGCCACATCCCCGGTGCGCGCAACCGGCTCTTCCGCGACAACCTCGCAGCCGACGGCCGTTTCAAGCCGGCGGCGCAATTGCGCGCGGAGTTCGACCGGCTGCTGGACGGGCGCCCTGCCACAGCCGTCATCAGCCAGTGCGGCTCCGGCGTCACCGCCTGCCACAACCTGCTCGCGATGGAAGTGGCCGGCCTGCCCGGCGCGGCGCTCTATCCGGGATCCTGGAGCGAATGGTGCGCGCAGCCGGGCGCACCGATCGCAACTGGCGACCAGAGTTAGCCGCTGCGGCACGAACAACACGACCACCAGGAGACACCCCATGCCCCTACATCGCCTGTTCCGCCCACTCGGCGCACTGCTGGCGGCCGCCTGCCTGCTGGGCATCGGGGCGGCAGCCGATGCCGCCTATCCCGAGCAGCCCGTCAGGCTCGTCGTCGGCTTCCCGCCGGGTGGCGGCGGCGACCTGTACGGGCGCGCGATCGCCACCGCGCTCGGCAAGCAACTGGGCAAGACGGTCTTCGTCGACAACCGGGTCGGTGCCGGCGGCAACATCGCGGCCGAGAGCGTCGCCCACGCCAAGCCCGACGGCTACACGCTGATCCTTGCGATGAGCGGCAACATGGCCAGCGCGGTGGCCATCCAGCCCAAGCTGCCGTACAAGGTGCCCGACGACTTCGTGCCGATCGCTCAACTCGTCGAGACGCCGTACGGGCTGATGGTCAGCGGCCAGTCGAAGTTCGCCACCGTCAAGGACTACGTCGAAGCTGCCAAGGCCGGCAAGCTGACCTATGCCTCCACCGGCACCGGTGGCGCTGCGCAGGTGGTGATGGAGATGGTCAAGCAGCAGGCCGGGCTCGACATCCTTCACGTTCCGTACAAGGGCTCGGGTCCGGCGCTGACCGACCTCTATGGTGGCCAGGTCGACAGCTTCTTCGCGCCCTACACGCCGCTGATGGGTCAGATTCGCGCTGGGAAGTTGAAGCTGCTCGCCATCAGCACCGACAAGCGCCTGGCCGCGTTCCCCGACGTGCCGACGCTGAAGGAATCGGGCATCGATGTCGTGATGACTCAGTGGTACGGCCTGGCGGCGCCCAAGGGCACGCCGAACGACGTGGTCGAGACGCTGGTGCGCGCCGTGAAAGCCGCGATGCAGGACCCCGAACTGCTGAAGGTCTACCGCAGTGACGGCGCGCAGGAGTCGGTGCGCACGGGCGCCGCGTTCGGTGACTTCATCGTCAAGGACATCGCCAACTACCAGCGCGCCGTCGAACGCGGCCACCTGAAGGCCGAGTGAGCACCGCACCCTTTCGCCCGCACAGCGCGCACTGGGGCGCGTTCTCCGCGGCCTGGAACGGCCACACGTTGACAGTGCGGCCGCATCCGGACGACCCCGACCCGAACCCGCTGCTGCAGAACTTTCCCGATGCACTGCGCCACCGCGCTCGCGTCACGACGCCGATGGTGCGGCGCGGCTGGCTCGAACGCGGGCCCGCGCCAGACGCGATGCGCGGACGCGAAGGCTTCGTGGCGATGCCGTGGGCCGAAGTGCTTGACCGCGTCGCCGCCGAGCTGCGGCGCGTGCAGCAGGCCCATGGCCTGGAGGCGATCTTCGGTGGCTCGTACGGCTGGTCGAGCGCGGGGCGCTTCCACCACGCGCAGAGCCAGGTGCACCGCTTCCTGAACACTGCCCTCGGCGGCTATGTGCGCTCGGTCAACAGCTACAGCGCCGGTGCGTCGGCCGTCATCCTGCCGCACATTCTGGGCAGCATGGACGACGTGGCCCGGCGCAACGTCACCTGGGAGCAGATCGTCGAGCACGGCGACGTGGTACTGGCCTTCGGTGGCATGGCGCTGCGCAACTCGCGCGTGGCCTCGGGTGGCATCAGCCGCCATGTCGAGCGCGACTCGATGCGCCGCGCAGCCGAACGCGGTTGCCGCTTCGTCAACATCAGCCCGCTGCGGCCCGACCTGCCGGACGAGGCGCGCCCCGAATGGCTGCCCGCGCGGCCGGGAACAGACACCGCGCTGATGCTCGGACTGGTGCATACGCTCGTCAGCGAAGGGCGGCACGACCGCAGCTTCTTGACCGAGTTCTGCGACGGTTGGACAACTTTCGAGGACTACCTGATGGGTCGCGCCGACGGCCAGCCGAAGACGGCCGCTTGGGCGGCGGCCGTCTGCGGCCTGCCGCAAGAGCAGATCGTGGCCCTCGCGCGCTCGCTGCCCGGCAGGCGCGTTCTGGTGGTCGTATCGCATTCGCTGCAACGGGCCGAGCATGGCGAGCA
>Ga0075370_10000099_pt1 | contig 27215 bp, 24 predicted proteins | sample EndMethybrTD3035_FD_71398 | JGI IMG/M metagenome (GOLD analysis project Ga0075370, IMG submission 71398) | Populus endosphere microbial communities from Tennessee, USA - Endosphere MetaG P. TD hybrid TD303-5 | ecosystem: Host-associated > Plants > Roots > Endosphere | place: USA: Tennessee... | reverse complement strand
AACCACGACTGCGGCTACCTGTTGCTGGCCATGCGGCCCGATCTGCTGGTCCCGCTGGAGGACTACCGGCGCGAGCTCACCGCGACGCTGGATCGGATCCGCTCCGTGCCGCTGCGGGATGGCGCCACCGAGGTCCGCATCCCGTCCGAACGGTCGTTCCGCGAACGCCGCCGGCTGCAGAAAGAGGGGATCTCAATCGACCGGCGCATCTGGGAGATGCTGCAGGCGATCGGGCGGTAACGACGAGGGGCGCCTGTGAGGTGGTGCCCCTGTGATGACTCCAGACAACCATGAAGGTCCAGCCATGTTGAGCCTATCCACCATCGAGCGCTACTTCGAAGCCCTGCGGACCCGGCAGGGCGCGCTCGCCGCTTCTCTCTTCACGGACGATGGCGCCATCGACGACTTCCGCGGCAGGCACCATGCCGGCCGCGAGGCGATCGAGCGCTTCATCGGGCAGGTGCCGGCGCTCGAGCTGGAGTTCCTGTCCGACTTCATCGTCCAGCCGCTGCGCGCCACGGTCTACGGGAACATCCACTACCCGGGCCAGGAGCCGGTGCTGATCCGCTGGATCTTCACGGCGCAGGATGGGCAGATCGCGCATCTGTGCAATTCGCGAATCGAGCAGGTGCCGCCCGACCGGCGCCGCTCTTGACCAGGAGACAAGCCATGAATTTCTCGAGAACCCGCCGTGCCCTCGTGCTGGGGGGCGCGGCAGCCGTGGTGGCCCGGCCGTCGTTGGCCCAGCCCTTTCCTTCACGTCCCATCCGAATGCTGGTCGGCTTCGCCGCCGGCGGTGGCGCCGACACGATCGCGCGGCTCTACGCGCACAAGATGCAGGAGGTGCTGGGCCAGAGCGTGATCGTGGACAACCGCCCCGGTGCCTCGCAGCTGCTGGCCATACGCCCCATGATGTCATCGCCCCCCGATGGCTACACGGTCACGCTGGCCACCGGCAGCGGCTTGACGCAAGGCCCGGGCGTGCGCAAGGACCTCCCCTACGACCCGCTCAAGGACTTCAGCCTGATCGGGATGGTGGCAACGGCGCCGGGCGTGTTCTTCGTCAACCCGTCCCTGCCCATCAAGTCCATGCGCGAGCTGATCGCCTACGCCAAGGCCAACCCGGGCAAGCTCAACTACGGCTCGGCCGGTGTGGGCGCCGCCAATCACCTCCAGATGGAGTACGTGAAGCAGGCGACGAAGACGAGCATGGAGCACATTCCCTACAAGTCCGACCAGGACGTGACGCGGGAAGTGGCGGCCGGCTCCGTCCACGTGGGCCTGACGATCGCGCAGTTCGCCATTCCGCTGGTCGCCGCCGGCAAGCTGAGGGGACTGGCCGTGACCGGTGCGTCGCGGCTCTCCGCGCTGCCCGACGTGCCGAGCATCGCCGAGTCCGGCGTCGCCGAGCTCAAGAGCATCGACAACTACACCTTCTATGGGCTCGTCGGGCCGTCAGGCATGCCGGCTCCCGTGGTCGAGCGGCTGAACGAGGCGATCAACAAGGCGTCGACCATGCCGGACGTGGTGAGCCGCATGCGCGAGCAACTGTTCTACGAGCCGTCGTCCGGCACGCCCGCGGCATTGCGCCGTTATCTGGAATCCGAGTTGCCGAAGTGGCGCGAGCTCGGCAAGTCCGTCAAGCTTGAGGGGACCAGCTGATGGCCGCCCCTGAGTCTCTTCGGGTCGCAGTGGTCACGGGCGCCGCGTCCGGGCTCGGATGGAGCATCGGGCGCCGGCTGGCCAGCGATGGCTTTGCCGTCGTGCTTGTCGACAGGAACCCTGCCGTGCAGGACAAGGCAGCGGAGCTGGCCGAGAGCGGCGCCGCAGCCTCGCCGGTCGTGGCCGACCTCACCGATCGCGAATCGATCCGCTCCCTGGCAGCGGGCATCCTGCGCACGCATGGCCGTTGCGATGTGCTGGTGAACAACGCAGGCACGCATTTCAAGACGGCCGAGGGCCAGCGCTTCCGCTTCGACGAAGTCGGCTTGCGCGAGTGGGACCTGTCCATCGCCCTCCACATGACGGCGCCGATGCTGCTATGCCAGGCCTTCCTGCCGGGCATGAAGGAGCGTGGCTGGGGCCGGGTGGTGAACATCGCGTCCCGCGCGGCCCGCACCTACATCCAGCAGTCCAGCGCGTTCTACACCGCTTCCAAGTCGGGAATGGTGGGACTCACCCGCGCCATCGCAGGCGAGTACGCCGCCTTCGGCATCACCTGCAACAGCGTGGCGCCGGGCCGCATCCGGACGCCGTTGACCGACATCTCGTCGGAGGCCGTCAAGCGGTTCTCGCTCAACGAGCTGCCGGTCGGCCGCCTCGGGGAGCCCAACGAAGTGGCTGCCGCAGTGAGCTTCCTGGTCGGGGATCAGGCCGGCTTCATCACCGGTGCCGTGATCGACGTGAACGGCGGCGGGTTCATGGCGTCCTGACGCCTCGGCACCCGGGCGCCAGGCTGCCCGGGCGCAGACCGCTAGATGCGATGGCGGATCATGATGCTCTTGGTTTCGAGGAACTCGTCCAGTCCCTCGGGGCCCATCTCCCGGCCGATGCCGCTCTGCTTGAAGCCGCCGACCGGCATGTGCTTCAGGATCGAATCGTCACGGTAGCCGTTCACCCACACCATGCCCGCGCGCACCTGGGTGGCAAAGGCCATGGCTGTTGCGAGGCTCTGCGTCCAGCACCCCGCCACCAGGCCGAAGACGGTGTCGTTGGCCAGTGCGATGCCTTCCTCCACGTCGTCGAAGCTCAGGATGGCGAGCACCGGGCCGAAAACTTCCTCCCGCGCGATGCGGGCATCGGGCGACACCTCGTCGAAGACCGTCGGCTCGAAGAAGAAGCCCTGGGCGAGGTCGTCGCGCACGGGCCGCTTGCCACCCGCCAGCAGGCGCGCGGAAGTCTTGGCCTCCTCCACCAGGGCCTCGACCCTGCGCAACTGGTCTTCCGTGACGAGCGGGCCGCAGGTCGTTCCCTCCGCCAGCGGATCGCCCATTTTCGTGGCGGCCACGTGCGCTAGGAGGCGCTCGACGAACTCGGCTTTCACGTGCCTCTGGACCAGCACCCGGCTGCCCGCCTGGCAGGACTGGCCGGCCAGGCGGACGATGCCTTTGGCGACCGAGGCGGCCGCGGTGTCCAGGGAAGGCGCGTCGGCGAAGATCACCTGGGGCGACTTGCCGCCCAGCTCCAGTTTGACCCGCTTGAGGTTATTGGCCGCGGCACGCATCACCGCCTTGCCCGTGGAGGAGGAGCCGGTGAAGGTCACCATGTCCACCTGGTCGCTGCCGGCGATGGCCTGCCCCACGACCGCACCGTTGTCTATCGCGCTGGTCACCACGTTGAACACGCCCGGCGGCAATCCTGCTTCGTGCAGGATGGACGCGAACTGGATCAGCGCACCCGGCGATTGGTGACCCGGCTTGACCACCAGCGTGCAGCCCACCGCCATGGCGGGGCAGCACTTGTGCGCCACCGACAGGGGTGTGTTCCAGGCGGTGAGGGAGCCGACGACGCCGACCGGTTCCTTCGCCACGATGCCCACCGCGTCGGGATGCTGGCCATACACCGCCTCGTCCCGTCGGCTGACGATGAGGTTGGCATAGAAATCGAGCGTGTCGGCCGCGCCGAGCACGAACTTCAGCTGCTCGGGCCGGGGCTGGCCGACCTCTCGCGCCATGGTGGTCGAGAGGTCTTCCCGCCGCTCGCGCAGGAGCGCTGCCGCACGCTTGAGAACGGCGGCCCGTTCGGCGGCGGGCCAGCGCGGCCAAGGGCCCGTGTCGAAGGCGCGGCGGGCGGCCTCGATCGCCCGTTCGGCATCGCCCGCATCCGAATCCTGGTAGATGCCTGCAACGCTCTGGTCGTAGGGGTTGAGCCGCTGGTAGGTCCGGCCGCTGGCGGCCTCTCGCCATTCGCCGTCGATGAAGTTGCGCTGGATGGCCTGCATGAGCGTGGTGGGCATGGTCGTCTGATAAGGAGTCAGGATTGCTCAGGCCGAAACGGCTTCGCGGCTCGGTCGCTTGAGCGCCTGCGGGGTTCGTGGCGGTGCAGCCTCGGCATCCGCGAGCACCATGTCCGCACACTTCTCGCCGATCATCATGCAGGGGATGCTGGTGTTGCCGGAGATGATCGTCGGCATGATGGACGCGTCGGCGATGCGCAAGCCGGTGATGCCGTGCACCCGCAGCCGCTCGTCCACCACGGCCATCGGGTCGCGTCCCATCTTGCATGTGCCCACCATGTGCTGGGTGATGTTGCCGCTCTTGCGGACGAAATCGAGGATCTCTTCGTCGGACTGGATCTGCGCACCGGGCTGCATCTCTTCGGCGATGGTGTCCTTCAGCGGGGGGGCGTTCACGATCTCCCGTGCCCGGCGGACCGCGAGGACGGCCGTGCTGCGGTCGTACTCCGTATCCAGGAAGCGATAGCTGATCAGCGGCGCCGCGAAGGGATCGGACGAGCGCAGGTGGACGCTGCCCGTGCTCTCCGTTCTCTGGACGTGGGAATAGACGAAGAATCCCTCGGTCTTCGCCATCCGCCGGCCCTGGCCGCCCTTCAGGTCGATGATGTAGGGGTTGACGATCATCATGATGTCCGGCTCGCCGACCTCTGGCCGGGACTTCGCGAACACGCGAAGCGATCCGTTGCCCTGCGCGATGAAGCCCTTGCGGAAGAAGACGTACTTCAGGATCTCGAGCAGCAGCCCCCAGCTGCGGCCGCGCCGCGCGAGCGACAGGCCCGGGCGATTGAAGCGCCACTTCAGGATGGCGGCATAGTGATCGCGCAGGTTCTCCCCGACCCCGCGCAGTTCGTGGACGGGCTTGATGCCGTGCCGGCGCAGGATGTCTGGGTTGCCGATGCCCGAGAGCTCGAGCAGCTTGGGTGAATTGGCCGCGCCGCAGGACACGATCACTTCGCGCGTGGCACGGGCTTCGTGCAGTGTCCCGTTTCGCCGGAAGCGAACGCCGACGCAGCGCTTGCCTTCCATCATCAGGGAGGTGGCCTCGGCGCCCTGCAGGATCTTCAGGTTCGGTCGCTGTCGGGCAGGGTAAAGGTACTGCGTGGCCGTGCTCTGGCGCCGGCCTCGGTAGCCCGTCTGCTGCGCCATGGCGACGCCTTCCTGCGAGGCCCCGCTGTAGTCCGGGTTGTGCGGGATCCCCACCGCCTGCGCGGCCTCGATGAAAAGGTCGTAGAAGGGGGAGAGCTTGCTCATCACGGTGACCTTCACCGGGCCGGTGCGACCGCGGAATTCGTCGGTGCCGATATCGGTGTTCTCGATCTTCTTGAGGTACGGGAGGACGTCCTTGTAGCTCCAGCCCGGGCAGCCGCGTTCGGCCCAGGTGTCGTAGTCGATCCTCTGGCCGCGGTTGTAGATGATGCCGTTCAGCGCGCTGCTCCCGCCCAGCAGCTTGCCGCGTGGAACGTAGATCGGGCGGCTGCCGTGGCTATCGTGCGCTTCCGATTCGTAGCGCCAGTTGGCCGCCGGGTTGTCGATCAGGTACACGACACCGCCTGGCGGAATGGTCCAGATGTAGTTGGCGCCTTTCTCTCCGGCTTCCAGGCAGAGAACGGTGTATTTGCCGTTCTCGCTCAGGCGGCTGGCCACCACGCCGCCGGCCGATCCGGATCCGATCACGATGAAGTCGTATGTAGTGCTCTGCATTGCTCGAAGTCTCCGGCGGGCCGCGTTGTCGGCCTACAGTCCAGATGGTATCAGCGGTTCCGATAAATGCAAAGCGTTCCGACTATCGGAACAAAAACCGGGGTGCGATCAGAGGTTGTCGTGTGGACGAACACACGAGACTGGTGCTAGCATGTAGTTCCATACATCGTATTTGGTTCCAACAAATGAAACTGTATGCGCGAAGCCAAGGGGCATTGGGCCGGCCGGTCGATGCGATCTGAGCCCCATGCTCGAACCAATCCGTCGGGGAGTCCCGCCCCACTTCTTCATCGACGAGCAGTGGCTCGGCGCGCTCAGCGAAGACGTCATCGAGCCCGAGCTTCCCATCATCGACGCGCACCACCATCTCTGGTCGCGCGCCGCACCCTACCTGGTGCCGGAGCTTGTCGGTGATCTGGCCTGCGGCCACAACCTGCGCGGCACGGTCTACGTGGAGGCCGGGTTCGCCTCGCGCGAAGAGGGGGATCCCCGCTTCGCGAGCGTGGGCGAGGTCGAGTACGCCAACGGCGTCGGGGCGCTGTTCGCGAGCGGCTATCACGGTGCGGTACGCGCTTGCGCCGGCATCGTCGGTCGCGTGGACCTGACCCTGGGGAGCTTCGCCGGCGAAGTGATGCGGGACTGCCTGACGCGCGCACCCGATCGCTTCCGCGGGGTGCGCCACATGGTGGCGTGCGATCCGGACCCAGCCGTCAGCAGGCTGCCGAAACCGCCCCCGCCGGACCTTCTGCTCGACAAGCGCTTCCGGGCCGGATTCGCCGAGTTGGCGCCGCTTGGCCTTTCCTTCGATGCGTACTGCTACCACCCGCAGCTCGCACAGTTGATCGACCTGGCCGATGCCTTCCCGGAAACACGCATCGTCGTCGATCACATCGGCGCGCCATTGGGAGAGGGTTCCTACGCAGGCCGGCGCGACGACGTGTTCCGGCAGTGGCGCTCCGACATCAGGGCCCTCGCCTGGCGCCCCAACGTGCTGGTCAAGCTGGGCGGCCTGTGCGGAAGGATTGCGGGGTTTCCGTTCATCGACCGCGATGGTCCGCCGGGTTCCGAAGAGCTGGCGGCGGCCTGGAAGCCTTATCTCGAAACCTGCATCGAGGCATTCGGTGCACAGCGCTCGATGTTCGAGAGCAACTTTCCGCCAGACAAGGCGGGCTGCTCGGCACGGGTGTTGTGGAACGCCTTCAAGCGGGTCGCGGCGCACTGCTCGGCCACGGAGCGCGCCCAACTGTTCGCAGGCACGGCGCAGCGCGCCTACCGGCTCCCGGGATCACTACTGCGAGCCGCTACACCCATTCAACAGGAGACATCATGATCAAGAGCTTTCGAGCCGCGGCGCTGGCAGCGCTGACGGTGCTGGCGGGTTTCCATGCCGATGCGCAAGTACGCGCAACCGACTTTCCCGGCAAGCCAATCAACGTCGTCGTGGGCTATCCAGCCGGCGGTCCTACGGATGCGCTGATGCGCGCGCTGGCGCCTCGTCTCGCGAGCGAGTGGAAGCAGCCCATCGTGATCGACAACCGGCCGGGCGCCAACGAGGCCATTGCCGCGCAGTTCGTCGCCAGGGCGCAGCCGGACGGGCACACCCTCCTGCTCGCGACGGAGGTGCCGCTCACGCTCAATCCCCACCTCATGAGCGGACTCAAGTACGACCCGCAGAAGGACTTCGCGCCGGTGTCCCTGCTGCTGCGGTCACCGCTGGCGCTGGTGGTGCCGCAGTCTTCCCCTGCGAAGTCGCTCAAGGACTTCATCGCCCTGGCCAAGTCTCGCTCGTCGGCAGGCCCGCTGGCCTACGCCTCCGCCGGCCCGGGCGGTGTGCTACACCTGCCGATGGCGATGCTGGCAAAGCAGAACGGCGTGGACATGACCCATGTGCCCTACAAGGGCGTCGCGCCCCTGCTGACCGATGTCGCTTCCGGCCAGGTGGATGCCGCCTGGGTCGCCGTGGCGGGCGCCGCCCCGCTCATTCGCGACGGGCGCATCCGTGCGCTGGTCGTCGGTGCGCCATCGCGCGTGAAGGCCCTGCCGGAGGTGCCCACCTTCGCCGAAGCGGGCGTGGCGCCGGTGCAGGCGGACTTCGTCTTTGCCTTGCTGGCACCCGCCGGCACGCCGCCGGCAGTCGCGGAAAAGATCGCAAGCGCCATCCGCAAGATCATGGCCGAGCCGGAGTTCCGGGACAAGAATCTCGATCCCTTCGGCTACGTCATGGTGGCATCGTCTCCCGCCGAACTGGGCCGGTACATTGCGCAGGACCGCGCGACCCAGGCTGAGCGCGTGAAAGTCGCGGGCGTGAAGATGGAATAGCGGCGCACTGCGCAGCCGCGGCCGCTTTCGGACGCGGCCTGGTCAGATCAAGGCGCCGACCATGCCGCCTTCGACCAGCACCGTGGAGCCCGTGATGAAGCCCGCCTGGCGGGAAGCCAGGAAGGCGACCGTGCCGGTCACTTCCTCCTGGGCGCCCATCCGACCCAGGGGCGTGAGCCGCTTGCGCGCCTCCGTCTGCGCCGTCGTGTAGGCTGCGCCCCCGACGCGGTGCGAGGTGTCGATCAACGCCGGTGCCACGCAGTTGGCGGTGATGCCCTCCGCGCCGAGTTCGTTGGCCAGGTGCTTGATGTAGGCCGTCATGCCGGCGCGGAACACGGTGGACAGGGCGTGGTGGGGCATGGGGGACTTGACCGACGCCGAGGTGATGGCCACGACACGTCCCCACCCGCGGCCCAGCATCAGGGGCAACAGGGTCTTGGCGACCTGGATGGCGCTCCACAGTTGGTTGTTGTAGGCCTCGTGCCAGCGTCCTTCTTCCGTTTCCTCGAGCGTGGCGCGCAGCGGATTGGGCGCACGCCCGGTGTTGAGCACCAGGATGTCCAGCCCGCCGAACGCCTGCTGGACGGAGGCGCGCAGTCTCTCGACGTCCTCGGACGACAGCATGTCGCCGCACACCGGCAGCGCGCGGACGCCGTGCCGGTCCTCGATCTCCGCGGCCACGGCGTGCAGCTTGTCCGCCGAGCGGGCGAAGAGCACCACGTTCACGCCTTCGGCCGCCAGGGCGTTGGCGATGTTGCGGCCCATGCCCGCACTCGACGCCGTGACGAGCGCCACCTTTCCGCGTATTCCCAGATCCATGTGCTTTCCTCCGATACGTCGAGTCAGGATGCCAGGACCGTGACTTCGTCGCCTTCCACCTGGAAACGATGGGGCATGTCTTCCGAGGCCCATTCGAGGTAGTCGACGACCTTGGCGAAACGCGGGTCGTCGCGGCGCAGCACCTCGGGCCTGTATTGCTTGTCGAAGCTCATGGGCAGGAAGGAGACACGCCGGATGCCCTCCTTGCTGAATTCCGCCTTGGCCAGCAGCGCCAGCGTGCAATCCTTGCCGTAGGGCATGAGCGGGTGGGCGGGATCGAGGTCGGTGTGGTTGCGCACCGAGCCATGTGCCCACGCGGGTTAGCTCCACGCCGGTGCTGCGAAGGGCTTCGTCATCGCGAACACTCCCACGCTGTAGAAGATGGTCTTGCCCTTGTAGACCTCGATCGCCTTCGGAATGTGCGGCGAGTGGCCCACCACCAGGTCGACGCCCGCATCGATCGCGGCATGGGCGACGGTCACCTGGTAGTCCGAAATGATCCGCGGCAGGCGGATGACACCGGCATGGTAGGCGAGCACCACCACGTCGACCTCGCGGCGCAGCCTGGCGATGTCCTCGACCAGCATCTGCAGGTCGTCCGGCTCGGGCTCGGTGCGGAGGCGCACCGGCGCATGCGGGCCATGCGTCTCGAAGGAGGTCTTGACGCGCACCTGCGCGACACCCGGCTTGTCGGGGCCTGGAACGCTCTCGGGCTTGCCCACCGAGGTGTAGCCGAGATAGCCCACACGCACGCCGTTGCGCTCGAGAATGGCCGGCCGCCGGGCTTCCGCCAGGTTGCGGCCGCCTCCCGTGACCTGGAGTCCTCGCGCGACCAGCAGTTCGCGGGTGTCCACCAGCGCTTCCGGGCCGCTGTCGTAGCTGTGGTTGTTCGCCACGGTGATGCCGTCGAACAGACCGCTGGTGAAGATCTTCGACATCTCGACCGGCTGGTTCACCTGGCGCGCGTGCTCCGTGAACACCGCGCGCGACGAGAAGGTGCGCATGCAGTTGACGAAGCGCAGGTCGGCCTTCTCCAGGACGGGGCGGACAAGCTCCGTGTAGCCTTCGATCGGAAAGCCTTCGTCGCGGCCATGCGCGGGGCCGCAGTCACCGGCGACCAGCAGGGTGGAAAGTTTGGACAAGTGGGTCTCCTCGGAAGATGGATTGAATGACAGGTTCGATCTGCACGTGGTTTAGGGGGATGTCAGGGCAGCGCGACGATCCCCATCCAATACTGCATCTGGCCGCCGGGCGTCTCGACGTCGTACTTGCGTACGAAGGAGAGCCTTCCGTCCGGTCCGATGCGAAACACGGAGAGCGCCGCTGGCACCTCGCGTATTTCCGTGTCATCGCGTAGGCCCAGGGGCTTGATGCTGGCGCTGATCAGCAGCCGCCCGCGGGGGTCGCAGGCGAAGGTGCGCACGTGAAAGGACTGGGTGTCCGCGTGCTGAACGAGTGTGGGTTCCCCCGTCGACGGATCGATCGCGAAGACCGCGATGTTGTTCTCTCCGCCAGTGAACACCTTCCTGCCGTCCTCTTCGGTGCTGTCGTCCGCGCGGTTGGCGACGAACACCCATCTCCCCGAGGGGTGCACGTGGATGGGGCCGGCGATCTGCCGCGGCCGAGGGCGGGCCGGGTCGGCCAGGGTCTCGCGTGTGAACGCTGGTGCTGCGTCCAGCACGTCGTCGTGGAACCTGAACATGTAGAGCCGGTTGGTGCGCTCGTCCGAGGCATACAGCCAAGGCTGGGTTGGGTGGAAGGCCACATGGCGCGGGCCGAAGCCGTAGCCGCCACCCGGCGCCACTACCTGGCCTGGCGAGAGGACGCCGTCGCCGAAGCGGAAGGTCCGCAGCGCACCGGGTTCCTCCGGCCTGTCAGCTTGCGCCTTGTTGCCGCGATCCACGATCAGGGCCGTGCGCCCGGAAGGGAACACCATCACCTGGTGCGGATAGATCCCATAGTCCAAGGCGGCCTGCTGCTGCTCGGCCCCCACGCAACCGTCGGCCTCGATGCGATGGACGCTGATACCGCCGCCCTGGAAGTTGTGGCCGTTCAGCGCGTAGCGCCCCGTCGGGTCCACACACATGTGGACAGCCCGACGCGCAAGCGGCCGAGGCCGGCCGAGCGCCGACAACGCGCCGTCGGGCGCGATCGTCCATGCGCTGACGTGGTTGATATCGGAGGGCACGCGAGGGCCGCCGTTGCTTGTGGTGGCGTAGAGGCAGCGCAAAGAGGGATGCGGCCAGGCGTACTGCACCTTGGCGGGCATGCGGACGGTGTCGCGGCGCGTGAGCGTTGCGGCATCGACGTCCAGGTCGTAATGCGTCAGCGCATCGCCGACGGCGCTGTACAGGGCGGCTGAGGATGGCGCAGGCATGCGTCGGCTTTCTCAGGCGCCCGCGTCCACCGGCGTGAACATCGGGATGGCGGTGCCGTTCTCGGACGCCTTGAAGACCAGCTTCACGCGCTCGCCGATCCGCACGGCATCCAGGTCGGCGTCCACGATGTGGGTCATCATCGTCGGACCTTCGTCCAGGGTCACATAAGCGATGCAGAAAGGGGTTCCTGCCCCGCGCCGCGTCACGCTGAAGGAATAGATCGCACCGGTGCCGGCGGAGGCGGTCCAGTCCACCTTGTCGCTCCAGCAGAAGGGGCACAGGCTTCTGGGGTAGTGGTGGAACTGGCCGCAGTCATGGCACTTCTTCAGCAGCAGCCGGCCTTCCGCGGTGGCCTCGAAGTAGGCCGCATCTCCCGGGTTGAGCAGGGGGTCGCTGATCTTGCGGTCCTGGTAGGGCGTGGGCATGGCGTTCACTCTCTTTCCATGATCAGGGTGGCGGCTCCATGGCGGTGCCCGATGGCGCCGCCGATGGCGTTGGCCAAAGCCAGCCGGCAATCGGGCACCTGCACGCGCGGATGGGCCTCGCCGCGGAGTTGCCGCACCGCTTCGATCACCTTGGTCATGCCGCCGCGATTCGCCGGATGGTTGTTGCACAGGCCGCCCCCATCGGTGTTGAACGGCAGCTTGCCCACGCCCGAGATGAGGTTGCCGTCCGACACGAAGCGGCCGCCTTCGCCCTTCCTGCAGAAGCCCAGGTCTTCGAGCTGCAACAGCACGGTGATGGTGAAGCTGTCGTAGATGGACGCGTAGTCGATGTCGGCCGGCGTCACCCCGGCCTCCTCGAAGGCGCGGGCGCCGGTCCAGGCGCTGGCGGTGTAGGTGATGTCCACCTGTCCGCCCATGTGGTGCTGAACGGACTCGCCGGTGCCGGTGACCCTGACCACCGGGCGGCGCAGCGATCTCGCGATTTCGGGCCGCGCGACGATCAACGCGCCGCCGCCATCGCTCACCACGCAGGCATCGAGCCGATGCAGCGGGTCGGAGATCATGGGCGAAGCCAGCACATCCTCCACGGTGACCACGTCCCGCAGCATGGCATGGGGATTGTGTTGCGCATGATGCGAGGCGGCGACCTTGATCCACGCCAACTGCTCGCTGGTGGTGCCGAACTCGTGCATGTGCCGCATCGCGCACATCGCATACAGATTCAAGGGGACAGGGCTATAGGGCAGCTCGTATGGTGCATCCGGCAGGTTGGCGCCCCGGACGCGCACCTGCGTGCCGGAACTCCCCTCGGAATTGGGCCGGCCTGCCAGTGTGATCAGGGCGACATTGCATTTTCCGGCCGCAATGGCCTCGGCGGCATGGGCGACGTGGATCAGGTAGGAGCAGCCGCCCATGTCCGTGGAATCCAGGTGCCTGAGCTTGCGCAGGTTCAGGTAGTTGGCCATCGACCAGGCATTGGCGCCGGGCGCATCGCCGGCGCAGTAGAAGGCGTCGATGTCGTCATGCGACAGGCCCGCATCCTCGATCGCGCCTTTGGCGACCTCCGCATGCAGCTGTGCGACCGAATGATCCGGCGCCTTGCGCAACGGATGCTCATATGCGCCCACGATGCAGGCTTGACCACGGATGCTCATGTTGGCTCCTTCTCTCGATTCGGCATGTCGCTCAAAAAGTTCCAAGCAGTAAAACCGATGCTGTACAATAAAACCGATGATATCATCGACTCAGACGCTTGGCGTCCTATTCGAGAGACCAAGATGACAGATTCCACTTCAGCAGCGAGCAGCAGCGCGGCCGTGCACGCCTCTTCACCCGTCGACTTCAAGGTCTGGGCTTGTGTTCTGTGCGGCTTTCTCTATAGCGAGGCGGAGGGGCTGCCGGACATGGGCATCGCCCCCGGGACCCGCTGGGCGGACGTGCCGGACAGCTTCGTGTGCCCGGACTGCTCGGCCACCAAGGTCGACTTCGAGATGATCGAAATCTGACGCGAATGCCGCTCGCCGAGGTATGCCCGGGTCAGCGATCCGGGCCGCCCGCCAGGCCTTGATGAATCGCGCGATTACCGCGCGTCGCAACACTGCGCGGCGACACCATTCACTCCGTATCCTGACTGTCCAGTGGTGCCGAAGCGAGCACCGGGCCCGCGAGCTGCCCGTGCAGCAGCTGCAAGCTTTCCAGGATCAAGGCGCCGTGGCGGACCAGCAGTTCGCCCGCCGCCGTGATGCGCAGGCCTCGATGATCCCGTACAAAAAGGCGCTGGCCCAGCGCATCCTCGAGCGCGCTCAACCTTTCGCTAGCCGCTGAAACGGAGCAATGCGCGCGCCTCGATGCGGCGGAGAGCGAACCGGTCTCCGAGCACAGCACGGCCAGCCGCAGCGAGACCAGGTCAATTCGTGCCAGATTGAATTGCATGCCGGGGCGGGTCGGGTTCGGGGGCGCCCGGGCTGCCCGTGTTCATCCGGACCGCTCTTGGCTGCTGGAAGGTGGCGGTTGCGGCACCTGCGCGGGGATGAGCCAAAGGCAAGGGAGGCGGGAGATCCGCTCCGTGGCGTGCTCTAACTTGCTGAAGGCAACTGCGCAGAAAGGCCATTTGGTGCTCCATGTGGAACCGCGCCGCGTGTCATGCGGCAATCTCACTCAAAGTTTCCTTGAAAAATACCCGTTCCAATAAATGAAACATTGCTGTCGAGCCGTTCTGCGCGCCCGCACACCGCTGAGGAGTTTAGGCGGCACTGGCTTGCAGCAACAGCGCAGCTACCAAGCGCCTATAACCACTAGTTATTGCGCGCGCGTACGCATGCACGCCGGCCGTTGACAACGACCCGCGCCGATGCAGTTCCCGGCCACCGTACGGGCGTTTCATGGCTACTCGGTGAGCTTCACGATCTTTCCGAATGCAGCCCACTTGTCGATGTCGGCCTGGATGAACTTTCGCAGCCGTTCCGGAGAGCCGACCTCGGGCTCGAAGTTCAGGTGCTCCCGCAGCTGCTTGATCACCGCAGGATCCGACGACACCTTGTTGATGGCGCTGTTGACTTTCGCGACGACGTCCGACGGCAATCCGATCGGACCGACCAAGCCGTAATAACTGTAGGGATCGATCCCCTCGATGCCCTTGAAGTCCAACTCCTTGAGCGAGGGCACGTCGGGCAGGCTCTTCAGCCGATGCGAACCGGTCACGGCCAGTGCCTTGACCTTGCCGGAGGAAATCGACGCCATGGCGCCTTGTGCGGGCGTCAATCCGAACTGGACCGTGCCCGCGTACATCTCGCGCATGATGTCGGCGTCGGCCTTGAAGGGAATGTGCGCCATCTTGATTCCGGTCACCTGCTTGAGATACTCGGTCTGCAAGTGACTGGCCGAGCCGATGCCGGATGAAGCGTAGTTGAGGGTTCCCGCGGAAGCCTCAGGCAGCCGGGCCAGTTCACGCAGGGAGCCGACTTTCAGCTTCGGGCTCACAAGCACGACGCCCGGGGCGGTCGCCATCAAGCCGACCATGCTGAAGTCCCTCAACGTGTTGTAGGTCAGGTCGTTGCGGATGGCCGGCAGCTGCGAGAGCGCGCTGGCGGTGCCCAGATACAGGGTATAGCCGTCGGGCTGCGCCGCCTGCAGGGTTCGAATGGCGACCATCTGGCCCGCGCCGGGCTTGTTGTCCACGATCACGGGCGCCTTCAGAACCTCCGACATCTTCTGCGCATAGAAGCGGGCGACGACATCGGTCGATCCTCCAGGTGCGAAGCCCACGAGGATCTTGATCGGTCTATTCGGGAAATCGCTCGCCATCGCCGCATGGGCGAGCGAGGCTGTCGCGAGCGCAACAAGAAGCTGTCGCTTGATCATGTGCATGGGGGGTGTCTCCTTGGGGGAACCGCGGGAAGGGTCGCTGCTCGCGACGTGAAATGAACTTGGCTAGAATCTTAGCAAAGTTTTGATGAATAGTATAAGTTCCATGCAATGGAACTTGATATCCATGCCAACCATTCCCCTGCCGTACCTGATCGCCGGCCACGTCGGCGTGCACTCCGCGATGGCCGGCCTGCGGATGGCGACGCCACTGTTCGGCCTGGCCCTGGGATACGGCACCGACGTGGTGGGTTATCTGGTCGCGTTGTTTGCCGTTTCGCAGATCGTGTTGGCGCTCCCCGCAGGGCGGTTTGCGGACCGCCATGGGCTGAAGCTGCCGCTCTGCTGCGCTGCGTTGGCTGCGTCCACGGGTATCGGCCTTGCGGTGGTATGGCCCGCGTTGCCGGCCCTGTGCATCAGCGCGCTTTGCACGGGCGGTGCGGTGGGCCTGTCGCTGATCACGCTGCAGCGCCACATCGGCCGCACTTCGGCATCGGATGAGCAGCTTCGGCGAGGCCTGGCGTGGCTGTCCATCGCGCCTTCGATTTCCATCTTCGTCGGCCCGCTGGTGGCGGGTCTGCTCATCGATGCGCTGAGCTTTCGTGCGGCATTTGCGGTGCTGGGATTGCTGCCGCTCGGCGCGTGGCTGGCTGCACGCCGCTCGCCCCGTGTGCCTGCAGGCTCCACGCAGGAGCAGCGGAGCGAGTCGCCCTGGTCCCTCTGGCGGAGACCGGCATTCCGAGACCTGCTGCTGCTCAACTGGCTGATGACGGCCTCCTGGGACCTGCATGGATTCATGGTGCCGGTCCTGGGTCATGAGCGCGGGCTCAGCGCGACGTGGATCGGTGTCTTGCTGAGTCTTTTTGCGTTGGCAGCGACCTTCAGTCGTCTGGCAGTGCCTGCGCTGGCGCGCCGTGCGCCGGAGTGGATGATCGTCTCGAGTGCCGTCACCCTTGCTGCCGTGATCCTGGGCGCCTATCCGCTCATCGGCAATGTGGTCGTCATGGCCGTTTGCTCGTTCCTGCTGGGAGCGCTGCTGGGAAGTATCCAGCCTTCCGTGATGATCCTGCTGCACAAGATCGTCCCTGCTCACCGGCAGGGCGATGCGATCGCGATGCGCTTGATGATGGTCAACGCCTCGGGCATATCGATGCCGCTGTTGTTCGGTATCGCGGGTGCATGGATCACCGTGGCCGGCGTGTTCCATGCCACTGCCGCCATCGTGACGCTGGGCGGCTCTATCGGACTCGCGCGCGGCCGCAGGCTTTCGAGTTTGCCGAAGGCTAGCAGCAACCCTGAGTGATGCGATGAATACGGCACCTAGCATCTCCGCGCTGTGAATACCCATCCAGCCAACACTCTCATCAATAAACTCATGCGGAAATCAATACTCACACTGGCGACGCTGGCTGTCGCCTCGTCGGCGTCGGCACAATCGAGCGTCACCCTCTTCGGCGTGGTCGACGTCGCCATCAGCCGATACAGCGTCAAGAGCGAGTGGTACAACAACACGGCGAACCCGTTCCTGCTGCCGCCGGTCGGACAGCCGGACAGCGTCAAGAGAAGTCAGACCGCCTTGTCCCAGGGCAACTTGGCCACCAGCCGCCTGGGCTTTCGCGGCACCGAGGATCTCGGCGGTGGCCTGGCCGCCAGCTTCTGGCTCGAAGGCCAGATCAACCCCGATGACGGCTCTCGCGGCCCCCAGAACTTCAACCGCCGATCCACCGTCAGCCTGTCGTCCAACACGCTGGGCGAGCTGCGCCTCGGCCGCGACTACACCCCCTCGTTCTGGAACGACACCGTCTTCGACCCGCTGGGTGGCGTGGGCACCGGCATCAGCCTCATCAACACCATCTTCACCAACCTCGCCACCGTGCGCGGCGCGGCCACCACGGCCAACCCCGGCACCATCAGCATGGGCGGCTCCGACTCCTACGTTCGCACCAGCAACACCATCGGCTACTTCCTGCCGCCCAACCTCGGCGGCATCTATGGCCAGGTGCAGTACGCGCTGCACGAGAACACCAAGCAGGACAACGTGCCGGGCACGCCGAGCAAGAAGGGCCGGTACTTCGGCGGCCGCCTGGGTTATGCGAAGGGCCCCCTGGACGTGGCGGTCGCCTATGGCGAGAGCACGGCAGGCGACGTGACCACGCTGACGGCCGCAGGCCTGCCCACCGGCGCGGGTTTCGAGAACACGATCAAGAGCGCCAACCTGGGCGCGAGCTACGACTTCGGCGTGGTCAAGCTGTTCGGCGAGGTGTCGGTGGCACGCGACGAACTGGAGACGCGCACGGTGCTCGGCGGTGCGCTGCCGCTGGCGGTCACGGTCAACGAGAAGGACAAGTACACAGGCGGGCTGATCGGCGCGACGGTGCCGGTGGGCCCGGGGCTGATCCGCTTCGCCTACCAGCGGGTGAAGTTCAAGAACGATCCGGGCCTTGTGCTGCCCACGGCGTTCTCGCCCAACCGTGATGCATCGGCCAACAAGATCGCCATCAGCTACGTGCACAACCTGAGCAAGCGCACGGCGCTTTATGCGACGGCGGCGCGCATCCGGGTGAAGAACGGGGAGAACAATCCCACGATCATGGGTGCGACCGCGCTGGGCTCGCCGCAGTACCTGTCCACCGGCAACGGCGTGGCGGGCTACCGCCCGCGCAGTGCCACGGGCTTCGACTTCGGCATTCGCCACGCGTTCTGAGCTCAGCCGCGATCCGCAGCCCCGACGGGCTGCCGGGTTGTCAAGGCACAACAAGAAAGAGTTTCCCGAAGAGTCATTGCAAGTTTCTCCACGGGTTCACGCCGGGCGCACTGCGCCCGGCTCCTTTTTGTGCCTTGCATCGCGCAGGCCGTGCCTTCATGCCGAATTGCTTATGGCTTCCTCCACCCTTTTCATTTGCCCGCTCGCGGGGCTCTTTCAACAATCGAGGCTGGACTGCAGCGACCGTGCAGATGGATGCCGGTGCGACTGCTGCCGCTAACGAATCACAGGAGACAGCATGATTCCGAGATTGTTCAAGACCCTGCTGCTGCGCACGCTCGCCGCAACGACATGTGCGCTGATGGCGAACCACGCGCTGGCGCAAGGCAGTTATCCTTCCCGACCCATACGCATCATCGTGTGCACGGCACCGGGCGGTGCCACGGACCTGACCACCCGGCTCGTGGCCCAGAAGATGGGTGAGAAGCTGGGCCAGTCCGTGGTCGTGGAAAACAAGCCGGGCGCAGATACGCTGCTCGGCATCCTGTACGCGAAGGAGCAACCGGCCGACGGCTACACGCTGGTTGCCCAATCGCTCAACTTCTCGACCCTGCCCTACATCAAGAAGACACCTGGCTATTCGCCCACCAAGGACTTCATCGGCGTCGGCACCATGTCGCGCGTGCCCTTCCTGATGGTCGTGGGCGGCGACGAGCCTTCGAAGAGCGTTTCGGACTATGTCGCACGGGCGAAGAAAGAGCATCTCTCCTACGGCCACGGCGGCACTGCAGGCGCGCCCCACATCGCCGGCGAGCTCTTCCTGCGCGCCCACCAGATCCAAGCCCAGGCGATTCCCTACAAGGGCAACGGTGCGGTCATGCCCGACCTGATTGCGGGCCGGGTGTCCTTTCTCTTCGATGCCTACGTGAGCAGCGCGGGCTTCCTGACCTCCGGCAGGGCGCGCGCCTTGGCCGTCGCGAATCCGACGCGCCTGTCCGTCTTGCCCAACGTGCCGACATTCAAGGAACTTGGGGTGGACTTCAACTACGGCGTCTGGCTGGGACTTCTGGCAAAGGCCGGGACGCCGCCCGATGCGGTGAACAAGCTGTCCGAGGCATTGCGCTACGCGCTGGCGAGCGAAGAGGTGGGCGGCCGCCTGCGTTCCGATGGTTCGGACGTCTCCTTCATGACGCCGCGCGACTTCACCGACTACCTGGCCCGCGAGTACGAGGACATGGGCAAGGTGGCTGCCGAGCTCGGCTTCACGAAGGAATAGTGCGGATCGCGCTGTAGAGCGGCTGCATCGACAGGTTGCCGCTCTCGGCCGATCAGATCAGCTGCGCCTCCGTACGCAGCGCTTCGAGGAACTCGTTGATCAGGCTGCCCGCTCGATCCGCCGACCAGATGGCCCCAAACTCCCCGAACGGGATGTCCATGGCCATCGGCAGGCGCTCGATCAAGCCGAGCGAGCGGTAGATGTTTACCTCCGAACCCGAGAACACGGACAGGAAGCCGCCGGCGGCGATCAGCACCTGAAGCCGCATGGAGGAGTTAGCCTCGACATGGGGTTCCGGCGGCGCCAGCCCATGCGCCGCGAAGGCACTGTCGAACACCTCCCGCATGACGGTCGATCTGCGTGGAAGGATCCAGGGATGGTCGCGGACTTCCTCGAGCGACACGCGCTCCTGCTGCAGCAGCGGATGCCCTTGGGTGGCGACGACCTGCACCCGGTCGAAGAACAGCCGCTCGCACGCGAAGCCCGAATTCAGCACCGGCGCCGTCAGTGCGGCAACGGTGAGATCGATCTCGCACTTGGAGAGCTTGTCCATCAGCTCGGCCTGGTTTGATTCGTAGACCTCCGCGAAAACTTCCGGCCGGCCCTCCAGCAGCCTGGCGATTGCCCGTGGGACCAGCACCGACGGCAGGGTCGTGCCCACGTGCAGACGTCCGCGCAGGCCGGCCTGGACCGCCTGCATTTCGGAGTCTGTACGCTGGACGTCCCCGAGCATGCGCCTGGCGTGCGCAAGCAGGACCTGCCCCACGGCGGTCAACATGAACCTGGGTTTCCTGACGAAGAGCGGATGGCCGACCGCTTCCTCGATGTCCGCCAGCCAGTGGGACATCGCAGGCTGGGTCATGTGCAGCCGGGCGGCTGCCGCGGTGAGACTGCCTTCGTCGTGCAAGGCTAGGAAGATCTCCAGGTGCCGGAGCTTCAAGCGGCGTGCCCATGGAATGTTCTGTAGGTCTGGGCTCATGTGCTGTCGCTTATGGTCGTCTCAACTCTATTCATTTGCCCGCGCCTTCGCCTGTCCCAATAATTCGTTGCACCCCGGAACGGCGGCGTTGCGCTACATCGGCAAGGAGACATTGGATTGAAGATCGGCTACATCGGCTTGGGTGCATTGGGAAGCGAATTGGCCCGCAGGCTCCTGCGTTGCCATGATCTCACGGTCTGGGACCTCCACACGCCGGCGATCCAATCGCTCGCGCAAGAGGGTGCGCACGGCGCCCGCAATGCGCTGGAACTCGCGCAGCGCAGCGAGGTCGTGCTGCTGTGCCTGCCGCGCAGCAGTGATGTGCGGCAGGCGATCTTCGGCGCGGACGGCCTGCTGGAGGGCCTCGGGCCCGGCACCCTGGTGATCGATCAATCGAGCGGCATACCGTCTGAAACGGCTGCCATGGCCCGTGAGCTCGAGACGCGCGGCGTGCGACTGATCGACGTTGCCGTTTCCGCCAGCCCCCATGTCGTGCGAGAGGGTCGGGCGATGCTGATGGCGGCGGGGCCGGACGAGGCCTTCGAACGCGCAGTCCCTGTGCTGCGAGCGATTTCGGAGCATGTGTTTCGTTGCGGCAGCCGCGTCGGCGAGGGCCAGGCCCTGAAGATGCTCAACAACGCGATGAATGCGGGCTGCCGTCTCGGCACGCTGGAGGTGGTGGCGATGGGTCGGAAGGCCGGCGTCGCGCTCGACCGCATGACCGAGGTCCTGAACAGGGGGGGCGGGCGCAACCTGACCACGGTGAACATGCTGCCCGCCATCCTGCAGGGCCGGGCATCGACCAACTTCGCGCTCGCGCTGATGCTCAAGGATGTCAACCAGGCCGTGGAGTTCGGCATGGGCCTGGGTGTTCCTATGCCCGTGACGAACCTGGTGCGCAGCCTGTTGCAGATCGGGCTCAACACGCTGGGCGAAGGCGCGAGGCTCGAGGACATGATCGGCGTGATCGAGTCGATGGCGGGGATCAGGCTGGCGGGTGGCGAAACGGTTGGCGAGCCCGGGGCAGCATCGGCCGATGTCGATCGGTTGACGGTCGGCTATGTTGGTCTTGGCGCCATGGGTGGGAGTCTGGCGCGCCGGTTGATGCAGTCACGGCAGCTGCACGTCCATGATGCCCGGCCGGAGCGGTCGCGGCAGTTCGCGGTCGAAGGAGCGATACCTCATGCGGGCCTTGCGTCGCTGGCCGCGGCAAGTGACGTGGTGTTCATCTGTCTTCCGACGTCGGAGGCGGTGCAGGATGTCCTGTTCGGGGCCGAAGGTCTGGCTGCGAGCCTGCGCCCGGGCGCCGTCGTGATCGACCAGACCAGCGGCGATCCGGTGCTGTCGCTCCGCATCGCGCGGGCGCTCCATGAGAAAGGCCTGGCCTACGTCGATGCTCCCGTGTCCGGTGTCCCGGACAGTGCGCTCGCGGGCTCCATTTCGATCCTGCTTGCCGGCCCGGAACAGGCGCGCGCGGTGGCCGACCCGCTGCTGCGCGCGATCAGCCCGCACCTCGTGCATTGCGGCGAGGTGGGCAACGCCCACATCGCCAAACTGGTGAACAACACCATCGCATCGATCTGCCGCGCCGTGAGCTGCGAGTGCCTGATGGCAGGCATCAAGAGCGGCCTGCGCGTGGACACGATGGCGCAGGTGCTCAAACAGAGCTCCGGGTACAGCGCCGGACTTGAAAAGATCCTGTCCGTGCTGGTCTCCGGCCAGTCGCAGTCGAACTTCCAGCTCGCGCTGATGGTGAAGGATCTGCGGCTTGCCGCGCGACTTGGCATCGAATGCGGCGCACCGATGACCATTGCGAACGGCGTGCGCAGCCTGTTCGAGGCCGGGTCGAACATCCTCGGCCCGGGCGCCAGCATCGAGGACATTCTCGATGTCTACAAGGAGCAGTGCGCTCTCGCCAACCAGGCTGCTTGAGGCAGCCGTTCATCGATTCAGGAGAAAGAGATGTCTGGAAACCAGAATGCGACCCTTGAGAAGGGTGTGATGCCGCCGGCACAGCACCAAGCCCTGGAATGGATTCGATCCGGCAAGAAGCACTTGCTGATCGATGGCCAGTGGGTCGCTGCCGCATCGGGCAAGACCTTCGAAACCATCAATCCCGCGACGGAAGAGATGCTCACGCAGGTGGCGGAAGCCGACGCGCACGATGTGGATGCGGCGGTGTCTGCTGCGCGCCGTGCTTTCGAGGCGCCCTCGTGGTCAGGCATTTCTCCGCATGAGCGAGGGCGCTACCTGACGAGGATCGCCGACGCCATCGAAGCGCACGCCGAGGAACTGGCGGCCATCGAATCCCTGGACATCGGCGCGCCGCTGTCTTTCACGCGAGGCCAGGTGGCCGCCACCGCGGAGCGGTTTCGCTACTACGCAGGTTGGACCTCGAAGATCTATGGGACCACCAATGCATCGGATGCGTCGCGCTTCATCTACATGGTGCGTGAGCCCATGGGCGTGTGCGCGCTGATCAACGCGTGGAACTTTCCGCTGGTCATGGCGGCGAGCAAGCTGGCGCCCGCGCTGGCGTGCGGCAACACCATGGTGCTGAAGCCGGCCGAGCAGTCGCCTCTGACGACCCTGCGGCTGGCCGAACTGGTCCAGGAGGCGGGAGTGCCCGACGGCGTCGTCAATGTCGTGCAGGGCTACGGCGCGATCGTGGGCGCCGCAATGGCGGCGCATCCCGGTGTCGACAAGATCGCCTTCACGGGCTCCACGGCGGTGGGCCGCAGCATCGTGCAGGCCTCGGCAGGCAACATGAAGAAGGCGACCCTGGAGTTGGGCGGCAAGTCGCCCAACATCATCTTTGCGGATGCCGACCTGGCGCTGGCGATCAAGGCATCGGCCCAGGCCTTCTGCCGCAACTCCGGACAGATCTGCTCCGCGGGCACGCGTCTGCTGGTGCACGAAAGCGTTTACGAGGAGGTGACGGCCGGCATCGTCGCCGCGGCGGCCGGCTTCAAGGTGGGCTCTCCCTTTGCATCGGACACGGACCTGGGGCCCCTGATCTCGGCCCGCCAGATGGACAGGGTGCTCTCCTATATCGACACGGGCAAGAAGGAGGGTGCCGAGCTGGTGCTGGGCGGCTCGCGCCTGGGCAAGACGGGCTTCTTCGTCGAGCCGACGGTCTTCGCCAACGTCACGAACGACATGACGATCGCGCGCGAGGAGATCTTCGGGCCCGTCCTGTCCATCATCAGGTTCAAGGATGAGGCCGACGCCATCGCGCAGGCCAATGACACCACCTACGGCCTGGCGGCAGCGGTCTGGACGCGCGACGTCAGCCGCGCGCACCGGATGATGCGCGCGATCAAGTCGGGCCGCGTCTGGATCAACACCTATGCCGAAGGGGATCCGGTCATGGCCATCGGCGGCTACAAGCAATCAGGCTACGGCAGGGAAATGGGGGCGGAGTCGATCGATGCCTACACGCAGACCAAATCCGTGCTGATGCGGTTGTGAGCGGCGTTCATTCCGATGGAGATCTACGACTACATCGTCGTCGGCGCGGGCTCGGCCGGCTGCGTGCTCGCCCGGCGCCTGTCCGACGATCCGACCCTGAAGGTTCTCCTGCTGGAGGCAGGTCCCACGGCGGACAAGTTCTGGGTGCGTACACCGGCCGGCATGGCGAAGCTGTACTTCCACGAGCGCCTGAACTGGAACTACTTCACCGAGCCCATGCCACTGCTGCATGACCGCCGGATGTACTGGCCGCGCGGCAAAGGGCTCGGCGGTTCGAGCGCCATCAATGGGATGGTCTACATCCGCGGCCACCGGCAGGACTTCGACACCTGGCGCGACCTTGGCAACCCCGGGTGGGGTTACGAGGACGTGCTGCCCTGCTTCAAGCGGATGGAGCACAACGAGCGGGGAGGCGATGCGTACCGCGGCGTGGACGGTCCCCTGTGGATCAGCGATCCCGTCGTTCGCCATCCGGCCTCGGCCGATTTCATCGACGCCGCTGTCCGACTGGGCGTTCCCCGCAGCGAGGACCTCAACGGCGAGGTGCATGACGGGGTCGGCTTCATGCAGCACAACATCCGAAGGGGACGGCGCCAGTCGGCATACACGGCCTACGTGGCGCCTGTGCGGGGGCGGCCGAATCTGACCGTTCGCACCGGCGCCTTCGTCCAGCGCATCGTGTTCGACGGCCCGACGGCGACGGGCGTCGAGGTGGAGGAGAACGGCCAGCGGCGGACCATCCACGCCGCGCGGGAGGTCGTCGTTTCCGCCGGTGCGCTGAACTCGCCGCAGATCCTGATGCTGTCGGGAATCGGCCCCGGCGAAGAACTGCAGCGTCATGGCATCCGGCAGATCTTGCAGTCGCCCGGCGTCGGCCGCAACCTGCAGGACCACTTCTACGTTCATACGAGCTACCGGGCCACCCGCGCCAGTTCGTACAACCACGAGATCACCGGGCTGCGCAAGTACTGGCAGGGGCTGCGCTACCTGTTGACCGGCACTGGCTACCTGGCGCTAGGTTCTTCGCAGGTGGCCGCCTTCGTCAAGAGCCGTCCGGAAGAGGCCTACGCGGATCTGCAGATCAGCTTCAGACCCATGTCATTTACCTACCATGGGGACGGCGTGGTCGAGGTCGATCCGGTACCGTCGGTGGCCGCATCGGTCTACCGTCTGCGACCAGCCGGCTCGGGCACGGTCACGCTGCGCTCCGCCGATCCGCGACAGCCCCCGGCATTCCAGCCAAACTTTCTCGCGCACCCCGAGGACGTGAGGGCGGTGATCTCGGGGATCCGCCAGATCCGGCGGATCCTGGCGAGCGAGCCCCTCGCCTCGCGCCTTCTCGGGGAGCACATGCCTGGCCCGCAGGTGGCTTCGGACGAAGACATCCTCCAGTACCTGCGCGCGCACGGCAACTCCGCGCATCACCCCGCGGGCACGTGCAAGATGGGGCAGGATGCGATGGCCGTGGTGGACGAGCGGCTGCGCGTGCGTGGCCTGGACCGCCTTCGGGTGGTCGACGCCTCGATCATGCCGCACGTCACCTCTGGCAACACCAACGCGCCGACCATGATGATTGGGGAGAAGGGCGCAGACATGATCCGGCAGGATGCCGTGACTGCGCGCGTGCCTGCCGCGCAAGAAGCACGCTGAGCCACCCCGTTCAACGGAGACCGGAAGCGCCTCTCGTCGAGGCAGCCCGGGCGCCGGCGCGCGGCGAATCCCGCTGCGCCGGCAAGCACGATCCCTATTGCTTGGGAACGCCCAGCTCCACCACTGCCTTCTGCGCCAGGTCCACTTCCTTGGCCAGGTACTGGTTGAACTCGTCGGGCGACATCTCCATCGCCTCCATGCCGTCTTGGCGGAAGCGATCCTTGATCGCCTTGGACGCGATCGCGGCGCGCATGGCGTCGGACAGGCGCTGCACGGCGGCCTTGGGCGTCCCCGCAGGCGCCAGGAAGCAGAGCCAGGTGTAGTAGCTGTAGCCCGAGACGCCTTGTTCCGCCATGGTGGGCACGTCCGGAAGCGCAGGGATGCGAGATGTCGACGTGACGCCGAGCGCGCGCAGTTGCCCGGACTTCAGCTTGCCGCTGCTGCTGCCATAGGCCTCGAGGATGGTGTCGACGCGGCCGGCCATGACGTCGGGCATGGCGGCGCCGTTGCCCTTGTAAGGCACGTGCATGACCTTCACGCCCATCTGCTGGACGATCCGCTCGGCCGCCAGATGCGGTGCCGTCCCCACGCCGGCGGAGGCATAGGACAGCTTGCCGGGCGCTGCCTTGGCGCGCGTGATGAAGTCGCCGAATGTCTTGTCGGGGATGGTTGGTGCCACCACCATCAGGAAGGGCGAGCGGCCGATCAGGCCGATGCCGGTGAAGTCCTTGAGCAGGTCGTATCCGGGTTCCTGCCTCACCGCCATCTGAAGTGCCACGGTGCCTGCGGTCGCGAGCAGGGTGTAGCCATCAGCAGGGGCGGCCTTCACTGCGCGGATGCCGATCAGGCCATCGCCGCCGGCCTTGTTCTCGACGACGACGGATTGCTGGAGGTGCTCGCCCATGTGCTGGGCGACCAGGCGCGTCATGACGTCCGTCAATCCGCCGGGCGCCGTGTTCACGAAGATCCGCACGGGTCGATCCGGGAAGGTTTGGGCCAGTGTCGGCTGGGCCACGGCCGTGGCTGCAAGCATCAGCGCGCCGAGGCCGCGCCGGAACCTCTTGTTCATCATCAGACTGTCTCCTTGATTATCGAAAACGTACTCGCCAAAGCAAGTGCTGCATCATAGCAGTTCGTGCTGATAGATGATATTGGTTCCAGTCAATGAAACCGTGTTGCAGCGAGTCCTTCATGCACGCCTTGCGGCACGCGATGCTTGTCTCAACTCGGGCAGATTTCTCTCATGAGCTGACGTACTGATGTGGTGCCGGACTCCAATGAGCGGACCATCGCCAAGGCATGGCCCAGATCCTTCGATGAACCTGAGAGGCGCGACAACTGGGTGAATTTGCGCACCCGTTCATCGAGGCTGCAGGGATCCGCCGGGGTGCCGTGCGGGTCGCGTGTCTCCGCCGACAAGGTCCGGCCGTCCTTCAGGTGCAGTTCCACCCGGCAGGCGAATTGCCGCGGATAGACCTGCTCCGCAACGGGGTCGACCTGGAGTTCGACACGCCTGGCGATCAGCTTGCGGCCCGCGTCGAAAATCCTGCCGGCGCCAAACTCGTTGGGGTCCGCTGGGTCGCCCGTCAGCGCGACCGACACGCAGTAAGGGATGCTGTATTGGGCATCCATGGTGTCATGCACGTCGACGTTGGCATTGTTCCTGACGGCGAAGGCGCTCGTTGCGACCACGACTTTTTCAACCTCATGCGCCTGGACGCCGGCTCCGGCCCGCATCTCGAGTATCAGCTGCACGACCCCCTGGATCCAGCCGCAGATGGGGTAGACCTTCACCCACACATCGTCGACCGCCCATTGCGCACCCAGTCGGGCGTCGAGTTGCTGGACCTGCGCCTTGCTCCCGCTGAATGCATCGAGCAAGCCATAGGTGCCATCGATAGCCGCAGGAGGCGCAGTGAAGCCGCGACGAGCCAGGCCGGCCATGCGAACGGCGGCTTCCGCGGCCCGGCCGGCGTGCATCCGCTTGACCATGCCGGCCGACCCCGTAGCGAAATTCTTGATACCTCCGGCGCACGAGCACGCGAGCCCGACGGCGTTCCGCAACTGATCCAGCGACAACCGCATCGTCACGGCGGCCGCGATCGCACCGGCGACCGGGCCCACCACGCTGGTCTTGTGAAAGCCGCGCTGCGA
>Ga0075370_10000098_pt1 | contig 27249 bp, 24 predicted proteins | sample EndMethybrTD3035_FD_71398 | JGI IMG/M metagenome (GOLD analysis project Ga0075370, IMG submission 71398) | Populus endosphere microbial communities from Tennessee, USA - Endosphere MetaG P. TD hybrid TD303-5 | ecosystem: Host-associated > Plants > Roots > Endosphere | place: USA: Tennessee... | reverse complement strand
CAGACCCTCCCCCGGCCCCTCCCGCAAGCGGGAGGGGAGAAGGAAACTTGAAAGTGCAGCGCAGGCCCTGGCTTTTGCCGATCCAGTTTTCCTGCATCACACGGACTTTTTCCGGCCAGCCGTCGAGCGTGGAGAGCCCTTCGAGTAGTTCCTCGGCAAAATCCGTGATCTTGAGGAACCACTGGTTGAGCTTGCGCTTTTCCACCAGCGCGCCCGAGCGCCAGCCGCGCCCGTCGATCACCTGTTCGTTGGCCAGCACGGTCATGTCGACCGGGTCCCAGTTGACCGCGCTTTCCTTGCGGTAAACGAGGCCGTGAGCGTAAAGATCGAGGAACAGCGCCTGTTCGTGGCCGTAATATTCCGGCTCGCAGGTGGCGATCTCGCGGCTCCAGTCGAGCGCGAAGCCCAGGCGCTTCAATTGCGCCTTCATGTTGGCAATGTTCTCGCGCGTCCAGCCGCCCGGATGCACGCCTTTTTCCATCGCCGCGTTTTCCGCCGGCATGCCGAAAGCGTCCCAGCCCATCGGATGGAGCACTTCGAAGCCCTGCATGCGCTTGTAGCGCGCCAGCACGTCGCCCATCGTGTAATTGCGGACATGACCGATGTGGATGCGCCCCGAGGGATAGGGGAACATCTCCAGCACATAGGAGCGGGGCTTTGCCGACTGGTCATCCGCCCTGAATGACTCGCGCTCATCCCAGACGCGCTGCCAGCGCTGATCGGCGGTTGCGGGGTCGAAGCGTTCAGACGTCATGGAAAGCTCAATACCACAATTCCCGCTCGCCCTGAGCTTGTCGAGCCGAAGGCGACCTTAGGTCAACGGCTGTCCTTCACTTCCGGTCAGGGCGCTTCGGGCGAAGAAAAACACAGCCCTTCGACAAGCTCAGGGCAAACGGCGTGAAGCAGTGTCTATCCGCCGACGGCGTTGCGCCGCAAGTCGCGCGCCTTGGTCAGGATGATGTCTTCAAGCCGCTGGATGGTTGCCGCCTGGACCGGCGCGTTGACCCAGTTGCCGCCGTCGGCAACCTGACGGCTGGCCGACACGCGCAGCGCATCGGCGCGCAAGTCCTGATCGAGGATTGTTACCGAAACTTTCATGCGCTCACCGGGATTGGCGGGATTGGTGTACCAGTCGGTCACGATCACGCCGCCCGCGCTGTCGGTCTGCAAAATCGGCATGAACGAAAGCGCATCGAGGCTGGCGCGCCAGAGATAGGCATTGACCCCGATGCGATTGACGCTGGATGCAGCCATGGCCAGCTTCGCATGGCGGCTTCCGCCGCCGCAGCCGGCAACCGTGAGAGCCATCATCGCGGCAATTCCGAGCTTGACGGGGAGGCTGAATTGGCGCGCACCCATCTTGCGGCCCTTTGGCATGCTGGCTGTCATCGTGTCGGTTCCGGTCCTGTCGTCCTGGGCGCGGCGCTGGCCGCGCCGGCTGTCTGCAAGCGTCTCTATAACCGCCGCTCGCATTGCGGCAAGGGGCAGGCGGCTTAGAGACGCCACAGGCTATCCTGGCGCTGAACCCGCGCTGAATGCCGGTCCGGCAGTCGTCCATCACCCGCGCAAGCCCCTGACGCGCTTTTTGCATTCAGCATTCCGCCAATTTCTGGCATGATAAGGCTGCGTTCAGCTTTGGGGGTGCAGGGCTATTCTCATCGTCCGGCGCCTTTTTGGCGATTCGCCCGGCGGGCGAAATGCATTGGAGAGCGGGAGCAATGTCGGGGAAAACTCGCGGTAAGGGCCGCAGTCAGGGCAGCATGGCTGCGGGCGCAATGCTCGCCAGTGCGGTTTGCCTGCTCGCGTTGCCCAGCGCCGTGCTCGCTTTCACCAGCGGGTTCTCGCCCAAGATTGGCAAAGCGGAGAGCCAGCCCGCCAGTAACAATGCCATTGCAGCCTCCAAGCTCGCCGCACGGCTCGCGCCGGCGCTGCCAGTAAGCTCGCTCGGCAAGGGTCAGATGTTTCGTTTCACCCCTGCTGCCAATGCCAATCGCATGACTCGCTCTGTCACAGTTGCAGTGCGAGTCGATCCTTCGGCAGTGCGCGGCATTCTGGTGCGCGGCGTGCTTCCGCAAGCGGCAGCGCCGGTCGCGCCGGTGCAAATCTCACCCACAGCTTTCACACTGGGCGTTTCGCGCGGCTATCACAGTTTCGCCCAGGCGATTGTGCCGCCCGCGGACGAGCACAAGGCCATTACCCCCGATATCGGCAAGTTCTCGCTCGCGCCTTCAGGCAACGGCGAATCGCCGCGCTTCAGCCCGCGCATCGTGCTTGATCAGCGCGAGGCAACGGGCCGGGCGCCGCGCACATTCGCCGGCTCGGAAGACCGCGTCGACCTTGGCGGTGCCTATCGTCTTGGCCGCAATCTCGATGTGACGGCAGGCGTGCGCTATTCGCAGGAGCGAGATCGCCTGCGCCCGCTGACCGACGGCAAAAATGATAGCCAGGCCGTCTACCTCGGTACGCAATTCCGCTTTTGATCCTGGCGCCCGCCCGCTAGGCTGCGCCGGGGCGGAGCAAGATGGGTGATTCAAACATGGCGCGTGTAGCGATCGTTACCGGGGGAACTCGGGGCATCGGCGAGGCAATCTGCCTCGCGCTCAAGGATCAGGGATTTTCAGTCGTCGCCAACTATGGTGGCAATGCCGCAAGGGCGCGCGATTTCACGGCATCAACTGGCATTCCGGCCTATCAATGGGACGTCGGCGATCATGACGCCTGCCTTGCCGGCTGCGCCCGCGTGGCGGAAGAGATCGGCCAGATCGACGTGCTGGTAAACAATGCCGGTGTCACCCGCGATGGCGTGCTCCACAAGATGAGCTTCGAGGACTGGAACGAAGTCCTGCGGATCAACCTCGGCGGCTGTTTCAACATGGCCAAGGCCACTTTCCCGGGAATGCGCGAGCGCGGCTGGGGCCGCATCGTCAATATCGGTTCGGTGAACGGACAGGCGGGGCAATATGGCCAGGTCAACTATGCCGCCGCCAAGAGCGGCATCCACGGCTTCACCAAGGCACTGGCGCAGGAGGGCGCCAAGTTCGGCGTCACCGTCAATGCCATCGCGCCGGGCTATATCGACACCGATATGGTCGCCGCAGTGCCCGCGCCGGTGCTGGAAAAGATCGTCGCCAGGATACCCGCAGGCCGTCTGGGCCAGGCAAGCGAAATCGCCCGCGGCGTGGCTTTCTTCGCCTCCGACAATGCCGGATTCGTCACGGGCTCGACGATGAGCATCAATGGCGGCCAGCATATGTATTGACGATCGCAGGCGCGTAACGAAGGCATTGGCGCGGCCAGCGGGGCGGAGGCCATCAGGCCGACGAGCCCGTCTGACGTCACGGTTGCGGCTTTGCCGCATCCGGTTGTGCCCGCTACAGTCGCCCTCTGATGACCAACCCCTATCACCCCCCCGTCAAACGCTCGGTCGAAATCGCCGGGCACAAGACCTCGATCAGCCTTGAGCCCTTGTTCTGGGACTTGCTGAAAGAGGCCGCCACGCGCGATGGGGTGCCGGTCAACGCCCTCGTCGCGCGGATCGACGTGCTGCGCATGGAAGCGCAAGAGCCGCCCGGCCTTGCCAGCGCAGTGCGGCTGTGGCTCATCTCAGACTTGCGTAAGCAACAGACCGGCTAGGGCGGCCACTGCCAACACTTCGAAAACGCTGCGTTTGAAACGAAACAGCAGCAGCGCCGAAACCACCCCGATCACGGCAGCGCGCCAATCGAGACTGGACAGGTCTGGCAGGCCAAACAATTCCGCCTCGGGCCGGGCAAACAACACATGCACGGCAAACCACAGCGCCAGATTGGCAATCACGCCGACTACGGCAGCGGTTATGGCCGCGAGCGCTGCCTGGAGCGCGGGAATACGCTCGAGCCGGTCCATCCACGGCGCGGCGGCGAAAATCCACAGAAAGCAGGGCGCGAATGTCACCCATGTCGTCAGCCCCGCGCCCAGCAGCCCCGAAACCAGCGGCGAGAGCGCGCCCGGCGCGCGCCATGCGGCCAGAAAACCGGTAAACTGGGTGACCATGATCAGCGGACCGGGTGTCGATTCGGCCAGCCCCAGCCCGTCGGCCATTTCCCCCGCAGTCAGCCAGCCGAAATGCTCGACCGATTGCTGCGCCATATAGGCCAGCACGGCATAGGCTCCGCCAAATGTGACTACAGAAAGCTTCGAAAAGAATGCCCCCACTTGCCAGAGGACGGAATGGGTGCCCAGCGTTGCCCCAACCACGGCCATCGGCGCGGCCCAGATCGCGAGCCAGACCAGCACTGTCGCCAAAGTCGAGCGGGCCAGGTCACGCTTGCGAGGCTGCTCCGCGCTCGCCGCAGGCATGGCATGGGCGCCCAGCCATTCGGGACGCTGCGTGCCGACCAGCCCGCCCAGCACACCCGCCAGCAGGATCACCAGCGGAAACGACGCATGCAGCAGCGCCAGGGCGAGAAAGGCAACAACAGCTAGCCCCAGTTTGAAGCGCGTGCCCAGCGCGCGTTTTCCCACCCGGATCAGCGCCTGCGCGACAATCGCCAGCACGGCAGCCTTGATCCCCAGGAACAGCGCGGCGAACCAGCCGAGCCCCGCCGCCGTGACATAAAGCAGCGACAGGCCAAGCATGACGGCCGCACCGGGAATGACAAACAGCATGCCCGCCGCGAGCCCGCCCTTGATGCCGTGCAGCCGCCAGCCGATCCACGTCGCCAGTTGCTGCGCTTCAGGCCCTGGCAGCAAGTGGCAGAGATTGAGCGCACGCAGAAATGCCCCTTGCTCGACCCATTTGCGCTCATCCACCAGCTCGTGCTGCATCAGCGCAATCTGACCAGCAGGGCCCCCAAAGCTGAGAAATCCGATACGGGTAAACTCGCGCAGCAGTTCGCGGAAAGAAGGTGTGGCAGATGCAGTTGTAACGTCAGTCATAAGCGTTCCCATGTAGAAGGCCGCAAGGCCTCCCGCGTAAATAGCCGCAACGCTTGGGCGGGAACGCCGATACCCTTTCAGGGCTACGGGAGGTTGCTTTTTCCCGTGATCTCTACGTTAGTTGGTCTGGCGGGCCGGTCAATCCCCCCCAACCCGCTCCACATTCGCGCCCACCAGAGCCAGTTTTTCTTCCAGCCGCTCATAGCCGCGATCGAGGTGATAGAGCCGGTGGACATGGGTTTCGCCTTCAGCCGCCAGCCCCGCGATCACCAGGCTCATCGAGGCGCGCAAGTCTGTCGCCATCACTTCCGCCCCCGTCAGCCCGGGCACGCCGTGGACCACGGCGGTGCGGCCCTTGGTTTCGATATGCGCGCCCATCCGGTTGAGCTCGGGCACGTGCATGTAGCGGTTTTCGAAGATGGTTTCGGTCAGCACAGAGGCCCCGTCCGCGCGGCACAGCAGCGCCATCAGCTGCGCCTGCATGTCAGTGGCAAAGCCCGGATAGGGCGCGGTGGAGAGAGTGATTGCTTTCAGCGGACCATCCGCCGCCACATGAATGCCGCCAGCCACTGGCTCGACGCTGATCCCGGCGTCGCGCAGGGCCTGGACCGTGGCGTCCATTTCCTCGATCTTCGCGCCCTTGAGGGTCACTTCGCCGCCGGTGATCGCCGCCGCGCAGGCGTAGGAGCCGGCCTCGATCCGGTCAGACATCACGCGGTAGGTCGCGCCGTGGAGGCGGGGGACGCCGTGGATCGTGATGTCGCTGGTGCCGATGCCTTCGATCTCCGCGCCCATGTCTACCAGCAGGTTGCACAGATCGACGATCTCCGGCTCGCGCGCGGCGTTGTGGAGTGTCGATTTGCCCTTGCAAAGCACGGCCGCCATCAGCGCGTTCTCGGTCGCGCCTACCGAGACCACCGGGAAGGAATAGCGCCCGCCCGGCAGGCCGCCATCGGGCGCAATCGCGCGGACATAGCCTGCCGCCATTTCGATCTGCGCGCCGAGCGCTTCGAGCACTTTCAAGTGCAGGTCAATCGGCCGGTTGCCGATGGCGCAGCCGCCCGGCAAGGAAACCGTCGCCTCGCCCATGCGCGCCAGCATCGGCCCCAGCACCAGGATCGAGGCGCGCATCTTGCGCACCAGCTCGTATGGCGCCACAGAACTGGTAATCCGCGTCGCTTCCAGCGTCATCACCCGGCCGAAGTCCTCGGGTCGGCTGCCGGCAATCGTGGTGGAAATGCCGAACTGGTTCATCAGATGTTGAAAACCGTCGATATCCGCCAGCCGCGGCAGGTTGCGAAGCGTCAGCGGCTCATCTGTCAGAAGGGCGCAAGGCAGCAAGGTAAGCGCCGCGTTCTTGGCGCCGGAAATGGGGATGGTCCCCGACAGGCGCTTGCCGCCCTCGATGATGATTTTGTCCATGGCGGCCGGTTTAGCGCTAATTATGAACGCGGCAAGCACCGCGCGGTTGACGCTGTAACATTCGGCTGCGATTTCCCCTGGCATGAGCATCGACCAACCCATCCGCCCCAAACCGATCCGGAAGGCCGTCTTCCCGGTCGCAGGGCTGGGCACGCGCTTTCTGCCTGCCACCAAGGCAATCCCCAAGGAAATGCTTCCGATCATCGACCGGCCGTTGATCCAGTATGCGGTGGACGAGGCGCGCGAGGCCGGGATCGAGCAGATGATTTTCGTCACCGGCCGCGGCAAGACGGCAATCATCGACCATTTCGACATTGCCTACGAGCTCGAGGCGACCATGCGCGACCGGGCCAAAACGCTCGAAATCCTCGCGCCCACGCGGCTGGCCCCGGGCAACCTCGTTGCCGTGCGCCAACAGGAGCCGCTCGGGCTTGGCCATGCGATCTGGTGTGCAAGGGCGATTGTTGGCGAAGAGCCGTTTGCCATATTCCTGCCCGACGAACTGATGATCGGCTCACCGGGCTGCATGAAGCAGATGGTCGAAGCCTATGGCGACGTTGGCGGCAATATCGTCAGCGTGCTCGAAGTCCCGCGCGAGGAAGTCCCGAACTACGGCGTCATCTCGCCCGGCGTCACCCGAGGGACAATCACCGAAGTGACCGGCTTGGTAGAGAAGCCCTCGGTTGAAGACGCGCCCTCGAACCTGATCATCACCGGACGCTACATCCTCCAGCCCAATGTCATGCAAGTGCTGGAAAAGCAGCGAAAGGGCGCTGGCGGCGAGATTCAGCTCACTGACGCCATGGCGAAAATGCTGGGCAAGCAGGCTTTCCATGCCGTGACTTTCGCCGGACGCCGGTTCGACTGCGGTTCGAAGACCGGGTTCATCGAGGCAACACTCGCGCTGGCGCTGGAGCGCGAGGATATTGGCGATGAAGTGCGCGCTATCGCCCAGCGGCTGCTGGACGCCTGAACGCCAATGAGCCTCAAACGTCGAGATTGGCGACGTTCAGCGCATTCTCCTGGATGAAATCGCGGCGCGGTTCGACAACATCGCCCATCAGGCGCGTGAAGATTTCGTCGGTTACGTCGGCATCTTCCACCTTGACCTGCAGCAGCGCGCGGTTTTCCGGATCGAGCGTGGTCTCCCACAGCTGTTCTGCATTCATCTCGCCCAGGCCCTTGTAACGCGCGATCGACAGACCCTTGCGCCCGGCGGCGAGCACGGCGTCGAGCAATTCTGACGGGCGGGTGATCTGGTCCTTGGCCGTCATCGCCCGGACCGGGGCGATTTCTTCCTCGCCTTCTTCGCCCTCAACATCGACTTCGGCGGCGTCTTCAACCGCGGCTCCTGCCCTGACCAGCCGGACCGGTGTGGCATAGACCTCGACGTTTTCCGCGGCGAGGCGGGCGAGCTTGCGCGCTTCGGCGCTGGTCAGGAAGCTGGCTTCGATCGGATAGGCGTCCGTCACGCCGCGCCATAGCCGCTTGACCATCAGCGCGCCGTCTGCGGTCAATTCCGCCGACCAGCGCGCTTCAAGATCGCCTGCGTCGAGCCAGATCTTCGCCTTGTCGAGCGCCGCGACCCGCTGGGCATCGGTGATATCGGGATCGAGCACCCCGGCCATGGCCAGCGCCTCGACAATCGCCGGGCTATACCGCTTGGGCACGAAACCCATCAGGCTGCGCATGCGCATGGCGTGTTCGACCAGCGCCGTCAGTTCCTGCCCGCCCCGCCGCAATGAGCCGGATGCACCCCCTACGGTTTCCAGCACACGGCCCGCAGTGCCTGCCTCGACCAGATAGCGGTCGAGCGCCCCGGCATCCTTGAGGTAAACCTCGCTGCGTCCCTTGGCGACTTTGTAAAGCGGAGGCTGGGCAATGAACAAGTGCCCGGCGCGGATGATGTCGGGCATCTGGCGGTGGAAGAATGTCAGCAACAGAGTGCGGATATGCGCGCCGTCGACATCGGCGTCGGTCATGATGACGATCTTGTGATAGCGCAGCTTCTCAAGATTGAACTCGTCGCGGATACCTGTGCCCATTGCCTGGATCAGCGTGCCGACTTCCTTGGAGGATATGATGCGGTCAAACCGCGCGCGCTCGACATTGAGGATCTTGCCCTTCAGCGGCAGGATAGCTTGGTAATGTCTGTCGCGGCCCTGCTTGGCCGACCCGCCTGCCGAGTCCCCTTCGACGAGGAACAATTCGCACTTCGAAGGATCGCGTTCCTGGCAATCGGCCAGCTTGCCGGGCAGGCTGGCAATGTCCATCGCCCCCTTGCGCCGGGTCAGCTCGCGGGCTCGGCGGGCAGCCTCGCGCGCGGCGGCGGCATCGACGATCTTGCCAATCACCGACTTGGCGTGGGCCGGGTTTTCTTCCAGCCATTGCGTCATCTTGTCGCTCATCAGGCTTTCGAGCGGCTGACGCACTTCGGAGGAGACCAGCTTGTCCTTGGTCTGGCTGGAGAACTTCGGATCGGGCAGTTTGACCGAGACAATCGCGGTAAGCCCCTCGCGCATGTCATCCCCGGTGAGGCTGACTTTTTCCTTCTTCATCAGCCCCGATTTCTCGGCATAATTGTTGATCGTCCGGGTCAGCGCCGCGCGGAAAGCCGCCAGATGCGTGCCGCCATCGCGCTGGGGGATGTTGTTGGTGAAACACAGGACGTTTTCGTAGTAGCTGTCGTTCCACTCCAGCGCGACATCGATACCGATGCCGTCACGCTCTGCGGAAATGGCGATAGGTTCGGGCAACAGCGCCTGCTTGTTGCGATCGAGCCAGGCGACAAATGCGGCAATTCCGCCTTCATAAAAGAGATCATGCTCGACCACGTCGGCATGGCGCTTGTCGCGCAGCTTGATGCGCACGCCCGAATTGAGGAAAGCGAGCTCGCGGTAACGGTGTTCCAGCTTCTCGAAATCGAATTCGGTGACGTTCTTGAAAGTGTCGGTGCTGGCCAGGAACGTGACGCGGGTGCCCTTTTTGCCTTCAGGCGCGGGACCATTCACTTTCAGCGGGGCAACAGCATCGCCATGGGCGAATTTCATCCAGTGCTCCTGCCCGTCGCGCCAGATGGTCAGCTCCAGCCATTCGGACAGGGCATTGACCACCGAGACGCCGACGCCGTGGAGGCCGCCCGATACCTTGTAGGCATTGTCGTCGCTGGTGTTCTCGAATTTGCCGCCGGCATGCAGCTGGGTCATGATCACTTCGGCGGCGGAAACGCCTTCCTCGGTATGAATGCCAGTGGGAATGCCGCGACCATTGTCTTCCACCGAGACCGAACCATCAGGATTGAGTTCGATCAGGACGAGGTCGCAATGGCCGGCCAGCGCCTCGTCAATGGCGTTGTCCGACACTTCGAAAACCATGTGGTGAAGGCCCGAACCATCGTCGGTATCGCCGATATACATGCCAGGCCGCTTGCGCACGGCATCGAGGCCCTTGAGCACCTTGATCTGGTCGGCGCCATACTCATTGGCATTCGGCGCGCCGCCGCTCAGTGGGACTGGGTTGTTTTCTGCTTCGCTGGTCATGACCAGCCTATAGGCCCTCGGGACGCCTTGCGTAACCCGTTTTGGCCGATTCCATCCACAAGAATGCCGCGATTTGCCGCAGCGGGGCCGTAAATTGGATGGTTACCGGGAAAGGCTCTGACGACGGCCCGGTCCTGATGGTCTGCGAAAGCAGAAATCAGGGCCGGAACCGACGTGCTTTCCCGCGCACGATCAAATAAGCGCAACAGCGAACATCAGTCCGCCAGTACCGAGAGCGACCGCGAGGCCGAGTGCGTTCTGCATGAACTGTCTCATAATTTCCTCCTGTTTTGTGTGCAACTGCGAACTGTCTTCGCACATGCAGCATAAACGAATAATTAAATATGAGGGGTGCAAAGGCCGCAACGGTAATTGCAGTAAATGCAATTATCGCAAGAGTGCGTAATTTTCTATCAGCTAATGACTCGAATGTCGGCAGTGCCGCGCGGGCTGGACAGCGAAAATCCGCCGCCCTATCGCCCAGCCATGAGCATCCAGCCTTCAGACTCCATCCTCATCGTCGATTTCGGCAGCCAGGTGACCCAGCTTATCGCGCGGCGCGTGCGCGAAGCCGGGGTCTACAGCGAGATCGCCCCGTTCAATTCCGCCGAAGCGGCCTTCCACCGGATGAAGCCCAAGGGGGTGATCCTCTCGGGCGGCCCGGCCTCGGTGACTGACGAAGGCAGCCCCCGCGCGCCGCAAGTCATTTTCGACAGCGGCCTGCCGATCCTGGCAATCTGCTATGGCCAGCAAACGCTGTGCACCCAGCTGGGCGGCACGGTGGAAGGCGGGCACGCCGCCGAATTCGGCCGCGCCGATGTCGAGATCCACAAGGCCAGCCCGCTGTTCGAGGGCTTCTGGGAAGTGGGCGGCAAATATCCTGTGTGGATGAGCCACGGCGACCGGGTGACCGTGGCGCCCGAGGGCTTTGAAGTGATCGGCACCTCGCCAAACGCGCCATTCGCGATCTGCGTCAATGAGGCGCGGCGCTATTACACCACCATGTTCCACCCCGAAGTGGTGCACACGCCTGACGGCGCAAAGTTGCTGTCGAACTTCGTCCACAAGATCTGCGGCCTGACCGGCGACTGGACCATGGCCGAATTCCGCTCCACGAAGATTGCCGAGATCCGGGCGCAGGTGGGATCAGGCCGGGTGATTTGCGGGCTTTCGGGAGGGGTCGACAGCTCGGTCGCTGCAATCCTGATCCACGAGGCAATCGGCGACCAGCTGACATGCGTTTTCGTCGATCATGGACTGCTTCGGCTGGGCGAGCGCGATCAGGTCGAAAAGCTGTTCCGCGATCACTACCATATCCCGCTGGTCGTTGTGGATGCCGAAGCGCGGTTCATGATGGGCCTCGCCGGCGTCACAGACCCTGAAGCCAAGCGCAAATTCATTGGCGGCGAATTCATCGCCGTGTTCGAGGAGGAGGCCAAGAACCTGGGCGGCGCCGATTTCCTCGCGCAGGGCACGCTTTACCCGGACGTGATCGAAAGCGTCTCCTTCACCGGCGGGCCATCGGTCACAATCAAGAGCCACCACAACGTCGGCGGCCTGCCCGAACGCATGAACATGAAGCTCGTCGAGCCCTTGCGCGAGCTGTTCAAGGACGAAGTGCGCGCCTTGGGCCGCGAGCTGGGGCTGAACGAACAGTTCGTCGGCCGCCACCCCTTCCCCGGCCCCGGCCTCGCCATCCGCATTCCCGGCGAAGTGACCAAGCAGCGCTGCGACGTGCTGCGCGCTGCCGATGCGGTCTATCTCGACGAGATCCGCAAGGCCGGGCTCTACGACGAAATCTGGCAGGCCTTTGCCGTTCTGCTGCCGGTGCGCACGGTCGGTGTGATGGGCGACGGACGGACTTACGACAACGTCTGCGCCCTGCGCGCCGTCACCAGCACTGACGGTATGACGGCCGACATCTATCCGTTCGAAAGCGCTTTCCTCAGCCGCGTGGCGACGCGGATCATCAACGAAGTGAAAGGCATCAACCGGGTGGTTTACGATTATACGTCGAAACCGCCGGGAACGATCGAGTGGGAGTGATCACCGCTCGACCAGATGACGTTGCGAACCATTGTCCGTTGAACTGGAAATAGCGGCGCGGAGTTCCCATCTCATGAGGCGAGACTTCCAAACCAGGAATTCGCGATGGCCAATGGCTGGGCGCCCGACAGCGCCGTTCAGGATCAGATTGAAGACAGCATCGTCGACGCCGTAGCCGCTGCAAGGTCAAGGCTGCCCAGCGGCGATGGCCGCGATGATTGCGAGATATGCGGCCAGACCATTCCCGAAGCGCGCCGCCGCGCAATGCCGGGCGCGCGAACCTGTGTGGCGTGCCAGACAGACCGGGACAAGCGGCCCGTAGCCTCAGCAATCAACCGCCGGGGCAGCAAGGACAGTCAGCTTCGGTGAGGCAGGCAAGCAATCTGCAGGATGACCTCTTCGCCGAGCCCCTCTTGTCCGGCCTGACCTCTGCCGAGGGATTTCTGACCCCTTCCGAAGAAGCCGAGCTAATTTCGGGGATTGACCGTCAGACGCTATCTCCGTTTCGCTTTCAGGGGTGGCTTGCAAAGCGCCTGACCAAATCGTTCGGCTGGGCCTACGATTTCACCAATAGAGGCTTTGCACCTGCAGCGCCCATGCCGGACTGGCTCGAACCTTTCCGCACCCGCGCCGAAGCTTTTGCCGGCCTAGAGCCGGGCGCCCTCGAGCAGGCATTGCTCATCCGCTACGATCCCGGGGCGGGCATCGGTTGGCACCGCGATCGTTCAGTATTCGGGCACGTGGTGGGCATTTCGCTGGGCGCGCCTGCCACGCTGCGTTTCCGCCTTCGCAGCGATCGCGGCTTCCAGCGCGCCAGCCTGCCGCTCGTGCCGCGCTCGATCTACCACCTCCAGGGCCCAGCCCGCCACGACTGGGAACACAGCATCGCGCCGGGTGACAAGACCCGATGGGCGATAACTTTTCGCAGCCTGTCAGACCGGAGACCAAGCCCGCTCACAGCTTCCAGTTCACTTGCGCGCTGAATGAGCGCTGCGGGAAGGGGTGGAACAGGAAGTATCTGTCTTTGTTGAGATTATCGACGCCCAGAGCCATGTCGAGTTTATCCGAAAGCCGGTAAACCGCCCGCAGATCGAGCACAGCGTATTTGTAAAACCCCTGGTAGGTCTGGCCGACTGTGTCGTCATTGGTGAGGCTGGCATAGTTACGGCTGGAAAAGCGCGCCGCCGCCGTCAGTGTCAGCCGCGGCGCGGCGCGCCATGTTAGCACCGCGGAGCCTTTCCAGTGCGGGACGCTGGGCAGCAATTTGCCGACGGCCGCGCCCAGCACGGCGTTGCGACTGGTGATCGCGTCGGCATAAGTCAGGCTGGCAGACAGATCGAGCCCGGGCAACACATCGCGGCGATCGAGAGCCAGTTCCACGCCGCGCGCGCGCGTGCGCTCCACGTTCTGCACGAAAGTGGTGCTGGTCGCAGGATTGAGCTGCGAAATCAGCGCATTGTCGATCAATTCATTGAACAGCGAAAGCCGCACTGATCCGCGCGCATCTGACTTGGTCAGCGCCACTTCGAGCGAGCGGGCGCGTTCGGGCAGCAGACCCGGATTGGGGTTCGCCAGCAACGTGCCGATCACGGTCGTCTGGTAAAGCTCGCCCACCGTCGGCATGCGCCAGGCCTGCCCTGCCGAAAGCCGCACGGCAAAGCCGTGCCCGCCTTGCCATTCAAGCGAGGCCTTGGGGCTGAAGCCGGCAAAGCGCCGCTCGCCCTGCGCAATGCTCGAATTGACGGTAGCCGTGAGCGCGGTGTTGGCACCGTCATAGGCACGCCACCATTCCTGCCGCCCGCCCAGCGTCAGTCGAAGCGAGGGCGAGAGCCGGATCACGTCCTGCGCCCAGAGGGCAAGCGTGCGCGTGCTGCCGCGCGAGGATGAGCGCAGCTGGCCCGGCGCGGATTGCTCATCCAGCCAATTGGCCAGTGACAGCGTTTGTGCGTTCAAAGTGGCGCGGTCGGCATGCCCGCCTAGGCTGATCGCGTGTGCGCCGCGCCGCAGCACCGCGCGAGCATCAAGCGTTGCCCAGCCCGTGCCGTCCTGCCTCTGCACTGTTCCCGTCCCGCCTGACAATGCAGCAGGCAGATCATTGCGCAGCGCGACAAAGCCCGTTGCCGTACTCACCGCGCTCGCCGCGTCCGGCGAGGGATTGGTCTGCCAGTCACGCGCATAGCGATAGAGCGTGCCGGTCACTTGCCAGTCAAAATCCGCCCCGCTTCCGCCCAGGCTCAGCGCATGGCTGAAATGCAGGGCGCCCCGCTGATAGACCGCCGAATTGAACCCCGTTGTCGCGCCGTTCGCCGCTGTCTTGTAGCTGACTGCGCCCCCCGCATCGCTCAGATAGCTCTGCACCGCCCCCCGGCTGTCATCGCTCCAGATGCCCAGCACGTAACTGGCGCGAAGCCCGTGTGGCAGGTCAAGTGCAGCCTTGAACTTGTAAGTGGTCTGCACGTGATGTTCGATGCCGCCCGCGCCCAGCACGCGGATTGGCTGGCCGAGCCGGTTGACATCGCCGTAGCCGCCGCTGGTCCCTGCGGGATCCGCGCTGCCCGCAATCGTCGTGAAACTGACCGGCTGCGAATTGGCCTCGGTACGCGTGACAGCGGCAAACAGCGCCAGCGCGCCAAAGCGATCCCCGACCGAGGCCGAGAACTGCGTCGTCGGCAGGCTGTCCCGGGTGCCATAGAGCGAGAACGACTGCAGATTGACCAGCGCACTGGCGCGCGCTTCAAGCTGCTGCGGCAGGCGCGTGGTTATGTTTACGGTGGTGCCGATGGAATTGCCGGGCAGAGCAGCGGAGAACGGCCCGTACAGCACGTCGATCCGCTCGACCTCTCCCGGCGCGACCAGAGTCCAGCGCGGGCTGCCATTGCCATTGTTGTTGGCAATCAGCGCGGAAAGCAGCGCGCCATCGGCATAAATCAGGCTGCGCGCGCTGGCGCCAAGCCCCGAGGTCCGCGTGGCAATCGGGGCGAAATTGTCGCCGATGTGGCGCTTGCGAATGACGAGGCTGGGCAGGTATTTGAGCGTGTCCTCGACGCTGGCGGCATTGAACTTGAGTGCGATATCATCGGCCGTGACTGCGGCGCGGGTCATCGGGGTGTCGAGCGCGGGCTCCGGCTGGGGCAGGCCAGTTACAACGATGGGACCGCTGGCATCGGCTTCTTCGGCGCGGGCGGTGGCAGACAGGCCCAGCACGAGGCCGAGCGCGACAAGAGAACTCTTCATGGAAACAGGTATCCGGGCTTGGGCGAGCCAACATAAAGGCGCCGCCTGTCAAAGATTTCCGCGCCAAAGGGCGGCGCGGGCGGGCTTTGTCAGGCGCGCAGCGGCGGACCGCGTAGCGGCGGGCGCAGGCTGGCCGGGCGTGCGGGCAGCGCCATAGCCGTCGGCAGGAAGCCCAGCAGGAGGATAAAGGCCAGCGCCAATGCCAGCAGCGCGGCATCGGCGGCGGGCGGCGCAGCCCACTGCAGCGCGGAAAAGGCGCAAGTGCCATCGGCCTTGGCATGGTCGGCGGCATGATCAGGCGCTTGGCTGCCTTTGCCGCTTGCCGCGATCACGATGTCGTGGGTCATCCTGGGCCCCGATGGGTCGCCGCAGATTTCCACGGTCAGCACCCGCGCCTGCGACGCCAGCATGTATCCCGCCGGAACCAGCGCCTTCACTAGCAAGGCAAGCGCGAAAATCATGGCGGCAAAGCGGCGATGATCGCGAAGGAAGGCGCGCAGGCGATTCATGTCCGGCGCCGCTTAACCAGCGGCATAGGACTTGTCACCCGATTCAAGCACCTTCGGTCAGGTGTCTGCCACGGGTTGCGCCGACACTTGCCCAACGGGCATGGGGCAAGCTGTGCGAAGGCTGGAGACGTTCGTGGCAAGTTTCATTCTGATCCACGGCGCCTGGCATGGCGGCTGGTGTTTTGGCGAAGTCAAAGTGCTGCTCGAGGCGCGAGGGCACGAAGTCATCACGCCCGACTTGCCGGGAATGGGCTCTGACGAGGAAACCATGCGCGCAGTCACGCTGGCGGACTGGGGGGAGTTCGTTGCGGGCTTGTGCCGTGACGCCACCCAGCACCCGGTTGTCCTCTCTGGGCACAGCCGGGGCGGGATCGTCATCAGCGAGACGGCAGAGGCCGCGCCCGAAGCAATTGACGCCCTGGTCTATATCTGCGCGCTGATGCTGCCTCACGGCATGTCACAGGCCGAATTCCACCGTATCGAAGGGCCCGACCCGGAACTGGCCGGCCTGATCATTCCCATATTCGATGGCGCTGCCAGCCTGGTCGATCCCACGATTGCGCCGCGCGCTTTCGCCCAGCTCTCGCCGCCGGACAAAGTCGCGGCGACGATGGAGCGGCTGGTGGCGGAACCGCGCGCCACGCTGTGGACTCCCATGCGAGTCACGCCCGAGCGTTTCGGCCGCATCCCGCGCATTTACATCGAATGCACGCAGGACCGGGCAATCACGCTATCCAGCCAACGCCTGATGCAGCAAATGGTGCCGGGGGCGAAAGTCGTGACGCTGGAGTCGGACCATTCGCCTTATCTCTGCATGCCGCATCAACTCGCCGATGCGCTGATCGCGGCGGCCGAAGCGGTCAGTTCCTGAACACCACGGTCTTGTTGCCATTGAGGAACACCCGGTCCTGCAAATGCCAGTGGACGGCCTGTGCCAGCACGCGGCGTTCGATATCGCGGCCCTTGCGCACCAGTTCCTCGGGGCTGTCGGCATGGCTGATCGCCTCGACATCCTGATGAATGATCGGCCCTTCATCGAGGTCGGCCGTGACATAATGCGCGGTTGCACCAATCATCTTGACCCCGCGCGCGTGGGCCTGGTGATAGGGCTTCGCACCCTTGAAACCGGGCAGGAACGAGTGGTGGATATTGATGCAGCGGCCCGAGAGGAAGCGGGCGAAATCGTCTGACAGAATCTGCATGTAGCGGGCAAGAACCACCAGCTCCGCCCCGCTCTGCTCGACCAGAGCCTTGATCTGCGCTTCCTGCTGCGCCTTGGTTTCCCGCGTCACGGGAAGGTAATGAAACGGAATGTCCTCGACAAGCGAGATCGCCAGGGCTTCGCGCGGATGGTTGCAGACGATGCCGACGACATCCATCGCCAGTTCGCCAATCCGGTGGCGATACAGCAGATCGACCAGGCAATGGTCGAACTTGGAAACCAGCAGCAAAACCTTGCGCCGCGCACCGGCGGGGCGAATCGACCAGTCCATGCCCATCTTCTGCGCATAAGGCGCAAACGCGCCGCGCAGGGCCGACACGTCGCCGCCATGCGGCATGTTGAAGACAATCCGCATGAAGAAGCGCAGCGAATCGACATCGCCGAACTGCTCTGAATCGAGGATGTTGCCGCCGCCGTCGGCAATCGTGCGCGCAACCTCCGCGACCAGGCCAGGTTGATCCGGGCAAGACAGAGTCAGGATATGGCCATCGGGATGCATCGAAAATCCTAGTCCGGATAGGGCGGGCGCGGGCCTGCTTGCGGGGGCTGTTATCGGTCTTGCGCCCGCGAGCCAATGCCTAATCGCCGTCGCCCAAGCGTCATCTGGCTGTCACACTGGCCGCATAGCCTCTGCGGCATATGACCGACCGAGTCGATCTGCTGATGACCAGCCCGCTTGCCGAAGGCATGGCCGCCCTGCGCATGGGCGCGGGCGAGATCGCGCTTTATGTGTGGCAGCCGGGACAGCCGCTTCCTGGGGCTGGACCATTTGACTTCGCTTTCGTCGACTGGGCCTGCGCGGACATGTCGGGGCTTGAAGCATGCCGGCGTCTTCGCTGCGACCCGCTGACCGCGCGCGCCCACATCACCATGGTGATCGAGCCAGGAGACGCGGATGCACGGGCCAGGGCCCTTCGCGCGGGCGCGGACGATTACATAACCGCACCGCTGACCCGCGCGCTGATTGCCGAGCGCCTGGCCGCATCGCGGCTGGTCCAAGGGGTTCAGGCCGATCCTGCAACCGCGACGCTGGGCGGCCTGGTGGTGGATCGCGCCGCTTTCCTGGCGCGCTGGCATGGCAAGCCGATTGCCTTGATGCCCAATGAATTCAAGCTGCTGAGCTGGTTCGTCGAACACCCCGGCCGCGTTTTCACGCGCGCGCAGCTGATCGAGGCGCTCGGCAAGCACGAGCCGCCGCTCGACGAGCGCACGGTCGACGTCTGGATCGGCCGCCTGCGCCGCGCACTGCGCGCCGCCGGGGTCGACCGCTCACCGCGCACCGTGCGCTCGCTGGGTTACGTCCTCGACGTCAACTGACTCAGCCGGCCCGCGCGGCAGTCCCCCCCCTTCAATATTCGAACAATGCAAAAAGGCCCGGCCTCCTCGCGGAAGCCGGGCTTCAAGTGATCCGGGGTGGGAAGGGAGAGGATCCCGGATTGTTCAGAAATTCACGCTCGCCTGGATGCCAAAGGTGCGCGGCGTGTTGAAATTGCCGTAGTCGCCCAGGACACCGCTGTAATTCAGCGAACCATCGTTGTTCACGGTCGGAGCATCGTTCGCGTTCGAGCGCCGGTAGATGTGCTGTTCGTTGAACAGGTTGCGCACCCACAGGTTCACGGTTGCCCTGATTCCAGCCGAGTTCAGCGGAATGTCGGCGAGTGCAAGGCTGCCATTCACCACGAAACTCGAGTCCGTCTGCACGGTTTCATTCTGGAAACTGTAGACCGGATCGGAATAGTTGGCATCAAGGTGGAGGCGCAGGCGCATCTCGCTCTGGCCAACCGGCAGCTCCAGGTCTGCCGAGCCCGAAACCGCGTTTTTCGGCGTAAACACAGTGAACACCTGATAGGGAATTCCGAACAGCGGGCCTGCGAGCGGGTTTGGCGTGGCCGGAATTTTCACGTCCGTGTAGGCGTAGGAAAGACCCAGCGTGAGCGGCTCGACAGGGCGCACGGTCAATTCAGCCTCGAAGCCTTTGATCCGCGAGTTTCCGGGCGCATTTGCCGTTTCTTCGGTGTGGCGATTGAAGAAAGGGTTGGCCGTTACGCCGTCGCTGAGGAAGCGATTGGTATCGACATAGTCGAAGTCGATCTGGGTGCCCTTACGGTCCATGATGTAGCCGGCCAGGTTCAGGCGGACGCGGTGATCGAGGAAGTCCGTCTTGGCGCCGATTTCGTAGGATTTGACAGATTCCGGCGCGAACTGGCGGAAGCTGCCCGAGCGGGAGTTTGCGCCGCCTGCGCGGAAACCGGTCGAATACTTGGCATAAAGATTGATGCCAGGGGTTGCATCCCAAGCCACGGTCACCATCGGATCGAACCGGCTATTCGAATAGTTCAACACGCCGCCAATGAACGGCGCATTATTGATCACGTCGAGCGCACCGACGCGGGTTTCGTGCGTGTAGCGGCCGCCTACGGTCAGGTGCAGCGGGTCAATCGGCGTCCAGGTGGCCTGACCGAATACGCCGTAGCTTTTGCCGACAGCGTGGCTGTCGCGCTGCACGAACCAGTAGGCACGATCCCAGCCCTGATTGCCCGAGGCGATGGGTGCGGCCGGGTTAGGCGCAACCTGGTTCACAAAAGTGTAGGCCGTGCCGTCAGCGTTCCACTGAAGGGGGTTCGGTGTTGCGGCTGCCTCGCGAACATGTTCATTGAAGTAGTAACCGCCCAGCACGAAATCGAGGTGCGGCAGCGTGCCGACCACTTGCAGTTCCTGGCTGAATTGATCCTGGAACAGCTCAGAAAGGCTGTAGCGGCCGAACTGGCCGTTCGGGGCAAAAGTGCTGCGGTGGGCACCAGCCGAACCATCCCACTGGTGGGTTTCAACCCCGCGCCAGGCGGTGATCGATCGCAGCTCGATCTCCGGGCTCAGCTTCCACTTGACCGCTGCGGTGAAGCCATGGGTCTGATCGACGCTGGGCTGCTGGATCACGCCGAGATCGGCGACGTCCATGCGGTTGCCGCCGCTAACCTGCACCAGCGGCGCCTTGGGCGCGATACAGGGGTTGGTGGTCGTTCCGGCAACAACCACATTACAGGCCGCCCCATTGAACGACAGCGTATTGCCGACGAAACTGCCGACGTTATAGCCGTTCGGATTGAAATTGATCAGCTGGCTGTAGAACGGCGTATTCTGATCTTTCGCCTGATCATAGGACAGGTCTACCGTAAGGCCGTCGACCGGCTTCCAGCGGGCGGCGATGCGGCCGCCGACGCGGTTGTAATAGTTCCAGCCATATTGGCCGCTGGCAGGGTTTTTCGTCGTTGCATCCTGGTGCTGGATTACGCCGTCGACCTTGATGGCGATATTGGCGACAGCTGGAAAATTGACGTGAATCTCGCCGTTGTAGGCGCCGTAATTGCCGATTCCGCCAGTCACCCGGCCGCCGAACTCACCCGTCGGGCCTTTGGTGACAATGCTCAGCGCGCCGCCTTCCGTGTTACGCCCGAACAATGTTCCCTGTGGCCCGCGCAGCACTTCGATCCGCTGCACGTCGAACAGAGCGGCATTGAGGCCTTGCGACCGGCCCAGGTAGACACCGTCGACATAGACGCCGACCCCAGGCTCGCGGGCGACCTGATTCTGGTCAAAAGGAACGATGCCGCGAATGCCGATGGTCAGTGCCGACTGGCGGGCCTCGAATGTCGAAACGCGAAGACTGGGGACGCCGCCGTCGGCCAGGTCCATCAGGCTCTGCACGTGACGCTTTTCAATGATGTCCGGGCTGAGGACCGAAATGGCAATCGGCGTTCTTTGCAGGTTCGTCTCGCGCTTTGTCGCGGTGACGACGATATCGGTCAGGCCGGAATTGTCTGCTGCCGGCGCATCGCTGGCTTCGGCGCTCGACGCGGAGTCGGCATCGGCTGCGCCATCAACATAAACGGCCGTGTCCGTCACATGGACGGCGGCCTGGGCGGTGCCCGCACCCAGCATGCAGAGCGCACTGGCAACGGCAAGGCCGGAAACCGTGGTTATGGGCAGTGACTTACGCATTTATCTATTCCCTCATGACGAACGACAGTTCCGATGAGGGGCGATGACGAAGCCCGACTGGCTGCGACTCGCCCCGCTTTCTCGGGTCGAATCGGCCACTAGGCCGGCAAAGCGTCAGCTGTGCGTAAGCGCGGCGACAGTGGTCTGACGGAAATGTGACAATGCGCTTGCGCGGCAGCGCGTCACGGCGCTTTGGCCTTCAGCGGCAGTCAGTTCAGATTGGCGCTGGCAAGCAATGCGAGCCAGCCCGAGCGCATGTCCGCGGTCATCTCGCCTTTGTAGAGCGCGCCAAGCAGGAACAGCGAGCGGCTTCCGGCTACGACACGGTAGAGGCCAGATTGCGCCATGCTCGCCGGGCAGTGCGACAAGCGGCGTTCGAATGTCAGCGAAGAGGCATCCTCGCTCAAGACAGTCACTTCAGCAGCGCAGCCACGCGGCAATTTGGCCTGCATTTCCGCCAGCCAGTCGCGCGGGGCAGTCATGTTGCGAGCCGGGAGCCGGGTGACGATTTCCAGTCCTTCAGTCCACCGCGAGTAAGATGTGCCCTGCACCACGATGAAGTTGTAAAGGTATTTCGGGTTGCCCCCGTCATAATGCACAAGCTCGCCATTGCCGCTGTCGAGCGCGGCCTTCAGCGGCGGATAGAGACGGTGATCGAAACTTAGTCGCTCGGCGCTGGCCGGTGTCGCCGATGCGGCAATCGCAACGATGGGCGCAACGATGGCCAAATGAGTCCGCAATCCTGTCGACATTTTCTCATCTCCCTGGCTGGCGAGCCCTATCCATCCGTTTGATGACGATTTCGCGACGGTCGCCCCGCCCGCCTTGCACTGAGCCGGACCGCACGCCACATTAGCCGCTACGACTCATATCCCGGGAGAATAGCAGTGTCCGACCTTTCCGCCATTCCGCTTACGCGCATCGACGGCGCGAGTGACAGCCTCGCCAACCACAAGGGCAAGGTCCTGCTGGTGGTCAACGTCGCATCAAAGTGCGGGCTGACGCCGCAGTACGAAGGGCTGGAAAAGCTCTATCAGGAAAAGAAGGACGCGGGCCTCGAAGTTCTGGGCTTTCCGGCCAACGATTTCGGCAAGCAGGAACCCGGCAGCCACGACGAGATCGTCGAGTTCTGCAAGGTCAACTACGGCGTTTCGTTCCCGCTGTTCGCCAAGGCCGATGTTTCCGGGCCGGGCAAGCAGCCGCTCTATGCTGCGCTCACCGCCGCCATGCCGACCAAGGAAGGCCCCGCAGAAGCGTTTCGCGAACGGCTGAGGGGCTTTGGCGCGACGCCCAACGAGGATCCCGAAGTGCTCTGGAATTTCGAGAAGTTCCTGATCGGCAAGGATGGCCAGGTCGCAGGCCGCTTCGCGCCCGGCACGACGCCGGACGATCCGGCTCTGCTCAAGGCGATCGACAAGGAATTGGCCAAGTAGGGCCGGGCCATTGTCCGCCAGCAAGGCGGGGGTAATCAGGGCAACAGGGATCGGCGCGCGCTTTGCGGAGCGATACCGCGATGTCGTCGCGTCGATCTACATCTACAACGAACATCGCGGCTATACCGCGCTCGACCGGGTGCTGGGCGCCGCGCGGCGGCGCTGCGCGGACAATCCCGCGTTCATCGCCGCCATCGCCAAGCACCGCGCCGACGAGCGCAAGCACTACCTGATGTTCAAACGCTGGTTCGAGCTGAAAGGCCGTATGCCGCTCGCGGTCGATTCGGGCTTCGGGCACATCGACCGCTTTATCCGCTTTGCCTTTGGCTGCGGCATCGACGAACTCGACACTGAAGCGGTGATTTCGGATGACGCAGCCTTCGACAAGCTGTGCCGTGTGATCGTGCTGACTGAGCAGCGCGGATTACGGCAGGTGGAGGAACTCCTCGTAAACCGCCTGATCCGCGCGGATTCAGCCATGTACCGCATTTTCACGATCATCCACCGCGACGAGCCCGACCACTTCCTGCCTTATCAGGCCTGGCTTGAGGCAGGTGCGAAACCTTCGACGACGCGGCGCGAACGTATGGCCGACGCCGCGATTCACAAGATCCTGCTGCTGATCAAATTGCCGGGGTTGTTCTTCGACCGGCGGGCGAAGCGGCTGGCGGATTGGCCTGATTCCGGCGAACTGGCCACCTGAATAGAAACTCGGCTAGGCCACCTGAACGTCGAACGTGAACCACGTGTCGCTGGCATAGTCATAGACCTGCACGCGCCCGCTGCTCACCAGCGCGGAATAGGAAGTGCCTGATTTGCGATCATGGCCGCGCGCCTTGTCGCCGCTGATTTCCATCGAGACATAAGCCTTGTCGCCGGCATCATAAAGCTCGGGGATGGCACCGCCGAACTGTACGCCGCGATCACCGTCATATCCCTGAAGCTGGGTGCCGCGCGCTTCGGCAGCGATCTGCAAATCGCGCCCGGAGGCATGATCATGCATCCCTGCGACTTTCTGGCCGGAGATATATGCATAAGCGGAAGCGGCGATCATCGCGCAAGTATGTGGAGACATGCTCTTCCCAGACAGCGGCCCGGCCGGAAAATCAAGCGGCGATTGCGCCGGGTAACGGCAATCAGCCAGTCTCGCTGCCGCGTCGCTCTGCTCAGACTATCCGGGCTTAGACTATCCGGTCAGCAAAAAGCAGCCGCCCGCCAGAAAGATGCCACAGCGCCTCGTTGAAATCGGATGGAGCCATGGCGAAGCAGCCTTCACTGCGGCCGATCTTGCCCCAGTTAGCCGCCATCGCCGGATCGACATAAGGTGCCGGGTGCATGACGATGGCACGGTCCAGCGCATGCGAATTGTCCTGATCCATGCCTTCCAGCCGGATCGAGGTTCCATATTTGCCTTTGTACCACTCACAAGTGAGATAGGCTCCGCGCGATGTCGCCTCGGAACCCGGCGCGTTGGAAAAGTATTTCAGCCAGCCATCATGCTGCGGGTCGGAACCACGGCCGTGGGCGACCAGGAACGAGCGGATCGTGCCATTTTCCATGTTGACGAAATGAAGCCGCGGCAATGCGGATGCCCGGCCGAAATCGGCCACGCCGACAATGTCGGACCGCCAGATGCGGGAGCCGGCACGGTCCCGCTCCCGCCGCGCGACTTGGGCGACCTTGGCGAGGTAGGCTGGATCGCTGACTGGCGGAACAGGCGGGGCCATGGCAGGCAGGTTGGCGGCTGGCGCGACCGGAGCGGTCCCGGCAAAGGCGCGATCAAATTCGCTGACAAGCGCATCGGCGGCCTGTGCCAGGGCACGACCGGGAACCGCGAGAATCGCTCCCGCAGCCAGACCCTGCCGCAGCAGGACTCGACGTTGTAAACCTCGCCTCACGCTGTGGAAGATAGCGCGAATTGCCAAAAAATGCAAATTTCGGCCCAGAATTTGCGGCAAGCTGCACTTTATCGGAGACAATCCGTGCTCTTCGCCCACTCCCGGGCTGGAAGCGCCCCGCCGCGCGAGTGCCCCTTTGCCTTGCCGCCGCCAGTGGGCTAGTGGCGCGCGATGGACCCCCAGACCGACCGCGATATGACAGCCAGTGCCATAGAGCCGCCCCCTGAGCGCAGCCTTGGCCCGCTGCGCATGATCTGGCGGGCGGCCGCAGCCTACCCCGGCCGGATTGCCATTGCACTCGCGGCCCTGTCAGTCACGGCATCAGCCACCCTGGGCATTCCCTGGGGCTTTTCCAAGATCATCGACCAGGGCTTCGCGCGCGGCAGTGATCCGGCGACAATCGAGCGCTGGTTCGTTGTCCTGCTCGGAATAGTCGTGGTGTTGGCGCTGGGCACGGCAGTACGGTTCTATTCTGTTTCGTGGCTTGGCGAACGCGTCGTCGCGGATATCCGCCTCGCCGTGCAGGCCAATCTGCTGCGGCTGGCGCCCAGCTTCTTCGAGGAAAACAGCCCCAAGGAAATCTCCAGCCGGATGACGGCCGACACGGCCCTGATCGAGCAAGTGGTCGGCACCACGGTTTCGGTGGCGCTGCGCAATCTGATCATGGCCGTGGGGGGCATTGGCTTTCTCTTCGCTCTCGCCCCCAAGCTGACCCTCGGGCTGGTGGTGGCGATCCCGCTGGTGATCGGTCCGATCGTCTGGTTCAGTCGGCGTCTGCGCAATGTCTCGCGCTTCAGTCAGGACCGCGTGGCTGATATCGGCGCGCTGGTGGCCGAAGTGCTGGGCGCAGTGAAGATCGTCCAGGCTTTCAACCAGGAACAGCGCGAGGCAGCGCGCTTTGCCGATGCGGTCGAGCGCAGCTTCGCGACCGCGCGGCGGCGCATCTCGATCCGCTCGGCTATGACCGTGGTCGTCATGCTGCTGGTCTTCGGCTCGCTGACGTTCCTGATGCGCGCAGGCGCGCTGGCCGTGGCGAACGGCACGATCTCCGGCGGAACGATTGCCGCATTCGTCCTCACCGGCGGACTGGTGGCCGGGGCATTTGGCGCGCTCACTGAAGTTTACGGCGATCTTGTGCGCGGCGCAGGCGCAGCCAGCCGGCTAAACGAACTGCTGAACGAAAAGCCGCTGATTGCGCCGCCTGCCCGGCCCATCGCGCTGCCCAGCCCGGGGCGCGGGCAGCTGGCTTTCGAGAGCGTGACATTCCGTTATCCCTCGCGCCCCGAACAGGCCGCGCTGCTCGATTTCACGCTGAAGATCGAACCGGGCGAAACTGTCGCGCTCGTCGGCCCGTCCGGTGCGGGCAAATCGACGATTTTCCAGCTCGCCGAGCGCTTTTACGACCCACAGGCAGGCACGATCAAGCTGGACGGGGTGCCGCTCACATCGGTTGACCCGGCTGACTTGCGCCGCCGCTTTGCCCTTGTGCCGCAGGAAGGCGTGCTGTTCGCCGCCAGCGCGCGCGACAACTTGCGCTATGGCGACTGGCAGGCGAGCGACGAGGACATATGGGAGGCCGCCCGGGCCGCCAATGCCGAAGCATTCCTGCGAGAGCTTCCGCAAGGTCTCGACACTTTCCTGGGCGAGGACGGCGCGCGCCTTTCCGGCGGCCAGCGCCAGCGCATGGCCATTGCCCGCGCCTTGCTGCGCGATGCACCCATCCTGCTGCTCGACGAGGCTACCAGCGCGCTCGATGCCGAAAGCGAGCGGCTGGTGCAGGATGCACTGGACCGCCTGATGGCCAGCCGCACCACGCTGGTGATCGCCCACCGGCTGGCGACTGTCCGGCAGGCGGATCGCATTGTCGTCATGGACAAGGGCCGGATCGTCGAGGAAGGCACGCACGATGCGCTCTCACGCGCCGGCGGCCTCTATGCACGGTTGGCGGCGCTGCAATTTGACGACCGGCAGCCGCTGGGTGCCAAATAGTATTCATCGAACGGTAAGCCGCGCCGGGTTCTTCTGATAAACCCCATTTCCGGGCCCGCCTTGCCGGGCCTCGTCAACCATCCGGAGTCACCATGCCGCCCTCCAGAAACCGGGTTCTCGCCGCCAGTCTATCAGCCTCCCTTTGCCTGTTCACCGTCCCCTCTTCGGCGTTCGGCACCCCTGCGGGGACTGAACAGACGCGCCCGGAAGATTGGGGACCGTTTGGCCTGCAGCTGCAGAATGTCGATCCGGCGGCGAAACCGGGCGATGATTTTGACCGCTATGTAAACGGCAAATGGAACGACACTGCCGAAATCCCCGCCGACAAATCCCGTATCCTGGCGATGACCCGCCTGCAGGACATGTCGGACGATCGTCTGCGCGGCATTCTTGAAGGACTGCAGCAGCGCAAGTGGCCAGCCGGCTCGGCCGAGGCGCGTCTCGCCGGAGCCTACGGTGCGTTCATGGATAGTGCCGGGATTGCCGCGCGTGGCATGGCGTCTGCGCGCCCCTGGCTCGACCGGATCGCGGCAGTGAAGGACCGCGCGGACCTGCTCGCGGTCTTTGCCGCGCCCGGCTACGATTCGCCGCTGGGCATCGGCGTCAGCGCCGACGAAAAGGACAGCGCGCATTATGCGCTGAATTTCGCCCAAGGCAGCCTCGGCCTGCCGGACCGCGACTATTACCTTGTCGACAGTCCGAACAATGTCGCGCTGCGGGCAAAGTATCTCGACCTTGTCGCCTTCATGCTCGGCAAGGCGGGGCATCCCGACCCAAAGGCCGGCGCGGCCGGCGTGCTGGCACTCGAAACCGAACTGGCCCGCGAAATGTGGGACCGCGCCGTGGCCCGCGATCCGGAACTGACGTACAACAAGCTCACGCTCGGCGAACTCGGGGCCATGCCCCACGGAGCGACAGCGCGGCGTTTGATCGACCTGATGGGCGGCGGCAAGGCTCCTTATGTGCTTGTCGCCCAATTGCCGCCGACTGCGGAAGAAGTGGCGCGCGCCAAACTGACGGACGAGCAACGCGCCAAGCTTGGCG
>Ga0075370_10000097_pt1 | contig 27295 bp, 25 predicted proteins | sample EndMethybrTD3035_FD_71398 | JGI IMG/M metagenome (GOLD analysis project Ga0075370, IMG submission 71398) | Populus endosphere microbial communities from Tennessee, USA - Endosphere MetaG P. TD hybrid TD303-5 | ecosystem: Host-associated > Plants > Roots > Endosphere | place: USA: Tennessee... | reverse complement strand
CCGAGCCGCTCCGGAATGGTCACCTTTGGCAAGATCGCCACGCCAAGTCCGGCGCGGGCGAATGCGACGAGTGTATTGGCGTGGAGTATCTCGTAGCGGATATCGAATTCGAGCCCGCGCGCGGCGAGTGCGCGCTCAAGGTTGCCGCGCAGTGCCGCCGAGCGCGAATACATTAGAACCGGCAGCGCGGCGAGTTCCTCCACCCTGACCTCCTCGCGGCTGGATATGGCGTAAGACGTGGGTACGAGCGCATAGATTGGATCGGTTGCGATGGGCTGGAAAAGGAATTCGCCGGCGCGCGGCAGGCCCGGACCGATGCCGAACTCGACTTCCTGGCGCGAAATGGCGCGATGCAGTTCTTCTGCGGCCAGCTCGCGCAGCGTGATCCGAATTGCCGGATAGGCGCGCTGGTAGGCGGAAAGCACGGTGGGGAGAACTGAAGCGGCCACGCTGGGCACGCATCCCAGCGAGAGGTGACCGGACTGCAGGTCCACGGCCTTGCGGATGCGCATTAGCCCGCCCGATAGTTCAGCCATGGCCCGCTGCGCAGAGCCCAGCAGCAGCTCACCCTCCTCGGTCAAGCGCACCCGACGCGTGGTGCGGTGAAACAGCACCACGCCGAGCTGCTCTTCCAACAGCTTTATCTGCATGCTCACAGCCGATGCCGATCGATGCACCGTTTCCGCGGCTTTCTTGAAGCTGCCGGTTTCGGCCAGCGCGATGAATATCTGCAGCGATTTGAAGCTGAACTGCATCTGATCTGCCATGCATTTGCCTGAATTGGAGCGAGCGCGATTCTAGACCGGCGGGTGCCAATAATCAGAAAATTTGCATAATAGGTCAATTATTTGGATTTGCCCATGAGCGAGGCCGCCGCCTATATCGCCCCAATCGCTGCCTTGGTTCGGGCACCCTTCGTGCCTGGGGCGGCGCTGCGGAAAGCTGGCAATGAGCAAATATCACTCCGAGATCGGCTGGAGCACGCCGGATTCGATCACGCTGTTTGGCCGCAGCCTCCCCGACGAGATTCTCGGGAAAGTCAGCTTCGGCGACATGGCTTTCCTCGAGCTGACCGGCGACCTGCCGGGAGAGGCGCAATCTCGCATGTTCAACGCCATGCTGGTTACGCTTGTCGAGCATGGCCTGACCCCGAGCGCGCTCGCCACCCGGCTGACCTATCTCGGCGCGCCCGAAGCCATGCAAGCGGCTGTGGCCGCGGGATTGTGCGGGCTGGGCAGCGTATTCGTCGGCAGTGTCGAAGGCTCGGCGCAGATACTTCAGGAAGCGATGCCAAGTCCCGATAGCAGCGCCGACATCCCGGAGCTGGCGCGCGCCATTGTCGATCGGTTCGAAGGCCAGAAGGCGATTGTCCCGGGCATTGGCCATCCTTTCCATAAGCCTATCGATCCCAGAACCCCGCGATTAGTGGCGATTGCCGAGGAAACCGGATTTGCGGGCCCTTACGTGCAACTGATCCAGGAAGTCGCGGATGAGGCGGGGCGCAGGAAAGGACGCCCGCTGCCCGCGAACGCCACTGGCATCCTGGGAGCGCTGTGCTGCGAGATGGGATTCGACTGGCAGATCTGTCGCGGTCTCGGGGTCATGGCCCGAGCAGTGGGTCTGGTGGGCCATATACTTGAGGAAAGCCGCCGACCGATAGCACGCGACCTGTGGTTGCGTACCGAAGAGGAAGCGACCGAACACTTCCGCGACGCGACTGCGCGCGGTAACGAAAAGGCGTGATCTGCGCGCGGCATGCTTCGCCGCGGCTACTGTCTCATTTGTCTTGAGCGTCCGGTTGCGGGAACAGCAATTCGAGTGCTTTGCCAAGCGGCGCAGGCAAATGACCGATCCCTTGCGGCCAGTTAATAAAACCCGATGCAGCATTGGTACCCGCATCGACGTGAAGCGTCGTCCCGGTGATCGAGGCGGCAAGGTCGGAAACGAGGAAGAGCACGCCATTGGCGACATCATCCACGCTCGCAGCGCGCCCCATTGGAATATACATGCGGCGCCCGCCGACATGTTGCTCGGGGGTCACAGCCATCGCCTCTTCGCGCAACTGTGCCGAAATGGCGTTCATGTTGCCCGCCGTTGGCGTGGAATCGGAGGCCAGCGTATTCACACGAATGTTATGCATGCCCAGCTCAACGGCGAGCGCGCGAGTGAAGTTGGTAAGCCCCGCTTTGGCCCCGGCATAGACCGCGAACGTCGCCGCGCCGCGATGCGCTTCGATCGTTGTGAAGTTGACGATGGTGCCGCCGCCGCGCTCGATCATCGAAGGGACCGCTCGGTGGATCGATTCAAGCGCATAGCCATAGTTGCGGTGAATGTCGCCTTGCCAGGTCTCGGGCGTGCTCTCCATAAACAGGCCGCGCTTAACACCGCCGACAACGTTGACGAGGATATCGATCCCTTCGAACTCGCGGAACACCGCGTCAAAGAAACCGGCCAGCGCGGCCGTGACAGTGGCATCGGCCTCCCTCGCCATGACTGTGACGCCAAGGCCGCGCGCTTCATCAGCCGTCGTGGCAAGCGCGGCTCCATCGACATCGCAGAAAGCCACGTGGACGCCCGCGCCCGCCAGCCCGAGCGTCACCGCGCGGCCGATCCCGCCGCCGCCGCCCACGACAACCGCAATCCGCCCCGCAAGCTGCGCACGCTCATCCAGAAATGCTTTCTTCACAGCCCGATCCTCCGCCATTGCCTTACTTTAGACCAGACTAGGCGAGTATCGGGCTGGATGTATTCTCGGTTTCCCATATGCTCATGCGTACAGCGCAGCTTGAACGCACAATCTGGCCCGCACATCGTTGCATCACGCTATGCCACTTAGGGAGACGAACATTGTCGCTACTGCAGGAAGTCCCCAAGCCCGTGAGCGATCTGATGCTCAGCACGCTGCATTTTCAGTTCGCAACGGTAAGCGGGGAAGGGGTGCCGATTGACACGCCGGTAATTGCCTTTCCGGCTGACGATCTCAGCATCCTCTCGGGCGCGACGGGCTTGGCCTATCCTGTCAAGGCCGAGCGGGCGCGGCGAAACCCCAAGGTCGGCCTGTTGATCGAGGGACGGGAGGACGAGCCGGTGATTTCGGTTGCTGGCATGTGCGCGGTTCGCGATGCCGATATTCAGGCCAATCTTGTGCGCTACCTGTCTGAGACCGCGCATTACAGTGTCGGCATGTCGCGACCCTGGGAACTGACCCGGCAGGCGGTGTGGTATTGGGCGCGGATTATCATGGAAGTGACACCAAAGCGGGTCATGTGGTGGGAAAGCCGCGCAATGATGGACAGTGCGCCGCATGTCTGGAATGCGCCCGCCAATGCGGTCTTCCCTCAATCCGATCCCGCGCCCGCCGCCAAGCCAAGCGCCCCGTCCAACTGGCCGAAGCGCGACTGGCGCGAATTCGCCCGACAGTTCGTTGACAGCGGCGCGCAGGGCCATCTCACACTGCTTGATCCAGAAGGCTTCCCTTTGCCGATCGGCGTGCGCAGCGTGCGCATGACGGACACAGGCTTCGATCTCGATGTGCCTTTGGGGGCCCCGTGGAAGGACACCGGCATGGCGACTTTCACATTCTTCGGCTGCGCGACTTTTGTCGGGCCTGTGACCGGGAGCGGAAAATCGACGCACCTGGAAGTTGTGCGTATGCTGCCGGTTCACCCGATGATCGCGGACCCCGGCGAGGTGCTCGAGCCGTCAGACGATGTTCGCACCGCCCTGCTTGATCGCATGGGGCAGGAACTCGCCCGGCGCGGCCAGCCGATGCCGCTGGTTCCCGATGAACGGCCCGCGCCGACCGCTGGGGCACTACGCCGCCGCGACCGGGAAGCAAGCGCGCGGCAGGGCTGAAAGCGGGCTTCATTCAGGCGGCATCAGCCGGTTAAGTGTGCCCGCCAAAGGCGAGGGTACATAGCCGTCACCTTCGGGCCAGTCGACAAAGCCGGACGCAGCCATCGTTCCGCCATCGATGTGGATGGTAGTGCCGGTAATGTAGGCCGACATGTCCGAGGCGAGAAACAGCACAGTGTCCGCAATGGCATCGAGCGGCGGTTGCTGCTTCATCGGAATGTACATCTCCACTTTCAGCTTGAGCTGTTCCGGGCTCATTTTCTGCATAGCGAGCCGGTGCTCTTCCGAAAGCGCATAAAGTGACAGCTCACTGGGAATTGAATCGGGGGCCAGGCAATTCAGTCGGATGCGCTGCGCACCAAGTTCGACGGCGACGCTGCGGGTGAAATTCGTCGTCGCCGCCCGCGCGCCAGCATAGACGGCGAATGTCGCCGCGCCGCGGTGGGCTTCGATGGAGGTAAAGTTGATGATGCTGCCGCCGCGCTCTCCGCGCTGGATCAGAGGCACTGCGCGCTGCACCGATTGGATGAAATATCCGTAGTTCGCCTGGATTTCCTGTGCGATCTTTTCGCGCGGCGCGTCCATGAACATCCCCCGCGTCACTGCGGCGACGGCATTCACGACGATATCGAGGCGGTCGAACGCCTTGCCCACGGCGTCATAGAAATCGTCCAGCTGCTTGGGATCAGTTGGCTCGGCCTTGAAAGTGAACGCTCGTCGTCCCAAGGCTTCGGCCTCACCGCGCAAGCGCTCAAGATCGCCTGGATCGCGATCGCAGACTGCGATGTCGACCCCAGCGCGGGCCAGCGCCATGCTCATCGGCGCCCCGATCGCATTGGCGCCACCAATTATCACAGCCACTTTGCCTGCCAGGTTTGTTCTGGTTTCAATATAACCCGCCATGCTCATTCCCCTGTCCCGCCACCGTATGGATGCGATAGCAGCGCAATCGTGGACTGGATTGGCGCGAGAGGAAAGTGCCACAATGTATAATATTGCCGTGTCTGCGTAGAGACTGGTTAAGCTAACATGCAACTGCCTGTATCTTCAGGGCAGGGGCTGCGATCAATTGGTCAATGGAGAGGTGGTGGACGCACTAGGGCTCGAACCTAGGACCCGCTGATTAAGAGTCAGCTGCTCTACCAACTGAGCTATGCGTCCACATCGCGTCTTTTGCCGCGAACCCGAATCGTCGGGAGACGTCCCTATAGCGATTGTCTCGCTGGTGAAAAGAGGGAAACCGGCAGGTCCGGTCAGCCAAGTCCGCGAGAGCCTGTTCGCCAGCGGGAAATCGCCATGATCGTGCCGATGCAGATCATGTTGGTCATCATGGAGGAGCCGCCGTGGCTCACGAACGGGAGGGGAATACCCACCACCGGGGCCAGGCCCATCACCATCATAAGGTTGATCGCGACATAGAAAAATATCGTGGTCGTCATGCCGACAGCAAGGAGCTGGGAAAACCGATCCTGGCTCTTCTGGCCGACGCCGATCCCCCAGCGGAAGATCAGACCGAAGACCAGCAGGACGAACAGCCCGCCGAGCATGCCCCATTCCTCAGCCATCGTGGCGAACACGAAGTCGGTGTGCGCTTCGGGCAGGTATTCCAGGTGGCTCTGGCTGCCATTGCCGAAACCCTTGCCGAAAAAGCCGCCTGAGCCGATCGCGATCTTGGATTGGGTAATGTGATAACCGGTGCCCAGCGGATCGCTTTCCGGATCAAGGAATACCAATACGCGGTTGCGCTGATAGTCGTGCAGCAGCGTGAAGAAGGCGATTGGCGCGACCAAGGCTGCCGCGAGACCTGCGCCGATGAACCACCTGAGCGGAAGTCCCGCCAGAAAAACCACCACCACGCCGCCGAACGAGATTGCCAGTGCGGTACCGAGATCGGGCTGAAGTATGACAAGGGCGGCGGGAATGCCGATCAGCGCGCCCGCCGGCAGCAGGCCGCGCCAGCTTGCGGTCATGGAAGGCGGCAGGGTGTCGTAGAACCGTGCCAGCGTCAGCACGATGACGGGCTTCATCAGCTCGGACGGTTGCAGTGTCATGAAGCCCAGATTGAGCCAGCGCTGGCTCCCGCCGCCGATCGCGCCCATCAGTTCCACCAGCACCAGCAGCGCCAGAATGCCCAGGTAGGCAGGATAGGCAGCCCACTTGAACAGATCGCGAGGAATCCGGCTGATGACCAGTGCCATGGCGAGGAACAGCAGGTACCGCAGACTGTGAGTCAGAGCCCAAGGTCGCAAGCTGCCGCCCGCGGCCGAGTAGAGCACTGTTGATCCGAACAGGACGAGCGCGGTCAATGGCAGCAGAACCCGCCATGGCTGCCGTGCGATCGGTTCGGGGATGAACATGCGGCTCAAGGTGCTGTCCCTTGCCTGGGTGCATTGGCGGGGGCCGGCGCACCGCCTGCCGCCGGGGCAGGAGCCGGGCTCTGTGAAGAGGGGGCCTCAGGCTGCGCATCCGCAGCAGGTTTGGCGGGGGTGGCTTGCCCGCGCTCGGGCGATTTTTCTGCGGGAGTTTCGCTTGGGGCCGCGGGCGGAGGCCTGACGCCATTGGTCGCAGCAAAGGAAGAGAATTTGGCCTCCATGCGCTGCTGAGGCGTTCCCCCCCAACCTTTTTCCAGTTCAAGCAGAGTAGCCCAGGCCTGCGCCGGATCGAACAGGTACGTCATCACATCCTTGGCGATCGGCGCAGCGGCGCGGGCGCCGAATGTGCCGTGTTCGACCACCACTGACATGGCGTATTTGGGGACGTCCGTCGGCGCGTAGCAGATGAACAGCGAGTGATCGCGCGACTTCCAGTCCGACACGTGGCCGCGGCTGATCATGGCGCGGACTTGCGCCGTGCCTGTCTTCCCGGCCATCTTGACGCCGCCGATATCGATCTTGCTGCGCGTGCCAGTGCCCGATCCGTTGACGACGTTGAACATGCCGTCATGCGCGACAGCCAATTGCTCAGGCGTGAAGGGGAGGGCGGGGCCGAGCAATGGCCCCGGCCCGAACATCAGCTGAGGCTGCAGGTTCTTGCCCGAGGCAAGCCGCGCGGTCATCACGGCAAGCTGCAATGGCGAGACCGAAACATAGCCCTGGCCGATCGAGGCGTTGAGCGAATCCGAGGCTGTCCATTCCTGCTTGTAGCGTTTCATTTTCCAGGCCGCATCGGGGATCGTGCCGATGCGCTGGTTGCTGACCGGAAGGTCGAATTTCTGGCCAAGCCCCAGCATCTTGGCCACAGGCGCAATGGTGTCATAGCCGACCCGGTGCGACATGGCCCAGAAATAGGTGTTGCAGCTGTGCTCTATGGCCTGCCGCATATCGACTGAACCATGCACGGCATCGCAGCGGAAGAAGCGGCTGCCGAGACGATAACCTCCCGGGCAATTGATGCGCTCGTCTGGCGAAACGCCTTTCATCTGCAGGGCAAGCGTTGCCATGGGCTTCATGGTCGAGCCGGGAGGGTAAAGCCCGCGCAGAGCCTTGTTGAGCAGCGGGATGTGATCGTCTTCGTTCAGCATCTTCCACTGGAGTCGGCCAATGCCGCCAACAAAGGCATTGGGATCGAAAGACGGCATGGAAACGAGCGCAAGGATGCCGCCGGTTTCACAATCGACAACCACCACGGCGGCAGATTCCAGCCCGATCCGGCGCGCCGCGAAATCCTGCAATCCGCCATCAATGGTGAGCTTGATTGGCTTGCCGGGCACGTCCTCGCGCATTTCAAGTTCGCGCACCATCTTGCCTGAGGCGGTCACTTCGGTCCGCCGTGCGCCGGGCGTGCCGCGCAGCACAGCCTCGAATTGCTTTTCCAGCCCGTCCTTGCCGACTTTGTAGCCCGGCGTGACCAGCAGTGGATCCTTGTCCTTCTCATAGTCCGCTGCCGAGGCAGGGCCAACGTATCCGATGAGATGACCTACTGCCGGACCAGTGGGATAAAAGCGCGAGAAGCCGCGCTGGGCTATCACGCCCGGCAAGTCGGGCAGGCGGACGCTGACGGCGGCGAAGCGGTCCCAGTCAAGTCCGGAGGCGGCTTCGACTGGCTGATAGCCACTCGCCTTGTCGAGCTTGTCCTGCAAATCCTGCACTTCGATCGCATTCAGACTCAACAGCGATCCCAGGAGCGAAACCGTGGCCTCGGCATCGACAACACGCTCAGGCACGATATCGACGCGAAAGTCGGTCTTGTTGGTGGCAAGCGGCACATTGTTGCGATCAAGCACCCAGCCGCGCCGCGGCGGGATCAGCGACAGGTTGACGCGGTTGCTTTCGGCCTGAAGTTCATATTTCTCGTTCTCGAAGACCGCGATCCAGCCCATGCGGGCCGCCAACAGCAGGCCGACACCGCCCTGCATGGCGCCGATAAAGAAGCTGCGCCGGTCAAAACTGTTTCTGAGCGTGCCCGAGCTGACGTGGCGAGAACCGACGCTCACCGGCCGAGATCCATGATCCGGATCAGCCGGAAGCGATCAAGCGCACCGGCCAGGCTGCCTATCACCGGGTATAGCAGCAGCACCATCACCAGCTGCGGCGTGATCACCAGCAACGGCGCCGAACCGCCAGTGGCATTGGCGAAAACCAGCATGGCGACCAGACAGCCACAGACCAAAGCCGCGCCTGTGGCCCATTCGATGAGGTAATTGCGCCAGGGAATGCGCAATTCGATCACATCCAGCGCGATGACTGTGAGTGACCAGAGCAGGATGGCAGAACCGAAAGGCTGACCGCTGAACAGATCGTCGAAAGCACCGAGCGGCAGGCCGGCCCAGACCGGCAGCAGGCCGGGGCGGATCTGTACCCAGGCTACCAGCATCATCAGGCCGACGGGGGGCATTACCGGCGCCGCAGCGATGACCAGCGAATTGGCCAATAACGATGCGAGCATGATCGACAGCCACGGCGTCGCTCGCGCAAGCAGCGGTGAGGGCGCGCGATTGATCCCGCCCACGCGGGGCGGCGACAACAGCCGTTGCATCGCGCCGAGCGGGTTCACCTGCGCGCAGCCCTGGCGCTGGTTGCCGCCTGCGCGGCGTCGATCTGCGGCACCCAGGCCTCGTGCACCGCGACATAGTCGCTGGCGGCCGGGTCAGCGAGGACGTGGGCAATTGCCCCGTCTCGGGTAATTGTTTCAGCTACGGCAATCGGCATGCCGGGAGGGTATAAACCACCGGCCCCGGATGTGACAAAAGCGTCGCCCGGCTTCAGCGGATTGATCCCCAGGCTGATCAGGCGGATCTGGACTTTGCCATCGGCTCTGCCCTCGACAAAACCCGGCAGACTGTCGCTGGCGCGGCGCACCGGGACTACACTTTCCGCATCGGTGATGAGCAGAACGCGGGAAGTGGAGCTGCCGGTCTCCAGCACACGCCCGACCACCCCCATGGCCGAGCTTACCGGCATGCCAACCTTGATGCCATCGTCCGCGCCAACGGAAATTGTGGCAAAGCGCCTCGTGCTTGCTGCAGTGGAGGCAACAAGCTGGGCAAAGGCGACCGGCTTGCTGTCACCGTCGCGCAATCGCAGCAGGGCTTTGAGCCGTCGATTTTCCTCGGTGCGGGCGTTGAATTCGACCAGCTTTACCTTGGCCGCTTCAACTTCGCGTTTGAGATGGGCGTTTTGCCGCGCGGCATCGAAATAGGCGGCAAGGCCATCGAACAGGCCGTGACCGGCCTTGCGACCTTCTGCCGCAACTTTGCCGGCGGGCTCTGCGATATCGCTTCCCGCGCCGCGCAAGCCGGAAAAGATCGATGGATTGGCGAAAGCCAGCATCAGGAAGGCCGCGCCCAGCAGCCCGCCCGCGATCCCGGCGATATAACCGATAAAATTGGTATATTGCGCCCTGCGGGAAAAGCCGGAGCGCCGGTTCGGCGGCGGCGCCATGATGTGCCCTTTCGCCTTAGGCGGTCATCAGAACGCCGCGATAGATCGGATCTTCCATGGCGCGGCCAGTGCCCAGCGCCACGCAGGACAGCGGATCTTCCGCAACGCTGACCGGCAGGCCGGTTTCCTCGCGGAGGTATTCGTCCAGGCCCTTGATCAGCGCGCCGCCGCCCGTGAGGACAATGCCCTGGTCGACGATGTCGGCCGCCAGCTCTGGCGCGGTGTTCTCAAGCGCGATGCGCACGCCTTCGACGATCGCGCCGATCGGTTCGGAAAGCGCCTCGGCAATGTTGGCCTGTGTAATCGTGATTTCCTTGGGCACGCCGTTGACCAGATCGCGGCCCTTGATGTGGATCGTCTCGCCAATGCCGTCGGACGGCACTGTGGCGACGCCGTAATCCTTCTTGATGCGCTCGGCCGTGCTTTCACCGATCAGCAGGTTGTGATGGCGGCGCACGTAAGAGACAATTGCCTCGTCCATCTTGTCGCCGCCGACGCGCACGGATGTGGTGTAGGCAAGGCCGCGCAGCGAGAGCACGGCGACTTCGGTGGTGCCCCCGCCGATGTCGACGACCATCGAGCCCACCGGCTCGGTCACAGGCATGTCCGCGCCGATGGCGGCGGCCATGGGCTCAAGGATCAGGAACACTTCGGAAGCGCCTGCATTCGAGGCCGCATCGCGGATCGCGCGGCGTTCGACCGAGGTCGAGCCCGAGGGAACGCAGATGACGATTTCGGGATAGCGCAGCATGCTTTTCTTGCCGTGCACTTTCTGGATGAAATACTTGATCATCTGTTCGGCAACTTCGATGTCGGCAATGACGCCGTCGCGCAGCGGGCGGATCGCCTCGATATTGTCAGGCGTCTTGCCCATCATCATCTTGGCATCGTCTCCCACGGCCTTGACTCTTTTGATGCCGTTGATTGTTTCAATCGCCACCACGGACGGTTCGTTCAGCACAATCCCGCGGTCCTGCACATAGACCAGCGTATTGGCCGTGCCGAGGTCAATCGCCATATTTTGCGAACCGAACTTGAAGAATCGAGACCAGAACGAAGACATTGAATAATCCGTAATAAAACCCGTCGTTTGCCGGGCATTTCTGCCTGTCGGCGGGCGAACGGATTGGGTGGAAGGCGGCTCTTAACGCAAGCCTGCGCGAAAGGCCAAAAAATTGTGTCGACAGGGTTGGGGACAGGCACCTTCCGTCTCGAATTGACGCCATTTCATCGCTAGGCAGGGACATGCCCCAAATCCGCCGACTGCCCGAAAGCCTTGTGAACCGGATCGCCGCAGGCGAGGTGGTTGAACGCCCGGCCGCCGCGCTCAAGGAACTGGTCGAAAACGCGATAGATGCCGGCGCGCGCAATATCGCGGTGCGGCTGGCAAGCGGCGGGCTCGATCTCATCGAAGTGACTGACGATGGCTGCGGCATGGCGCCTGACGAAATCGCCCTGGCGCTTGAGCGCCATGCCACGTCGAAGCTTCCGGACGAGGCCATCGAACTCGTCACAACGCTGGGCTTTCGCGGCGAGGCGCTGCCGTCCATCGCCAGCGTTTCGCGTCTGACGATTGAAAGCCGCCTCCACGGAAGCGAGGCCGGCTGGCGCCGGGTCGTGGACCATGGCCAGCTGGCGGGCGACGGACCCGCAGCGCTGCCGCCGGGTACGCGCATGCGGGTGGAGCAATTGTTCGGCAAAGTCCCGGCGCGGCGCAAGTTTCTGCGCAGCGCGCGCTCGGAATATGCCGCCGCGCTTGATGTCGTGCGCCGTCTCGCCATGGCGCGGCCCGATCTGGGCTTCACGCTTGAACACGACGGCAGGCGTTCGCTGGCCGTGCAAGGCGGGGAAAGCCTGGCCGAACGCGTGGCGCGGATCGTGGCGCGCGAACTGGCTGATGATGGCGTGCTGATCGATATCGAGCGCGGACCTGCCCGACTGACCGGCATTGCGGGCCTGCCGACCTACAACCGCGGCGTTGCCGATCACCAGTTCCTGTTCGTCAATGGGCGGCCCGTGAAAGACCGCTTGCTGATTGGCGCGGTGCGGGGGGCCTATGCCGACATGCTGGCGCGCGACCGTCACGCTGTGCTGGCGCTTTTTCTCGATCTTCCGCCCGAGGAAGTCGACGTCAACGTCCATCCCGCCAAGACTGAAGTGCGCTTCCGCGATCCGGCTTTCGTGCGCGGCTTGATTGTTGGCGGACTGCGGCATTCACTGGAAGGCGCGGGCCAGCGCAGTGCGCAAAGCCCGGCAGCAAATGCCATGGGCCGCTGGCAGGTCGAGCCGGTGGTGCCTGCGCCCGCCTTGCAGTCGCTGTTTGCCCGAGACCATTCCGCGCCGCGCCTGCGTGATGGCGGGCAAGTTTGGCGGGGGTACGAGGAAGCCATCCTGACCCCTTCGGCACGGGCCGAAGCGGCGCAAGAGCTGCCGCAAGACGGGCCGTCGTTCCCATTGGGTGCGGCAAGGGGGCAGATCGCGGGAACTTATATTGTCGCCGAGGCCGAAGATGGTCTCGTCATCGTCGACCAGCACGCTGCGCACGAGCGACTGGTGCTGGAACGTCTGCGTGCGGCCGGGGCGGGCGACAAGGCTGCTGCCGCGCAGGCCTTGCTGCTGCCAGAAGTGGTCGAACTCGACGAGCCCGCATGTGATCGCCTCGAAGACCGTGCCGCCCAGCTTGCCGATTTCGGGCTGGCGCTCGAACGCTTCGGTCCTTCGGCCATGCTGGTCCGATCGGTGCCAACTGCGCTTGCAGGGGGCGACGTGCAGGCGCTGGTGCGCGACGTGGCCGACGACCTTGCCGTCAACGACGATGCGCTGCTGCTTGGCGAGCGTCTCGACCATGTGCTGGCGACGATGGCTTGCCACGGTTCGGTTCGCGCTGGCCGCTCGCTGTCCGTTACCGAGATGAACGCACTGCTCCGCGAGATGGAGCGCACACCGCGCTCCGGCCAGTGCAACCATGGCCGGCCAACCTGGGTCAAGCTGGCACTGGCAGACGTGGAGAAGCTGTTCGGGCGAAAGTGAGCTTGCTCAGCGCCCCAGGGTGAATTTGGCAAACAGTGTATAGCCGAGAGGATTGCGCCCATAATAGGCGTCCAGCGCCGCAGGCTTGGCATAGGCCGCAATGCTCCCGCCAAGCGACAGCCGGACCGGCCCGAGCGGAATGCGACGGGCGTATCCGATCTGGAACTTGCTCACGCGGAAAGCCTGGTCGTGCAGGGGATGATCGTGATCGGGGAACAGCTCATCGTTGGCGACATTCTCGACCCGGCCGAACAGAGTGTTGTGGCGGTCAATGTCCCAGTTGGCCTCTGCGAGCCATGCCGTGAGTGAGTCGCCGGGGACGCGCTTCTTGTTGGAGAAGGCGAGCATGGCGGACAGTCCTTTGCCATTGGCATAATGCGCGGAGGCCGTGAAGCGGTGCTCGTCCTCGCCGGGATGAAGCGCCTCGGGCTGCTTGATTTCCCCATAGCTCGCCTGGATCGCCCAGCTTGGCGAAGGAGTCAGCGTTGCGCGGACTGACCATGAGTCCAGTTTTGGCGCCTCGATGTTCCAGCGGCGTTCATCAGGCTCCGCACCGCGAAATGCGCTGGCCTCGATCTGCCACTTGGGCGCGGCAATGCCCGCCGTCACCACGCCGTAGGTGATGTGGGTGGAATCGAACCAGTGGTGGGTGATGGGCGGCTCGGGGTTCTGCGCAGCCGATCCGCGGTGCATGAAAGCCGAGGGGCCAAGCGCAGGCTCGCCCACTGGACCGCCGTAGAGAAACAGGCTGGTGTTGTCGGCGATGTCGAAGTCGACACGCGCGGCCAGTTCCATAAACAAGTCATGCGGGTGCTGGCGATCGACCAGCGGCTGGCCGCCCGCAGTCTCACCGGTGGCGAACAGATTGGGGTAGCCTTCCGGTTTCATCGCCGGTTCGAGACTGAACATCGACTTGAACTGGATGCGCCCAAATGAGGTCTGACGCTCGGCCATCACCATGCCCATCGATGTGGTGTAGAACTTGTCATCGCCGCGCGGGCCGGTGGCCTTGGTATACTGCGCCGATACGCTGCCGTGGACCATCAGCATCCAGTTGCCGGACATGAGATGCAGACCGGGCGCAGGAATATCCATGCCAGGAAGACGCGCCGTGCCGGAGCCTTCGGTGGTTTGAGCCGCTTTCGTTTCATGGTCCATATGGCCAGGGTGGGTCATGCCCGGCATGGGATCCATCGGATCGGCAGCCTCCGCGGCGGTCGGCCGCGCTGGAGGCTCATGCTCTTCGGGCATGTGTCCTGAGTGATCATGCTGTTGAGCAAAGGCGCTGCCCGGCATCGCCAAAGCAAGGCAAATGGCGCTGATGAGATTGGCATTGGTCATAACACTCCTCACAGGCCCATCGGCCGCAACAACATCCACAAGGCCATTGCAATCATGGCTAGATTTTCCGTCAGCGAAACAAAACCGAGCGGAACTTTGCTCGATCCGCCAACACAGGCGCACTTCAACTCACGCTTCTGGATATAGACCGCGTAGAAGACCGATAGGGCCCCGATAGTTCCAATTGTCAGCGCCAACGGGATGGACAGCCATGGCAGGGCGTGGGCGCTCATCAGCACGCCAGCAGTGAATTCGGCGAAGGGATAGAGCGTAGCGTAAGGCAACCAGCGCCGCGCTAGCAGGTCGTAGTTCAGGAACATGGTAACAAAGCGGTCCACATCCTGAAGTTTCAGCATGGCAAGCAGTACCATCGCGAAACTGACGAACCACTCGCCGGCGAGCATGGTCAGCGCCGATCCGGCGGCAACCGTGCTCGCTGCCATGGCAAGGGCCGCAGCGGCAGCGAAAACCGCCAGCACGGGCACATAGCTCACCGCATCGGGATCGCGCACCGGCAGACCAAGATGGCGGCGCAAGTCTTCATAACCGCCGATCCGATGGCCGTCGATCATCACCTGCGGCGTGGTCTTGACGCCTTGTGCGGCTTTGAAGGCTTCTGTCTCTTCCCGTGTGTGCAGGATGTGGTCGTCGACCGCATAACCGTGGCGCAGCAGCAAATGGCGGGCCTTGAGACCGGATGGGCAGACGTGATCCGGCAGTACCATCCGGTAGAGTTCTGCGCGGCGTTCGTGAGTGTTTTGTTTCATAGCGAATCGGCTTATACGTTCCGTACCATAGTACGGAGTCAAGCATGTCTGCACTGACCATTTCACAATTGGCCCGCGCGGGAGGAGTCGGGGTGGAGACCGTCCGCTTTTATCAACGCAAAGGCCTGCTCGAAGATCCACGTCCGGCATCGCGCATCAGCGTTCCGGGCCGCAGGCATTATGGTCCTGAAGACCTCAGGCGGCTGAAATTCATCCGCAAGGCGCAGCTTGCCGGCTTTACTCTCGCGGAAATCGGCGAGTTGCTCGCGCTCGACAGCACGGGCGAACGCCCGAGGGCCAGGGCGATGGCGCGCGAGAGAATTGCCGCGCTCGACGAACAGATTGCGATCCTGCAAGAGGCGAGGCAATCGCTGAGCAAACTGGCCCGGGAATGCGCGCGGTCGGATGATGGGCCGTGCCCCATCATCGAATCGTTCGAGCTGGCCTAGGAGCCGGGATCAGACATTGAACTTGAAGTGCAGGACATCGCCGTCCTGCACGACATATTCCTTGCCTTCCTGCCGCAATTTCCCGGCTTCCTTGGCGGCGTTCTCACCGCCCAGAGACACATAGTCGTCATAGGCGATGGTCTCAGCCCGGATGAAGCCGCGCTGCATGTCGGAATGAATTTCGCCAGCCGCATCGGGGGCCCTGGCGCCCTGATGGACTGTCCAGGCGCGCGCTTCCTTGGGGCCGACGGTGAAGAAGGTGATGAGGTGCAAGAGATCGTAGCCCGAGCGGATCACGCGGGCGAGGCCGGTTTCGTGGAGGCCCATTTCCTCAAGGAACACCATGCGTTCATCGGCTTCCATGCCGACCAGCTCGCTCTCGATCGCGGCAGAAACGATGACGGCATTGGCACCCTCGGCCTTGGCCTTGGCGAAGACCTTTTCGGAAAAAGCGTTGCCATTGGCCGCGCTCTCTTCATCGACGTTGCAGACATAGAGCACTGGCTTGGCCGTAAGCAGCTGGGCCTGATCGAACACGCGGCGTTCTTCCTCGCTGTCGGGCCGGGCGAGGCGCGCGGGCTTGCCATCGCGCAGCAGTTCGAGCGCGGGCTGGAGTACGGCAGCAAGCAGCTTGGCTTCCTTGTCGCCGCCAGTCGCTTTCTTCTGCGCAGCGGGCACGCGCTTTTCGAGGCTCTCAAGATCGGAGAGCATCAGTTCGGTTTCGACTGTCTCGGCATCCGACACCGGATCGACCTTGTTGTCGACATGCTGGATGTCATCGTTCTCGAAACAGCGCAGCACGTGAACGATGGCATCGACTTCGCGAATGTTGCCGAGGAACTGATTGCCCAGGCCTTCGCCCTTCGACGCACCGCGCACGAGGCCAGCAATATCAACGAAGCCCAGCTGGGTAGGGATGATCTTGGCCGAACCGGCAATCGCCGCCAGTTTGTCGAGCCGGGGATCGGGCACGCCGACATTGCCGACATTGGGCTCGATCGTGCAGAACGGATAGTTGGCCGCCTGCGCCGCCTGCGTCTCGGTCAGCGCGTTGAACAGCGTCGACTTGCCGACATTGGGCAGTCCGACAATACCGCATTTGAAACCCATCGCAGGCTATCCATTCTTCCTTCGGCCGCCCTGCAGCCGGAAACGATGCGGCGCCCTAGCCGCTGCGGTGGCGAAGGGAAAGAGGCTGGCCCAGATTTGGCATGGCAAGGGTGCCCAGACGCTGGCATGTTGCATTTTCGTTCATCGCGGGGAAAGCTTGTGGCGGCGATGAACCGTGCAATTCCATCGACGAAGTGTTGATTCGGTTAATTGGGAGGGGAAGCGACGATGACAGATCAACCACGCCGGGAGCGGTCGCCAGGGATGAAGCTCTTGCTCGTCGGCCTGATCGGTTTCGTGCTCTCCGTGCCGCTGATGATGGTCTGGGCGCTGGTCTGGGACCGGCAAACGCAGTCAAACACCGCCCAGCAGGCGATCAACCAGGGGTGGGGCGGGCCGCAGGTCGTGGCCGGGCCAGTGATTGTCGTGCCATTCCGAACGACACAGACGCAGAGCGAGCAGGTTGGCGACAAGACAGTCACGCGCAATGTCGAGGTCGAGAAGTACCTCTACATTTCGCCGACCGAGAATGCCGTGACGACAAAGGTCGATCCGCAGGAGCGCAAGAAATCGATCTATCGCAGCGTGCTTTACGAAGCAGCGATTTCGGGCACGGCCAAATTCGAACTTCCCTCCGACTTGCCGCGCTTTGGCGTCACGCGCGAGCGGCTGTTGTGGGACCGCGCGGAACTGCGCATGGGCGCGAGCGACGCACGCGGGCTGACCAAAGGCGGATCGCTCAAGGTCAATGGCGAGGCCCTGACCGTGCAGCCGGGCAAAGGCCCCGGCGCGACGGGCGGCGAGGGGTTCTTCGCCTTCCTGCCATGGAACGGTGAGGGCACGCTGAGCGTCGATTATGGTTTTGGCCTGCGCGGCAGCCGTTCGATCAGCCTCGTCCCGCGCGGCGGGCACACCACCTGGGATGTTTCATCCAAATGGACCAGCCCCAGTTTCGGCGGCGCCTTCCTGCCTGAAAAGCCGACCATTTCGGCCAGCGGTTTCAAGGCAAATTATACCGTCGACAAGCTGGCGCTCGGCCAGGCCCCGGTCTCAACGGACGATTCGGGACCGCCGATGATTGACGACGGAACGGGCAATGGCTCGTCTATGGCTTACCGCGATACCGCTGTTGAAATGGCCCCCAGTGCGTCAAATCCGGCTTCTGGCGGGGCCGTCGAATCGATCTCGGGTTCTTCCCGCGCGGTCACTGTCGGGCTTGTCGAACCCGTGAACCTCTATTCCAAGGTCGACCGCTCGGTGAAGTATGGCTTCCTGTTCATCGGCTTCACATTTGTCGCTTTCCTGCTGTTCGACATCGTCGGCGGGGCGCGCGTGGCGGCGGCGGAATATCTGCTGACAGGCGCGGGGCTGATCCTTTTCTTCGTGCTGCTGCTGGCCTTCGCCGAAGTGATCGGCTTCACGCCAGCCTATCTGGTGGCTTCCGCTGCGATCATCGGCTTGCTGTCGGCCTACAGCGCGGCAGTGCTGAAAAGCTGGCGGCGCGGGCAGTTCATCGGCGCCATGCTGACCGGGCTCTACGCACTGCTCTTCGTGCTGCTCAATCTTGAGGCTTGGTCGCTGCTGATCGGATCGGTGCTACTCTTCGTGGCGCTGGCCGGTGTGATGTATGCCACGCGCAACATCGACTGGAGCAGCGTCGGCAAGAACGATGCGCCTGAAAGTTAGGTAGGCTGTCTCCCCGTCCTGCTCTGGCAGGGCGGGGAGCGGCGATCGCGCCAAATCACCGAAACAGGATCGCTGCGCCCCAGGCCAGGCAGACCAATCCCGCTATCAGCGAAATTGTGCGGCCATGCGGAAATAACTTCTCCGCCGCCACCATCAGCGTGAGCAATGCGATCCAGGCCAAATTCATCACGCCGCCGACAAACAGCAGCGCCATCAGCAGTGAGCAGCAGCCGATACAGATCGTTCCATGATGCAGACCCATCCTCAACGCGCCGATATGCCCCGGGCGGTAGTTGCGGCTGAGAAACTGCGCCGGATTACGGCAATGGCGCAGGCATACGTCCTTTATGGACGTCAGCTGGTAAAGCCCCGCCGCAATAAGGACAGTGGCGGAAAGCCAGCGATCCTGTGATGACATCCGCATGGCATCGATCAGTCCTGCATGGTCGAGGATCGCATGCAGGATTGTCGCCAGCAGGGAAAAGGCACCCCATGCCGCAAGGTAGCCTGCGAGGAAGCTTGCGGATGCAGGTGGAACCCTGGGATTTCCGTGAGCGGCTGTGCGGGCAAAGAGCAGGATCGTCGGCGCAGCTGAGGGCAGCATCATCGCGATCATCATCGTCCACCACATCGAGAAGGTGAGCACCAAGCGGCTCAGCGGCCAGGCCGGAGCCTCCGCGGCGGCGGTCGGCGGCATGGCCATTCCGGGCATCGACATGTCCGGCATCGCGGGCGTTTGCGCAGGCGGCGGTGTGAACGACGCGAATGGATCCATGCCCATTCCCGCGCCGCCGATCAGCCAGGCCCAGGCCAGCACAGTCAAGAGCAATAGGGTAGCGATAGACCAAAGGCGGTGACGACCCAGCGCGGCCTCAATGTTGGACGGCATCAGCCCCGGACGACCCCATGGCTGTCGAGATGAAGATAGGCGAACTGGCCGTAGGTGGCGGAATGTTCAAGCTGCATCGGCGAAATCGACCGGCTGGTCCCCGATCCGACTTCGGCAACCTCATATTCGAAGCCTTCAGGCAGCCGGATCTGCGCGCGCACTTCCGAACCGTCGACGAGGCTGCGGATGGGCTGGCCCGACATTTCGACTTTGTCGGCGATGTGCAAACGACCCTTGCGGCCTTCGACATCGACGTCAAACTCGATCGGAAGGAACTGGGGTTCGTGCATCGTCTCAATGGTCGACGCAAATACGGCGAATACCGTGGCAAATGGATCGGTATCGCCTCCGGTCATGATGGTCAGCAGCGATTGACGCTGGGCCGCGCTTGCCCGTTCATCGACGAAAGCGGCGCATTCGCCTTTGCCCTCGTGAATTGCGCCGGGCCAGCTGAACACGGCGGCAACTTTCAGGCCAGACAGGTCTGTGTCGCCGTGAAACCCCTCATCGATCACCATGCCGAATACAGCCTGGCATCGACCTTTATCAGGCAATCCGCCGAACTGGCAGTTGCAGCCATAATCACAGTTGCAATTGGCGAGCTCTCGTCCCTTGATTTTCCAGTAGGTCATTTGGCTGACTCCCGAACTGCGCGGGCAAGTCCTGATCCAGACTTAGCGGACGCAGCCTAACATACCAAACGGCGATGCGGGAGTCTCAGTTCGCGCGGCGCGCCTTCTGGCGGCTCCACCGGTCCGTTACTGCGTCGGAGCAGGCGGCACGGCGGCCAGGGCCACGCGCCGCACTGTCAGCACCCTGACGGGCTTGGCGAGCATTTGCCCCCTCATTACCCCTTCGCCGGCGGTGGCGGAAAGCGGCTGGTCCCAGATCTTGCGCACCACATCCATGCCCGAGACGACATGGCCGAACGCGGCGAACCCTGCCTGAAGCTCGGGATTGCTAGAGGCAGGATCGGCATCTAGCCCGGGCATGTCCGAGAGCAGTATCGAGAAGTCGCCGCGCGCCGTTCCGGGCGCCCATCGCGCCATCGAGATTGCCCCGGCCTTGTGCAGCACCCCGGTCTGGCTGGTCGGCTCATGCGCAATCGGCGGCAATTCGCGGCGCGGATCGCCGCGGGTCCCGGTCTGAATCAGGCCGTTGGGTTGCTGCCCCCAGTTCAGCCGCATGGCACGATAGAAGACGATGCCGTCAAATCGGCGCTCGGTAGCATAGCGTACGAAATTGCGCGTGGTGATCGGCGCATGCTTTGCGTCGAGATCGAGTTCGATCGTGCCCAGCTCTGTGACCATCGCAACCCGCACGACATCCGGCAGCGGTGCGGGCGAGGTAGGCGCGCGCGCTTTGGGTGCGGCGGCGATCAAGGCGAAGGCCAGCGGCAAGATGGCAAGGGCGAGGCGTCGGTCGAATCGTGCGGTCATTCCCTGCTTATGCCGCAAACCGCCGACGCAAGGCCAGCGAGACGCTAACGGAGCCAAATGGCCGTTCGCGCGTTTAGACAGCAAAATCGACCGGCGCAGCTTCGCCCCGGTCGCTCGAGAGGAATTTCATGCGTTTCGCCCCTATTGCTCTGGTTTCCCTTTTTGCCTTGTCGGCCTGCAATTTCCAGGTCGGCAATCCTGACGGCAAGGACGGCGGCGAAAAATCGGATTCCGCAGATCTCGCCCAGTCAAACGCCGGCCAGGGGAGTGCTTCCACCCGCGCTGACCCCTTGATTTCGGCCGATCCGACGCCTGGGCAAACGATGGATGCCGCAGCGAGTGATGATGTGCCGCGGCCCGTGATGCAGGCGCAGGTCGTGCTGGACCGGCTTGGCTTCACACCCGGCGTGGTGGATGGCAAGACCGGCCTGTCGACGACGAATGCGGTTCTTGGCTTCCAGGAGGCAAATGCACTGCCGACGACTGGAGAGCTCGACAAGCCGACGACGGATGCCTTGGCGAAATGGTCGAACATTCCTGCCACGCGGCTGGTAACCATCCCAGCCGATTTCGCCGCCGGTCCCTTCACGGAAATCCCGAAAGATCCGTCTGCGCAGGCCAAGTTGCCCGCCATGTCCTATGCCTCGCTCGACGAAAAGCTCGCCGAGAGATTCCACACGACCGTTGCAACATTGAAGGCGCTCAATCCACAAGTAGCGCAATCACCAGCAGCTGCGGCATCGACAACTGCGCAGGCCTCGCCTTCCGTTTCGGCGTCTACCTCACAGTCTGCATCGCAAGCGGTATTTGCAGCGGGTCAGCAGATCCGTGTGCCTAACGTCGGAGCGGACCAGATCGATGCATCGACCGTAACTGACAAGGCATGGCTCGACACATTGCAGCTTCTCGGCGTGGGTACGGCTCAGCCGAAGGCGAGCCGGATCGTCGTCAGCAAGTCTAAGGGTACGCTCAGGGCCTATGACAAGGACGACAAGCTCGTCGCCATGTTCACTGCCACGATGGGCTCGTCACACGACCCGCTGCCGCTGGGCAATTGGAAAGTCACTGGTGTCGCGACCAACCCCAAGTTCCACTACAATCCCGCTCTCTTTTGGGATGCGCCGACAGGGCGGGAGAAAGAGCTTTTGCCAGCAGGTCCCAACGGTCCCGTCGGCGTGGCGTGGATTGACCTCAACAAACCGCATTACGGCATTCACGGCACTCCCAATCCCGAAACCATTGGCCGCGCGCAAAGCCACGGCTGCGTCCGTTTGACAAATTGGGACGTCGCCCGTCTGGCCCAGATGGTGACGGCGGGCACGCGCGTGATATTCGAGGCATGACGTGGGCTGGTTCGGCAGGTTTGTGAGAAACACGGCGCTGGTCACGCTGTCGGGCGCCGCTGCAGTGCTAGGGCTCGGCACATGGTATGCCAACAATCATCCCGCGCTGGAGGAGACATCGCAGGCATCACGCTTTCAGCGCGCCGGTCTGATGCACGGCGGGGCGTATACACCGCAAGCGCCTCAGCCGCAGACGCTTCCCCCTGCGTACTACGACGCGCTGCGGCTTGTCATTCCGGTCTCTGGCGTGCGCAGCGATCAGCTCATTGATACTTTTGCCCAGGTGCGGGCCGAGGGCTTGCGAAGTCATGATGCTATCGACATCCCTGCCGCCTTGGGCACGCCAGTCGTTGCTGCGGCGGATGGGCGCGCGGAGAAGATCTTCCTGTCCCGCGATGGCGGTAATACTGTCTACTTGCGCTCGAACGACGGTCAGCTCGTCTATTATTATGCACACCTTGATCGCTATGCCCCGGGCCTGTCAGAGGGCAGCCGCCTGCAGCAGGGCGATGCCGTTGGCGAAGTCGGCTATTCCGGCAATGCCAATCCAGCCGCGCCGCATCTGCATTTTGCCGTGTTCGAAGTTCCCCCCGGCGGCACGTGGTACCGCCACGGCGCGGCCATCAATCCTTATCCTCTGCTGGCGCGTCGACGTTAGGCAAGACTGGCGGCCTTGCAGGCGTGACTTCCTGCGGCGGCGTGTCCGGGGCTGAGGGATAGGGGCTGCGCGTCTCGTCTTCTCGAGCCGAACGGATGAGCGCCCGCCCGCCATAGGCGATCCCAAGCCCGATAAGGAGCGGGATCCCGCCGAAAATCAGCGCGGCAGGGACTATCGACATCATTTCCTGGCTGCTGGTCGAGCCGACCAGCGCGGAGCCGGCAGCAAGCAGGGTGCACAGGCCGCTGAGCCCGGCAACCAGTATGCCGCAGCCCATCAGAAGCCCGCCGAATACTTTTTCCTTGATGTCTCCGAAAATCAGCCGGCGTTGCGGATGAGGTAGCGGCCCAGAAAGATGAATGTGATCCCGAAGATCAAGGGAATGCCCGCAAATACTGCAACAATGCCGATATTCTCCGGCGAAAAGTCGTTGCTGGTCACTCCTCCTTCGGTGAAAACCAATCCCACACACAGGCCGGTTGCCCCGGTAATCAGGATGCCCACAGCTATCATGACTGCGCCAATGACTTTTTGCATCAGGACTGCCCCGCTGATTTGATCAAATGTCGGCCGAGGAAGATCATGCCGAGGCCCAGCGCAAACGGAATTCCACCGAAGCCCATGATCATCGCCAACAAGTCTTCCAGATTGCTGTAGCTCTTGGTCGCCTCGGTTGCGAACAGCACCAGACTGCAAAGCCCGCTGAGACCGGCAATGAGGATGCCGATGCCCAACAGGATGCCGCCCAGCGTTTTCAAATGCTCCTCCTGCCCACGGCCAAAGCGCGGTTCTTTGCCACTACGCTCGCTCCTTCCGCGCCTTCCCGGTAGAAGGTGTTGTATGTATCGAACGGATAGATCTGCCCGTCCGGCGTGACAAAGTGGACGCAAGAGCGTTTCACCGTGGCGAGGTCAAAGTTATAGCGATCGAGGAACTGCAGGATCACCACGCGAAAACTGTTGGCGTATGACAGGTCCTGCGGGACCATCGCCTGCGGCAGGCAGCAGAGCAGACCGGCGAGCTTTTCCTCGGTGTTGCACTGGGTGGTGGCGAGGCTGAGCAGGTCAAGAATGGACGAGCGCAGTGCCGGGTAGGCCTCGTAACTGATCGTGTTCGGCCCCTGCAGCACGAGTTCGCGCGGCAGCAGCGACGTGATGGGCGTCACTTCCTGTCCCGAGCGCAGGCCATAGCCGATGCAGATCTGATCGGGGTTGCACGGCAGCGGGATCATGTCATCGAGGCCGAAGACCCCGCTCTTCGCCACCTCGCGGCGGATCTGCGTCAGGATCGTGCGATTGATGCGCGGATCGAAATGTTCATTGCGCCCGGCATCCTGGACTGGCTGGAAAGTAACGCCCCGAACGCAGGACCAGGTGAGCGCATGGCGGACGATATCGGCAACTTCGGTATCGTTCACACCTTGCTTTACAACAGCGACCAAAGTCGTTGAAAGTCCGACTCTTTCCAGCTCCTCTAGTGCCTGTTGACGGATGCGGGCGAGCTTGGCGCCGCGCAAGTCCTGCAAGGCCTCGTCGTGCAGTGAATCAAACTGGAGATAGACTTCGAGGCGCGGTGCATAGCTTGCGAGGCGCTCGACAAATTCACGGTCCTGCGCGATCCGCACGCCGTTGGTGTTGATCATCACGTGGCGGATCGGCCGCGCTTTCACCAGATCGAGCACTTCGAAGAATTGCGGGTGAATGGTCGGCTCACCGCCCGAAATCTGGACGAGATCGGGCTCGCCTTCGCTGGCGACCAGCGCATCGAGCATGGCGGCGATTTCTACCAGCGGGCGATGGCTGCCATGGATGTCCGCGGCATTGGCAAAGCAGACCGGGCAGGAAAGATTGCAGGCCTGGTTGATCTCGACGATGGCGAGGCAACTATGCTGTTCGTGATCGGGGCAAAGGCCGCAGTCGAACGGACAGCCAGCCTCGGTCCGGGTCTGCGTTTGCAACGGCCGGTCGCCCGGCTTCAGCCAGAGCTTCTGTTGCCGCCAATAGTCAATGTCGTCGCTGATCAGGACTTTCTGTACGCCATGGGACAGGCATCGCTTGAGATACCAGACCTTGTCATCCTCGATGATGACCTTGGTGGCGACAGGTTCGAGACAGGTCTCACACAGCGAAGTCGTCTGGTCATGGAAGATATAGGGCGCGGCCTTGCGGGGCGCGGGGTCAATCGCTGAGGGCGGATTCGGGGCCGACTGGCTCAGGATTTCCGCGTCGCCACCAGATAAGTCCATATGTCGCCAGCCCCAGCATGAGTATGTGAAACAGGTTCAGCGGCCCGGCCAGGTGCGGATAGGGCTTGAAGAATTCCCACACGAAACGCTGGGCAGCATAGAAGATTATCAGCGCATGAAAAGCATGGGCTTTGGTCCAATCTGACCCGGCTTTCCGTGCGCGTATGTAGACTGCGGCAAACAGTCCCATCGCAAGGGTTTCATAAAGCTGCACGGGATGGCGGGCGATGCCGTCGCCAAGGTCGAAGGCCCAGGGCACGGTTGTCGGCGTGCCGTAAGTGAAATCGGGCAGGCCCGAAAACAGGCACCCCAGCCGACCAACTGCGATGCCCACGGCCAGAGGCAGGACGAATGCCGCCCCTGTTGACTGGCGCACGCCATGCCGCCACTTCCACAGTTCCACGGCCAGTATGCCGCCGGCCAGCGCCCCGGCAACGCTGTGCGACGGTGCCGCCGCGATCGAGCGTAGCGAATTGGCCGAACCCAGCAGCCATGCGCCTGCCAGGGCGCCCAGTGCCAGCGTAACGTGGTATGAGGGCGTGGTCACTTTGGCTAATGCCTGCGCAGCCTCGGGCCAGCGCCGGTATTGCCAGCGCGCCGCCAGCGCCGCGCCGGTCCATGCGGCCAGATCGCCGAGATAATGGGCCCACCAGACCGTGGGAATTTGGATCGTCATTTTGAATTCCGCATCATCGGCCATTGCCACGGATGGCATTTGGCCGGAAGATGGCGCGGAAGGCCCGAAAGGCCAGCAGGATTCAGGGAAGAGGCGCGCGAATGCGACCAAACTATAATGCCATCATCGCCGCGCTGTTCCTTGTGGAAGTGTCGGCGACGTTCGAAACCTCGATGCTCTATGCGGCGCTGCCCACATTGATCCGCGAATTTGGCGATCCGATCACGGCCGGCTGGCTGGTGACCATGAACCTGTTGATCGGCACCGTGGCCTGCATCGTGGCCGGGCGTCTGGGAGATATTTATGGCCGCCGCAAAGTAATGCAGATCCTGGTTGTGGTTGCCGCGATCGGTTCCGTGATCAGCGCGGTGACCAGCGAGTTTGGCATCGTCCTCTTCGGCCGCGCGCTGCAAGGATTTGCTGCGGCCGCCATACCGCTTTCCATTGGCATCCTGCGCGAATCGCTGCCTGAAAAGCGAGTGCCGGTCGCAGTCGGCCTGATGACAACCGCTCAGGGGCTCGGCATTGCCATAGGGCTGGTGCTGGGCGGCCTGATCATCGACAACTTCCCCTGGCACTGGCTGTTTGCCTTCAGCGGCGTGCTGTTGATGGTGACATTTGCCATTGTTCAGCTGATTGTCCCGGCGCGGCCGGGAACGCCCCCCGCACACCGGATCGACTGGATCGAGGGCCTGCTGCCCGCCCCGGCGATCGGAGCAGTGCTTCTCGGCCTGAGCCTGTCAAAGACTTACGGCTGGCTCGATCCGCGCTGCTACGCCGTGATCGCGACGGGGCTGGTGCTGATGGCCCTGTGGGCGCAGCGGAGCCTGCGGGCGCGCGAACCGTTCATCAACCTGCGCCTGCTCGCAAACCGCAATATCGCCGTGGCCAATTTTGCCGCTGTCCTGTTTGGCCTCGGCGGTTCACAGCTCGTCTTTGTCTTCACCACTTATGTCCAGGCCCCCACCTGGACAATGGCCGGGCTCGGCCTCAGCGCAACGCTGGCAGGCCTGGCAAAGCTGCCCTCCAACATCCTTTCATTCTTCGCCGGGCCGCTGTCCGGGTGGGTGGCCGGCAGGCAGTCCGTCCGCGTGCCGATCATCATCGGCGGGTTCCTGGCGGCATTCGGCTGGTTGCTGGCCATGCTGCTGCCGGAAACGTTCTGGCAAGTTGCCGCGCTGCTCTGCGTGATTTCCTTCGGCGTGACGATGCTCAACGCCACCATACCTATGGTGATCGTCGAATCGGCCACGCCGGACCGCACCAGCGAGGCCATCGGCGCCATGACTGTTACTCGCAACATGTTCAGCGCCGTGGGCGTTCAACTCATCGCGCTGGTTCTGGCGAGCGATACGGTTACCGGGCCAATGGGCGGCGCGCAGTTCCCGTCACCGGCCAGCTTCCGCCTGACGATGGCCGCAATCGCGGCGCTCTCACTGGCGGCTGGTCTGTCCGGCCTGCTGCTCCGCGTGAAGCGGCGCGACCCGGCAGCGAACGCGCAAACCGCCTAGCGCACTCGCGGACCGCCGAACGGCAGTGGCGGGGGAGGGCGGCGATGGCCGCGCGGCAGCTGTGCCTGATAGGCGCGGCCGCAATGCTCGACGCAATAGGGAAACCCGGGGTTCACTTTCTCGCCGCAGAAGTGAAAGTCCGCCTCGCCGGGGTGGCCCATCGGCCAGCGGCAGATGCGATCGTTGAGATCGAGCAGGCTGGTCTTGTCGGCCATTTCCGGGCTGGGCTTGGCTGGCACCAGACGGCGCGGCGGCGCTGGCGGAATCGGTGCCTGCTGGTCACCGGGGCCTTGCCGCAGGAAGCCGCCGGGGCCGACCGAGACAATGCGCTGCTGCGGCTTGTTGGGGGTCGCGCCGGGCAGCGGGATCGACGGCGTGGCACCGCTTGCTGCGGCACCAGCGGGCGCGGCGGCGGGA
>Ga0075370_10000096_pt1 | contig 27337 bp, 28 predicted proteins | sample EndMethybrTD3035_FD_71398 | JGI IMG/M metagenome (GOLD analysis project Ga0075370, IMG submission 71398) | Populus endosphere microbial communities from Tennessee, USA - Endosphere MetaG P. TD hybrid TD303-5 | ecosystem: Host-associated > Plants > Roots > Endosphere | place: USA: Tennessee... | reverse complement strand
CGCTGCTGGCGCGCGAGATTACGTCGACGACGGGAATGGCGCTGGCAGTCGACGCACTGGTGCGCACCCGCGCAACCCCGACGCTGGGCGGCCTTGGTAGCCGCGCCCGCGCGCGGGCGCTGGTGGGAGCCATCGCGGTCAACCCGTCCCGCTCGGCGCGGCTTCAGGGTGCCAGTATTGTGCTGGTCGACGATGTACTCACCAGCGGCGCGACGAGCGATGCCTGTGTGCGGGCACTGAAGCGGGCCGGGGCAAAACGCGTGGTCGTGGCCTGCTTTGCCCGGGTTCTCGATGAAGCGCTGGCCGAGGCGCGCGGCGAAGCGCCAAACGAAAACGCCCGGGCGTGAACCCGGGCGTCCTCGTGACGAAACTGATGGACGTCGCTTTCGCGAAACGGCTGCACCCCCTGATGCGAACCTCGTCCGATCCCTCATGTGCGGTCGGCGCGTTTGCGCTCTGACCATTCCCCCGAACCATGGCGCTTGTTGGCCACCGAATGTCGGCATTGCCGCCCTTTGCGGGCTGCAGAGACGTGTTCACTCGAATCTGCGACAAATAAAAGGACGATCTCGCGGGGCGATGGATTTTGCCACTCATATGTGGTTATCGTGCAACAACTCCCGCCGACTGGCACAACCGAGGTAATTTGTAAAAATCATGTCCAGTGCAGCCGATCCTGATCGCGAACAGGGAACCCAATTCATGCCGCGCTTCGATGCGCAGGGCTTGCTGAGCGCCATAGCGGTAGACTCGGCCAGCGGCGAAGTGCTGATGCTGGCGTTCATGGACGAGGAAGCGTTGGCAAAAACGCGCGAAACCGGCCTTGCGCACTTCCACTCGCGCTCTCGCGGCAAATTGTGGCTGAAGGGTGAAACTTCGGGCCATTTCCTGCGTGTTGAGGAAATCCGGATCGACTGCGACCAGGATGCGGTGCTGATGCGCGTCCGTCCTGCAGGCCCCGCCTGCCATACCGGTGCGACAAGCTGCTTTTATCGCAAGCTCGAAGGTGATGAACTGGTGCGAACAGCCCCTTGATACTTACACTAATGTAAGCTATATCGCCGCTAACGACCAATGGAGGATTGCCCATGCCTGTCTACAAGGCGCCTGTCCGCGACACCTGCTTTGTCATCAATGAGGTTTTGCAGCTTGAAAACTATGGGAATATCCTGGGCTCCGAATTTGTTGGCGCCGATATCGTCACGGCGGTTCTGGAAGAGGCGGGCAAGTTCGCCAGCGAAGTGATCGCGCCACTCAACGCTTCGGGCGATGTCGAAGGCTGCACGCGCAATGCTGACGGTTCGGTAACCACGCCCAAGGGGTTCAAGCAGGCCTTCGATCAATATTGCGAAGCGGGCTGGGGCACGCTTTCAGCTCCGGCGGAATTCGGCGGGCAAGGCATGCCGCATGTTCTCGGCTTTGCCTTCGAGGAATTCCTGAGTGCCGCGAATCAGGCTTTTGCGATGTATCCCGGACTTACCAATGGGGCGATCTCGGCAATCCGGGCCAAAGCCTCGCCCGAGCTGCAGGCCAAATACCTGCCCAAGATGGTGTCGAACCAGTGGCTGGGGACCATGAACCTGACCGAGCCGCACTGCGGCACCGATCTGGGCCTGATCCGCACCCGCGCCGTGCCGCAAGCGGATGGCTCCTATTCGATCACCGGCACGAAGATCTTCATTTCGGCGGGCGAGAACGACCTGGCTGAGAACATCATCCACCTCGTGCTGGCCAAGACCCCTGACGCGCCCGATTCATCGAAAGGCATTTCGTTGTTCATCGTGCCCAAATTGCTAGTCAATGACGACGGCTCGCTCGGCGCGCGCAACGCGGTTTCATGCGGCGCCATCGAGCATAAGATGGGCATCCATGCGAACGCCACCTGCGTCATGAATTACGACGGCGCGACTGGCTGGCTGGTCGGTGAGGAAAACAAGGGCCTCGCCGCGATGTTCATCATGATGAACGCCGCGCGTCTCGGCGTCGGCATCCAGGGCCTGGCGCAAGCAGACGTCGCCTACCAGAATGGGGCCAAATACGCTGGAGAACGCCGTCAGGGCCGGGCGTTGACTGGTCCGGCTGAGCCTGCCGAGAAGGCCGACACGCTATTGGTCCACCCGGATGTTCGCCGCATGCTGATGGACGCCAAGGCTTTTACCGAAGGCATGCGCGCGCTGACGCTGTGGGGCGGGCTGCAAGTCGAGCTCAGCCACAAGGGAGCCAGCGAGGAAGATCGCCAGATGGCCGATGATCTGATCTCGCTGATTACCCCGGTCATCAAGGGTTACGGAACGGACAAGGGCTTCGAGACGGCTGTCAACATGCAGCAGATCTGGGGCGGGCACGGCTACATTCGTGAAAACGGCATGGAGCAATTCGTGCGCGATGCCCGGATTGCGCAGATTTACGAAGGCGCCAACGGCGTGCAGGCCATGGATCTCGTCGGCCGCAAGCTTGGCGCCAATATGGGCCGCGCGGTGCAGTCATTCTTCGCGATTGTCGATGGCGAGTGCGCTGCCGCCAAGGCCGACGCTACGCTGGCGCCGATTGCCGAGCGTATCGAAAAAGCCAATGGGGAGCTCAAGGCCGCGACGATGTGGCTGATGCAGAACGGCATGACCAATCCCAATAATGCGGGAGCGGGCGCGCATCACTACATGCATATCATGGGCATCGTGGCATTGGGCTTGATGTGGCTGCGCATGGCGAAAGTCGCTGCCGAGGCGCTGTCGGGCGGGGCCGGAGACAAGGCGTTTTATGAGGCCAAGCTGACCACCGCACGCTATTTTGCCGAGCGCTTTACCCCGGATGCCGGTGCCCTCCGCCGCAAGATGGAAGCGGGCAGCGAAGCCATGATGGCACTGCCGATTGAGGCTTTTGCCACCGCGTGATTTCCCGCGCCACGACGAAATTTCTGCGCTAGTCTGGTCCGCCAATCAGGAGAGGATCTGCATGTTCGTCAAGTTCACGAGTTCGGACCGGGTCGAAACCGCCGTCAATGCGAGCCAAGTCACTTTCATTTCCTCGGTAACTGACGGAACGCGCATCCGCTTTGGCGAAGGCCGCAGCGTGACTGTGATCGAACCGATGGAAGAAGTGATTGACCGGCTGAACCGGACCCGCCAGCTGCCGCAGGAGTAGCGGCCTCAGCCCAGAATTTCGTCCAGCAGGCCCACCAGCGCGGACCAGCTCTGGCGGTCCGCGCTGGCATTGTAGGCAATCGCGGGCATGCCGCGCGCGTCGCTGCCGGGATCGGTGAAGCCGTGCTTCACGCCGGCATAGGCGTGGAAGTGCCAGTCGGCGCCCACCGCGTCCATTTCCCGCCAGAATGCTAGCACCTGTTTGCGCGGCACCAGTGGATCGGCATCGCCATGGCAGACGAGAATGCGCGCGGGGATCGGCCGGTCGGCGGGCAGAGCCGTGGTCAATGTGCCGTGAAAACTGGCTGCCAGCATCAGTTCGTGGCCTGAACGCGCTGCCTCCAGCGCGGCCTGCCCGCCCATGCAATAGCCAATAGCGCCGATTTTCAGGCCCGCTGCGCTTTCGCAGCCCTCCAAAGCCGCGACGGCTGCCATCACTCTTTGGCGATAAAGCGCCGGATCGGCTTTCAGTTTTTCGGCAAGCGGCAGCGAAGCTTCGAAGCTTTCGACCGGTTCGCCATAGAAATCCGCGATCATGGCGAGGTATCCGGCATCCGCCAGCATCAGCGCCCGCCTCTCGATTGCAGGCGTGGCATTGGCGATGGTCGGATAGACGACGATCGCAGCGCGCGGCTCGCCTGCCGGGCGGGCCAGCAGGCCAGTTAGCGGCGTGCCCGAGTCAGCATAGGCAAATGGTTCCAGTCCGCTCATTCAGGCAGGAAATCCGGCACGGAGAGGTATCGTTCGCCAGTGTCATAGTTGAACCCGAGCACGCGCGAGCCGGGCGCGAGCGACGGCAGTTTCTGGGAAATGGCTGCAAGTGTTGCGCCCGAACTGATGCCGACCAGCATGCCTTCGCGCGTCGCGCACTGCCTTGCCCATTCCTTGGCATCGGCCGGATCGACCTGGATCGCGCCGTCGATGGACTGGGTGTGGAGATTGGTCGGAATGAACCCTGCGCCAATGCCCTGGATCGGGTGCGGTGCGGGCTGACCTCCGGAAATGACCGGGGACAGCGTCGGCTCGACTGCATAGGCTTTCAGCGACGGCCATTTGGCTTTCAGAGCCTCGGCGCAGCCCGTCAGATGGCCGCCCGTGCCGACGCCCGTGATCAGAACGTCAATGGGCGTGTCGGCAAAGTCGGTCAGGATTTCCTGCGCTGTGGTGCGCACGTGAACCGAGATATTGGCGGGATTGTCGAACTGCTGCGGCATCCACGCGCCGGGCGTCTGCTCGACCAGTTCGCGGGCGCGCTCGATTGCGCCTTTCATGCCTTTCTCGCGCGGGGTGAGATCGAATTTCGCGCCATAGGCCAGCATCAGTCGCCGCCGCTCGATCGACATCGATTCGGGCATGACCAGAACCAGCGGATAGCCTTTGACTGCTGCCACCATGGCCAGCCCGATGCCCGTATTGCCCGATGTCGGCTCGATAATCGTGCCGCCGGGCTTCAGGCTGCCATCGGCCTCTGCCGCCTCGATCATGGCGAGGCCGATGCGGTCCTTGATCGAACCGCCGGGATTGGCACGCTCGCACTTCACCCACACTTCATGATCGGGAAACAGCCGCGACAGCCGCACGTGCGGGGTGTTGCCGATAGTGGCGATTATGCTGTCTGCCTTCATGGCGCGGACTCCTTCTGGGGAAGCGTTTCACGGTTGGATTGACGATATTGAGGCGCAAATGTCCGGGCGTTCCTCAGTTCGGGGAACAACCAGGCCCATGCGATGGTAACGACTATGGCACCGACGCCGCCAAAAACAACAGCCCCGGTCGCTCCCAGCAGACCCGCCGCCAGCCCGGACTGCATTTCGCCGAGCTCGTTCGAAGCTGAGACGGCCAGGCCCGAAATCGCGGAGACCCGGCCGCGTACTTCGTCCGGCGTGTTGATCTGGATCAGGGTGCTGCGAATGAAGACCGAAATCATGTCTGCCGCGCCCAACAGCGCGAGCAGCAAGAGTGACACGGGCATGCTGCGCGAAATCCCGAAGCCTACAGTCGCTGCACCGAACACCGCCACCGCCCAGAGCATTTTAACTCCGACATTGTGCGAGATCGGCCTGGCCGAAAGCCAAAACGAAACGGCCATCGCTCCCGCCCCCGGCGCAGACCGCATGATGCCCAGCCCTTCGGCACCCACGTGCAGGATATCGCGTGCGAAGACCGGCAGCAGCGCCGTCGCCCCCGCAAGCAGCACGGCGAACAGGTCGAGCGTGACGCAGCCGAGCAGAAAGCGTTCGTTCCAGGTGTAGCGGAAGCCTTCGGCAATTTGCCTGAGCGGTTTCTGGTCTGAGGTGGCTGCCGGGGCGGGAAGGCGCCGGATGGACAACAGCGCCGAGCAGCTGACGATCAGCAGCGCGCTCGACATCCAGTAGGGGAGCGACGCACCAGCGCCAAACAGCAGCCCGGCTAGCGCGGGGCCGAAAATCGTCCCGGTCTGCCAGGCCATCGAGCTCATCGCGATGGCGCGGGGCATCAGGGGGGCGGGCACGAGATTCGGCACGAATGCGCTCATCGCCGGGCCAATGAACACGCGGGCCGAACCATGGAGAGCAGCGAGGCCAAACAGCAACGGCATGGTCATGAGGTCCAGATGGGTACCCACGGCCAGGCTGGCGGCAATCAGCAGATCGATCGACGTTGCCACCACGGCCACGGTTCGCCGATCGAACCGGTCCGCCGCCAGTCCCGCCACGGGTGTCAGCACCAGAAGCGGCAAGAATTGCGCAAGGCCCAGCAAGCCGAGCATGAACGACGCCTCTTTGATCGACATGCCATAATCGGCGCGGGCCACGTCATAAAGCTGGTAGCCAACGATCACGACCATGCCGACTGTCGCCACCACTGAGGCAAAGCGCGACATCAGGTAAAAGCGAAAGTCGCGAATGTGCAGCGGCGATTGAGGCTGGGTCTCTGGGGCGTTCACGACATCCGCATGGCACCGCGCGCGCCGCTTGCCAAGCAGGGATCAGAACGAAAGGCGGGCCGTAATGCGCAAATCGCGTCCTGATATGGGCACGAAGTCGCGCGTGAAGCTGGCTGCCCGGCGGCCATTGGCATTGAGCAGGTTATTGGCGCTGAGCAGCAGTGTCAGCGGCCCGTCTTCGCCCATCGGGTGCCAGTCGGCCGAAAGATTGACCAGGGTGAATCCCGCCACTGGATTTTCATTGGCGGCAACCCGGTTCTGCGCGGCGTTCCATTCTATCTCGCCGCCCAGGCGCACGTTGCCCAGATGAAAGTCAGCTCCGCCGCGCAGGCGCAGCGGCGGTATGCGGGGGGCGGGGCCCACGCCGACGAGGTCGGCATGAGTGAAGTCGAGGCCGGCATTAAATGTTAGCGCGCAGTCGCTCCAGCGCAGGGCATCAACAGAGCCGCTCGCTTCAACACCGTGAAACCGGGCTGGAACCTGGCTGTAGGCGAAGACCGGAAAGCCATCGCGTGTCTCGCCGGTCGGCACCGCAGCGATGAAATTGCCGAAATTGGTGATATAGCCAGTCAGCGAGAGAGAGCCGCGATCGCCCTTCCAGCGCACATAAGCCTCATAACCGTCGCTCGTTTCGCTGCGAAAGGCGGGATTGCCCAATTCATAGCTCTGGGTCGCTTCATGCGCGCCATCGGAGAGCAATTCCTCCGGTGCGGGGGCACGGGCGCCGCGAGTGTAGTTGACGCCGACTTTGAGCTTGTCGGTAACATTGTAGCCCAGGCCCAGCGCGCCCGACCACAAGTCGAAACTGCGCGCGAAACCGGCATCCGGCGCCTTGACGTTGACGCGTTCATAGCGGCCAGCGCCTTCCAGTTCGAATTGCCCGATATTGAAGCTCTGCAATGTGAAGATGCCGAACCGATTGATGCGGTTATCGGGTACGAAAGCTTCCGCACCTTCGATGTTGAGCTTGCGAGTAAATATGTTGATCCCGCTGCGTCCGCGCCAGCCGTTGTGCTTGGCCTGGATCAGATCGAGCCGCGCTTCCAGCCCATTGCCGGAAAAGCGGGTACCTGCCGAATCGCCTTCCAGCTCGGTGTGATGATAGTCGCCCCAGCCGCCACGCAATTGCACGCTCTCGAGAAAGCCAGACAGCTTCACTTCGCCGCGAAGGTCGATGCGCGTCTGGCCAAGGTCGATGGAAACCGGTTCGGCGGCCAATGGATCGGCCGAGGCCGGATCAGGGCGCAGCGGCACGCCATAGCGTGTGGTGTAATGCTGGACGGACAGGCCGAGATTGGCGCCGCTGGTCAGCCAGGCGATCCCCGCGCCCAGCGTGGTGCTTCGCGCCGAGGAATTGGGCACGCGGCCCTCCATTGCGGCCAGGCCGGCAAAGTCGGCGGCAAGCTGTGGTTGCCCGGCGGCGTTGCTCGCCGCGGCGGCATCGAGCAGTTCTTCGCGCAACTGCGGCGAATTGACGTAGCCGCCGACGCGCAAATCGTCGCTCTTGCGATACTGGGCGTCGAGATGGACCGCGAAATGGCCGCCAAGTGGCGCGTTGATCGCCCCGGCTATCGCCCGCTCGTCTGCCGCTGAACCATAACTGGCAATGGTCTCCATGGAGATCTTTTGCGGCACGCTGCGCGGGATGCGCTTGTCGATGGCATTGACCGCGCCGCCGATTGCCTGCCCGCCAAACAGGAGCACGGCGGGCCCGTGCACCACATCGATATGATCGACAGTCAGCGCGTCGAAAACCACCGCGTGATCGGCGGAAACCGAGGAGGCATCGATCGAGCCAATGCCGTCAGTCAGCACGCTGATCCGGTCACCATCGAAGCCGCGCAGCACCGGGCGAGACGCTCCTGGGGCAAACGAAGTCGATGAAACGCCCGGCAAGGTGGCAAGGATTTCGCCGACCTGTCCACGCATTTGCGAGGTCAGGGCATCGCCGCCGATATTGGCCGTGCTTGCCAAAAGACCGAAGTCCATTGGCGGGTGGCCCGCAACAACAATCTCCTGATTGCCCGATTCATGCGCATCGCCGTGGGCATCGCCCGGCGCGGTGTCATTGGCCTGTGCGGCCGATGGTGCAAGCAGGGCCACACAGGATGCAGCGGCGAGGAGGCGGGCGACAAAAGGGAGCATCTTCATGCCGCTCCGCATAATGTAATGATATATTATATCAAGAGCAATTCGCACGCATGCGGCCAGCCTGTTGGCCTTAAGCGCCGGAATGTGACTGCGATGGGATCAGCGCGCGCGGCGCAGGCGCGGATTATCCTGGAGAACTTCGATCATTTTCATGAAGTCATCGAGGCGGATTATGCGCTCGAACTGAAACCCGGCTTTGTCTTCCGTGGTCCAGATCAGATGCGCTTCGATACGGCCGATCACCGGAAGCCGCACGATCACGCGCTCGCCGCGGCTCAGGCCAGTCGCTTCGTCGACCATGAACCCGTGGGCTGAAATGTTGACGACATGCAAGTGAACGTCACCCAGCCGGCGATGCTCGGCGATCACTTTGTGATCGACCGGATGGCGCGTCGCACGGCGCATGTCCGTTACGGTCAATTGTGCGCCTACGCCCATGTGATCAATCCTTCAGAACTCTTTGCGACGGTTCGAGGATGCACGAAAAAGGCAAAAAATGCGTAAACCGGCAAAGCTTTGCGGCAAAAAATTGCCGGTCCATCGCGAAAAAGCAGTCGCTTCGTCGCGCAATCAGGCTGTCAGGCAGGTCGCAGGATGCCGTGTTTCTTCTTGCCGGACGAAAGGCGCTGATCTCCAGCCTGATGCGCGATTCGGTGATTCTCGTCCACAACCGCCTCGCCGTCGACCCGCGCGCCGCCGCCGGCGACCAGTCGCTTGGCTTCTCCGCGGCTGGCAGCAAAGCCGATGCCGACCAGGGCATCGACAATCGTGCAACCTTCGGCAGGGACGGTAAACTCGGGAAGATCTTCCCCCAGGCCGCCGCCGGCAAAAGTTGCCGCAGCAGTTGCTTCGGCAGCTCTGGCAGCGGCCTCGCCTCGGCAAAGACGAGTCACTTCGTTCGCCAGCACGACCTTCGCCGCGTTGATCTCGCTACCCTGCAGGGCTTCAAGCCGCGCCACTTCATCCAGCGGAAGATCAGTAAACAACCGCAGGAAGCGGGCAACGTCACGGTCATCGCAATTGCGCCAGTATTGCCAGAAATCATAAGCGGGCAGGGCATCATCATTGAGCCAGACGGCGCCGGAGGCAGTCTTGCCCATCTTGGCGCCGTCGGCAGTGGTCAGCAGCGGCGTGGTGACGCCGAAAAGCTCAGTGCCCTCCATTCGCCGAGTGAGCTCGATGCCATTGATGATGTTGCCCCACTGGTCCGAACCGCCCATTTGCAGGCGGCAGCCATGGCGCAGCGACAGTTCGCGGAAATCGTAGGCCTGCAGAATCATGTAGTTGAATTCGAGGAAAGTCAGCGGCTGCTCGCGATCAAGACGCAGTTTGACCGAATCGAATGTCAGCATGCGGTTGATGGTGAAATGCGGACCGACATCGCGCAGCAGGTCGACATAGCCGAGCTGCGAAAGCCATTCGTCGTTATCGACCATTACAGCATCGGTCGGTCCGTCACCGAAAGTCAGCAGCTTATCGAACACCGTGCGGATCGAGGCGATGTTGGCGCGGATGTCGTCGGCCGTCAGCATCTTGCGGCTCTCGTCCTTGCCCGACGGATCGCCAACCTTGGTCGTGCCGCCGCCCATCACGACGATCGGCTTGTGCCCTGCCTGCTGCAGCCGTCTCAGCAGCATGATTTGCACAAGGCTGCCCACGTGCAGCGATGGCGCAGTGGCATCGAATCCGATATAGCCGGGCACGACCTGCTTCTGTGCCAGCGCATCGAGGCCAGCCGCATCAGTCAGCTGGTGGATATAGCCACGCTCGTCGAGCAGGCGGAGCAGGGGGGAGTTGTACTGGTTCATGGCGCTCGTCATTTCGGAGGCGCGCCTAGCACGGGAGGGGCTGCTTGGAAACGTATCGACTGACCCATCACGCCAGTTTCGTGCCCAGGCACATCACCGGGCTCAGTGTGTGCTGGTCCCTGTTGCCCGACGGTCGCCTGATGTTGCGCTATAAAGTGGAAGGTTGCACGGCGCTGGTCGTCCCGCCGCAACGCACTGCCGCGCGTGCTGATGACTTATGGAAGACGACCTGCTGTGAGCTATTTCTCTATGATGGTGCGGGCCGTTACCGCGAGTACAATTTCTCGCCTTCGGGCCAATGGGCGGCATGGCGCTTTTCAGGGTATCGCAATGGCCGGGAGGATATCCAACCGCTGGCGGAACCAACGATTTTGGCTGAAACCGGTCAAAACCTGTTCTTGCTGACTGTGTTTCTCGCTGGCGAGGAGATTGGCGGTGCAGAGGCCGCGTCACTCAATGCGGTGCTGATGGAAGATGATCGCCGGCCAAGCTACTGGGCACTGGCCCACAGCAAATTGCAGCCCGATTTTCACGATCCTTCTTGCTTCCGCATCCGACTTGGCGCAGCCGCCCACCCATGAAACAAGGTCCCATGAAATTCGGTATCGACCGCCTGCTGGCGGACCCGGCACTACGGCAGCCGCTGGAAGGCAAACGCGTCGCGCTGGTAGCCCATCCGGCGAGCGTGACCGAGAACCTAACTCATTCGCTCGACGCGCTGATTGCTGCGGGGATCAAAGTCACTTCGGCCTTCGGCCCGCAGCATGGCCTCAAAGGCGACAAGCAGGACAACATGGTCGAGACGGCGGATGAGGTCGATCCGCACTACGGCTTCCCGGTGTTCAGCCTCTATGGCGAAGTGCGTCGCCCAACCGCGCAGATGATGTCGACTGCCGATGTCTTCCTGTTCGACTTGCAAGACCTGGGCTGCCGGATATACACGTTCGTCACGACGCTGCTTTATCTGCTGGAAGCCGCCTCCGGCACCGGCAAGGCAGTTTGGGTCCTCGACCGTCCCAATCCCGCAGGAAGGCCGGTTGAAGGCACGTTGCTGGTCCCCGGGCAGGAAAGCTTTGTCGGCGCGGGGCCTATGCCCATGCGCCATGGCCTCACCATGGGCGAAATGGGCCGCTGGTTTATCGATCACTTCAAGCTCGACGTGGATTACCGCGTGATCGCAATAGAGGGCTGGCAGCCTGACGCCGCGCCCGGTTTCGGCTGGCCCGAAAGCCGCATCTGGATCAATCCCAGTCCCAATGCCGCTAATCTGAACATGGCGCGGGCCTATGCCGGCACCGTGATGCTAGAAGGCGCGACACTTTCGGAAGGGCGGGGGACCACGCGCCCGCTGGAAGTGCTGTTCGGTGCGCCTGATGTGGAGGCGCGCGCGGTGCTCGCAGAAATGGAGCGCCTTGCGCCGGAGTGGCTTCGCGGCTGCGCGCTGCGAGAATGCTGGTTCACGCCGACCTTTCACAAACACGCAGGCGAACTGTGCAGTGCGATGATGATCCATGCAGAAGGCGCATTTTATGACCACGCCCGCTTCCGGCCGTGGCGGCTGCAGGCACTGGCTTTCAAGGCTATCCGCACGCTCTATCCGGACTACCCGATCTGGCGCGATTTTCCCTATGAGTATGAATTCAAGCGGTTGGCCATTGACGTAATCAACGGCGGTCCGGCTTTGCGTGAATGGGTCGACGATCTGGCCGCGCAGCCTGGTGACCTCGAGGCACTGGCTGGTCCGGACGAAGCCCGGTGGCGCAGCGAGATTGGTCCCTATCTGATCTATTAGTGCGGCAAGGGATGCGGTCATCTGGCCGCACCCCTTACCAGCACTTCATCAGGACGGTTTGACGTTCACGAACGAGTCGCTGATCTGGCACGATGCGGGGCCGAGAATAACGACGAACAGCACCGGCAGAATGAACAGGATCAGCGGAACGGTCATGATCGCTGGCAGACGCGCGGCCTTTTCTTCTGCGCGCATCATGCGCTCATTGCGGAATTCGGCAGACAGCACGCGCAGCGCCGAGGCGAGCGGCGTACCATAGCGCTCGGTCTGGATCATGGTCGTGACCACGCCTTTCACGGAATCGAGATCAACGCGGTAGGCTAAGTTCTCGAAAGCGTGGCGGCGTTCGGTAAGGAACGACAGTTCGATCGATGTGAGAGCGAATTCGTCGCCGAGCTCTGGATAGGCGCGGCCCAGCTCGCGTGCGACGCGATTGAAGGCGGCGTCGACTGTGAGACCGGCTTCGGCGCAAATCACCAGCAGATCGAGCGCATCGGGCAAGCCTTTGCGGATTGCCGCAGTACGCTTGCCGATGATGTTGCTGAGGTAGATTTCGGGCCCCTTGTAACCCAGGCCCAGCGCGGCGCCGAAGGCCATGACTTTCTTGAACGCGCTCCATTCGGGCGCGACATTGAACACGAACAACAGAAGGGCGGTGACCAGGCCCAGCACGATAGGCGTTACCATTCGCACGAACAGGACGACGAACGCCAATTCCTTCTTGCGGACGCCGCCTTGCGCGAGCTTTTGCTGGATCTGCTTGAGCTGGCTGTCCTGCAACACCTTGAGCGAGGACATCGTCTCGCGCATCTTTTCGGTGGCGTCGCTCTTGCGCACCAGGCTGGCGCGCTTTTTCGTCGCGCTCGAGACAATGCCGGCCTTCAGCTGCTCGCGCCGCTCGTTGAGCGCCTTGACGCGCTTGGCCATCGGATCGCGCACGGTGACCGCGGCATAGATTGCCAGCATCACGGCAGCTGCGGCGACGAAAGCCAGCAAAGTGCCGACCCAGATGACGTCGAAGCCGAGGAGCGTAGGTCCGGGCGGATTGTTCAACATGATTGCCGCGTTCCCTTGCTCAGATTTCGAAGTTGATCATTTTGGCCATGATAAAGGCACCGATGGACATCCAGATCATGCCGCCGCCGCCGGCGACCATCAGCCGCTGATCGACGAAGAAGCCGCCCATGTATTGGGGGTTGATCCAGTAGATCAGCATGAACACCGCGAAAGGCAGAACGCCGATGATGTAGGCCGAGGCCTTCGATTCCGAGCTCATCGCCTTGATCTTCAGCTTCATTTGCGCGCGCTTGCGCAGCACGTCGGCAAGGTTTGACAGCGTCTCGGCGAGATTGCCGCCCGTTTCGCGCTGGATGGCCAGCGTGATGCAGAAAAAGCTAAATTCGGGCGTCTGCAGCCGGTCAGCGGTCTCCTGCAGGGAATCCTCCATCGTGCGACCAATCTTGATCCGCTCGTTCACCATCTTGAACTCCTCGCCCACCGGGCCGGGAACTTCCGAGGCGACAACACCGAGCGTTTCCGTCACCGGCAAGCCTGAGCGCAGGCCTCGAACCAGCAGTTCGATCGCTTCCGGAAATTTGCTGGTGAAGCCATTGAGCCGCCGATTGATGAAGTGGCCCACCACCATGTGCGGCAGGCCCGCGCCAATGAACAGGCCCACTGCGAGCGAGAGCAAAGCAGCGCCCGTCTTGATGTAGAGCAACACTGTGAAAGTCAGGACCAGGCCGAGAGTCGCGTAGAAGTATTGCGACAGGGTCCAGTTCTTGCCTGTGCGGTGCAAGCGCAGGATCAGCGCGTCCAGACGCGAACTCGAGCCAGCGATCTGGTGGACCTTGGGCTTGCGCGCGGCGACTGCCTTGCGAAGCTGCGCCTCGACTTTGTCTATCGCGCTTTCGGAGTGACGATAGCGAACTGCCTGCAAGCGGCGCGCGCTTTCCTTTTCCGGCGAAGGACCGGAAAACGCCATCCATCCCAGCACCATGACCATCATCAGGCCAACGGAGAATAGCAGCAGTTGGAGAATGCTCATTGCTGTTGCTTGCCTTCCACTACTAACCTTGAGGTTCCGCCGGCCTGAACCGGCAGGACCCGTGTTGCCTTATTCTGCCGGTTCCGCCGCCATGCTGGCCTTGCCCTTCTTGGGGGCCAGCATCGCCTTGAAATCGAGCTTGCCGAGCAACGACTTCTTCGCCGCCCCGGCCTTGCCCGGATCCTCGATTTCCGAAGCACCGATCAGTGATTTGGAAATTTCGCGGATTACGCCGCCAGCCTTGCTCATGCGGTTGGCTTCGGCGAAAGTCTGACCGAGCTTTGCCGCGTTGACTGCCGCTTTCGGGTCGAACGGGACGAAATAGTTGATCTTGCGCTCGATCGACGATTCAAAATCGGCCTTGCTGATTTCAGCAACACCCTGCTGAACCCTGTTCGCCACCACCAGCACTTTGACGTGGCCAGCATTGGTCTTGAGCCAGGACAGCAGGCGGATTGCGTCACGCGCCGAGGCGAGGGTCATTTCCGTTGCCAGCACCACGACATTCACGTCAGCGAGCAGATGCGGGAAATTGATCAGCATGTTGCGCGGCAGGTCGATGACAGTCATCTCGAATGCCTGGCGGAACTCTTCCTCCAGCTGCACGAAAGCCGAGCCATCAGTCATCAAGGGCGAGTTGATCGGCGCTTCGGCCGACAGGATCGCAAGATGATCGTTGGCGCGGATCATGGCGCGTTCGATGAAAAGTCCGTCAATGCGGCTCGGATTCTCGATGGCATCGGTCAGTCCGCGGCCCGGTTCGAGATCGAGGCTGAGCGCCCCGGTGCCGAAATGGATGTCGAGGTCGAGCAGGGCAGTCGGCATCTTGTGCTCGGAGCTGAGAAGCCAGGCGAGCGAAGTCGCGAGAGTCGATGCGCCGACGCCGCCGCGTGTGCCGATCACGGCAGTCGAGATGTGCGTCTTGGCGCTATGCGCATCGCCATGCTTCGGCGCGGAGAAATTGGCTTGCGCCTGCACCATTGCGTCGCGGATCTGCCCGGGCGAAAGCGGCTTGAGCAGATAGTCGTGAATGCCGCTTGCGAGAAGGTCGCGATAGAGGCGTACGTCATTGACCTGACCAATGGCGATAACCACCGTGCCGGGCTCGCAGACTTCCGCCAGCGCGTTGATGTCGTTGAGCGGGTCGCCGCTTTCCGACAAGTCGACCATCAGGATGTTGGGGCTCGCCGTGATCGAGAGCGACTGCACGGCATTGCGCAATCCGCCCTTGTTGCACTTTTCGGGCGCCCAGCCCATCTCGATGACGACAGGGCGCAGCACGTCGAGTGAGCTTTCATCGCAAATGAACGCCGCGAACGCGTCGCGATTGTTCTGCGAACCGGATTTCCAGGGTGCGTTCATGGCTTACTTCCCACTCGTGCTGGATTCTTTGAGGCCGTTCGCGCCAGTCGGCTTGGCTTCGCGGTAGGTATCGATTGCCTTGGTCGAGCGCGACACTGTCGTATCGCCCACGGTTCCATCGCCCTGGATCAGGTGCTCGGGATTGGCGACCATGGCGGCAAGGTTGCCATTCGTAGCGCATCCGTAACCGCCGCTCGTCGCGTTCGCGAGATTGACGTCGGAGTTGCTGGACCAGTCCGGGCACCCGGGCACATGGGCTTTGGAGCGCGTGACGACGACCCGGACAGTGCCGGCGTTGACGTAACCCGGCGTGACGGGCGCTTCGGCTCCCAGCAGCAGGCCGTAGCGCGAGACACTTGCCTCCACCGCAGCGCGGGTTGCGCTGCTCTGGAGCGGATCGTCGATCATCACCCTGTCGCCGTAACGAAGCCCCATGGCCTCGAACCAGCCGGCAAGACGCTGCTGTTCGGCGTAACTGAGACCACCCGGGCCGGTGGTCAGGTCGAGCGTGTAGAGCGACCTTTGCACCACCGGCTGGTGGAGACTTTCCAGCGAACGGTTGTTCGGCATGCCGCCGCAACCGGCAAGTGCTAGGCCGAGCGAGAGAGCGACCGCGGCGCTGGCGCTGCGTGACACGGACTTGAACAGATTCTTGGTCATGGTCTTGGTCTCTCTCACTTCAGGCTGAAGCCGGGGGCAGGAGCATTGCTGCTTTTGCCATTGCTGCGCGAGGCGGAGCGGTTTTCGCTACGCGGCTGATTTTCGGGGACGGCCGGTGTGCCAAGGCCGACCTGCGGGTCAGCTGGACGCGGCTGTTCGGCACGCGGCATGGGGCGATCGACTCCGGACTTGCCGTCCGATCCCATGTTGCCCAGCAAGCGCTGGATTTCATTAGGAGTCTGATACCCGTCGGTCGGCAACTTGATGTCGTTGGCGTTGACCGGATTGACCAGATAGGGCGTGACGATAATCACGAGTTCGGTTTCGCCGCGGCGGAAGCTGGTCGAGCGGAACAGTGTGCCCAGGATCGGAATGTCGCCAACGCCCGGGGTCTTGTCGATCGTGTTCTGCGCGCTGTTGCTCATCAGACCGGCGATCATGAAGCTCTGGCCCGAGCCAAGCTCGACCGTGGTTTCAGCCCGACGGATGGTGAGAGCAGGCACCTGGAAGCCATTGAGCTGCACGGCGCCCTGGCTGGAAAGTTCCGAAACTTCCGGGCGCACACGGATCGAAATGCGGCCATTGGCCAGCACGGTGGGCGTGTAGGACAGGCTGACGCCGAAGCGTTTGTATTCGATCGACGTGGCGCCGAGGCCCTGGCTGATCGGGATAGGATATTCGCCGCCGGCCAGGAAGTCGGCAGTTTCGCCCGAAAGTGCAGTCAGGTTGGGCTGCGACAGCGTCGTAACCAGACCGATGCGTTCGGCCAGGTCGAAGCCCTGAGCCATATCGAGGCCGAACAGACGCCCCGCGAGATTTATCGCAGTCTGGCCGGTCACATTGTTGGCAAAGCTGTATTGCGCACCGCCAACAACGTATTTGCCAGTGGTCGGGTCAAACGGCAGGCTAACCGTACCGGCAGGCAAGCCAAGCGCAGTGGAGGCGTCAAGTACAGGCAGGCCATTGGTCGGGATGCCCGAAATGGTTCCCGGCGCATTCGAGATCGAGGCAAAATTGCGCCCGCGCTGGACGCCAAACAGAAAGCCGCCCGAATTGTCACGGGTCAGCAGGTTCGAGTTGATTTCGCGCACCAGGCTGCGGCTGACTTCCGCGAAACGGACCTGCAGGTTGACTTGCAGCGGCGTGGCCATCTTGAGGCGGCTGATCACGTTGATTGCAGCAGCGCCGCCAGCCGCGCCGCCAGCCGCGCCGCCGCCTTTTCCGCCGACGAAGGCTTCAACAAGCCGCTGAGCTTCGGCCGCATCGTCGGGCGAGGCAACCGTGCCGGTTAGGAGATAGGTGTTGGAGCCGACCGACGTGACGTGGATCTTCGCGTCAGGCATGGCCAGCGTAAGCATCTGGTCAACGCTCTCGATGTTTGAGCCGACCCGCACATTGGCAGACCAAATCGTCTGGCCCGCCGCATTGCTGGCATAGACTGTCGTCTCGCCGCCCGACTTGCCGAAGATGTAGAGCTGGCGCTGCGACTTGATCTGCACGTCGGCAACGGCGTCGTTGGCGACAAAGACATCGGTCATGGCGCCGGGGATGCTGACCAGCTGGCCGCGTCCGATCGACAGGACCACATCATTGGCCGGGCGCGAGACTGTCTGGGCCTGGGCAGCGGCGGGCATCGCCAGCGGCGAAGCGGCGCACACGGCAGCCAGAAGTGAATGGGAAATGCGGCGTTTCATGCTCATGCCCCTGGTGATGGCAGTTGAAGTGCGGAGAAATGCGCTGGCGTGGGAAAGTGCCATGTTACTTGCTCCCCACTTGTTCGTCGGTGGTGGTCTTGCCCCGGGTTACGCGAACCACCGGGCCTGAGCGGTATTCACCGGCGCGGGGCGAAATGCCGGAGGGCATGGCGCCATTCATGGCATTGCTGCTGCCGACCATCGGCGGCGCGACCATCGAGCGAGCCGCAGGCGGCGCGCCGATCTGGCCAGTGCGGCGCTGGAAGCGCGACACATCGCCGCCCGTGACGAACGAGGTCGCCCCTTCGATTGGCTGGGCCAGGGCCTTGTTGAGGATGCGGTTTTCTTCTTCCTTGCTCGCGCCTTCGGGCAGCTTGACTGCGCCGCTGGCAATCGCCTTTTCGAGTTCGGTCTGATTGTCAGCGATCGAGCGCAGCGAGAGGCTGATGGTGCCGATGGTGTCGGCAACAGCAATCTTCTCGCCAATGCGCGGCGTCACCTCAAGCGTAATGGTGCGCGCCGAGCGGACAACAGTCTTGCCGTTTTCGGTTTCGGTCTCGGTCGACTGGTCGGTGGCGAGCACGCGCAGGTTGCGCAGGATTGTTTCGGCGGCCTTCAGCGGTTCGCCCTGGTCGTTGGTCTTGACCGTCTGGGTCAGGACCAGGTCGACGCGGTCACCGGGAAACACGAAGCCGGCAACGCCCGTCTTCTGGCTGACCGTGATAGTGACGGCGCGCATGCCCGGGCTGAGTGCGGCAGCAAGGAAGCCGCGGTCGCCAGGAGCAACCAGTGCGCCCTGCGTGACCGGCTGGCCTGCCGTGATCGGGAAGCGCACAACCGTGCCCATCAGCTTGGTCATGTCGGTTTCGCCTTCAAGGAAATAGGCATCCTGCACCATTTCCTTGGGCCAGGGCTGGAACGAGATTGAATCAGCCGTGATGATCGTGCCCACTGGCAGGGCGCGCTGGGCGACCAGGGCTTTTGGTCCCTGTTCAACCGGCGCCACTGCCTTTGCGTCGGGCGCGGATGCGCCGGCAAACATGCTCCGTGCGGCCAGCGCGGTGCCGATCGCAATGACCAGCGCACCCAGCAGCAAAATCAGCTTCTTCTTATCCATGGCTAAGCTAGCCCCCTAGAAAACAACCCGGTTTCACCCACATGAAATCGGCTAAAATGGTTAAGATCGGGTCAACCCGACAAAAGTCCCGTTGTGGCGGTTGAAAGATAGTCGCTGCCAATCACCCAGATCCCGGCACAGGAAATCGCTATTCCATAGGGCACAGCGATGCGGCCCTTGCGCTTTCTGGCAAGGTGGAGAACCAGCATGACGAGTGTCAGCACGCCGCCCAGGACTGACATCAGAACTAGCAATTTTACGTAGCCGATCGGGTCGATCCACAAGGCGAGGGCAGAGAGCAGCTTGACGTCACCGCCGCCCATGACGCCCAGCGCGAAGAATGCCGCGAGAATCATGAAAGTGACCAGGGCAATGACGATGTGGAAGCCGACGTCAACGTGGTTCTGGTTGCTTGCCAGCCAGAATAGGGGCGCGCTCAGCGCGATGCCGGCATTGAGCCAGTTATCGATCTGGCGTCGCCTCAGATCCGTGAATGCCGCGAACATGAGCGCGATTGCCAACGCAGCAAGCAGCACGTATGAAAAAATTCCGCCCTGCATGAGAGCCCCCTGAAAACCCTGGGGCTTGTCTAGCGTTGAGGGCTTACCAAAAAGTAACCACCTCAATCAGGCTGGAATTAGCCCTACGTGAATGCACCGCAGACCAAGGCGCTGGCCGGCTTCAACCGTCGCGCGATCCCGCAAGAGGCAGCAGAAACCCGTTGGCAGGCAGCCGACGGCTATGAGTTGCGCCGGATTGACTGGGCAGTTCCACACGGTGCTTGCCGCGGCTCGATCCTGTTCCTGCCCGGCCGCGGCGATGCCTATGAGAAGTATCTAGAAACACTCGATTACTGGCACCGGCAGGGGTGGCAGGTAACCGCGTCGGACTGGCGCGGTCAGGCCGGATCAGGCCGCCTCGGCAGCGATGATGTCACCGGTCATATCAGTGATTTCCGCTATTGGGTCGATGATCTTGCCAATCTTTGGGAAAGTTGGCGGGCCTCCACCCCAGGGCCGCATGTGCTGATCGGCCACTCGATGGGCGGACATCTGGTCCTGCGCACGATTGCCGAAGGAAAAGTTGAACCAGACGCGGCGGTGTTGATCGCACCAATGCTGGATTTCATCCGTCATGGCGTTCCGATGCCAATCATGCATGCCGTCGCCCGCCTCATGGCGAAAATCGGCGATCCGAGGCGCCAAGCCTGGAAGTGGGGGGAAAAGCCGCGTGCGGTTCCGGCCGACCGGATCAGGCTGCTGACGGGTGACGAGGATCGCTATGGCGATGAGCTGTGGTGGCGCGAGCACCGGCCGGGAATTGCCATGGGGCCCGGAAGCTGGGGCTGGGTCAGCGCCGCCTATTCGTCTGTGCGGGGCCTGTGGAAGCGGGGCGTGCTCGAAGCTGTCAAGACGCCAATTCTGCTGCTGTGCGCCGAAAATGACCGGCTAGTGAGCCCCGGTGCAATCGAGAAAGCTGCGGCTCGCTTGCCGCGCGGCGAGCTTCTGCGCTTCGGCCACGAAGCGCGGCACGAATTGCTGCGCGAAGTCGATCCGATCCGTGATCAGGCACTGGCAGGAATCGACGGTTTTCTCGATCGCGTCGTCCCTCGGCACAACTGACCAGCCATGGCAGAGCGGTTCGATGTGGTAATTGTCGGCGCGGGCATGGCCGGAGCCTCGCTCGCTGCCGAACTGGCGGGCAAGGCCAGCGTGCTGTTGCTCGAGGCTGAGGACCGCCCAGGATATCACGCGACAGGTAGATCGGCTGCGTTCTGGACGGAAAGCTATGGTGGCGAAATCGTGCTGCCGCTCACGGCTGCATCCGGACCGGCCTTGCGCGCCTTGGGCGTGCTCAAGCCGCGCGGCGCACTGACGCTTGGCCGCGAGGATCAGCGGGGGCAAGTTGAGGCCTTTGTCCGCAAATTTGCCTCTGCGGGCATAAGCATAAGCCTGGAGGGTCGTGACGACCTAGCCCTTCGCGTGCCCGGACTGCTTCCCGACTGGACAGTCGGCGCGTGGGAGCCCGATTGCTGCGACATCGACGTTGCCGCGCTTCATCAGCATTACCTGGCGGCTGCGGCGCGCGGCGGGGCGGAGTTGTGGTGCCGTGCACGCCTTACCTCCGCGGCCACAGACGCGCATGGCTGGCGTATTGATCTTGCTGACGGCCGGTCGGCGCTATGCAGGGTGCTGGTCAATGCAGCAGGGGCCTGGGCAGATGAGGTGGCAATTTTGGCGGGGGCAAAGCCGCTGGGCATCGCACCGCTGCGCCGAACGATCGTGCAACTGCGCACCGCGCCTGATGCGCCGGACAATCTGCCGCTGGTGCTCGATATTGCCGAGCGCTTCTACTTCAAGCCCGAGGCCGGCAGGCTGTGGCTGAGTCCGCACGACGAAGTTCCCAGCCCGCCCGGTGACGCCGCACCTGACGAACTCGCCATTGCCACGGCAATCGACCGGTTTGGTCAGGTGGTCGACTGGCAGGTTGAGCAAGTGGAACGCAAATGGGCAGGCTTGCGCAGTTTTGCGCCGGATCGGCTGCCGGTCTACGGCTTCGATCCCGGCACGCCCGGATTTTTCTGGTGTGCGGGGCAGGGCGGCTTCGGCATCCAGACCGCTCCTGCCGCTGCCCGGCTGGCGGCTTCACTGTTGCTGGGAGAGGGGGCTGGTGAAGTCGATCCAGCGCCCTATCTGCCCGGTAGGTTCGCTTAGTCCTCCGCAGGCTGCGCAGCGCGCAAGGCGGCATCGCTGGCCAGTTTGTCGACCCGTTCGTTCTCGACATGGCCGTTGTGGCCGCGGACCCATTGCCAGTCGATAGTGTGGCGCTGCGCGGCCTCGATCAGATCGTGCCACAGGTCCTGATTGCGCACCGGCTGCTTGCTCGCATTGACCCAGCCCTTGCGCTTCCAGCCTTCGACCCATTTGGTCATGCCGTCGATCACGTAACGGCTATCGGTATGAAGAACGATGTCGCACGGCTCGATCAGGGCGCTGAGCGCGCGGATGACCGCCATCATTTCCATGCGGTTGTTGGTCGTCTGCGGATCGCCGCCGCTCAATTCTTTTTCGTGCCGCCCCATGCGCAGGATCGCGCCCCAGCCGCCGGGGCCGGGATTGCCCTTGCAGGCACCGTCAGTAAAAACCTCAACGCGCTTCATTGTCATGCCTGGTTGCTGTCGGACCGGGCAAAAATGCCGCTGTTGGCCGGATCGGAATAGTATTGCAGGCGGCGGGCAAAGGCCATGGGGTCCTTGCGCGATACCAGGGCATCTGACGGGGTATTCATCCAGTCATATGCACGGGTGAGCAGAAACCGCATGGCGGCCCCGCGCGCAAGCATCGGCAGGCAGGCCCGCTCGGACTCGCTCAGAGGCCTGACGGATTCGTAGCCTGAGAGCAGCGCGGCTGACACTGCGCGGTCAAATTGGCGGCCATCGGCGTCGAAACACCATGCGGCGTGAGTCACTGCGACATCGTAGGCCGTGATATCGGTGCAGGCGAAATAGAAATCGATCAGCCCCGAGACCCGGGAACCCAGCATCAGCACATTGTCGGGAAACAGGTCGGCGTGGATCACTGAACGGGGCAAGTCCGCCGGCCAGCTTGCCGCCAGCGAGGCAAGCTCAGCTTCGATCGTGGCGGTAAGTCCCGGCTCAATCCCGTCCAGGCCTTCGTTGCCGCAAGCCGCGGCAAACTCGATCCAGGCCTCTAGTCCGAGGCCATTGGCGCGCGTGCCGGGGAAATCCGCGCTTGCCAAATGCACGTGGGCCAGAGCTTCGCCGACGGCGCGGGCCTGCTCAGGTGTCGGCGCGCTCACCGAAACGCCGGGCAGGAACTCGATCAGGGCCAGCGCCTTGCCGTTGTAAAGTCGGTAGGCCGAGTTCTCGCGATCATGGATCGTGCGCGGCACCGGGCAGCCCTTGGCCGCGAGATGATCGAGCAGGCCGAGGAAAAACGGAAGTTCGGACACGTCAGTCCGGCTCTCGTACATCGTCAGGATGAAGCGCGCGCCGGATCCGTCATGGCCTTGGGTCTCGATCAGCCAGTTGCTGTTGGAGACGCCCTCGGCAATGCCTTTGGCCGAAACCAGTGCGCCGACATCGAAGGCGCTGACGATCTCTGCCAGCGCTTCGGCCCCCAATTGCGTGTAGACTGCCACGGCTGATTAGTCCGCCAATTGGCGGGGCAGCTTGAAAATCATGCGCTCTTCGGCAGTCGTCACCACTTCCTCGGTCACATCCCGAAGTGTGGCAATATAGTCGGCCACTTCGCGCACCAGCGATTCGGGCGCGGATGCGCCGGCCGTCAGGCCCAGCACGGTAACGCCTTCGAGCCAGGCAGGATCGATATGCGAGGCGCGCTCAATCAGGCGCGACGCGGTGCCGAATCGTTCAGCAACTTCCACCAGGCGCCGCGAGTTCGAACTGTTCGGCGCTCCGATAACCAGCACAAGCTGACATTCGGGCGCAATCGCCTTGACTGCGGCCTGCCGGTTAGACGTGGCATAGCAGATGTCATCGGCCTTGGGCCCGGAGATGGCTGGATAGCGGGCCTGCAGCGCCGCGACGATTTCGGCAGTATCGTCCACCGAAAGCGTCGTCTGCGTGAGAAAGGCAATCGGCGCGTCAGCCGGGAAGGGAAGGGCGGCAACGTCTTCGAGTGTTTCCACCAGCGTCATCGAGCCTTCGGGCACCTGACCCAGCGTGCCGATCACTTCCGGATGGCCGCGATGGCCGATGAACAAAATGTGGCGGCCGTTCTCGATCTGGCGCTCTGCCTGACGATGGACCTTGCTGACCAGCGGGCAAGTGGCGTCCAGCCAGTCCAGCCCGCGAGCCGTCGCGCGCTCCGGGATAATCTTGGGAACGCCGTGTGCGGAAAAGATCACCGGCGCGCCATCGGGAACTTCGTCCAGTTCCTCAACGAACACCGCGCCCTTGGCTTTCAATCCATCGACGACATGGCGATTGTGGACGATTTCGTGCCGCACATAGACTGGCGCGCCATAGCGCTCGATAGCCAGTTCAACGATGGCAACAGCGCGCTCGACACCGGCACAAAAGCCGCGCGGAGCCGCCACAAGCAGGCGGAGCGGTGCCTTGTCCGGGCCACCGGGGGTCGACAGGGCGTTTGCAGGAAAGGGTGCATTCATGTCAGCGCCTCTAGCGCATTGCTTTCCACGCCGCTAGGGCATCGCGTGAAGCCGTTGCGGGACTCCTGCGCCCGGCCACACGTATGCTGATCTGGGGAAGCCCTGAATATGACACGACGCACGCGCCTGCTGACCACTGCCATGGTACTGATTGCCCTCGCCGGATGCCGCTCCAAGGGAGAGCTGGTGATCGATGAAGGCGTCGGTGTAACCGCAGTGCGCAGTGTGTGCCCGGCTGTAGGCATTCCTGACTACACCGGCGACGTCACTCTGTTCAGGCCGGGTGGCGGCACCACTGCCGAGGACATCGATGTTGTCGCAACGATGACGAACGTGCGCAGCCAGTGTGATGACAACCCGCGCAACACGTCTGACAAAGTCTATTCGACTGTAACTTTCGACGTGCTTGCCCGCCGCAGCGACACGCGCGGCGCCCGGCAGGTCGTCATTCCCTATTTCGTCACTGTGCTGCGCGGCGGCTCTGCCGTGGCGAGCAAGCGCATTGGCCAGGTTGCGATCAATTTCGCCGATGGCCAGGAGCGCGCCAAGGCGCAAGGGCAGGGCTCGGCTTATATCGAGCGGGCAGAAGCCACGCTTTCACCCGAAATCCGCGAGCGACTGACACGCAAGCGCCGCGCCGGCGATGCCGATGCGGCAGTCGACCCGCTGACCGAACCCGATGTCCGGGCCGCAGTTACCCGCGCGACCTTCGAAGTGCTGGTGGGTTTCCAGCTCGACGATGCGCAGCTGGCGAATAACGTTCGCCGCTAGAGTGCTTACGACTTTGATTGCATCAAAGTCTGCATTCTATATTCTTGTTTTACCGTGATTTCCGAGTCGCCAGAATGATTCCATCTGGCTCGAAATCACTCTAGGCGCGCGGAAGAGGCAGGGATTCGGCCTCCGCGCCGGTTAGTGCCGCAAGCATTTCTGCCCGGGCCGCCGCCGCCATCGCCTTGCGATTGGCCACCGACTCTCCCTGTAGTGGCTCAAGGAATCGAATAGTCAGCCTGACAGGCCGCTTGCGCGCCAAAATCTTCAGGAAATTTGCGACTCCGCTTTCCTCGCCCACCCAGGCAATGCCCGCTGCCTCGGGCCCATAATCCAGGAGAACCGGCTGCACGGCGACTCCGGGCGGCGGTGGGTCGAGCGCCGAGAGCAGAGAGCTTTTGAAGGGCAAAAGACTTGTGCCGTCACTCGTGGTTCCTTCGGGAAATATGGCAAGCGCGCCCGCGTTCATCACCGCCTCACGCACTTGCTGAACTTGCTGGTGGACTGATGCACGATCGTGCCGCGCGATGAAGACTGTCCGGTTCATCCGGCATAGCCAGCGGACCAAGGGCACTGTGGCAAGCCCGTCATGGGCAACAAATGCCGCACCTGACGCTGCCGCTATGGCCGGAATGTCGATCCAGCTGACATGGTTCGCCAGCAGAAATTCGCCGCCAGTCGGCCGCCGACCGATCGTGTGTATTTTTACACTCGCGAGCCGCGCCACTCCGGCGAGAAACCGGCGCGGCCAGGGATTTTCCCTGCCAGCCAGCTTCCAGGCGTAATACAGTGGCAGGCACAGGATCAGCCAGGCGAACAAGGCTGCGATGCGCCAGCCAGCGCGGCAAGCGCCGATCAGGCCCATGCCATTGTCGCTGCCCGCTTGGTTCACGGTCAATCCTGCGGTGTGTTGTCGACCCGTTCGAGCTTTACGCCGTAGAGTTCCATGCGGTGATCGACCAGGCGAAAGCCGAGCCGCGCGGCGATCTGGCGCTGGAGCGCCTCCAGTTCGGGATCGACGAATTCAATGACCTTGCCCGATTCCACGTCGATCATGTGATCATGATGAGCTTCGGGTGCGGCTTCATACCGCGAGCGGCCATCGCCGAAATCATGACGGTCAAGAATGCCAGCCTCTTCGAACAGGCGCACAGTCCGGTAAACCGTAGCGATCGAAATGCCCGAATCGATGGCGACGGCCCGCTGATAGAGGCTGTCGACATCAGGGTGATCTGTGCTTTCCGAGAGCACCCGCGCGATGACGCGGCGCTGGTCGGTGATCCTCAGACCCCGTTCGGCGCACAGTGCTTCGATGTCGATGGTCTGTTGCACGTGCATTCCGCAAATAAGAAGCCCCGCGGGATCATAGTCCTGCGGGGCCATTATTCAACCGCGCATTGCCGCGCGGTCCGATAAGATCAGCGCTTGGCGGCCTTGGGGCGGCCGCGCTTCTGACCAGGCTTGCGGCCAAGGCCAATCTTCTTGGCCAACTCGCGGCGGGTTTCGGCATAATTGGGGGCGACCATCGGATAGTCGGCGGGAAGGCCCCAGCGTGCGCGATACTCGTCCGGCGTCAGGTTATAGTGTGTCATCAGGTGGCGTTTGAGCATCTTGAGCTTCTTGCCGTCTTCCAGGCAAGTGATGTAGTCCGGCTTAATTGACGAACGGATGGAAACCGCAGGCTCGGGCATAGGCTCCGGTTCAGGCGCTGCATTGCCGAGACCCGACAAGGCGCCATACACGTTGGTAATAAGCTTCGGAACGTCTTCCACGGCGACATTGTTGTTGCTGACATGTGCGGCAACGATGTCCGATGTCAGAGTGATCAATGTTTCGCTCATGTCGTTTTGGGGAATTTCCATTGTACTGTCCTGATTGGAGATTGGCGACCACAGTCCACACTTGCCTGCCATTTGAACAGTGCAAGTGCTTAGTTCGTCCCTTGTCCCAGAAACCGCAGATTCGCAAGCGTCTTCGCGCTTTTTCTATACTTTCTATTGGCAATAGAGGGCAGGGAATTTCATTCCGAAATGCAGTCGAGGGCGAAGGTTATCGCATCCAGCTTTTCGCCACCGGGCGTTCGATAATATCGAAGGCGTTGACCTATAGGGAAAAATCCATGCCGCCGGTAGAGCTGCTCGGCCGGGTTGCCTTCGCGCATTTCCAGAAAAATGCGCAGCGCCCCTCGCGCCCGCGCCGCGGAGATAAAATTTTCAAGCAGGCGTCCGCCAAGGCCTCTGCGCCGCACAGCCGGATCAATGGCGAATAGCAGCAGTTCCTCGTCTTCATAGCCTTTGCGCGAGAGGCTGAAGCCCACAGCCGGTTCATTTCTGTTTGGTGCCGCGCCAGTCGCGTTCACCAGCAGGTAGTGGCAATGGCTCATCAGCAAGGCATCTTCGACTTGCCGTCGGTTCCATGCCTCGCCGAATGCAGGGTCGAACGCGGCGTCCATGACGGCCATGATCCTGTCGATATCGTCAGCAGGCGCGATCATGTGGCTGTCCCGGGTAACCTCGCATCGGGCGCGCGCCCGTAAAGCGGCTGGACGTCCGACGTTAGTACACTGGCATCGAGCAGAAAAGCAGCGCGCGCGTCCGGCAAAATTTGGATCGCCTCGCCGTGGCCGCGCAGCGCGACAAATGCTTCGGCTTGCGTACCGGCCAGAAGCTCGTCAGGTAGTTGCGCCACGGCATCTTCGGGCCGCATCGATGCGGC
>Ga0075370_10000095_pt1 | contig 27417 bp, 22 predicted proteins | sample EndMethybrTD3035_FD_71398 | JGI IMG/M metagenome (GOLD analysis project Ga0075370, IMG submission 71398) | Populus endosphere microbial communities from Tennessee, USA - Endosphere MetaG P. TD hybrid TD303-5 | ecosystem: Host-associated > Plants > Roots > Endosphere | place: USA: Tennessee... | reverse complement strand
TTGCCGGTGCCGAACGATGCTTCCTTGGGCTTGTCGGCCGCGTGGCCGCCGATCGCGATGAAGAGCGCGGCGCAGAGCAGCACGCGCTTGACAGTGAAGGTGTCCATGGGGTTGAGAGCAAATCGATCCGAAACGCGGATCATGCCATTGCCTCGCGCATCGTCACGAACTCCTCCGCCGCGGTCGGATGGATACCGATGGTTGCATCGAACTGCGCCTTGGTCGCGCCGGCCTTCAGCGCGACGCCGAAGCCCTGCACGATCTCGCCCGCGTCCGCGCCCACCATGTGCAGGCCGACGACGCGGTCGCTCTTCGCATCGACCACGAGCTTCATCAGCGTGCGTTCGCTGCTGCCGGACAGCGTGTGCTTCAGTGCCTTGAACTCGCTGCGAAAGATTCGCACATCGCCGAAGCTCTCGCGCGCGGCCGCCTCGGTCAGCCCGACGGTACCGATGTTCGGATCGGTGAACACCGCCGTCGGAATGAGCCCGTAGTCGACACGCCGCCCGCCGTCACCGAACAGCCGATCGACCAGCGCCATCGCTTCGGCCAGCGCCACCGGCGTCAGCTGCACGCGGTCGATCACATCGCCGACCGCATGAATCGTCGGGACGTTGCTGCCGTAGTGCTGGTCGACGACCACCGCACCGTTCGGGGTCAGGCGCACGTCGAGCTCGGCCAGGCCGAGACCTTCGGTGTTCGCTCGCCGGCCGGTCGCGTAAAGCACCGTGTCGGCCGGCAGCAGCGTGCCGTCGGCAAGCGTCACCTGAAGCGCGCCGCCCGCGCGTTCGATCTGCGCGACCTGCGCCTGCGTGCGCAGCACGACACCCTTCTTGCGCATCTCGGCCGCGACGAATTGGCGGATGTCGTCGTCGAAGCCGCGCAGGATCTGCTCGCCGCGGTACAGCTGCGTGACCTGCGAGCCCAGGCCCGTGAAGATCGATGCGAACTCGCTCGCGATGTAGCCGCCGCCGATCACGACGAGGCGGCGCGGAAACTGCGGCAGGTCGAACATCTCGTTCGACGTGACCGCCAGCTCGTGCCCCGGCATCACCGGCACGACCGGCCGGCCGCCGGTGGCGACGAGCACATGTTTCGCGCGGTGAACCTGAGCGTCGACCTCCACCTCGTTCGGCCCGCGCAGCACCGCGCGGCCGCGCATCAGCGTCACACCCGAGCCATCGAGCAGCTGCGCGTAGATGCCGTTCAGGCGAGCGATCTCGCGCGCCCGGTTCACCTTCAGCGTGGCCCAGTCGAAGCTCGGCTTGCTGGTTGCCCAGCCGTAGCCGTGCGATTCCTCGAACGCATCGGCATAGTGCGCCGCGAAGCTGTAGAGCTTCTTCGGAATGCAGCCGAGATTCACGCAGGTGCCGCCCAGCGGCGCCGGGTCGGCCACCGCGACACGTGCCCCGCGCTGCGCGGCCATGCGCGCTGCGCGCACCCCGCCGCTGCCCGCGCCGATGACAAACAGGTCGAACGTTTCGGCGGACATGGCGCGGGCTCCAGATGGCAGACGCGGCAGCGGAACCTGCCGCGCACATGAGTCGGGGAACTGTACGCGGCCTGACATCGCTGTGCCGGCGTGCGGTTTTGTTCTAATCGCCGCTTTGCGAGCCGCGCGCACCCGATGGCACTGAAAGCCACGATCTACAAGGCCAACCTGCAGATTGCCGACATGGACCGTCAGGTCTACGTCGACCACGCGGTGACGATCGCACGCCACCCATCGGAGACCGACGAGCGCATGATGATCCGCCTGCTCGCGCTGGCACTGAACCTGCCGGCCGACACCGACCACGGCACGCTCGAGCTCGCGAAGGACCTCTGGGACGTCGACGAGCCGGCGCTGTGGCAGAAGGACCTGACCGGCCAGATCGTGCAGTGGATCGATGTCGGCCAGCCGGACGACAAGCGCCTGATCCGCGCGAGCGGCCGCGCCGAACAGGTCTCGGTGTACAGCTACGCGGCGAGCACGCCCATCTGGTGGAGCGGCATCGCGACCAAGCTCACGCGTGCCGCCAACATCGCGGTGTGGCAGATCGACAGCGCGCAGAGCCAGGCCCTCGCCACGCTCGCGCAGCGCGGCATGCAGCTGCAGCTGAGCGTGCAGGACGGCAGCTGCTGGCTTTCGGACGGCCAGCAGTCGATCGAGATCGCGCCGCAGCGCCTGAACCCGCAGCCCTGATGCGGGACGACGCGCGCGCCGCAAACCCCGCACAATCGACGCCCTGCGACGGCGCGCGCTCCGACCAGAACCAGATCATGCCCGTGCCCCTCCTGTCCCGGCGCGCCCTGACGTTCGCCGCTGCACTTGTTGTCGTTCTTGCCAACCCACCCGCCATGTCCCAGACCTCCGCCCTCGCCGCCGACACCCCTGTCGAGGCCGACCCCTTTCTGTGGCTCGAAGACGTGCAGGGCGAACGCGCGCTCGCCTGGGTGCGCGAGCAGAACGCGCGCTCGCAGACGCTGTTGCAGGCGCGGCCCGAATACGCGCCGACGCGCGAGCGGCTGCTGAACATCCTGAATGCGAAGGACCGGATTCCGCAGATCACGCGGCGCGGCGACCACGTCTACAACCTCTGGCAGGACGAGACGCACAAGCGCGGCCTGTGGCGGCGCACCACGCTGGCGGAATACCGCAAGCCGCAGCCGGCCTGGGAGACCGTGCTCGACCTCGATGCCCTGGCTGCCGCCGAACGCGAGAACTGGGTCTGGGGCGGCGCTCACGCGTTCGCCGGCGATCCGTCGCGCTGCCTCGTGTTCCTGTCGCGCGGCGGCGCCGACGCGCAGGTGGTGCGCGAGTTCGACACCCGCACGAAAACCTTCGTCAAGGACGGCTTCAGCCTGCCCGAAGCGAAAAGCCGCGTCGACTGGGCCGACCGCGACACCTTGCTGGTCTCGAGCGACTTCGGCCCGGGCTCGCTGAGCGCGGCGGGCTACCCGCGCATCTTCAAGCGCTGGAAGCGCGGCACGCCGCTCGCCGACGCGCCGACCGTGTTCGAAGCCCGGCCCGAGGACGTGGGCGCCTGGGTCTCGGTCGACCACACGCCCGGCCACCCGCGCACGCTGTTCTCGCGCTGGATCGACTTCTTCCACCAGGAGTACCTGCTCGAGGAGCGCGGCACGCTGATGCGCATCGACGTGCCGGCAGACGCGCAGATCACCTTCTGGAACCACGCCGGCAGCGCCGACGACACCTTGCTGATCGCGCTGCGCAGCGAGCTCATCATCGGCGAGCGGCGCTACCGGGCGGGTTCCCTGCTGGCGGCCGACGCCGCGGCCTACCTGAAGGGCGAACGCGCGCTGACGCCGCTGTTCGAGCCCACGCCGACCCGCTCGCTCGCCGGCTGGACCGAGACGCACGGCCACGTGGTGCTGAACGTGCTCGACAACGTCGCGAGCCGTCTCGAGGAGTGGACGCGCAGCGCCGGCAACCGCTTCGAGAAGCGAGCGATCGCCGCGCCCTTCCCGGGCACGCTCGAGGTGACGAGCCTGGCCGACCCGATGCGGCCCGACGATGCGCTCGCCGAGAGCTACCTGCTCAGCTACACCGGCTTCCTGACGCCGAGCTCGCTGTCGCTGGCGCGCGCGGGCACCGATGCACGCGAGCTGCTGAAGGCCCTGCCGGCCAAGTTCGATGCGCAAGGCATGCGCACCGACCAGTTCTTCGCCGTCAGCCGCGACGGCACCCGTGTGCCCTACTTCGTCGTCTGGCCCAGGGGCGTCGACAGCAAGACGCCGGCGAACGGCAGCACGCCGACCCTGCTGTATGGCTACGGCGGCTTCGAGGTGTCGATGCAGCCGTGGTACTCGGCCGCCTACGGCAGCGGCTGGCTCGAGCGCGGCGGCGTGTTCGTGGTGGCGAACATCCGCGGCGGCGGCGAGTTCGGGCCCGAGTGGCACAAGGCCGCGATCCGCGAGAACAAGCAGCGCAGCTACGACGACTTCATCGCCGTTGCCGAAGACCTGATCGCGCGCAAGATCACGAGCCCGGCGCACCTCGGCATCGAAGGCGGCAGCAACGGCGGGCTGCTGATGGGGGCGATGTTCACGCAGCGCCCCGACCTGTTCGGTGCCGTCGTCTGCCAGGTGCCGCTGCTGGACATGCACCGCTATCACAAGCTGCTGGCCGGCGCATCGTGGATGGCCGAGTACGGCGACCCCGACAAGCCCGAAGACTGGGCCTTCATTGCCAAGTACAGCCCCTACCAGAACCTGCGCCCCGGCACGGCCTATCCGCGCGTGCTGTTCACGACCTCGACGCGCGACGACCGCGTGCACCCGGGCCACGCGCGCAAGATGGCGGCACGCATGCTCGCGCAGGGGCACGACGTGCTGTACTACGAGAACATCGAAGGCGGCCACGGCGGCGCGGCCGACAACGAACAGAAGGCGCACATGCAGGCGCTCGAGCTGAGCTACCTGTGGCAGCAATTGACGCCATGAACCACGCCGGCCCCCCCAACGACGCAATCGCCCCGATCGCCCCGAGCGATCCGCAGGTGGCCGCCGTTCTCGCGTTCTGGTTCGGCGAACCCGGCTCGGCCGAGTGCGAGACGTTCCGCGACCTGTGGTTCCGCAAGAGCGACGCCACCGATCGGGAGATCGCCGAACGCTTCGGCCCGTTGATCGAAGGCGCGCTGCGCGGCGAGCTGGCCGACTGGGCCCGCGAGGCGCAGAGCGCGCTCGCGCAGATCGTGCTGCTCGACCAGTTCACCCGCAATGTCTTTCGCGACACGCCGCGCGCGTTCGCCGGCGATGCGCGCGCGCTCGCCGCGGCGAGCGCGATGGTCGCGCAGCGCCAGGACGAAACGCTGCCGGCGTTGCAGCGCGCCTTCGTCTACATGCCCTTCGAGCATGCCGAGCACATCGGTGCGCAGGACGAAGCGGTGCGACTGTTCGCGCGCCTTGCGGGCTCGTCGCCGCCGGCCGCGGTGGCGCCCGGCCTGCAACAGATGCTCGACTATGCCGAGAAGCATCGCGCCGTGATCCGGCGCTTCGGGCGCTTCCCGCATCGCAATGCGATCCTCGGCCGCCACAGCACCCCGGCCGAGACGGCCTTCCTGCAGGAACCCGGGTCACGGTTCTAGAGCATGACGGCACACGAACTCAAGCAGCAGATCGCCCGCGAACTCGAAGCACGCGATGCCGTGCTGGTCGCGCACTACTACGTGGCCGGCGATCTGCAGGACCTCGCGCTCGAGACCGGCGGCTGCGTCGCCGACTCGCTCGAGATGGCGCGCTTCGGCCGCGACCATCCTGCCAAGACGCTGATCGTCGCCGGCGTGCGCTTCATGGGCGAGACGGCGAAGATCCTGTCGCCCGACAAGCGCGTGCTGATGCCCCGGCTCGACGCCACCTGCTCGCTCGATCTGGGCTGCCCGCCAGACGCGTTCGCGGCGTTCTGCGGCGCGCACCCCGACCGCAGCGTCGTCGTCTACGCGAACACCAGCGCCGCCGTGAAGGCGCGCGCCGACTGGATGGTGACGAGCTCGTGTGCGGTCGCGATCGTCCGCCATCTGCATGCCCAAGGCCAGAAGATCCTGTGGGCACCCGACCGGCACCTGGGCCGCTACATCGAGCAGGAAACCGGCGCCGACATGCTGCTGTGGGACGGCGCCTGCATCGTGCACGACGAGTTCAAGGGGCTCGAGCTCGAGCTGATGCGCCGCGAACATCCCGAGGCTCGTGTGCTCGTGCACCCCGAGTCGCCGGCCAGCGTGGTCGCGCAGGCCGACGTGGTGGGCTCGACCTCGCAGCTGCTCAAGGCCGTGATCGACGGCACGGCGCCGAGCTACATCGTTGCGACCGACAACGGCATCCTGCACCGCATGCGCCAGCTCGCGCCCGGCAAGACCTTGATCGAAGCGCCGACCGCGGGCCGCAGCGCCACCTGCAAGAGCTGCGCGCACTGCCCGTGGATGGCGATGAACGAGCTGCAAGGCGTGCTCGACTGCCTGCGGCAGGGCCACGGCGCGATCGAGGTGAGCGAACCGGTGCGCGGCCAGGCGCTCGGCTGCATCGAGCGCATGCTCGACTTCGTCGCCATGCATCCGGCCGCGATGGCCAGCGCAACGCAGGGCTTCGTGCCGAAGATCGGCGCGGCCTGACAACTCACCCATCCGCCGAGCATGCCCTCACCCATCATCGTCGCGCTTGATGTCGAGTCTGCCGCCGACGCCTGCGCGATCGTCGAGCGGCTCGGTCCTGCCGCAGATCACTACAAGGTCGGACACCAGCTGCTGACCGAGGCAGGACCGGAGCTTGCGCGCGAGCTGGTGCGCTCGGGCAAGCAGGTCTTCCTCGATCTGAAGCTGCACGAGATTCCCGCCTCCGTGGCCAGTGCAGTCAGAGCGGCCGGCAAGCTCGGCGCCTCGTTCGTCACGGTTCATGCGTCGGCGGGCTCGGCGGTGCTTGCGGCGGCAGTGCGCGCGGCGCAGCCCTATCCTCAACTGCGCGTGCTCGCCCTCACGGTCATCACAAGCCTGACCGACGCCGATCTTCCCGAGATCGGTCTTGCGCCTTCGATCGAATCGCAAGTCATCCGGCTTGCGCAGCTCGCATGCAGCGCCGGCTGCCACGGCATCGTCGCGTCCGCGCACGAAGCACGGTATCTGCGCCGCACGCTTGCGCAGGGCATGCTGATCGTGTGCGCCGGCATTCAGCTACCCGGCGAAGGTGCGACGGACCAGGCCCGCGTCGCCACGCCTGCCGCGGCAGCAGCTGCAGGCGCCACCCATGTCATCGTCGGCCGGTCCATCACCACCGCGGCTGAACCGGCGACCGCGTTTCATGCCGCGCTGGCATCGTTCCGCGATGGCGCTTCGAGCGATCGGCAGCCCGCGCAACCCGCCGTCGAGGGCCGCGCGTGCCGGACGTTCGACGACAACGAGACCGTGGAACAAGCCTGCGCGCGCAACATCCGCGACGCGCTGCGCGAAGACATCGGCCGCGGCGACTGGACCGGCCAGCTCGTGCCGGCCGGGCGCCGGGTGCGCGCCGCGCTGCGCGTGCGCGAGGCCGCGGTGCTGGCCGGGCGCGACTGGTTCGAGGGCTGCGTGCGTGCGCTCGACCCTGAGGCGGGGATCGTGTGGCGGCACACCGAAGGTGCCGAGATGCCCGCCGACAGCCTGGTCTGCGAGATCGAGGCCGATGCGCGCGCGCTGCTCTCGGCCGAACGGCCGGCACTGAACTTCCTGCAACTGCTGTCGGCGACCGCAACGACCACGCGTGCCCATGTGCGCGCGATCGAAGGCGCCTCGCCGAACCCGCGGGGCTGCGCCGTGCTCGACACGCGCAAGACGGTGCCCGGGCTGCGCCAGGCGCAGAAGTACGCGGTGCGGGTCGGCGGCGGGCAGAACCAGCGGCTCGCGCTGTGGCACGGCATCCTGATCAAGGAGAACCACATCGCCGCGGCCGGCGGGGTGTCGGCGGCCCTGGCCAGTGCGTTCGCGCTGCAATCGGGCGTCGAGATCCAGATCGAGGTCGAGACGATCGCGCAGCTGCGCGAAGCGCTCGCAGCCGGTGCCACGAGCGTGCTGCTCGACAACTTCGACGAAGCGATGATGCGCGAGGCGGTGGCCGTCACCGCCGGCCGCGCGCTGCTCGAAGTCTCGGGTGGCGTCACGCTGGCCCAGCTGCGCAGCATTGCCGCAACCGGCGTCGACCGCATCTCGATCGGCAAGCTGACCAAGGACGTGCAGGCGGTCGACTACTCGCTGCGCGTGACCGGCCCGGCCTGAGCGCTGCTTTGTGCCGGCCGCGTCAGCACGGTCGCGAAGCTCACCGGCAGCGCGTGCGGGAAATCGCGGCTGTAGTGCAGCCCGCGGCTCTCGTGGCGCATCAGCGCCGAGCGCACCACCAGCTCGGCGCAGTCGACCAGGTTGCGCAGCTCGAGGAGGTCGCGGTTGACCCGGAAGTTCGCGTAGTACTCGCGGGTCTCGCTCTTCAGCAGCTCGATGCGGTGCAGGGCGCGCTCCAGGCGCCGCGTCGTGCGCACGATGCCGACGTAGTTCCACATCATCAGGCGCAGCTCGTCCCAGTTGTGCGCGATCACGACCTGCTCGTCGGCGTCCTCGACCTGGCTCTCGTCCCAGTCCGGCAGCGCCGGTGCCGCGGCCGGCGGCGTGCCGAGGATGTGCGTGGCGCAGGTGCGCCCCAGCACGACGCACTCGAGCAGCGAGTTGCTCGCGAGCCGGTTCGCGCCGTGCAGCCCGGTGTAGCCGGCTTCGCCGACCGCGTACAGGCCCGGCAGGTCGCAGCGGCCTTCGAGGTCGGTGACGATGCCGCCGCAGGTGTAGTGCGCGGCGGGCACCACCGGGATCGGCTGGCGCGCGATATCGATGCCGAGTTGCAGGCAGCGCGCGTGGATGGTCGGGAAGTGCGCGGTCAGGAAGGCTTCGCCCAGATGCGTCGCATCGAGCAGCACGCAATCCAGGCCGTGCTTCTTCATCTCGAAGTCGATCGCCCGCGCGACGATGTCGCGCGGCGCGAGCTCGGCGCGCTCGTCGTGCGCCGGCATGAAGCGCGTGCCGTCCTGCAACCGAAGATGCGCACCCTCGCCGCGCAGCGCCTCGGTGATCAGGAAGCTGCGCGCCTGCGGGTGGCCTTGTGGGTAGTAGAGGCAGGTCGGGTGGAACTGGATGAACTCCATGTTCGCGACCCGGCAGCCGGCACGCCAGGCCATTGCGATGCCGTCGCCGGTCGCCGTGTCGGGATTGGTCGTGTAGCGATAGACCTTGCCGATGCCGCCGGTCGCCAGTACGACCGCGCTCGCGCCCAGCGTCTCGACGCGGCCGCTCGCGATGTCGAGCGCGTAGACGCCGTGGCAGCGCGGCGCGCCATCGAGCTTCAGGTGGCGCGAGGTGATCAGGTCGACCGCGAGCACCTCTTCGCGCAGCGTGATGTTCGGGTGCGCGGCGGCGCGTGCGAGCAGCGTGTCGTGGATCGCCTTGCCGGTCGCGTCGGCGGCGTGGGCGATGCGCCGCACGCCGTGACCGCCTTCGCGCGTCAGGTGCAGGCCGAGGGGGCCGTCCGCGTCGTCGGTGAAAGGCACGCCTTGCCGCACCAGCCAGTCGACCGCTGCGGCGCTGTGCTCCGAGATGAAGCGCGCGGCCTGTTCGTCGACGAGGCCGGCGCCGGCTTCCTGCGTGTCGCGCACGTGGGCCTCGACGCTGTCGTCGGCGCCCAGCACGCCGACGATGCCGCCCTGCGCCCAGGCAGTCGCGCCCTCGGCGAGGCTGCGCTTGGCCAGCACGACCACACGGCGGCGCTCGGCCAGGTGCAGCGCGGTGCACAGGCCGGCCAGTCCGGCGCCCACGACAACGATGGGGAGATCCGTGTCGCTCATCGTCCGAACGCGCGGCTCATCCGGCGTCGTTCACTTCGAGGTTGTCTATCAAGCGAGTCGTCCCGAGCTTGGCGGCGGCCAGCACGACCAGCGGGTCGCCGGGCGCCGGCACGCCGAGATCGGAGCGGCGCCGAATCGCCACGTAGTCCGGCTTCCAGCCGCGCGCCTCGAGCGCGCGCACTGCGGTGTCCTCGATGACGGCTCGATCGCGCCCGTGTCGAACGTCGTCGACGGCCGCCTTCAGGGTGCGCGACAGCGTGACGGCCTCGGCCCGCTGCGCCGCATCGAGGTAGCCGTTGCGCGAAGACAGCGCGAGCCCGTCGTCGGCGCGCGCCGTCTCGCCGGCGACGATCTCGATCGGCAGCGCGAGCTGCTGCACCATGCGGCGGATCACCATCAACTGCTGATAGTCCTTCTTGCCGAACGCCGCGATGCTGGGCTGCACGCAGTTGAAAAGCTTCAGCACCACGGTGCACACGCCGGTGAAGAAGCCGGGCCGGAAGTGGCCTTCGAGAATGTCGGCCAGTTCGACCGGCGGCTGCACCTTGAAGGCCTGCGGCTCGGGATAGAGCTCGGCTTCGTTGGGTGCGAAGACGAAGTTGCAGCCCACGCTGCGCAGCAGCTCGCAATCGTTCTCGAAGCTGCGGGGGTAGGTGTCGAAATCCTCGTGCGGCGCGAACTGAAGGCGATTGACGAAGATGCTCGCGACGACCGGGCCGCCGCGATGTTCCTTCGCGAGCTTGACGAGCGAGAGATGCCCGGCGTGCAGGTTGCCCATCGTGGGCACGAAGGCGGTGCCGCTGACGCCCGCGAGGGCCTGCCGCAGTTCGGCGATGGTGCGGAGGATGCGCATGCTGTGTGTGACGAGAGGCTCAGTAGCCGTGGACGGATTCGACGGGGAAGCTGCTGTCCTTGACGGCCGCGACGTAGCGGCGCAGCGCCGCCTCGACGCCGCCGCTCGCGGCGCGGTCGTCATTCATGGACTCGCTCGTGACGTCGCGCATGAAGTTGCGCACGAAGCGCGGCAGCTTGCCGCGCGTCAGGCCCAGCATGTCGTGCAGCACCAGCACCTGTCCGCTGCAGCCCGCGCCGGCGCCGATGCCGATCACCGGGATACTCAAGGCCCGGGCGAGTTCGCGCGCGAGCGCGCTCGGCATCAGCTCGAGCACCAGCATCGCGGCGCCGGCATCGGCCAGCTCGCGCGCGTGGGCTCGCAGCGTCTCGGCGGCCGCCTCGTCGCGCCCCTGCACGCGATAGCCGCCCAGCGCGTGGACCGACTGCGGCGTGAGCCCCAGGTGCGCGCACACCGGAATGCCGCGCTCGACCAGCGCGCGCACGACTTCGGTGGTCCAGCCGCCGCCTTCGAGCTTGACCATGTGCGCGCCGCTTTGCATCAGGCGCACCGCGCTGCCCACGGCCTGGTCGATCGACACGTGGTAGCCGCCGAACGGCAGGTCGCCGACGATCCAGGCGTGGCGGTTGCCGCGCGCGACGCACTGCGTGTGATACGCCATCTCGTCGAGCGAGACCGGCACCGTGCTGTCGTGCCCCTGCAGCACCATGCCCAGCGAGTCGCCGACGAGCAGCACATCGACGCCGGCGTCGTCGAGCAGCCGCGCGAAGCTGGCGTCGTAGCAGGTCAGCATCGCGATCTTCTCGCCGGACGCGTGCATCTCGCGCAGCCGGTGCAAGGTCATGCGCTTTCGCTCGACCGTCATGTCGTCGCTCGCAGGTCGAGCCGCTCGAACAGCGTGCGGTCGCGCGCCGCCTGCGGATTGGAGGTCGTGAGCAGGCGGTCGCCGTAGAAGATCGAGTTCGCACCGGCGCCGAAGCACAGCGCCTGCAGCGCGTCGTCCATCTGCTCGCGCCCTGCCGACAGGCGAACCATCGCCTTCGGCATCGTGATGCGGGCGACCGCGATCGTCCGCACGAACTCGAACGGATCGATCGGCTCGGTGCCGGCGAGCGGCGTGCCGGGGACCTGCACCAGGTTGTTGATCGGCACCGACTCCGGATACGGATCGAGATTGGCGAGCTGTGCGATCAACCCGGCGCGCTGCGCACGCGTCTCGCCCATGCCGACGATGCCGCCGCAGCACACCTTGATGCCGGCCTCGCGCACGTTCGCCAGCGTGTCGAGCCGGTCCTGGTAGGTGCGCGTGCCGATGATGCGGCCGTAGAACTCCGGCGCGCTGTCGAGGTTGTGGTTGTAGTAGTCGAGCCCGGCATCGCCGAGTGCCTGTGCCTGTTCGGGGTCGAGCATGCCCAGGGTCATGCAGGTCTCGAGTCCGAGCGCCCTCACCTCGCGCACCATCTCGCTGACGCGCTCGATGTCGCGCGGCTTCGGGCTGCGCCAGGCCGCTCCCATGCAGAAGCGCGTCGCGCCCTGGGCCTTGGCCGCCTGCGCCGCGGCCATCACCTCCTGCAAGGGCATCAGCTTGCTCGCTTCGACACCGGTGTCGAAGTGCGCCGACTGCGGGCAGTAGCCGCAGTCTTCGGGGCAGCCACCGGTCTTGATCGACAGCAGCGTGGACAGCTGGACCTCGCTCGCATCGAAGTGCTCGCGGTGCACCTGCTGTGCGCGAAACAGCAGGTCCATGAACGGCAGCGCGAAGAGTGCCTCGACATCGGCCACGCGCCAGCGTGCGTCGGCCCGCGCGGGCCAGGTGGCCGTGGCACGCACGGCAGACAGTGGAACGGTGCTGATCGTGGCCATGGCAGTTCGCGCGAGTCGGTTGGGGAGTGCGCCGGCACGGCCCGCTGGGGGCTGCCGGCACTTCGCGGTCGACGAGGTGACGACGGCCGGGTACCGGACGGCGCTCCTCGATCGCGACGCGATCGGGCGCTTGATGCCGTGGATCGCGGCGGCGGGACAATGACTGGCAGCGATTATGCTGCAAGGCAGCATTGTTCCGTCACGCCACCAGGAGTTCACTCGATGACCGTCTCGTATCGTCCTGCCCTGACCAGCTTCGCCTCGGCAGCCCTTGCGTTCTCGCTGCTCGCCGGCCAGGCTGCGCTGGCGCAAACGCGTACGCCCGCGCCGATCGCGCCCGACATCGACGCCGCGTTCACGAAGCTCGCCGCATCGCCGCAGATCCGCAAGGTGCTCGACGACATCAAGGCAGACGACGCCCGAGCCCAGCGCGAGCTGCGCCTGATGACCGAGATCGAGGCGCCGCCGTTCAAGGAGAAGGATCGCGCCGAGTACTTCCTGTCGCGCGCGAAGGCGCTCGGGCTCGATGCGTCGATGGACCGCGAAGGCAACGTGATCGGCGTGCGCAAGGGCAGCGGCAACGGCCCGACGCTGCTGATCTCGGCACACCTGGACACGGTGTTCCCGCCCGGCACCGACGTGAAGGTCAAGGAGAAGGACGGCAAGTGGTACGCGCCCGGCATCGCCGACGACACGCGCGGCCTCGCGGTGTTGCTGTCGTGGCTGAAGGTGCTCAACGACAACAAGGTGCAGACGGTCGGCGACCTGGTGTTCGTCGCCAACGTCGGCGAGGAAGGGCTGGGCGACCTGCGCGGCATGAAGGTCGTGTTCAAGAACATGCCGGGCATCGACGGCATGGTCGGCCTCGAGCCCGGCCCGGGCAATGCGGTCACGACGATCGGCACCGCGAGCCATCGCTACGAGGTGCGCTTCACCGGCCCCGGAGGCCACAGCTTCGAAGCGTTCGGCACGACCAGCGCGATCCACGCGATGGGCCGTGCGATCGCCAAGATCGGCGAGATCACGACCCCGTCGGAGCCGAAGACGACCTTCACGGTCGGCACGGTCGGCGGTGGCACCTCGGTCAACACGATCGCCGGCGACGCGCGCATGGCGATCGACATCCGCTCCAACGGCATGGCCGAGCTGCTCGCCGCCGAGAAGAAGATTCTCGCGACGCTCGACGAGGCGGTGGCCGAGGAGAACAAGCGCTGGGGCGCCACCGACGCGGCGAAGATGGTCGGCTACACGACCAAGCTGATCGGCGATCGGCCGGGCGGCGAGACACAACCGTCGACCCGCATCGTGCAGGCCGCGGTGCGTTCGATCACCGGCGCCGGCAAAGGCCCGGTCTCGCTGACCGGCTCCAGCACCGATGCGAACGTGCCCATGTCGCTCGGCATCCCGGCGATCATCGTCGGCAGCGGCGGCGCATCGAGCGGCTGGCACACCCGCGACGAGTGGTACGACCCGGCGAATGCATGGGAGGGCGCGCAGATCTCGCTCGTCACGGTGCTCGGCCTGGTCGGCGTGAAGGACGTGATCGAGCCGGTGCTCGAGAAGCGCAAGCCGAAATGAGCGGCATGCCGAACGACCGGCCGGCGCGCGTGATCGGCGTCAGCCGCGATTCGACGCACGCATTCAGCAAGATCCCGGCGCCGATGATCCGGCTGATGGCCGGACTCGGCGTCGATGGCGATGCGCACGCCGGCGTCACCGTGCAGCACCTCTCGCGTGTCAGAGTCGACCCGAGCAAGCCCAACCTGCGCCAGGTCCATCTGATGCACGCCGAGCTGTTCGACGAGCTGCGTGCCGCGGGCTTCGCGGTCGAGCCGGGCCAGCTCGGCGAGAACATCACGACCCGCGGCATCGATCTGCTCGGACTGCCGCGCGGCACGCGGCTGCGCATCGGCGACGAGGCGATCGTCGAGATCACGGGGTTGCGCAACCCTTGCGTTCAGATCGACCGCTTCGCGCCAGGCCTCAAGGCAGCGACCCTCGCACGCGCGCCGGACGGCTCGCTGGTTCGCAAGGCCGGCGTGATGGGCATCGTGATCGCCGGCGGCGCAGTGGCACCGGGCGACGGCCTTCGCATCGAGCTGCCAGCCGCGCCGCACCGGGCCTTGGAGCCGGTCTGAGCGCGCGCAGAATCGCGCGCATGACGACCCATCGCCACTGGACCGCACTCGTCGGCGCCGCTGCGCTCGCCGCCCTGCACTGCGCCGCGTTTGCGCAATCGTCCGGCGTGCAGCGCCTGGCCTGGCTGCAAGGCTGCTGGCGCATCGATGCGGGCAACCGCATCGTCGAGGAGCAATGGTCCGCGCCGCGCGGCGCCACGCTGCTCGGCATGGCGCGCACCGTGCGCGACGGCAAGACCATCGAGCACGAGTTCGTGATCGTGCGCGAGACGGCCGACGGCCGGCTGGCCTACGAGGTCAGCCCGTCGGGCCGGCCGGCCACGGTGTTCACATCGATCTCGCTCGATGACGACGGCGTCGTGTTCGAGAACCTGCAGCACGACTTTCCGCAGCGCGTTGCGTACCAGCGCAAGGGCGAGGATCTGCTGGCCTGGATTGAAGGGCCGGCGAAGAGTGCGCCGGATCGGTTGCGGCGCGTCGAGTACCCGTATCGGAAGGTTGGGTGTTGAGTCAGTGATGGGACCTCAGTCCACCAACTTCCCCCGCGACAACTTCAACACCCGGTCGCAGCGCTTCGCGAGCCCCGGGTCGTGCGTGACCATCACGAACGCCATGCCCTGGCGCCGCGCGAGCTCGAGCATCAACGCGAACACGCCGTCGGCGGTTTCGCGGTCGAGGTTGCCGGTCGGTTCGTCGGCCAGCACGCAGGCCGGCGAACCCGCGATGGCGCGCGCGATCGCGACCCGCTGACGCTCGCCGCCCGACAGCTGCGACGGCCGGTGGCGCACCCGCTCGGCGAGCCCGACCTGCGCCAGCACCGCCGCGGCGCGCTCACGTGCTTCGGCCTTCGCGATGCGCCGGATGCGCAGCGGCATCGCCACGTTGTCGAGCGCGCTGAACTCCGGCAGCAGGTGATGAAACTGGTAGACGAAACCGAGGTGCCGGTTGCGCCAGTCGCCTTGTGCGGCCGGCGCCATCTGCGCGAAGTCGCTGCCCATCAGCGCGACCGTGCCTTCGCTCGGCGCCTCGAGCCCGCCCATCAGGTGCAGCAAGGTGCTCTTGCCCGAGCCCGACGCGCCGACGATCGCCAGCGTCTCGCCGCGCTTGACGTGCAGGTCGATGCCTTGCAGCACGTGCACCTCGACGCGCGACGCGCCGGCGCCCTCGGCAAAGGTCTTGTGCAGGCCGCGCGCTTCGATCACGTCGCCGGTCGCCGCGTCATTCATAACGAAGGGCTTCGGCGGGTTGGACGCGGCTCGCGCGCCAGCTCGGATACAGCGTGGCGACGAACGACAGCAGCAGCGAGATGACCACGATCGGCACGATGTCGCCTCGTTGCGGATCGCTCGGCATGTGGCTGATCAGGTACACGCTCGACGGCAGGAAGCTCACGCGCAGCAGCGCTTCGATCGCCGCGACGATGGTCCCGACGTTGAACGCGATCAGCAGCCCGAACACGACGCCGGCCAGCGTGCCGATCACGCCCGAGAGCGCACCCTGGACCATGAAGATGCCCATCACCGAACGCGGGCTCGCGCCGAGCGTGCGCAGGATCGCGATGTCGGCGCGCTTGTCGGTGACCGTCATCACGAGCGTCGAGACGAGATTGAACGCGGCGACCGCGACGATCAGGGTCAGGATGATGAACATCAGCCGCTTCTCGAGCTCGACCGCCGAGAACCAGTTGCGGTTGGTGCTGGTCCAGTCGCGCACCGCGACCTGCGGGCCGAGCGACTGGCCGAGCACATAGGCGTCGGCGCGCGCCTGGTTCACGTCTGCCAGCCGCAGCTGCACGCCGGTCGGCCCGGTCACCTGGAACAGCCTGGCCGCGTCGTCGATGTGAACAAGAGCGAGCGTGCTGTCGTATTCGTAGTGGCCGGCGTCGAAGGTGCCCACCACCGTCAGCTGCTTCAGGCGCGGCACCGCGCCGGCCGGCGTGACCTGCCCGCCCGGCAGCATCAGCGTGACCTTGTCGCCTTCGCGCACGCCGAGCTGGCGCGCCAGCTCGATGCCGAGCACCACGCCCCAGTTGCCCGGCGTGAGGCGCGCGAGCGTCGTGCTCTTGATCTGTGCCAGGAAGTCGGTGACGGTCGCTTCCTCGTTCGGCGAGATGCCGCGCACGATCGCGCCGCGCAGGTCGTCGGTGCCGCGCGCGATCAGCGCCTGCGATGCGATGAAGGGTGCGGCGCCGATGACGGGCGTTGGCAGGCCGCCGGCGGACTTCGCCTGCTCGGCGGTCGCACGCCAGTCGGGCAGCGCGTTGCCGTCGGACGCGATCAGCTCGATGTGCGGGATCACCGAGAGCATGCGGTCCTGCACTTCCTTGCGAAAGCCGTTCATCACCGACAGCACGACGATCAGCGCCGCGACGCCGAGCCCGATGCCGAGCATCGACACGCCGGAGATGAAGGAGATGAAGCCGTTGCGGCGGCCCGCGCGGCCGGCCCGCGTGTACCTCCACCCGATCTGCATTTCATACGGCCAGTTCACGACAGCCCCTCGTCCGGCGAGTACGTCGACCGATCCCCCGAGGGGATGCGGGCCGGCTTGGCTGGGCCACGAAGGGGCCACTGCGTGGCCCTGGCCCGGCGCTCGGCCCGCTGGGAGCGCTGTTGCACGGTAGGTCTCATTGGGGCTGCGATGCTACAGGAGGCGTGCCGGACCTTTGCTGCGCGTGCACCGGGATAATCGCAACCATGCATTTGCTGATCCCGTTCGCCTCTGCCCTCTCGGAATCAGCCCGCCACGTGTTACGCGACCTGCCGCTGCCGAACCTGGCACGACTTCTTACGGTGCTGACTCCGCAAGCTCCGGACAGCGGCGACGAAAGCTCGCTCTCGCCGCCGCACGAACGCGCACTGGCGGCCGCGTGGGGATGGAGGGGCCACGACGGCGCCTGGCCGTTCGCCGCGCGCGCGGCGGCGGCCGACGGCATCGACGTGGGCGCGGCAGCCTGGGGCCTGGTCACGCCGGCGCACTGGCATGTCGGGCGAGACCATGTCGTGCTGTCCGATCCGGCGGCGCTGAATCTCGATGACGACGAATCGCGCGCGCTGTTCGATGCGGTGCGCGACCTGTTCGTCAGCGAGGGCCTGCGCCTCGAATGGGGCGCGGCATCGCGCTGGTACGTGGCGCACGACAGCCTCGCAGAGCTGGCCTGCGCGTCGCTCGACCGCGTGATCGCACGGCCCGTCGAACCGTGGCTGCGTCCGAACCCAGGGACCGAAACGCAGTCGCGCCTGGTGCGCCGCCTGCAAAGCGAGCTGCAGATGCTGCTGTACCCCCACCCGATCAACGAAGCCCGCGAGCAGGACGGCGGGCTGCCGGTGAACTCGTTCTGGCTCAGCGGCTGCGGTCGCTTCCAGCCCTCGGCACCGGACGATCCGCAGCTCGCCGAAGAACTGCGCGCGCCGCTGCTCGCCGACGACTGGGTCGCCTGGTCGCAGGCCTGGCGAACGCTCGACGCCGATGTGCTGGCCAGCTTGATGGCCGCTGCCCGATCCGGCGAGGCCGTCTCGCTGACGCTGTGCGGAGAGCGCAGCGCGCAGCGTTTCGACAGCGCTCCGCGCCCGGCCTGGCGCCGCCTCGCCGACCGCTTCCGAACGAACGAGCCGCACGCCGTGCTGGAGGCCCTGTGATGGAAGCGCCGCAATTGCGTCTGCGTGACGCGCCGCCGCGCATCGTGTGGGCACTCGAGCAGGCCGGCGTGCATCCGCTGCTCGCCCGCTTGTACGCGGCGCGCGGCGTGCGTGCCGCCGACGAGCTCGACGACGGGCTCGCGAAGCTGCTGCCCCCGTCGGGGCTGCTCGGCAGCGACGCCGCGGCACGCTCGCTCGCCGACGCGATCGGCGCGGGCAAGCGCATCTGCGTGATCGCCGACTACGACTGCGACGGCGCCACCGCCTGCGCGGTCGCGCTGCGCGGGCTGCGCCTGCTCGGCGCCGCACCCGAGACCCTGAGCTACGTCGTGCCCGACCGCGCGCTGCACGGCTACGGCCTGACGCCGCCGATCGTCGATCTCGCGCTGGCGCGCAACCCCGGTCGGCCGCCCGAGCTGCTGCTCACGGTCGACAACGGCATCGCCAGCCTGCCCGGCATCGCGCACGCACGACAGCACGGGCTGCAGGTGCTGGTCACCGACCATCACTTGCCGGCGCAGATCGACGGCTGCACCGTGCTGCCCGACGCCGACGTGATCGTGAATCCGAACCAGCCCGACTGCGGCTTCGCGAGCAAGAACCTCGCGGGCGTCGGCGTGGTGTTCTACGTGCTGCTCGCGCTGCGCGCCGAGCTGCGCGCGCGCGGCGTGTTCGATGCGGCCCCGACCGCGGGAGCGGGCGGTTCAAGACCCGCCCAGCCGCGGCTCGACGCGCTGCTCGACCTGGTCGCGCTCGGTACCGTCGCCGATGTCGTGAAGCTCGATGCGAACAACCGGCGGCTGGTCGCGCAAGGGCTGCGGCGCATCCGCGCCGGCCAGATGCAGCCCGGCGTCGCCGCGCTGTTCGCCGCCGCCGGGCGCGACCCGAAGCGCGCCAGCGCGTTCGACTTCGGCTTCGCGCTGGGGCCGCGCATCAATGCCGCGGGGCGGCTGTCGGACATGACGCTGGGCATCGAGTGCCTGCTGTGCGACGAGCCAGCGCGCGCGGCCGAACTCGCGAAGACGCTGGACTCGATCAACCGCGAACGCCGCGAAGTCGAAGCCGGCATGCGCGAGCAGGCCGAGGCGCTGCTCGCCGAGCTGCTCGCGCGCCGCGCCGCGGCCGACGACGACAAGCTCGCCGCGCTCGCGATCTTCGATCCCGACTTTCACGAAGGCGTGGTCGGCATCGTCGCGTCTCGCCTGAAGGACTCGCTGAACCGCCCCACCTTCGTCTTCGCGCGCGGCCAGGATGGGATGCTGAAGGGCTCGGGCCGCTCGATCGCCGGCTTTCATCTGCGCGATGCGCTCGACCTGGTGGCGAAGCGCCACCCCGGTCTTCTGGTTCGCTTCGGCGGCCACGCGATGGCGGCTGGCTGCACGCTCGCCGACGACGGCTTCGCGACCTTTGCGCAGGCCTTCGATGCCGTGGCCCGCGAGGGGCTCGCGCCGGCGCTGCTCGCGCGCACCGTGCTCGGCGACGGCTCGCTCGACGCACAGTACTTCAGCGCCGACACCGTCCGTTCGCTCGATGCGCAGGTCTGGGGCCAGGCCTTCGAGCCGCCGCTCTTCATCGACGACGCCGAGGTGCTGTCGCAGCGGCTGGTCGGCGAGAAGCACCTGAAGCTCGCGGTGCGCGTGGCCGGCGGCGTGCGCGACGCGATCTGGTTCGGCCGCAGCGAGCCGATCGCCGGGCGGGTGCGGCTCGCCTACCGGCTGAGCCTGGACGAGTACAACGGCCGCGAGCGGATTCAGCTCATCGTCGAAGCAGCGGCCTGAGCACGGGGCGCAACAGCGCCGCGTGCATTTGGCACGCATCCCGGCTGTTTGCGAGCTTGTCGAACGCCTGTCGCATCGCGTCGCTACGCTGCGCCGCCATGCAACACGACCCCTCTTCCAACACCTCCTCCATCTCGCGCCGCGCGTGGCTCGCCGGCGTCATCGCTTCGACCACCGCATTTCCCGCCATCGCGCAGCCGCGTGCCGAGGCGAAGACGCTGCGCGTCACCCAGCTGCTCGACACCTCCGCCGACCAGCAGGACCTCTCGCGCGACTATTCGACCGGCGTGCGCCTCGCATTCGCCGAAGTGAGGCAGGCCGGTGGGCGCGTGCCGCAGCTGATTTCCGTCGACACCGATGGCAGCGCGAGTTCCTTGCGCGATGCGCTGGCGCAGGTGAAGAGCGATCCGAGCCAGGTGGCCCTGCTCGGCAGCGTCGGCGGGCGCCTCGCCGCCGCCAGCATCGCTGCGGCGAGGCAGGCGCAGCTCGAGATCGCGCACATAGCGCCCTGGCTCGCCGACTCGCGCTTCGATGGCGAGCGCCAGGTGTTCACCATCTTCGCGTCGCGCGAGGCACAGATCCGGCACGCGCTCGGCGCGCTCGCGACGATGGGCGTCAGCGAGCTCGGGCTCGTCTATCCGGGACAGCGCGAAGAGGAGATGCATGACGAGATCGACGCCATCACGAAGCGCCTGGGCCTTCGCACCCGCCGCCTGGGCGTACCGAGCGGTCAGGACGTTGCGACGTTTGCAGCCGCGCTGCGCCCCGATGTGCCGGCGTTCCTGCTCTTCCTCGGCGGCAGCATCGAGCTCGCCCAGTTTACGCAGGGCCTGACGAAGCAGGCGCTGCCGCGCTATGTCATCTGCCTGTCCGACGTGGACACGACGACGCTGCTGCAGCTGAACCCCGGCAAGGCGGCCTCGCTGATCTTCGCGCAGGTGGTGCCGAACCCGCAGTCGAGCAGCACGCCGATCGTGCGCAGCTACCGCCAGACGCTGAAGGCGCTGTTCGACGAGGCGCCGTCGCCGGTCAGCCTTGCGGGCTATCTGGCGGGCCGCTATGCGGCGCGAGTGCTCGGCGCGCTGGACGCTGGCGCGAGCCGGGCCGCCGTGCTCGCCGAATTCGAGCGGCGCCGGCCGATCGACCTGGACGGCTACCGGATCGAGTTCAGCAGCCAAGGCCGCGGCAGCAGCTTCGTCAGCCAGACACTGCTCGGGGCGAACGGCCGCTTGATCGGCTGATCGGTGGCCGATCGCTGTCGTCTGCGAGCAGCGAGCTAGCGGAGGAGCGGCGAGTCGGGTCATCCCAGCTTGCCGGCGCCTGGCCTTCGCGGCAGCATCGAGCGATATGAGCAACATCCTCGCCAAGTGTCTCTCCCCCCTGCTGGCCGCGGGAGTCGTGCTCGTCGGATGCGGCGGAGGTGGCGGGGATGCCGGCGGCACGTCTTCCCCGATGGGCGACGCCGCGTCGGCGCCCGTCGACGGCCCGGCCTGGACGCAGTTCGGCGGCACCGCGCAGCATGCGGCGCTCAGCGCGAGCGCGGCACAGGATCTCGCACGCCTGCGCTGGCGGACGCCGGTCGATCTCGCGCCGCCGTACCGGCCGAGCGGTGCGCTGCTCGCGCACTATGGCTCGCCGGTCGTCACGTCGCACAACACGGTGCTGGTGCCGGTGAAGACCGGAGCCACCGGCGGGTTCCGGGTCGAGGCGCGCGCGGGCGGCAACGGCGTGCTGCTGTGGAGCGCCGACACCGACTACGTGATGCCGGCACACAACTGGGCGCCGAGCTACAACCTGGCCCTGTCGAGCACCAATCGCGTGTATGCGCCGGGCGCCGGCGGCAAGCTGCTGTATCGCGACAACACCGACACGGCCACCAGCAGCGCCACCTGGCAAAGCCTCGTGTTCTACGGCAGCGCCGCGTACAACGGCGCGCCGGCGGCATTCGACCAGAGCGTGTTCATCAACACGCCGATCACGGTCGACGCGCAAGGCAACATCTACTTCGGCTTCATCGTCACGGGCACGAACCCGGCCGGCCTGAGCAGCGGCGTCGCGCGCATCGGCGCCGACGGCAGCGGCTCGTGGGCGGCGGCCGCGACGCTCGCAGGCGACGCAACGATCGCGAAGGTGGCGATGAACAGCGCACCTGCGGTGTCGGGCGACGGCCAGACGCTCTACGTGGTCGTGAACGCGGCATCCGCCGCAACCCCGGTCGCCGTGCAGTATGGCTACCTGCTCGCGCTCGACAGCCAGGCGCTCACGCTGCGCCGAAAGGCCAACCTGGTCGACCCCAACACGGCGGTCGTCGCGCGCATCAGCGACGACGCCACGTCGTCGCCACTGGTCGGGCCGGACGGCGACGTCTACATCGGCGTGCTCGAATCCACGCCCGTCTCGCACAACGGCCGCGGCTGGCTGCTCCACTTCGATTCGACGCTCGCGAGTCCGAAGACGCCCGGCTCGTTCGGCTGGGACAACACGCCGTCGATCGTGCCGGCCGCGATGATTCCGCCGTACGCGGGCGGCTCGAGCTATCTGCTGCTGACCAAGTACAACAACTACGCCGGCACACCCAGCGGCGACGGCCGCAACCGGGTTGCCGTGCTCGACCCGAACGCCGCGCAGGCCGACCCGGTCATTGCAAGCGTCACGGTGATGCAGGAGGTGCTGACGATCCTCGGCACCACGACCGACCCGGCCGCGCCGGCCGGCGGCGTGAAGGAGTGGTGCATCAACACCGCGGCCGTCGATCCGGCGACGCGGTCGGTGCTGATCAACAGCGAAGACGGCTATCTGTACCGCTGGGACCTGTCCGCGAACCAGTTCACCCAGCGCATCCAGATGAACAACGGGGTGGCGCAGTCGTACACGCCGACCGCGATCGGCGCCGATGGCGCGGTCTACGCCGTCAACAACGCGGCGCTGCACTCGTTCGGGCGCTGACGCTCCCATCACGCACCCCTATCTGTGCCTGGGCGTGCGAGCCTTGGCATCTGCGCTCCGGGCCGTCAGGGCTGGCAGCGCGCCGCAATGCGCATCGGGATGCGGCGCCGGCCGAAGCCGCGGCTGAAGCCGATGCCGCTGCCGAAGCGTCCGGCAATCGGCGTGCCGCAATGCGGGCAGGTCGCGCGGTCACCGGCGTGCGTGTCGAGACGATGCGACAGCAGCTCGTACCAGTCGCGCTCGATGAGCGGCGCGCGGCAGCCCGGGCACGATGTGGTGCCACCTTCGACGTCGTGCACGTTGCCGGTGTAGACATGGTGCAGCCCGTTGCCGAGCGCGACCATGCGCGCGCGGGTGAGCGTGGCGGGCGGGGTCGGCGCCACGTGCTTCATCTTGTAGTCGGGATGGAAGGCGGTGAAGTGCAGCGGCACGTCGGGGCCGAGGTGATCGGCGATCCAGCGGGTCTGCGCGTCGATCTCGGCGTCGCCGTCGTTGTGCCCGGGAATCAGCAGCGTCGTGATTTCGAGCCAGCAGCGGGTCTCGTGGTGCAGGTACTGCAAGGTATCGAGCACCGGCGCGAGGTGAGCGCCCGTCTGCTCGAGGTAAAAGCGCTCGCTGAACCCCTTGAGGTCGACGTTGGCGGCATCCATCCGCGCATAGAACTCGCGTCTCGGCGCCGCGTGCATGTAACCCGCCGTGACCGCGACGCTGTGGATGCCGAGCGCGTGGCAGGCGTCGGCCGCATCCATCGCGTACTCGGCGAAGATCACCGGGTCGTTGTAGGTGAAGGCCACGCTCGCGGCGCCGTGCGCGAGCGCCGCCTCGGCGATGCGCTCGGGCGAGGCCTCGTCCATCAGGCGGTCCATCTCGCGGCTCTTCGAGATGTCCCAGTTCTGGCAGAACTTGCAGGCCAGGTTGCAGCCGGCGGTGCCGAAGCTGAGCACGGCGCTTCCCGGGAAGAAGTGGTTGAGAGGCTTCTTCTCGATCGGGTCGATGCAGAAGCCCGAGCTGCGCCCATAGGTGGTGAGCGCCATCGCGCCGCCGACGCGCTGGCGTACGAAGCACATGCCGCGCTGGCCTTCGTGCAACTTGCAGTCGCGCGGGCACAGATCGCACTGGATGCGGCCGTCCTCGAGCGCGTGCCACCAGCGGCCGGCGTGGGGCGTCATCCGTGCCGCTCCTCGAACACGATCGCGCCGTAGCCGACGACACGGTCGCGATCGCCCACCGTGTCGCCCGAGTTGCGCAAGTCCAGCAAGCGTGGGACGAGGCCATGGCGGCGCGCCGCGAGCAGCGCGCCGTTGATCGCGCTGGCGCCGCAGGCCTGGTCCGGCGAGACGTCGGCCGCCAGCGAGAGGATGCGCTGCGCGGTGGCACGGTCGGCGAGTTGCGCCTGCTCGTACGTCAGGTAGTGGGAGAAGTCCGAGCTGATCACGATCAGCGTCTCGTCACCGCCCCACAAGCGCTCGAGCACCTGCGCGACGGCCTCGGCATCGGCGGCGCCGACGACCAGCGGAACGAGCGCGAAGTCGCCGCCGAGCAGTGTCTGCAGGAACGGCAGCTGCACCTCGATCGAATGCTCGCGCTCGTGCGCGCGGTCGCTACGGACCACCTGCGGCAGTTCGTCGAGGCTGGCCAGCGCGGCGCCGTCCAGCTCGACCCGGCCGAGCGGCGTCTCGAAAGCCTGCACACGGGGCGCGGCCAGTCCATCGAGCGCCACACGATGCGCAGGGCCGAGCATCACGACGCGGGCGATGGCATGCGCGTTGCCGCGTTCGAGCAGTGCATAGGCCAGCGCCGCCACCGGGCCGCAGTATTCATAGCCGGCGTGCGGCGTGATCAGCAGCTTCGGCGGGGCGCCGCGCTCGACCGCGCCATCGGCCGTGCCGGCGCCCGCGAGATAGTCGACGACCTGCGCCCGCAGCGCTGCCGGCGCAGCGGGGTAGAACAAGCCGTCGACGACGGCTTCGCGCACGGCAGACATGGCGGCGGCTCCTGCCACCGACTGTGAACCCGCAGCGGCGGGCGATCAATCATCGGCCGGCATCGCCACACTGGCAGGCCGGGGAAGCGACCGACGGCAGCTACAAGTTCGCGCTCGCGGCGGCACGACGGCGCTTCGTCCCTGCCGCAGCGCAGTTCATCGCGTCGCGCTCGCGTGGCCGCACGTGCCGCTGGCACACTGCCGCCACTCGTTCAGCGAAACACACGGCGCCCATGGAACTGCACCTCACCGGCTTGTCGAAAACCTATCCGAACGGCGTTCGCGCGCTCGACGATGTCAGCCTGTCCGTCCCGACCGGGATGTTCGGCCTGCTCGGGCCGAACGGCGCCGGCAAGTCGACGCTGATGCGAACGCTTGCGACCTTGCAGGATGCCGACCACGGGTCGGCGCAGCTCAGCGGCGTGCCCGGCGTAGCGGGCGGCAATATCAACGTGCTGCGCGAGAAGGACGCCGTGCGCCGTGTGCTCGGCTACCTGCCGCAGGACTTCGGCGTGTACCCGAAGGTCAGCGCCGAAGACATGCTCGATCACCTGGCGCGGCTGAAGGGCATCACGAACAAGGGCGAACGCGCCGAGGTTGTCGCCTCGCTGCTGCGCCAGACCAACCTGTACGACGTGCGCAAGAAGGCGCTCGGCGGCTACTCGGGCGGCATGCGGCAGCGCTTCGGGATCGCGCAGGCGCTCATCGGGCGGCCGCTGCTGATCATCGTCGACGAGCCGACCGCGGGGCTCGACCCCGAGGAGCGCACGCGCTTTCACAACCTGCTGGTCGAGATCGGCGAGGAGGTGATCGTGGTGCTGTCGACGCACATCGTTTCCGACGTCAGCGACCTCTGCCCTCGCCTGGCGATCATGAACAAGGGCCGCGTGCTCGTCAGCGGCACGCCGCAGGAGCTGGTGGATTCGCTCCAGGGTCGCGTCTGGTCGGCGTCGGTGGCGCGCAGCGATGTCGCCGCGCTGCGCGAGCAGCATGCGGTGATCTCGACACGCCTGTACACCGGCAAGACGCAAGTCAATGTGATCGCCGACGGCTCGCCCGGCACGGGCTTCGAGCCGGTCGAGCCGACGCTGGAAGACGCGTATTTCGCCGCGATCGGCGGCCACCTGGGCACGAACGGCAGCGCCGCCGGGCAGGCGGTGAGCGAAGGCGCGCTGTTCGCGTCGGCGGCACGCTGAGATCGGGCCGATCATGTCGTCGCTGCTCGCGATCGCCGCGTTCGAGTTCCGCTCACGCCTGAAGCTGATCTCGACCTGGGTCTACTTCCTGATCTTCTTTGCCGTCGCGCTGCTGTGGATGGCGGCGGCCGGCGGGCTGTTCAAGGACGCGTCGATCGCGTTCGGCAGCGGCAAGGTCGCGGTCAACTCGCCGTTCGCGCTGATGCAGACCGTCGGCGTGCTGGGCATGCTCGGCGTGATCGTGATGTCGGCCATCATGGGCCGCGCGGTGCAGCAGGACTTCGAGCATCGCATGCAAAGCTTCTTCTTCACCGCGCCGATCGGGAAGATGCAGTACCTGGGCGGGCGCTTCGTCGGCTCGCTCGGTGTCGTGCTGGTCGTGTTCGCGAGCATCGGGCTCGGCAGCTTCGCCGCGACAGCACTGCCGGGCATGGACGCCGAACGCCTCGGCGCCAATCGGCTCGCCGCCTATCTGCTGCCCTACGCCTGGATGCTGCTGCCGAACGCGCTGCTGATCGGCGGGCTCTTCTTCAGCCTCGCCGCCACCACGCGCAAGATGCTGCCGGTCTACGTGGGCAGCGTGCTGGTGCTGATCGGCTGGCTGCTGTCGCAGCAGCTGATCCGCGACATCGACAACCGCAGCCTCGCCGCGATGATCGACCCGTTCGGCACCCGCGCCGTCAGCGTGCTGACCGAGTACTGGACGATCGCCGAGCGCAACACGCGGCTCGTGATGCTGGAAGGCCCGCTGCTGTGGAACCGCCTGCTCTGGCTCGGCCTCGCGCTGCTCGTGAGCGCCCTGTGCGCGTGGCGCTTCTCGTTTGCCGCGGCAGCGAGCGAACGGCCGGCGAAGGCGAAGCCCCCGAAGCACGCCAAGGCCTCGTCCGACGTGGCGCCGGCTGCGGGCCCGCGCACGGCAACCGTCGACACATCGCGCCCGCTCGCGCTGCTGCCTCACCTGACCGGCCTGTACCTGCGCGAGACCGTGAAGAACGTCTACTTCGGCGTGCTGGTGCTCGCCGGGCTGCTGTTCATGATCTTCGCCAGCACGACGGTCGGCGACACCTTCGGCACCAGCACCTGGCCGCTCACCTTCCAGATGACGGGCCTCCTGAACGGCTCGTTCGCCGCCTTCATGCTGATCATCGTCACGTTCTACGGCGGCGAGTTGGTGTGGCGCGAACGCGAGCACCGGCTCGACCAGATCGCCGACGGCACGCCGGTGCCGACCTGGCTACCGCTCGTGGCCAAGCTCGTCGCACTGATGCTGATCCCGGTGCTGCTGCAGGCGGTGCTGATGCTGTGCGGCATGGGCATCCAGGCGGCCAAGGGCTACTACCGCTTCGAGCCGGCGCTGTACCTGCGCGAGATGTTCGGCATCGAGCTCGTGAACTACTGGATGATCTGCGCGCTCGCGCTTGCGGTGCACAGCATCGTGAACCACAAGTACGTCGGTCACTTCGTGATGATCGTGTACTACGTGCTGATGCTGTTCGCAGGGCAGCTCGGTCTCGAGCACAACCTCTACAAGTTCGGCAGCGTGCCGGGCGCAACGTACTCCGACATCAACGGCTACGGCCACTTCATGCTGCGGCTGCGCAGCTTCCAGGCGTACTGGGGCGCGGCATCGGTCTTGCTGCTGGTGGCGGCCTACCTGATGTGGAGCCGCGGC
>Ga0075370_10000090_pt1 | contig 27996 bp, 35 predicted proteins | sample EndMethybrTD3035_FD_71398 | JGI IMG/M metagenome (GOLD analysis project Ga0075370, IMG submission 71398) | Populus endosphere microbial communities from Tennessee, USA - Endosphere MetaG P. TD hybrid TD303-5 | ecosystem: Host-associated > Plants > Roots > Endosphere | place: USA: Tennessee... | reverse complement strand
GTCGTGATGGGCAAGGAAATAGTCTACTTGCTCTTGGTTTTCTTCAGGTAAAAGGCTGCAAGTTGCATACACCAGGCGCCCTTCTTTTTTAAGGTAGGGAATGGTTTCAGCGACGATTTTTCTTTGCTCTTCAATCAAACGCTGCATCATCGCTTCATCGATTTTCCATTTCGCATCGGGATTGCGGCGGAGAACTCCAGTTCCTGAACAAGGAACGTCGGCCAAAACCCAGTCCATTTTCCCTTTTAAAAAAGGAAGGTGGGGATGGCCAGGAGGCAGAAATTGTCCGTTTTGGATCCCGGCCCGTTTTAATCTTTTTTTAGCCTCTAACAAAATCGAGGGGCGGATATCGTGGAGGTAAATTTGTCCTTTTCCTTTCATTGCAGGAGCGAAAGCCAATGTTTTCCCCCCCGATCCCGAGCAATAATCCAATACCTGGTCGCCGGGTTTGACGTCGACTAACGCAGCGACTAGCTGGCTTCCCTCGTCTTGCATTTCGAAAAGCCCTTCTTTGAATTCAGTTATTGAAAAAAGAGGGACTCTTTTGTCGAACTGAATTCCTGCTGGGGCCAGGGAGCAAGGGAACACGGAAAATTCTTGAATTTGGTCTTGAAACCGCTCTTTGAGCCGAGGCAGCAAATCATCTCTTGTTATTTTGGCCAAATTAGCTCGGATTGCAATGGGCGCAGGGCCGTTCAAAATGCGGCAAAGGTCTCTCGTTTTTTCCGCTCCGAATGCCTTACAGAACCTTTGGTATAAAAATTGGCTGATTCCAAATCGGATGTGCGCAGGGATCGAAGGATTGTTAAAACAATTTTCTAATGAAAGGCTCCTAAAAGCCGCGAGTTGGTCGATAGGAAGCGGCGAAGGGCAAAAATATTCGATGAGGGGTTTCCAGCGGATCATTCCAAAGAGAGTTTCGCTAATCGCTCTTCGGTCGTGGGCCCCGATGCTCTTATGGGCGCGCAAGTAATCGCCAAGCGCCTGGTCTAAAGGTTGGGAACCTCCGGCAAACCCATTCAAAAAGGCTGCAATATGGTGGTCGCAAAAAGGAAGTCTTTTTGGCTTTTCATCTAAATTTTCTAAATAGGGCTTTTGCATGGAAGTATCATACTGGAAACAGGGATTTGAAAGCACATGTAAGAAATATGAGACCGGCCAAAAACTCGACGATACGAGGGTTTGTAGCCTGGCTATAGAAAAATATAGGATGTTTTGAGATTCTAGTTTGAATTTGAGTGAAGGAGTTTTTATGCGGATTGTCCGTCTTTGCACTATAGTATTGGCCCGTTTTTTGATCAGCGCCGTTTTTTTGGCTGGGGGGATTAGCAAAATTATTAATTGGCATGAAACTGAAAAATTGGTCGCCAACATTCTTTGCGATTGGCAGTCCTACGTGGGTTTTTCTGAAACGGCACAGACTTGTTTTGCCATGGCTGTACCTTGGACCCCCTTAATTTTAATTACAGGCACCCTTTTCGAGCTGGTCGGGGGACTCTGCATCCTTCTTGGACTCAGAGAAAAATTAGGGGCGACTCTCCTTATTCTTTTTTTGATTCCCGCTACCATTCTTATGCATCAGTTTTGGTTTATCGAAACAGGAGATAGGGAATTACAAACCGTCATGTTTTTGAAAAATCTCGCCCTATTCGGAGGACTCCTGATGGTTCTTCTTCATGGAGCTCAAGGCAAAGCGGGGGCCCGAGCGGAGAGCGACGGGATGCCTTCTTTCAAACTGGGATAAGGAATCGATGTTTTGGTTAGGCCTTCTCTCTAGTTTTTTGATTGTCGCTTTTGGACACCCTATTTGGACGTCTTATTGGACTTCTGGGCTGGGCTTGTTCTCCGCTGCATTTGGATTCGCTTTGTTTTGGAAAGTTCTGCTTCTTGTGCCCCGCAAGCGTCAGCGATTTTTTCTCTCCTTCATTTGGTTTGCCTGCGTCCAAGCCGTTCAGCTTTCCTGGTTGATTTCGACCGAATACATGGGGCCGTTAATTCTTCTCGTCTATGCGTTTCTTTGTCTTGCGATCGGCGCTCAATTCGGCCTTCTTTCCTTATTTTTAAACAGTTTGGATCCATCCGCCACCCCTTTTCGAAGCAAAGTTTTTTGGTTGAATGCCTTGGCTATCTCAGGTGGCTGGGTTATTTTAGAATGGTCCCGCACTTTTTTTCTGACGGGCTTTACCTGGAATCCTATTGGATTTGCCCTAGCAGATTCCTTTTATGCCATTCAATTGGCTTCGGTATTAGGGGTTTATGGTCTTTCTTTCTGGATGATCTTCACCAATTGGGTCGCTCTCAAAGTGTTTTCCGGGAAAATGAAAGGAGGATCCATTGCAACTTGGCTTGGGCTCGCGCTATTCCCTTATTTATTCGGAATGGTTCATCTGAACTGGATTGAAAGAAGTTCCGAATTTTCAAAAGAAGCGTCTGTATTATCCGTAGCCTTGGTGCAAACCGCCCTTCTTCCTGAGCAGAGAGATTATACTGAAGCCAAACCGGATGCTTTCGTCCCCCCATTGGACCAGTGGGAAAGAGTGTTTGGCTTTCTAGATTGGGAAAAAAAAGTAGATTTGATTGTTTTCCCAGAAACCGCTTTTCCGCATGGAGCCCATCAAAATGCCTATCCTTTTGAATTAGTCAAAGAGATTTGGGTCCGAAATTTCGGCCTTAAGTCTTTAGACGATTTCCCCCCATTTACTCCGACATTCGGATCGCAAGCTTTTATTAAAGGCGCCTACCGCCGGAAAGTGAATAACGCTTTTTTGGCCCAAGCCCTTTCGAATCATTCCCAAGCCGATATAATCATTGGCTTAGACGATCAAGATTTTGAGAGCCGAAAAAAATATAATGCCGCTTTTCATTTCAGTCCTGAGGGGCGGTTCCCTCAAAGATATGAAAAAAGGACTTTGGTTCCTATCAGCGAATACATCCCTTTTCAAGGCTGGGGAACTTTTTCTCAGTTTATTGCTGAGCAATTTGGGATTTTCGATTCTTTTCACGCGGGGGAGGCGGTTAAAATTTTTAAAGCAAGCGTACCTGTTGGCGTTTCCATTTGCGTGGAAGAAACTTATGGGGGGTTGATGAGAGATCTGCGGCGGCAGGGAGCCCAGCTTTTTGTAAATGTGACTAATGACGTATGGTTTCCAGGCTCCCGCCTCCCCCGGCATCATTATGAACATGCAAGAATCAGGGGAGTAGAAAATGGAGTGGGAACTTTGCGATCTTGCAACACAGGAATTACGGGAGCCATTGATTGCTTTGGGCGCCCCTTGGAAAGCTTGCCGGGGTCAGAAAGCGAAGGGGGCGTTCTCTATCTTTCGCTTCCCATTCGAAACTACAAGACTCTTTATACCTTATGGGGCGAATGGGCGATTCTTGGAATCAGCTTGAGTTCCTTGATTTGCTGTTTCGGGATCAAGAAGAAAAAGTTGCCCTAAATGGAATTCTGGGTTAACTTTCTAAAGAACAACAATCTAGTTTGAGATTGAATCCAAATTTTCACTTCGATCTGCTGAAAAGAGGTACGAATTGACCGGCTCCCGACTCCCTGAAAAGCAGAAAACTCTGCAGCATGAAGTCTTTCTTTCCGGACTCGGACTTTTCACTGGAGAAAAGTGTTCAATCAAAATTTGCCCTGCGGAGCCCAATACAGGGATCGTTTTCCAAAGAGTAGACCTTCCAGGGAAACCTGAGATTCCTGCAACTTTAACTTATGTGAAAGAAACCCCGCGATGTACACGGCTAGCTCGTGAAAAAGCCAGCATCCATACTGTGGAACATCTTCTTTCTGCCTTGAGCGCGCTCGAAGTCGACAATGCTCGAATCGAAGTCGAGGGACCTGAAATCCCCATCGGAGATGGGAGTTCTCTTGTTTTTGTAGAATTGATAGAAAAAGCCGGTTTTAAGGCGCAAGAGCAAGAAAGACGTTGTTTGAAGATCACGCAACCTCTCTTTTGGACCGAAGGCGAAATCAGTCTTGTAGCTCTTCCTTCTGAACATTTTCGGATCAGTTACACAATCCATTATCCTCATTCGCCGCTCATTCGATCCCAATATTATTCTTTCAGCTTGCAGTCAGACGCCTATAAATCAGAAATCGCTTCCTGCCGCACTTTTTCTTTGTATGAAGAAATTCTTCCTTTAATTGAAAAAGGAATGATCAAAGCGGGGGGACTTGAAAATGCTCTTGTCATTAAAGGGGACCAAGTTTTGAATCCAGGCGGAGCCCGCTTTCCCGACGAAATGGTCAGGCATAAAGTTTTAGATTTGATTGGGGATTTGGCTTTAATCGGAATGCCGCTGCAAGGGCATATCATTGCCATCTGTTCAGGCCATTCCAGCCATGTTGCTTTTGCAAAAATCCTCTCAAAATGCACAAATTCGGAGTGCCGTTTATGAGAGAAAATGAACGCCGTTATGTATTCGACGCGAAGGAAATCGAGAAAATATTGCCTCATCGATACCCTTTTCTTCTCGTTGACCGCATCATCCAAATGAATTTAGAAACAGATGAAATCATTGGATTGAAAAATGTTACAGTGAATGAATCGTTTTTTCAGGGTCATTTTCCCGGAGTTCCTATTATGCCTGGGGTCTTGATCTTGGAAGCTTTGGCTCAGACGGGGGGGGTATTGGTGCATCAAAAGGGATATGTGAAAAAAATTGCTGTTCTTTTAAATGTAGCCAATGCAAAGTTTCGGAAACCTGTTTTTCCGGGAGATGTTCTCCATTTGCATGCTAAAGGCCTCCATATCAGTGGAAATGGCGGAAAGTTCAAAGTGAAGGCAATGAATGGGGAACAGCTTGCTGTAGAAGCGGAGCTTAGTTTTGCCCTTGTTGATAAAGACCTATTGTAAAGTCATAAAGATCGGAACCTCATGTCTAATATACATCCGCTAGCGATCGTAGAAGCGGGAGCTGAAATCGGCAAAAATGTGACGATAGAACCTTTCGCGGTCGTAAAAAAGTCAGTTAAATTACATGATAATGTGGTCATTAAATCGCATGCCTACATCGATGGGCACACGACGATTGGCGATGGGACCATCATTTGGCCCGGAGCTAGTATCGGAACCAAAACGCAAGATCTGAAATTCCGAGGCGAAAAAACTTTTGTCGTGATCGGTAAAAATTGCGAAATCCGAGAATTCGTGACGATTAATTCATCATGCGTTGAAAATTCGACAGTCCGGATCGGAGACCACTGTTTGATTATGGCTTATTGCCATGTAGCCCACAACTGCGAGATCGGAAACAGGGTAGTCATGTCTAACAGCGCCATGCTGGCTGGACACGTCATTGTCGAAGATTGCGCAATCATTGGAGGAATGACTCCAGTACATCAATTTTCTCGCATCGGATGCTATGCCATGGTGGGCGGTTTTAGTCGGGTTCCACGAGATGTGCCCCCTTACACAGTAGGAGGAGGGTTCCCTTACAAATTCGGCGGCATCAACATCATTGGGCTCAAGCGGCACAAATTTTCTCTCGAAGTCCGTATTGCTTTGAGTAAAGCATTTAAAATTACTTATCGATCGGGAAGCCATCTTGAAGAGGCCATCGCTCAAATTGAAAGAGAAATCGATCGCTATCCTGAGATTCAACGTTGGATCGATTTTTGTAAAACTTCAAAAAGAGGGTTGATTGGTCTCGAAGGCGTAGCTAGGACAGGCCAAGTGGCAAACGAGAGCGAAGAGCAGTATTTCGAAGAGTGAAACCCAAGATTGTTTTTTTCGGCACACCTTCTTTTGCAGCGGAGATCTTAGGCTATCTTCTTCATCATGAGATTCCTATCTCTGCTGTAGTCACGCAGCCAGACCGTCCCAAAGGGAGGTCGCTTCAGATGACTTCTTCTCCAGTCAAATCACTCATTTTAGAAAAATTTCCCCATATTCCTGTTTTTCAACCTGAAAAAGCTTCCCAGGAAAATTTTTTGCAAGAGCTCGGCTCTTTGAAAGCCGATCTTTTTGTCGTCGTCGCCTACGGGCAGATCCTCTCTCAAAAATTGCTCGATATTCCTCCTCTCGGATGCATCAATGTTCACGCAAGCCTTTTGCCTAAGTATCGGGGAGCTGCGCCGATTCATCGAGTTTTACTGGCTGGAGAAAAGGAAACCGGAATTGCCATTCAAAAAATGGTGCGCCAACTGGATGCAGGCGATGTCATTGCGACTACGGAAATACCTATTTCAGAGCAAACGACATTTGGAGAACTGGAAAAAGCGCTTTGCGATGCAGCTAAACCATTGCTCTTATCTGTGATTCGATCTTATGCTTCTGGGATCCCGTCGGCCACACCTCAAGATCCCGCATTAGCCACGTATGCTGCCAAAATCGAATTGGAGGAAGGTCTAATCGATTGGTCAAAACCCGCTGAGGAAATCCATAATTTGATCCGCGCTTTTTCCCCTCGTCCTGGAGCGTGGTGCTGGGTAGAAACATCCCGTTCAGACAATATTTTAGAAAAGAAAAGAGTGAAGATTTTTCGCTCTGAAAAAAAACCTTTACAAGGCGCCCCAGGAGAAGTTCTTTCAGCCGATGGGGTGATTGCCTGCGGACGTGATTCGATCCAGCTTCTTGAAGTCCAGCCCGAAGGGAAGAAAGCGATGAAGGCTTCTGATTGGCTTCGCGGCTGTAAAAACATTTCTTTTCTTTAAATGTCACCTCCACAAAAGGGATCAAAACTCAGAACCTAAATAGGTTGGGGTTTCTTGGGTTTTTTGTAAAAAAAAATTTTAAATTTAAATTAAAATAATTTCATGTCTGTTTTTTTATTTGCATCTGATTTATTATTCCTTTAAATAAATACGAAGGTGGTAACCATGAGTCAAATGAAAATTCCAAATGCAGCAGTAGTCAACCCTAAAGCGAATTATTCACCAGCGAAACAGCTAGTCGAATACTCTACTCAATCAATCGGTGCATTCCGAATCATTAATCAGCTCCAACAGGTCATCAAAACTCTCAATGAATTTCTAGCTAAAGCCGGATCCCGCCCAGTTTTAAAAAGTTTTGAATCCACGTTAGGAGTCGGTAAATCAGTTCTTGCCATCCCTTATTTGCCTAAAGTAACTGAAGGTGCCGTGAACGCATGGGAAGATTTGAAGGCGAAAGACGGTCAGGCGCCAGAACATTTTGAGAAGAAAGCGGCTGTTGCAGTTCGTCAAACGAACGAAATGGCCAGTGTGTGGATGTTCGCAAGCAATCTGATTCTTCGCAAAGCGCCGATTGCTACTGCAGGAACCGTGTTCAATGTGTTAGAAGACACCACGGATGTAGGAATTCGTGCTTATGATGTGAAAAAATGCCTTGAAATGGATCGTCTTGCTGAAGAGTCGATGAATCACCCGAAAGTAGAAAAACGGGCTACAAACGAAGTAAAACAGGCTATTTCAGATACGAAAACACACGCAATGATGCGTCTTGCAAAAGCCGTTTGCGCTTCCGTCGGCGGAATCTTGGGACTTGCTATGATGGCAACAGGAGTGGCTGTGATTCCGGGGATCGCCTTAGCGATTCTTTCATTAGGTGCAGCTTCCTTCGCAATGGCAAGCGAATTCTACAAGGAAACTCGCTCTTTCAATTTGATAAGCATCTAATTTATTCTACAAAGGCCCGAAGATCTTTCGGGCCTTGGAACCTTGCAGGTTCATTTCTTTCTTTTTTTGCTCTTGCTGAAAAGCGTTTTAAAAATAAAAAATTGAGATTTTCTTTACAGAAAAGCGATTAAAATTTTAAATTTAGCGCCCTTTTCAAAACCAGCAAACCAGAAGGAAAAAATATGACTTCCGTAGTAATCGACAATAGACAGATCAATTTAGTCCAAAACAACAGTGCTTCGAGAACTTTCAATGAGCACATCATTGCATTTGCAGGAACTTCCAATGCAGTATTTCGCTGTTTTCAGGCTGCAGAAAGAATCACAAAACTAGTGATTGAAGCCCTTAAATACGCAGGCAGCACATCGGTTGTGTTTTGCCAAACATTGGCTTCCCGACTTTTGGTCGCTTGGACTAGTACTTCCATTTTGCGTCTTCCTGATGTAACAACTAAGGCGGTTAAAGCGTTGAATGATCTGAAAGGAAATGAAAATCAAGCGCCTTCGTATCTTGCACGAAAAGCTGTAAAAGCGGTTCATGATACAGCGGAAGCGGCTTCAATGTGGGGTTATTCTATATCGTTTGTCTTGAACAGCGCCGGTTGGAAAACTGCTGCGGATGTGCCAGACCTGATTGCTAATTCGACCGATTTGCAAATGTCTGCACAAGATTGGCATGTGGCCACACAAACAGCGAAACAAGCTGCAGTTCAAAACAGTCCTGCAGAAGTCAAAGAAGCGATTGTTCATACTCAGCGCAATGCGTTCATTAGAATGATGAAAGCTGCCTGCTCCGTCGCGGGCGGTGTATTAGGTCTTTCCTTTATCGCTTTTGGAGCCCCCTTGTTGCCAGCAGTCGTTTTAATTACAATTTCACTGTCTGCTACTCTCTTGGCGATGACTAGCCATTTCTACCAAGAAACATGCCCTTACAAGATGGTCGATTTCTTCGAAAATCGAAACGTTAAGGCATTGGTTTAATTGTTTTCGAAGGCGCTGATTTTTCAGCGCCTTCTTCTTTGTTCTTCATCTCTCTCAATAAATTTTTTTCCCAGGCTTGATGTCCCAAATAAAAAATTCACTGCAGCATTCAGAGTGGATCCTTGTTTCAAGTCTTCTTCTGATTCTGGTTTCTCTGGTCGTATTAGCAAAAATAAATACCTATCGAGCGGCCGTTCTTGTAGAGACCCACAAATTAGAGCCGGTAGAAGCTGTCGCTGTGACCATCGAAGGGGCTGTAGCCCGTCCTGGAACCTACCAAATCGTTCCAGGAACTTTAATGAGCCAGGCTTTAAAAAAAGCCCGTCCTAGCAATTTAGCCGACCTCACTCGATTTAACGCAAAACAGCGAATTAAAAATCCAATTCACATACAGATCGAACCCTTGAAGGAAATTACTGTCTATTTGGAAGGAGAGGTGAAGGGACCTGGTGAAATTCGCCTGCCTCCAGAAAGTCGTCTATGCGATTTAAAATCAAAAATAGAATTCACCTCATTGGCGGATCCATCTTTTATCCACTCGCTTGGAAAGAAGCGAAGAAGGCTTAAAAACGGGGAAATTTTGTTCATCCCCAACGCTTCTGAACCTGCCAAAAATTCTTAATTCCCTGGGTAAAATGCCCCAATTTTAAAAAACGGTTGAGCGGAATTGCCACTTCCACTATGATCTTCCCGATATATAACATCGTTCTTGCGAACGAATTCAGTTCACGTAGGCCACCCCGAGTGCCAGACCATAAAATAATGGTTTAAGTCTCAGGGTTAAGCGCGGTAGATCAAAACGAGAAAAGATTAATTGAGCGAAATTCGCTCCTTTGATAATCTTTTTCCTCGATCTTTAAAGCTTGATCCTTTGAAAGGATAAGGCTTTATTCCGATTGCTTAGCCGAATGGGATGTGCCTCAGGTCTTAAGGGCTTGATGTGTGGATTGTAAAAGATCCGATCGCAAACGGTTATAAAAGTACGGTAGAACTCTTCACTAAGCCAATTGACTTTTTGAAGAATTCTCATAGAAATACTGAGACGGAAAAGGAAAACCTATGTCGCTGACATTGATTGGCAAGAAAAAAGGCATGGTACAGGTCTTTGATCAAGACGGAAAGCTCATTGTATGCACTGTCATATTGGCTGAGCCAAACACAATTCTTGAGATTAAGCGCAAAGAAACGCACGGCTATAACAGCATTCAGCTTGGCGGCGTTCCTATGACTGGTGCACAGGCGAAAAGAGCTAAGAAGCCTATCAAAGGACACTTTGCAAAGGCTCAAACAGAGCCATGCTCTGTGATTAGAGAGTCGCGACTCGACGAAATTGACCAGTATCAAGTAGGGCAAAAACTCGATGCGACTGTTTTTGCTGATGCAAAATTCGTAGACATCGAAGGGGTCAGCAAGGGAAAGGGCTTTCAGGGTGTAATGAAACTCTTTAACATGGCTGGCGGCCCTGGCGCCCACGGTTCTGGCTTTCATCGCCATATGGGTTCGACAGGAATGAGATCTACTCCAGGCCGCTGCTTCCCAGGTGGAAAGCGCGCCTCTCGCATGGGTGGAGACCGAAAAACAGTTCAAAACTTAAGGGTTGTGGCCATCAAAGGCAATCTCCTTTTAGTCGAAGGGGCTGTTCCGGGCGCTCGAAGCGGAGTTGTCTACATCAGAAAAGCGATTAAAAAGGGGTAGGCTGTGGTAACACTTAAGAAATATGATTTGACCGGAAGTGAGATTGGAACAGTCCAAGTCGATGACGCTCTTTTAGAGCTGTCGGCTCACCCTCAATCAATCAAAGATTATATTGTGGCTTTAAGAAACAATGCACGCCAATGGTCTGCGAGCACCAAATGCCGAAAGGAAATCAACCGAACTGGAAGAAAGCCTCATCCTCAAAAAGGACAAGGCCGTTCTAGGCAGGGGGATTTGGCAGCTCCTCAGTATAAAGGCGGAGGGATTGTTTTTGGACCCAAACCGAAATTCGATATTCATGTTCGCATTAATAAAAAAGAGCGTCGAGCTGCGATTCGCACTTTGATTGCAGAAAAAATTAAGGCGAATCATGTTCATGTACTGCAAAAAACAGATCTAGAGCGTCCCCAAACTAAACAAATGCATTCCTTTATCTCAAAAATCATGAACGGCCAATGCCGTAGGATTTTGTTCTTAGGGGAAAGCAAGGGCGCTTCAGGGGAAATGGGCATGCCGCATGAAAACTTAGTGAAGAGCCTGCGCAATATTCCGAAAAAAGAATATGCCCAAGTTCCGCAAGTGAATGGCTATGAATTGGCCCGCTGCCAGCATTTAGTTGTGTTGGAGAGCGCTTTGGATGAATTTCTGTCGATTTTAGGTGCATCATGAAGAATCCTTATGACATCATTAAGAGCCGGCGCGTCACCGAAAAAAGCCGAGTTTTAGAAAATTTGCAACACGCTAAGAGCAATAAGTCTCTGAGCCGTTGCAACTCTCCCAAGTTGGTATTTAATGTCGATTCCAATGCGAATAAGATCCAGATCGCAAAAGCAGTGGAAGAGATTTATGCCCACAAAAAAATTAAGGTCGTATCCGTAAATACTGTTAACGTTGGTTCGAAAAATCGACGTGTAAGAGGATTTTTAGGAAAGACCGCGAGCTTTAAAAAAGCGATTGTAACTTTGCGTTCTGGCGACGCGATCGACGAGCAAGTGTGAGGAAATAAGTATGCCAAAATTATTTCGACCGGTGACTCCTGGTCAACGAAAGCTGGTGCTTCCTAATTACTTAGAGCTTTCCCCTGGTGATAAACCAGCCCCGAAAGCACTCTTGGTCGCCAAGCGCCGTACAAATGGACGCAATCATAGCGGGCATATTACCTGCCGGCATAAAGGCGGCGGACATAAAAAAATGCTCCGTTTGATTGATTTCAAACGAGACAAAGAAAATATTCCAGCCAAAGTGGCCTCAGTCGAATACGATCCCAACAGATCGGCTTTGATTGCTCTTCTCTACTATAAAGATGGAGAAAAGCGTTACATTCTGGCTCCACAAGGCATTAAAGTGGGCGACATGGTGTCCACAAGCGACGAACCTCCATTCCAAGTGGGATGCTGTATGCGGCTCAAATTTATGCCGCTTGGTTCCGTCGTCCACAATATCGAATTGAAGCCAGGCAAGGGAGCGCAATTAGTGCGTTCAGCCGGCTTGTCGGCGCAACTTCTAGCGCGCAGCAATGGATATGCGACCATCCGCATGCCTTCGGGCGAAGTGCGATTGATCCATGAAAATTGCAGAGCGACTTTTGGCGCGGTCTCGAATGCAGAGCACAATCTGCGTGTGATCGGTAAAGCAGGACGTTCCCGTTGGATGGGAATCCGGCCAACGGTTCGAGGCGTAGCTATGAACCCAGTCGACCACCCTCATGGCGGGGGAGAAGGACGCGGAAAAGGAAACCATCCTCAAACTCCTTGGGCTCAGTTTACCAAAGGGTTCCGTACGCGTTCGCATAAGAAAACGAGAAAATGGATTGTAAAAGAGCGAAGGTAATTTCATGGGAAGATCGCTGAAAAAAGGCCCTTTTGTCGACCATCACTTAATGGTGAAAGTAGACAAGAATAATAAAGAGGGCGGCAAAAAAGTTATCAAGACATGGTCGCGTCGATCCATGATCATTCCCGATATGGTAGGTCAAACATTTGACGTACATAACGGCAAGAAGTTTATTACTGTCTATGTTTCTGAAAATATGGTTGGCCATAGATTGGGAGAATTTTCTCCAACGCGAACTTTTAAAGGCCACCCAAAACGTTCAGCGCCAGCAGCTCAACCAGCAGCGGCAGGAGGGGGTTAAACTATGCAATTTGCTAGAGCCATTACAAGATATGTTCGCATCTCCCCGCGTAAAGCACGCTATGCAGCTGGCTTGATCCGTGGAATGAGTGTAGATAAGGCATCTGTTCAACTTCTCTATTCGAATTTGAAGGGTGGACGTTTGATTAAGAAGACATTGGATAGCGCAGTTGCCAATGCGGAAACGCAATTGGACGCACGTCGCGAAACGCTGAAAGTGCATGAAGTACGCGTCGATCCGGGCCCCATCCTTAGAAGAGCAAAGTCTCGGAGCCGTGGATCTACTACACCTGTGAATAAGCGGACGAGCCATTTTACGATCGTGCTTACTACAGAGAATCGATAGGAGAGAAATATGGGACAAAAAGTATCGCCGACTGGATTTCGCCTTGTACGACGCAAAAAATGGCTGTCTACTTGGTTTGCCAATAAGCAAGAATTCGGTTCTTTGATTGGCGAAGACAAAAAGATTCGGAAATATCTTTTAACAAAACCGGCTTGCCAAGGGGCTTCCCGCTTCATCATTAAGAGAATGAGCGGAAAAATTGAAGTGACCATTATGACGGCTAGACCTGGATTGGTAATTGGTAAGAAAGGCGCCGAAATCGATGTTTTGAAAAATGAGCTTCGCACGCTGACTGGCAAAGAAGTTTGGATTGAAGTCGAAGAGATTAAACGGCCTGATCTGGACGCGAAATTAGTAGCGGAAGGAATTGCAAAGCAATTAGAACGCCGGATTCCATTTCGACGCATTCTGAAAAAAGCAATGCAGACGTCAATGGACGCTGGGGCTGCTGGGATTAAAGTTCAAGTATCTGGTCGAATTGGCGGAGCGGAAATTGCGCGGGTAGAATGGTATAAAGAGGGTCGAATTCCTCTCCATACTTTACGTGCAGATATCGATTACTCTGAAGGCCGTGCGGAAACGACTTATGGCTCAATTGGTGTTAAAGTTTGGATCAATAAAGGCGAAGAAATTCTGGTTGCGCCTAAAGCAGCTATGGGAGCCTGATTATGTCTTTAATGCCAAAGAGAACGAAACATAGAAAGCAGCAAAAAGGGAAAATGACCGGCCTTACAAAAGGCGGGGCATTCGTCGAATTCGGTGAGTTCGGCATGCAATCCTTAGACCGTTGCTGGCTGACTGCTCAGCAGATCGAAGCTTGCCGGGTAACAATTTCTAGAACATTTAGCCGTAAAGGACAGGTTTGGATCCGTGTGTTCCCAGATAAACCTGTATCCAAGAAGCCGGCCGAAACTAGAATGGGTACCGGAAAAGGAGCCCCTGATCATTATGTAGCAGTAGTAAGGCCAGGGCGAATTTTATTTGAAGTTGGGGGAGTTTCCCGAGAAGAAGCGCAGGAAGCGCTACGACTCGCGGCGGCTAAGCTGCCCATCCGGACTAAATTTGTCGATCGTTTAGAGAGAGTGTAAACATGGCCAAGAAAAAAGATATAAAAGAGCAGTCGATCGACGAGTTAAAGGCAATGGCCCAAGATCTCGATCGTGAAATTTTCCATCTGCGAAATGAACTAGCGACCCAGCGTAAGCTGGAACACCCGCATCAGATCAAAGAAAAGAGAAAAGATAAAGCTCGAGTCCTAACGCTTTTGACGCAGAAACAAAAAGGGATCGTGTGAGCATGGAAACTCGCGGTAGAAGAAAAGAAAATGTCGGGATTGTCATTTCCAACAAAATGGACAAGACAGTCACTGTGAAAGTGACGCGCAAGATGCGACATCCCAAGTATGAAAAAGTCATTGAGCGATCAAAAAAATACTATGCTCATGATGAAAGCAATGAGCTTTCTGTAGGTCAAAAAGTTCGTATTATGGAGACCAGACCTCTCTCTAAGTTGAAGAGATGGCGTGTAGTCGAAGTACTTTAAAAGCTGGAAAATAGAATATGATTCAACAAGAAACCGATCTTGAAGTTGCAGACAATACTGGAGCAAAGCGAGTCCGATGCTTTAAAGTGCTGGGCGGTACGCGCAAGCGATATGCTCGCGTTGGAGATATCATCGTATGTTCCATTAAAGAAGCTGATTCTAAAGGAACAGTTAAGAAGGGTGAAGTGGTAAAGGCTGTAGTCGTTCGAACAAAAGGCTACATCCGAAGAAACGACGGCTCTCTCTTGCGTTTTTATGACAACAGCTGTGTTCTGATCGACGATAAAAATAATCCTCGAGGAACTCGTATATTTGGACCGATCGCGAGAGAAGTGCGCGATGGGGGATTCGTCAAGATCAGTTCTTTGGCGCCTGAAGTGATTTAGAAATTTAAGGACGGTCAAAGAATTAACATTTTGAAACTATTGTTAATGAAAGACCCTGTAGGAAAAGAAATATGAGCAAGTGGATACGAAAAGGCGACCGAGTTATCGTGATCGCAGGAAATGACAAAGGCAAAACGGGCGAAGTTTTGTCCCGCTCCGAAGAGCGTGTGTTAGTCCAAGGAGTCAATGTCCGGAAGAAGCATTTGAAGAGAACTCAGCAGACCCAGCAAGCCCAACCCGGCGGCCGGATCATTGAAATGGAAGTGCCGATTCATATCTCAAACGTAAGCCTCTGCAATAAAGAGGGAAAACCTTTCAAAGTGAAAGTAAAAGAAGAAAGTGGAAATAGAAACCTAGTTCATGCGACTGGTGGAAAAGAAGCCGTCTATCGTTCGGTCAAAAAACCTGCATAGAAGGAATTGAGAGAAGATGTCTAGATTATATAAGAAATTTAAAGAAGAAATTGCACCCGCAATGAAAGAACTCCATGCGGACCGCAGTGTAATGTCGTTGCCAGTCCTGAAGAAAATTGTGATTAGCATGGGATTGGGAGAAGCTCTGAAAGATAAGAACGCATTGCAGGAACATAGCGACGAACTCGCGCTTATTAGCGGTCAAAGACCTATTGTGACTCGCTCTAAGAAAGCGATTTCCAATTTTAAACTGCGAGAAGATCAGCCTGTTGGCGCGGTCGTCACTCTGCGCGGGAAAAGAATGTATGATTTTTTAGATCGTTTCTGTAATATCGTAGCTCCACGAATCCGCGACTTTAGAGGATTCGGCAAGAAATGCGATGGCAGAGGAAATTATAGTTTCGGGATCACAGATCAACAAATTTTCCCTGAAATTAACCTGGATAAAGTGAAGAGAACACAGGGAATGAATATTACCTTTGTTACCACTGCGCAGAACGATGATGACTGTATTGAATTACTGACCCTTTTGGGCTTTCCATTTAAGTAAGAGAGAAAATTTATGTCATTTAATGATCCCATTGCTGAATTGCTGACTAAAATCCGCAATGCGAAAGGCGCACAGCATCGCTATGTAGACTTGAGTTACAGCAAGATCAAAGTTAAGATTCTTGAAATTTTGAAGAATCATGGCTTTATCGAGAATTTTTTAGTCAATGAGCAGAATCATAAAATCCGCGTGTTCCTCAAGTACACAAAGACTCGGGAATCAGTTATTAATGGTCTGACACGTATTTCGAAAAACGGTTTGCGCCGGTATATCGGATATGACAGCATCCCTAAAGTTTTTAATGGAATGGGAATCGCAATCGTTTCAACACCTAAAGGCGTACTCGATGGCGAGACAGCGCGTAATTTGAAGGTGGGCGGCGAAATTCTGTGTACAGTTTGGTAAAGAAGAGAGGAAGACATGTCAAGACTAGGTAGAACGCCTATCTCCATACCTAAAGGCGTTGAAGTCAAAGCCGCAAAAGATGGGACGGTTCATTTTAAAGGGCCAAAAGGGAACTTAACAGTTCAATTGCCAGCGGGGCTTCACCTTAAAATTGAAGACCAACATGCGGTCTTAGAAAAAGATGAAAAATCTTCTTTAGAAGGCGCTCTTCACGGCCTTTTTAGATCCCTAGTTAAAAATTCCGTCCAAGGCGTGTTTGAAGGCTTTGAGATTAAGCTATCGCTAGTAGGTGTTGGTTACCGTGCTAATGTGCAGGGAACCAAGTTAGACTTGCAGCTTGGATTTTCACACCCTACAGCAATTGATATCCCGAAATCGATTCAAGTTGCAGTAGAAAAGGGAGTGTCGATCTCTATTAAGGGAGTCGACAAAAAAGAAGTAGGACAATTTGCTGCGTCTGTCCGAGGCATGAAGCCGCCCGAACCTTATAAAGGCAAAGGCATTCGTTATGAAAACGAATATGTGCGCAAGAAAGAAGGAAAAGCTGCAAAAGGTAAAGCGTAATAACGCGGGTTGAAAGGAAATGGATAAGACATTAAAAAAGCGGAAAAACGCGCGGCAATCGCGAGTTTTCCGTGTTAGAAAAATATTACACGGAAGCGCTGAGAGACCAAGACTTAGCGTGTCGAAGACTAATTGCCATATTTATGCGCAATTAATTGATGATGATAAAGCAGTTACTTTGGCTGGAGTCGGTACTCTTTCTAAATTCATGACTGGCGAGTTGAAAAGAAAGTCTAAAGAATCGGCAAGAGAAATTGGCAAGAAAATTGCGCAGCTTGCCAAAGAAAAAAATATCAACTCTGTCATTTTCGACAGAGGCCGTTACAAATTCCATGGGGTTATCGCTGAGTTGGCTAATGCCGCGCGCGAAGCCGGTTTGCAATTTTAAAGTTAGGAAAGAAAATGGCTAAACACGCTGAAAAAAAACGACAGGAAGACTTCGGAACTGAGTTTGAAGAAAAAGTATTGTATATAAACCGGTGCTCGAAAGTTGTAAAAGGCGGACGGAAATTTAGTTTCTCCGCTCTTATCCTTGTCGGCGATGGACAGGGTCATGTTGGATACGGATTTGCAAAAGCCAATGAAGTTTCCGATGCAATTAGAAAAGGCTCTGAATCGGCCAGAAAAAATATTTTTACGATTGAAATGGAAGGTTCCACGATTCCCCATGAAGTTTTGGTGGAGTGGGACGGTGCAAAAATCCTTTTGAAGCCAGCGCCTCCAGGTACTGGGGTTGTTGCAGGATCGAAAGTACGGTCTGTGCTTGAGCTGGGCGGAGTGAAGGATATCATCGCAAAAAATCTGGGATCGAACAATCCTTTGAACCAAGTAAAAGCGATGTTTAAAGCGTTGCTGAAATTACAGAATAGAGAGCGAAATGTCGCCGCGCGTAAAGGAGTTCACGCTCATGCATAGTTTATCTCAATTAAAAAACACTTCCCGTCCAAAAAAGAAGGTACAACGTATCGGCCGAGGAATCGGATCGAAAAGAGGAGCTACTTCTGGAAGAGGCGGAAAAGGGGATAGCGCACGTCAAGGATATAAAAAGCGTTTTGGTTATGAGGGCGGTCAAGTGCCTTTGTATAGAAAGCTTCCTATCCGAGGATTTACACGCGGTAAGTTTGTAAAACCATCTAAGCACATCGGTTTGGATTGCCTTGAAGAATGTTATCAGGAAGGCGAAACAGTGAATGTAGCTAGTTTGCGTGAGAAAGGGCTTATTCCTCGGAAAATTTCCGGCGGAGTGAAGATTTTGGGCAACGGTGAGCTGAAGAAAAAGCTCATCATCGAAGCTCATGCTTTCTCAAAAAGCGCCATTGAAAAATTAGAAGCTCATAAGATTCAGTACACCGTAATTGCCTAAAGAACGGAATATATGGTTGATGCGATCAAACGGATATTTGGCATACCCGAGCTAAGAATCAAGATTTTTTATACTCTTGTTCTCTTAGCTGTGTGTAGAATTGGGGCGTTCGTTCCAGTACCTGGAATCAACGCCGATGTAGCGATCAGCCTGTTTAAGTTTGCAACTGGCGGTGGGCAGAACCTATTTCAGTTAGTGGATATATTTTCAGGCGGCGCATTTGCTAAGATGACTGTGTTGGCTCTGGGTGTCATGCCCTATATTTCTGCATCGATCATTATGCAGTTGTTGATCGCGCTTGTTCCATCCCTTCAGCGAGAAATTCGGGAAAGTCCTGACCAAGGGAGACGAAAACTCTCGAAGTGGACTCGTTTGGCTACATTAGTTCTTTCCTTATTCCAATCGGGCCTATTTGCGAAATATGTTGTTTCGATGAATAAGGCAAGTCCCGGAATTATCGTATCTGAGTTGATGGATATCCAAATTTTTGGATTTGCCTGGTTATTCTATCTCACTGTCATGGTCACTATGACCGCTGGCACTTTGCTTTTGATGTGGATTGGAGAGCAGATTACCGAAAAAGGTGTAGGCAACGGCATCAGTTTGATCATTGCGGTAGGAATCCTTTCGTCACTGCCAAGTACGATCGGATCGATCATCAAACAATTAAATTTAGAATCGCAGGAACCGGGTCAACTGTCTTTTACGACATTGATCGTTCTTTGTGCCCTTTTCGTATTGATTACGATAGGGACCATTCTAGTCATTCAAGGTCAAAGACGAATCCCGCTTCAATATGCAAGGCGGATTGTAGGACGGCATGAGGTTCAAGGGGGTAGTTCCCATATTCCTTTGAAAATTAATTATGCGGGAGTGATCCCTGTAATTTTCGCCTCTTCTCTTCTTATGTTCCCAGCTACGATTGGGCAATTCGTGGGACGGAATACATGGTTCGGGCAGTTTTCCGCTTATTTGTCCCCTGGTTCTTGGGTATACATGTTCATTTACGTAGCCTTGATCCTATTTTTTACCTACTTTTGGACGGCCACGCAATTTAAGCCTGAACAAATTGCTTCGGACATGAAAAAGAATGGAGCTTTTATACCTGGAATTCGCCAGGGCAAGCCTACTCAAGATTTTCTTGAATCGACAATGAGCCGGATTACTCTTTCGGGAGCGATTTTTTTAGCAATCATTGCGATTTTACCGACACTTATTGGTCGGTTAATGGGCGTAGATGCGAATATTAGCCAATTTTTTGGGGGAACTTCTCTGCTTATCTTAGTGGGTGTTATTTTAGATACGACGAAACAGATTGAGTCTCACTTGCTTATGAAAAGATACGAAGGGTTCATGACAAAGGGTCGGCTGCGAGGACGATAAACCATTGTGATTTAACCAGTTTACATGTTATTTTAGACTGAAGGATTTAAAAATTATGCCTAGAGTCATAGGAATAGATATTCCAGACAACAAACGATTAGAAATTAGTTTGACATACATATATGGCGTTGGCCGTAAGCTATCAAATCAAATTATTGACAAGCTGGGTCTCGACAAAAATATGCGCGCCAAAGGATTGACAGAAGATGATATCGCAAAATTGAATGCGGTACTTCAATCCGAATACGTAGTTGAAGGGGATTTGCGCCGGCAAGTTCAAAATAATATCAAGCGTTTGATCGGCATTAATTGTTATCGCGGTATGCGCCATCGTCTCGGACTCCCTGTGCGTGGACAAAGGACAAGAACCAATGCAAGAACACGCAAAGGTAAACGCAAAACAGTCGCGAACAAGAAAATCTAATTAAGAGGAGATGACCTTGGCAAAGCAAGAACAGAAAGCCCCACCGAAAAAACCTGGTGTACGCGTTAAAAAGAAAGTTGTGAGAACCGTACCGGCAGGCATTGCGCACGTAAAAGCGACTTTTAACAATACTACTGTTTCCATTACCGATTTGGCTGGGAATGTGATTTCTTGGTCTTCGGCCGGAAAATCCAATTTTTCAGGATCGCGCAAATCTTCAGCTTTCGCTGCTACTGTCGCTGCACAAAATGCAGCTAAAGATGCGATGGCTTTAGGGATGAGAGAATGCGAAGTAAATTTGAATGGACCCGGAGCTGGACGCGAGTCGGCTGTGAGAGGACTTCAGAGCGCAGGTCTTTCTATAAGCATTATTCGAGACAAAACACCTGTGCCCCATAACGGCTGCAGAGCGCGCAAGCGTAGACGTGTATAGTTCATAACTTGAGGAGTTCTAAAATGGCTGTAAAGTATGGCAAATTTGAAATGCCAGAAAAAATCAAAATTGATGAAGCGAGTCACACACAATTATTTGCCCGTTTTATCGTAGAACCCTTTGAGCGAGGATTTGGCCATACAATTGGTAACGTTCTGCGAAGGATCATGCTTGCTTCTCTGGAGGCGCCGGCAATTCTTTCAATTCGGATTGAAGGAGTTTCTCATGAATACATGGCGATTGAAGGCGTAATTCAAGATATGACGCACATCGTCTTGAATTTGAAAGGAGCTTTAATCCGACGACACATTTCCGAAGACGGCGCGCATCCAAGAGATATCAAGATGATTACAAAAGTTCTTGATATTACGGATGAGATGCTTGAAAAAGGCGGCGGCTCTTATAAAGTGACTTTGAAAGATTTGATTGGGTCTACCGATTACGAAATTGTTAACCCAGAACATCAGATTTTCACTGCTACTAAGCCGATGACGAAACGAGTAGATATCCGTATTGCTAATGGAAGAGGCTACGTCCCTTCCGAAAGACATACTTATATTGACAGACAAGTAGATGAAATCATCATTGATTCTGCGTTCTCTCCTGTAAGACTTGTAAACTACTATGTAGAAAATACAAGGGTAGGGCAAGACACGGACTTTGATCGTTTGATTTTAGAAGTGACTACCGATGGTCGAGTCAGTCCTGTTGAAGCGTTAACATTTGCAGCGCAAATCGGCATTCTTCACCTTCAAGTGTTTGATAGCATTAAAACGCATTCCGTCCATTTTGACCGGGGTGAGATGCAAGTCAATCGAGATAGAGATGAAGTTCTTGCTAAATTGGCTCTTAGAATCAATGAAATTGAACTTTCTGTTCGATCTACAAATTGTTTGGCCAATGCAAATATCGACACAATCGGCGAGTTAGTCGTAATGCCTGAGTCGGAAATGCTCCGATTCAGAAACTTCGGCAAGAAGTCGCTGACAGAAATTAAGCAAAAGCTAGATGAGTTGGGCCTTGCTTTGGGCATGGACTTAAGCAAATACGGCATCAATCGGGATAACATCAAGCAAGTAATTGATAACTTTATTCAAGAAAAAGCGGGAACACCTGAAGTATGAGACACGCAAAGCACACGTTTAAAGTTGGACGAACCGGGTCCCACAGAAGCTGCATGTTATCCAACATGATGAAGTCTTTGATTGAGAATGGCCGGATCGTTACAACAGTGGTCAAAGCCAAGGAATTGCGCAGGCATGCTGATAAAATGATCACTTTGGCAAAGAAAAATACTTTGGCTTCTAAAAGAGATGCGATCGCGAAATTGAAGATTGCCTTTAATCCGTTGTCGACTAAGGAAGCTAGAAAAGTCAAGGGCGGAGATAAGAGTTTTTACGCGAAAGACCGTCTGGTGATCGATAAGCTATTTGGGGAACTTAGAGAAAGATTCGTTGCACGCAACGGCGGTTATACACGCATTATTCGTAAGGATGTAAGAGTGGGTGATAACGCTGAGACTTGCTACATCGAATATATCGAATAATTGAACTCTAAATTTTTCTATACCTAAAACCGCTTGGACAAAAGATTCCAAGCGGTTTTTTCTTTTCTTTACTTTCTGGCAAAAATGAGGTATGTTTAATCTTTTTTAGGCCCCAAGAGTTTGGCAAAAAATGGGATAAAAACTCATTTTTCATATACCCAAAGCAACTCTGGGTGAGGATGTTCGAGATATGCCAAAGAGAATTGCGATCAATGGTTTTGGAAGGATTGGGCGACTTGTATTGAGACTCGCTCTAAAAAACCCGCAGTTGCAAGTTGTAGCGATAAACGATTTAGTCCCGCCCGATAATTTAGCCTATCTTTTCAAGCACGATACGGTGTACGGAACTTATCCAAAAAGTGTAGAATCGACTCAAGATGAGTTGATCATAGATGGAAAAAAAATTGCTGTCTGCGCTGAAAAAGATCCCTCTCAACTTCCCTGGAAACAACACAAAATTGATTTTGTGGTGGAATCAACAGGGCGTTTTACTCGACTAGAAGATGCAAAAAAACACCTTCAAGCAGGTGCTAAGAGAGTCTTGATCTCAGCCCCAGGCAAAGATGATATGCCCACCTATGTTATGGGTGTAAACCACACTCATTACAACCCAGAAAAAGATTTTATTCTGTGCAATGCTTCTTGCACGACAAATTGTTTGGCTCCGCTCTGTAAAGTTCTTCTCGATCATTTTGGGATTGAAGAAGGACTCATGACAACGGTCCATTCACTTACAGCAAGCCAACCCACTGTAGATGGCCCTTCGCACAAAGACTGGCGAGGCGGACGAGCAGCGGGATACAACATCATTCCAGCTTCTACGGGAGCTGCGAAAGCGGTCACCCTTTGTTTACCTGAATTGAAAGGAAAGCTGACCGGCATGGCTTTCCGCGTCCCGACGATGGACGTTTCTGTAGTCGACCTCACTGTTCGTCTTGCGCGCGATACGACTTATGAGGAGATTGGAAATGCGATGGATGATGCCGCAAAGACTAAATTGAAAGGCATCCTGTCAACCACGGATGAACAATTAGTCTCATCGGATTTTATTGGAAATACCCATTCTTGCATTTATGACAAATTGGCAGGAATCGGATTGAATCGTCGATTTTATAAATTAATTGCTTGGTACGACAATGAAATGGGCTATTCTCAGCGCGTTGTCGACCTGCTGGAGTATATGGCGTCAAAAGAATGACCCGTAAGCGAACTCCAATTGAAACCTTTTAAATTACGGAATAATCAGTGAATTTTACCCGAGAACCAATCATAGAAACAGTGATCACCCCGCGAGAAGGATGCAAATTAGTCGTCCGAAACAGCAAGGGGAATGGTCAAGAAGATTATTTTGTCGAAGCAGTCGAAGTAGTGTCGTTTGGACATTCTTTCTTTTTTCGTTCGACAGAACGTCCTAAATCATTTTTAGTCCCCGTGAGCGATTACGAAATCCTGGAACTCAAGGAAACGCGCATGGTCCTTAAAAACGCATCCCCTGATCGTTCTATTAAGATAGGAGGCGGGCGCGAATCACAGCCCCGACCGTTTCGCGAAGGAACTTCTTCCGAAACCCGAGAGGAGGCCGTTGCCGAAACCCATTCCGCGGAGCGTCCAGCGCCCCAGCCGGATCCACGCGGCGCCGATCGTTCCCCAGATCGCAAACGAGATAAAAGACGCCGTGGCAGACGCGGTGGCAGAGACCGGGACAGGCCGCACGAACAGTATCCTCAAGAAGTGCGTGAACGCGCTCCGGAAGAACTTCTTCCTGTTAGCGAAACCTCTGAGCCAGTTACTCAAGAAATGATAGCGGAAGAGCCGCCAAAAGCGCCTTCTTACATCTCAAAACTGTTCCCACCTCCTCCTACTCTCATTAAGGAGACTCTAAGCCGGTATAAGCCTGCTGAGCCTGTCCAAGAGGAAGGGGACGCGTTTGTCAAAGAAGAAGAAACTTTTGAAGAGGAAATCTTCGAAGATCGCTCTTCTGATGAGCCTAAAGAGGTTGATGAAGACAAACGACCTGACGAGGAATAACATTTTGGCAAGCCCATTTCTTATGGGCTTGCCTCTTTTTTGCCACTCAGTTTAAACTCTCTGTATAATTTTCCGCTTGGATGGTGGAATGGTAGACACTGGGGACTTAAAATCCCCTGGGAGAAATCCCGTGTGGGTTCGAGTCCCTCTCCGAGCAATAAACCTGGCCAAAAGCCAGGTTTTTTTTTGCTCGGAAGGAAGCCAACAATTTGGCTTCCGTGAGGACTCGAGTGAAGCGCCATGCAGGGCGCTTCACCGCCGGCCCGGCAGCAAGAGCTGCAAAGCAGCTCTGCGCGAGGGCGTCCAGGACGTGGCGAAGCGCACGTCCGCGGGATAGGGGGTGTGGGGGAAAGGGCGAAGCTCTTCCCCCACATTTCGTCTAGAAGCAATGCACCTGTTCTGCGCGACTCGTTCGGTTTTGCATGAGCAAAATAATGCCCTGAACTAATCTCGCGAGACCAGCAGTTGCAAAGGAACTTCGACTAATGAAGTTTTCTCTTTAAAACTCAACAGAGAGGCGAAGCATCCCTTCTTGAGACCAGTACTCAGAACCGAATTCCCCATTATAAGAAAGACTTAAAGTGACAGGACGGCATCTACCCCAGCGCCACATCAGTTCTAGCCCCGCACATCCTAGATTTTGGGTATTGCGGAACGTTTCCACGCCAAAGAATCCATCGGCGGCCACAATGGCCGCGGAAACCGCCCCTGTACTGAACGTCTTTTTGTTGACATAACTGCCAATCGGCGACAAGATCGAACTGGGCAAAAGGGGAGAAGCAGCAGCAATTCCCGAAGAAATAGCCAACCCCGAAGTGAGGTACAAGTTCCCAGCTATGGAAGGGCTGGCTGTCACGTCGACGCCAGGGAAAGAAATATAGCAGTAATTGTGAAAATGAAGAGGAAATATGTAGCTGATCAGTGGGAGTTGTGCAACGGTCTCAGTGTCTTAGGACGCGTCCCCGCATATCTATAGAACTGCTCATTTACGATTGATATGAACTCAAAAATCTTTCATGAGGCGGACCATTGCTTCTTGAGACCAGAATTGGGAGCCGAACTCGCCAGTATAAGCCAAAGAGAAAGTCACAGGATTTCTTTGGCCCCAGCGCCAAAGCATTTCAAGGCCAAATGCGCCTAGATTTTGCGTATTGCGGAAGGTTTCTACATTGAAGAGAGCGTTGGTCCCTACGATCGCCGCTGCAATCGATCCCGTGCCAAACGCTTTTTTATTCACTAAACTGCCTCTGACTATTCCCATCCAAACGCCCCAAGAAGTTTGCTTGGTCTTATAAAAGCGAAGCCCCCCTTCCGAGCGAAGGAATTGAGAGTTTCTCGACACGTGGGTCATATCGAAGGCGCCGACTCCATGTTCCTTAAATCCTTCTTGCCAATCGACCACGAGATCGAATTGGGCGAATGGTTCGATGCTGAAACAGCAATAGCTGGCGTGATAACCGAAACCTAAATGAGGAACGAGTTCCCAGCTATGGAACGTAGCGCTTGCGGTTCCCTCGAAGCCAGGGAAGGAGATGTTCCTGTAATTTTGGATTTGGTTGTAAACACCCCAAAGAGCAAATTCCATGTAGAAAGGAATATCTGAAGCGTAGAACGTATCGTAAATGCTGGCAAAGTAGTACTCGATTTTAGCGTTGCCCCCATTTTCATCTTGGATCAGGTGAGTGTAGGCAGCCCCTCCGCTAAATCCGAACAAGTTTTGGTTTCCATAAAAGTCCCAGCCGATCAGCGAACCGCCCGACCAAAAATTGAAAGCGGGGTTCTGGTCTAAAGCGGCTTGATGGGCATACTCTCCTATCACGCCGATCCAAACCGATTGCGATTCACAAGTACGGGAATAAAACATCCGACCCGAAGCATCGGCCGTGAAAGAAGATGCATCATCGATTAACGCAGCGACATTCGGGTTGTATCTTTTCTCCGCATGATAAAAACGCTGGTCGACCAAGTGGCCAGAAACCAGATCGCTCAAGCTGATCATCGTGTTTTGCACGGCGAAAGGAGCGAACGCATTCCGCGAAGGAGAGGCGCTATCCAAAGCGGCTTGCAATTGGTCCACAGGAACCGCAAATAAGGCTTGAGTGGCGGTTGAAGTCGGCACGTATTGGTTCAGATAGCGAGCAAACCTATTGGCTTGGCCTGTAAGATTTGTTGTTGGAATGGGAAAACTGCTAAGCTCATAGACCAAGGTGACCGTATCCGGAGTCGAGTAATCGAGGCTGAAAGAAAAACCAGCATTCCCGCCAGTTACAGTTGGGTTGAAAAGACCGAGGATTCCTCCATCTGAGACGATGATCGGATAGCTGCCTGAGCTTGGATAGGTGCCTGCGTCCTGAATCACATTGACGGTTCCGCCCAGCAGCGATGTGACTCCTGTCACTTGGATTTGGGAAGAGGAGCTAGGGCTGATTTCAATTTGCGTGATGCCAATTAAATCCAAATCGCCGCTTACATGGAGGGTTCCGATCGAATTTCCTGGTCGGATCGTTCCTCCGGCATTGACCGTTACGTTTTGGAGCGTGCCTGTTCCTTTCAAAATCCCGCCGCTATTGACGGTGGTAGCTCCCGTGCAAGAGCCAGTGATATTATATGTTCCGCCATTTACGGTTACAGCATTTTGGTTGGTACCAGAGATAGTCAAAGTTCCATCGGAGATTGTGATAGGAGACGTAAAGGACATCGGCGATGCCGAAATAATCAGTTCTCCCCCTCCTGTTTTACGAATAGAACTGTTGACGGAAGACCCTTGAATAGTGTTAGACGACAAGGTTAAAGCTGTCGTAGAATCGATGTTGAATTCCGCAATCACTTCGTTGAACGTGGGTTGGCCAGGGTAAGTAAAAGGAGTGTTTCCGGTGATATGCAAAGAAGCGGATTCACTAAGACCACCTGGATCGAAACGGATTCGTCCTGTATTCGCTAGATTATTGAGAGAAGACGCAGCGACAGTCCCTTCTTGAATCAATAATTGAAACATATTTCCACCGAGACAATCCATTGTGAATGTTTCGGGTCCTCTTTTAGTAAGAACTGTGTCAGTTCCCATAGAGCCGCTGAATGTGGAGGGGGTAACAGAATTGACTACTAGCCCGCCAGCGGTTACTGTCCCTGTACCCGTGAATCCCCCGAAAACTGGATCAGCTGAACTATCTTGATCAAAGGCAATCGATGATTCTAAAATTAAATTTCCTGTAAATTCGGTAAAAGGGACCGCAGTAGTAGCAATATAAATAAACCCAGATCCTCCGGTGACTGTGAGATCCTGGCTGCCTGTCAAAACCCCAGCAAACTGAATATCGCTTCCTCCTGCACTGACAGTCAAAGGACTAGAGAGAGGAATCGGTGCGAAGGGGTACACGTGCAAGGACCCGCTTCCATTCCCGGTAACTGTCGCATTTCCTGAGCTTACGGAAAAGGTGAAGGTCTCTAAGCCGCTGCCTTGAAATTCCACAGTCCCTCCCGAAACAAACATATGTCCGACCGTAATACTCTCACCAAAAGCGGCGTTTCCACTTACCCCTGCGAATCGAGCTGTGGTATCGATCCCATCTGGGAATACGTTTGGAGATGCGTTATAGGTCCAACTGCCGTTATTGTTCCAATTCCCCCCTGCATAGGTCGCATCGGTGATCGAAAATAACAAGGAAGGCAGAATCAGTGCCGCAACTGGAATGAGATTGGATTTTTTCATGAAACCAATGAGTTTTTCAATTTTTTCAGATTAAAAAATTTTTTTTTAATTTGTAATAGAAAAGTGGATTCTTCCGATCCTTCGATGTTTTCAGGAAAGAAGTGTGGAAAAGTGAATAGAAATCCTTCAGCGGAACATTCCTTTCCGGGATTTTATTTTTCCAAAAAAGGGATCGAAAGGATGTCTTCTTAGAAATGTAGAGAGGATGCGGAAAAATATCGCCAGATACATAGCCAAAGAGTTAAAGAATCTGGAGCAAAAAAAGCAAGAAGGACTGAAAGCTAATTTCTGTCATGTGACAGAGATTCTCTTTCTTCTCATTAACCCAATCAATTTATAACCCGCTTTCTAAGCGGGTTATTCGTGCACGTATTCGATGTTGGCGGGGCCTGCTTCCTGGATAAACGCGCCTAAGGAAGGGACGGGGACCGAATAGGTGGCGTAGCGTCGGTTCTCCGGGTCTTGCAGCTTGTCCATTTCATAGATGAGCCGCGCG